>Ga0126369_10000035_pt1 | contig 72940 bp, 50 predicted proteins | sample PanSoiMetaPlot_1_FD_109646 | JGI IMG/M metagenome (GOLD analysis project Ga0126369, IMG submission 109646) | Tropical forest soil microbial communities from Panama - MetaG Plot_1 | ecosystem: Environmental > Terrestrial > Soil > Tropical forest > Bulk soil | place: Panama | collected 2016-02-17
TCGGGAGCATCTGTCAGCGCCAAAGACTTGCTTCCGGGTGACCGCGGATACTACGCGTTTGCTGGTTCTCTCACCACACCACCCTGTTCAGAGGGTGTGACCTGGTACGTAATGAAAACTCCCTCGGATCTTTCCGAGGCTCAGATAGCTGCATTCGCCAAGCTGTATCCCATGAATGCCCGGCCCGTCCAAGGAACGAATGGCCGGGAGATTTTGGAAACGCAATAAACCCGATCTCGGTTTGCCGTGCGTTCCGCGCTCACATCTCCGAGCCTTGAAGCTGCGACACTGGTTCATATCCACTCGAACCTCTTAGAAGCCCATTGGAACTACATCTCATACAGCGAGACAGCTAACCGATTTAATCCCTGATCCCTGGCGATGATGTCGAGGTGAAGCGAAGTCCAGTCCGCAAGCAATACCGACTCGCTTCCGCTGCCGTTGTAGGTCTTGATGTATCCATTGCAGCACTCGCAGTAATCGATACGCAGGTCTTTTTCTCCCTCGACCACTAGGATGGCCAGCCGCTCGTCGTTTTCGTTCACGCAAAATGGGCAGCCGGTTCTCCGGTACCGCCAGCGCGTGCCGCAACAACCGCAGGAGAGCAGCCGCACCCGGCCAGGGTCTATGCCGACGAGTTGCGCCATCGCCGGGAGCGAGCCACAAGTGGGACAGTACCGGCGAAGCCAGTTCTCTTCATTCCGCCAACGGCCGAAAGCGGCCACGACTCTTGAAAGATAGCGGGCCATCACGGTCCAGCCTAGATATTGCAGCAGACCACAGTCCACCGAAAGGCGCGTTTTAAGATCAAACAACCTGGCAACAGCACGTTGCGGAGCGTCTGCATCCTGATCAAGTTCCGCCTGCAAGTCTTGGATGCTTTGCGCCAACTTGTCCGGCAGAGCGCTCCAACCCAATCTTGCGATCAACGCTTCAAGAGTTATCCCAACCGGGCTCGGATCAATGGTTGAGCCGCAACTTTGCAGGAGCGGGATGCCAGCAAGGTAATCAACTTCATAGTCGCGCCAGTTCGGAACACAAGCCAGGGCCGAGGGAATGCTAGCGGCAGCCTTTTCAACTTGCGCGTGAAACCGTGCGACGGATAAAAGATAGGGGTGCGCCGTCAGCCAAGCGTCTTGCGTCATTCGATGAAATCCCTACCCAACTTCTTCTTTGGGAAGCAGCGGTAGCAGCCGGGCACCAAGCCCGAAAAGGAACATGCTTGCAGCGATCAGGCCAATCGACACGCCCCACTCAAAAATTGAGGGAAAATAAGTCTCGGGAGCCGTTTGAGGCATCGCTCCTCTTAGGTTCATGGCCAAATACACGACGCTCACGCGATTGAGGATTACGCCAAGCGTAGCCAGGAGGGCCGCATGGAAGAGTGCTAAGGGGCGGGCTCGCGAGGACGCTCGGGAAAGAATTGCCAGAGGTAAGACGCCTCCCAACACGACCTCGATGGCAAAAAGCGCGCCAAGGCTTCCCGAGAATGCCTTGGCAAGCTGGCCGCGAATGCTCATGTCCCCAAGCCGAAACACCAGGTAAGCAAACAAGGACCAGAATGTGATTTGGCCCATCGAAGCCAGCTGACCCATCCGGAGTTGCCGTTTCCACGCCTTAGCGATCCACATCTCGATCAGGATCATGAGAGCGGTGCCGGCGGCGATCGACGACAGGAGAAAAGAGATGGGCATCGCCGGGGACCACCATTGCGGAGCAAGTTCATCCGGCATCAGCAAGAAAAGCGAGCCGAGTGAGCTTTGATGCATGAAAGAAAGTGTAACGGCGGCGATCGCTAGCATGATCGGTTCAGCTTTTTTCCCCTTAGCACGGAAGGCCCAGGCGAGGAAGGAGAACAGAACCGCCGCGAGCGCGGTATAAATCAGTTTGCGTGAAAGCAAATAAACGAACAGCGTCACTGCAAACGCAACGTAAGCACTTGACCAGCGTTGCCAAATGTCCAGACCCTTCCTGAGCCCCCGCCACTCGAGCGGGACGGGGAGGAATTCCAGAAGCAGGACCGTAACGTAAAGGCCCACACACCAGGACACCTCAAACATCGCAGAAGCCTCGGGGGATTGCAGCGCCAGCTGATAGAAATGCCATGGCAAGCCAAGATCGGCGACCAGAGTGACCGTCACGAAGGAGTAGCTCAAAAAGCCCATCAAGACGGCTGAACGCCCCATGGAGTAGAGGTCTTTGCGCTGGAAAATGTAAATGAGACCGGCGGTTGCGAAAGCGCCTGCAGCCACCGCAATCCAGACCAAGTCGAAGATGATCCAAAGTCCCCACGCGTAAGTATTGGAAAGGTGTGTGCTACCGCCAAGGCCCAACCCGAATCGGGCCAACAATGAGATTCCCCCAAATGCTATGAGCGCGAGGAGAAGCCAGTTGAACGGTGTTAGCAACTTCTGGTTGAGTGGCGCAAATTCGATATGGGGCCCCTGGTCGTGCGCTTCAGTTCCCTCGGGCGACGCCGTTAGCGCCAATGTTCTTCGCTTAAAGAAGGAGTAGATACCACCGAGAAGCGCGCCTACAGCCAGCACGGCAGGCGGAACGGCGTGAAGAGCAGCTTTTGAAACGGCAGGATACGGCTTGTCGGGTAGAGTGGGGAGTCCGATTTTTTCAAATGGAACCGAAGCCAGGTATAAGACGCTGGTGCCCCCAGCTTCCTTTTCCCCATAGATATGATCGATGTATTTATCGGGGCGGTTGGAAATCCGGCTGCGCGCTTCCTCGAGCATTTCTTCGCGCGCGCCAAATCTTAGGGCGTCTGCCGGACAAGCTTTGACGCAGGCCGGCACGACGATATTGGCAAGAAAGGAGTTCTGCTCGTCAGCGCCGAGCGCCTGCCCGTTCCTGGCTACCGGGAGGGGTTGCTCCAAACGGTCGGCGCAGTGCGTACATTTCTGTATCTTGGGTGCAAGCGAATCCCACTCGGCTGTCGGCACACCCCACGGGCAAGCCCAGATGCAGTATCGGCATCCGATACACTTACTCGCTTCGTAGGTGACGGGACCATCCGGTTGCCTTTTCAGCGCCGTCGTCGGGCAGGCCGAAGCGCATGCCGGCTCGAGACAGTGGAGGCAACGGTGCATGGTGAAAATGTAATCGAGACCTCCAGGAGCCTTCTCGTTTGGCAGTTCATGAAACGAGATGAGCGTGTAGGTTTTTGCGCTGAGCGTCGCCGGATTCTGAAATCCCATCTCTCCTGATGGCAACTCCGTTTGTTCCCCTTCCCGGTTATTCCACTGCTTACAAGCCACCTGGCAAGCCCGGCAGCCGATGCACTTGGTCGTGTCAACCAGCGTCGCCTTTATAGGAGTGGCTGAGGTCGTCTGGGTCATGACCGTCTCCCGGTCGCCTTGGGGGCTGCTGAGAGGGGCTCATGCGCCTTCACAACGTTGACCAAGCAAGCCTTGGTTTCTTGAGTTCCAGCCCCAGGGTCCACGGCATCAATCGTGAGGTGGTTTACGCTTGGTCCGGTGGAGAGCCCACGATAGCCCCAGTTGTAGGGCATCCACACGATCGTGACCTCGCGCCCGTCCACCTGCAGCGTATTCATTCTGGGTGTGACGACAGCTTTCACGTTGAGTTCACCGCGCGCCGAAGACACTTTTACCCAGGTCCCGGTTTTCACTCCCAGCTTTTGAGCAAGGCTTTCAGGAATTTCGAGCATGGGCTCGGGCACGAGTTCGTTCAACCACGGGATGTTGCGCGTCGAGGATCCACCGCACCAGTGTTCCGCGACTGTGGAAGTCATAAGGACATAAGGAAACTCTGCGACCGTGCCTATCGGTTGGTGGGATTTGACCCGCGGATACTTGAGCAACGGGTTGTGTTTCACCTTCGGGTGCAGGATGTTCTCTACTGGACTCTCCACCGGCTCGTACATTTCCGGGAGTGGGCCGTCTTTTGGCACGTAGGCCACATCGCGGGGAACTTGTGGGTTCTTCGGGTCCGGGTCCTGGTAAACGGCAGCGAAGAGGCGCCCGACGCCTTCCGGATTTAAGTGGAAGGCTCGCAGGCCGTTCGGTGTATTCGGTCCGTCGGTCAGAACCGGAACATCAGGCACGTCATATCCGGCCCAGCGCTTTGCTTTCTCGTCCCACCAGACAATGGGTGGGGATCCCGGATATGGTTTGCCATGTCGATCGCACGATGCTCGGTTATAGAGAATGCGCATGTTGTTTGGCCAGGTCCATGCGAAGTTCGGATAGAGCCCCAGACCTCCCGGATCCGTTTTCGAGTCACGGCGCTTGGTGAGATTTACGCCGCCACCAAAAACTCCCGCGTAGATCCAGGCTCCGGAAGAAGTCGAGCCGTCGGGTTGCAGGTCCGCCACCCGGTTGACGAGGTCGCCGGCCTTCAGGCCGCTGCTTGGTAGGTCGGCGAGCGCTCGACCGTTGATCTCGCGCAGCACATCCTCGGCGGTGGTGTAAGTCCAAGAGGCTTTCTTGATGATCTCGTCCTTTGGATCGGCCGAATCCTTCACCAAGTCGCGCACCCGGCGGAATATGAGATCGACGATTTCGCCATCGGGTTTGGCCGTGCCCGGAGGCTTAACCGCGGCGTGTCGCCATTGCGCCAAGCCACCCGAGTTGGTGATCGTTCCGTTCTTCTCCATAAAGAATGAAGCGGGCAGTAACACCACCTCGGTGGAAATGGACTTCGGATCGACGCCAGGACGACGCCAGAATGTGGCCGTTTCCGTCTCCCAGATTTCTTGAACCACCAGCATGTCGAGCTTTGCCATCGCATCGAACGTCAGCTTCAGGTTGGGAGTGGTCACTGCCGGGTTCTGCCCAACAATCCACAGCACCTTCATCGTTCCGGCGAGAGCGCTCTCGAAGATCGCCATAGTGCCGTAGTCTTTGGCGGCGCTTCGTTTAGGCAACCAGGCGTAGGCGAAATCGTTCGCGGGAGTGGCTGCATCCCCGTAGAACGCTTTGAGGGTGTTGACCAGGAATTTTCGGTCTCCGGTTCCATTTCTCTTTGTGTACTCCGCCAGGGTAGGTTCGGTGTGAGCCGGATAATTGAGATAGCCAGGCATGTAGTTGTTAAGCACGCCCATGTCGCAGGCGCCCTGCACGTTCGGCTCGCCCCTTAGCGCATTGACGCCGCTGCCCGGCTTGCCGACGTTGCCAAGAAGGAGCTGAAGAACGGTGAAGGCACGAATTCCTTGCACGCCCGTGGTGTGCTGGGTCATTCCGAGCGCGTAGAGGATGGACCCCGGCCGATTCTTGGCCATGGTTTCCGCGATTTGCTGGATCTGCGTCGCAGGGATGCCGGTGATGCGTTCTCCCACCTCAAGGGTGTAACGGGAAACGAACTTCTTGAGGTGCGCAAAAACGCAGTGGGCGTCATCGAGGCTTGCGGCTGCACGAGGCTTGCCCTTCCCATCAAGCTGATAACCCCAAGTTGCGGTGTCGTATTTGTGCTTCTCTTCGTCGAATCCGCTGAAAAGCCCATCCTGGAAGTCGAAAGCGGCGTGGCCCAAAAAGAGTGCGTTGGTGTGGGTCTTGACGTAGTCCTCGTCGTAGAGCTTAAAAACGAGGACATAGTTGATCATGGTGTTCAGAAACGCTGCATCGGTACCTGGCCGGATCCGGGCGTACATATCGGCTGTCGCTGACGTCCGTGTGAACCGAGGGTCGACGTGGATGATTTTCGCGCCGTTTTCCTGCGCCTTCCTTATCCACTTGAAGGCCATGGGGTGGTTTTCCGCTACATTGCTTCCTTCCACCAGAATTGTTTTGCAATGCTGAAGATCAATCCAGTGATTGGTCATCGCCCCTCGTCCAAATGCCGCCCCCAGACCGGGGACCGTGGGGCTGTGTCAAAGTCGCGCCTGGTGCTCGACGAATGGAATGCCGAGCAAGCGAGCTGCTTTCTGGAAAAGGTAGCACTCCTCGTTGGTGTTCTGGGCACCGCCCATGAAGGCGATCGCGTCCGTCCGGTTGACTGGCACTTCTACGTTGTCCAGCTTCTCGGTGGCCACCCACGTCTCATCGCGCGTCTTGCGGATCTTCTGCGCAATCCGCTCCACCGCGTTTTCCCACGAGAGGTCCTCCCAGTGGTCGCTGCCCGGCGCCCGGTACCGCGGTTTTGCAAGCCGGTTCGGCGACGCGTGGGTTGCAAACATGGATATGCCTTTTACGCACAGCGATCCGCGGTTCACGATGTGGTCATAGTCGCCTTCCATCGAAATCAGTTTGCCTTCGCGGACCGATGCGATCATGCCGCACCCGCACGAGCAAAAGTTGCAGGAGGTCGTAAACTCGCTCACGTGAGAGAGCTTTAGATTTTGTGTTGCCGCTTTAATTGCGGGCACGTCGATGAGGTGGCCGAGAGCGAGGCCAATACCTCCACCGACACTGGCCTTAAACCAGTCTCTGCGGCTAATCGATGCCCGCCCGTTCCCGACTTCTTGGTTTTCCGTATGCAAGGAATCTAAGGATTTCTCTTTTGGGCCCGTGGACATCGCCTATGTTTCCTATGCTCCCGGTTAGAAGTCACCAGCCCCACTCTGGGGCAACCCAACTCTCGAGCACTCCGCTCCCATCACCAATGACCGCTGTAAGTTAGCGCCACTCACCTGAAGCTTCACCTGTCAAAGTTGACAGTCGCGCCTCCACCGTTCGACTGTCTAGCCTTCCTAGCGCCGCACTACTACGTGATCATGAATGCCCCAACTGGCAGGCCCGTTTGGTACTTATTAACCCTTCATTGGCTGAGTCTCGCTGGCACCGTTCTGGTGACTACGGCAGGCATTTCGTGGCTGTTCGTCCTGCCCCTTCACATGCGTGGACATGTGGACAATCCATACGTTGGAATCGTGATCTTCCTCATTCTTCCGACCATGTTCTTTCTCGGGTTGGCTCTGATCCCCATCGGCATTTTTCTTGGGAAAAACCGCCTCCGGAAGGTTCCAGAACCGGTCTTTGATCGGAAGGCTGCAATTGAACGCTTGGCCTGGTTTCTCGGGCTCACAACCCTTCTTAACCTCATTATCGGAACTCAAATTACCTACCGGGCGGTGAATTACATGGAAACGCCGCAATTCTGCGGACAGTCTTGTCATGTCATGAGGCCGGAGTTTGTAGCACACCAAAACTCGCCTCACTCTCAATTGGAGTGCGTGGAATGCCACGTGGCGCCGGGTGCGGCAGGTTGGGTTGCGAGCAAAACGGCTGGCACTCGGCAGCTCTTCGAGGTCCTGATGAACAGCTACGCGCGGCCGATTCCGTCCGCTATGGAAACAAACCGCCTGGTGTCCTCTGTTCTGACGTGCGAAAACTGCCATTGGTCACAGAAGTTCGACGCGGTCAGATTGCGCGTGATCAACAATTACGCGGAAGACGAGAAGAACACGCATACGCAGACGGTTTTGTTGATGATGATAGGCGGCAGCAAATTTTCGGGCATTCATGGCGCGCACTTCGGCCCGGGCGTCAGCATCCGGTTCGCAGCGGCTGACAGCAAAAGACAAACCATCCCCTGGGTGGAGTACAGAAACACAATATCAGGGAGCTCCGAGGTTTTCTTAAGCGAAGCAACCACAGCAGACGCAGTCGGCAACCTTCCAAAGCATGAGATGCAGTGCGTCGATTGCCACAATCGGCCCACCCACACCTTTGAATCCCCCGAGCGCGGGATGAATGACGCCCTCGCTCTAGGCGAAATTTCCGCAAGCTTGCCTTTTGTCAAGACCAAGGGAATGGAGTTGCTAAAAGCAAGCTATGGTTCAAGGGATGAAGCTTCAGAAAAATTGCCTGCGGCTCTTGCCAGTTACTACCGGCAGAACTTTCCAGACCTCTTTGCAAACCGATATCGGGATGTGGAGGAAGCCGCTCGCGCGATTCTCGCAATTTACAATCGCAATGTGTTTCCGGACCTAAAGGTGGGCTGGGGGACGTATCCCAATAATCTCGGGCATAACGACTTTCCTGGGTGTTTTCGTTGTCACGACGGTTCGCACACCTCCAAAGATGGTAAGGCTATTGTTCAGGATTGTAACGCCTGCCATGAAACATTGGCGATGGATGAAGCCTCGCCACAAATCCTGAAAACGCTCGGCATCGAGGAGCGTGTATCGAAAGTTCAGAAGAAATGAATTCTCAAGAGATCAGCCCTGGTTTTGGAAATGAACGCTCGTAGTTATTCAAGATTCTTGAAGGGAGAGCAAACTCATGAAATTTAAGTCCTCAGTTCGCAATGCGCTGGGCATCCTCTTGGTCGCGGCTGTTCCTGGCGCTTCCTGGGCGGCCGACGAGGGAGCGGCGTTGTATAAGTCAAAATGCGCCGGTTGTCATGGTGCGAGCGGCGAAGGAAAGCACGCCGTAAAGGCGCCGGCACTCAAGGGGACAGCGCTCGATGCAGACAAAATCGCGGAGCACATAACGAAAGGTGAGCCGACCTCAAAGCCACCGCATAAGAAGGGCATTTCCGGGGTGACCGAGGCTCAAGCCAAGGCCATCGCGGAATTCATAAAGACCCTCAAGTGAGCGCGCACGCGCTCCTATGCGATCTTTCGGGGCCGTAGGCCAGACGAGTGCGTTGCCCCTAGAAGCGGTATTCAAGCGTTGCCATGATGGTGTGTGCGTGGTAGGAAGGCTGGTCAACTCCGAGGAACAGATAGCGAGCCGCGTTCGTGTCGCCGACTACAAAGCCTGGGTAGAAAGGACTCGGCGAGGTCCCAGGGTTCGGAGTGTTTGTGAGCAGGATTGGTGTCGTGCAGCCAGGCACGGCATTGGTTACCGGCGGCCCGTTGGGAATTGGACTGACGCATCCCATATACGGGGTCATCGGCGAGGTTTGATAGTCGCGGTTGTCCCATTGCTGATAACGGTATTCGACTCTCGGTGTCAAATTCTCTGTGAGCTTGTACTTGAAAACCACGGCAAAATCGTGGAGCCGGCTGACGGTTTGGGGATAGTCGACGGCCGCACTCGTGCCGTTCAAAACGAACGCGTCTGGACCGGTGGCGATGGTTGGATCTCCCAGAGGATGGGTGAGGACGTTGGCTTTGGTGGCGGAAAGCGAATAATAGGTAGTGAGAGAAGTTTTGCTCCCCAAGTACAGGTCGACGCCCAGGCTGTAAATGTCGACGGGTTCGCGCGTTAGACTTTCCCAGTCATTGTTCGCGCTGTCACAACCGGTACAAGTCAGGATCGTCCCGGGAGGGGAAACCGGCGAGCGATTGCGCGAGATCATCCGCGTGTAGTTTTTTTCGTGTGAGTATTCGGCGAATAAGGTCACTTGCGTGGACAAAGCGTAGTCCGCGTCAAAGCCGATGTTGTAAGAGATGTCCTTTAGCAGTCCGTACAGATAGTAAGGGGCCGTTGTGGCGGCTGTCCCCGTGAGGAAGTTGAGTGCGGTGGGGCTGTTGGTGCCACCGCGCCGATTGTAGTTGTTCTGCAAAGTGCCGGCGAAGACCGAGAAGGTCAGTTTGTCAGACGGAGCGTATTGCAGCAGGCCGTCGGCGCGGTCCCTCAGGCGCGCTGCCTCGTCGAACCTGCGATGGCATCGTTCATCGGCTGTGAAATTAACGTTGGAGGTGTCCGAGCAAAGGACTGGCGCGCCCGTTACGGGGTCACTGGCCTGATCGTCCTGATAGTTGTCCGGCTTTCGGTCGCTGTGTCGGTAGGAAGCCCGGAACAGCAGGTCCTTGATCGGAACCCAATCGATCGCACCGAAGACGGAGTTCTCCAGCGAATGCGCGGCATCCCGGTTCGAGCGGTCCATCCATTCCGCCTCGTAGCCAACCTTAGCCGAACTCTTCTTGGCGAAGTACCAGTTTCCCGTTAGTTCCAGGTTCTTCCGATTGAATCCGAACGGCGTGTTCTCCTGCCCACCGGCAGGGTCCGATGCATCGCCTTGCGCGGGAGTAAAGGTAAACACGGATGTGTTGTCGTTGTAGTCGTAGTGTCTGTAGTTGGCCTTGAGCTCCACACTCTTCCAAACCGTGCTCACCAGCGTGTAGTTCATTGCCAGCGTTTGTGTGCTCCCGTGCAAGCTGCTTTCCGGCAATGCGGTGAGCGACGTGCATGCCTGGTTTCCGCCAGGTCCGCAAGTGTTGATCGCCGTGTTGGTGCTGTACGGAAGAAAAGGTTCATTCTGCCGTAACCACCCCGGCGTAATACTTGCCGTTAACCGTAGATACTTCCCCAGGTCGGTTGCTCCTGCGAAATTCGCATAGTTCGCTTGATTGTCCGGATACAGTGCCATTCGCCCGGTCAACGGAGTCTTGGTCGTCTCTCCTGTAAACAGGAATGGGTTGTCCCAGGTTAATTGGTGGATGCCGTTTTGGAAGAACGAACCGATGTACGCCCCGCCGAGTGTCCAGTTCTTTTGCCCATAGTCGAAACCCACGCGAACCAGATTGTTGTAATAGCGAATCGGCTCGGGCAACTCCATCCCAAAGCCGGAGGTCGCGCTCGCGCTGGGACTCGAATTCATAATCAGCCCGATCGGACGGTCTCCTCGCTCGCTTTCCCGAAAGTACATCGCATTGAAGTTCCAGTGCGGAGTCACATCGTAGCGGAAAGAAGCAGTGCCGCCTTGCCGTAGGATCTGCGGCGTTATGAAGTTCATCTGCGGCACGACCTGCGAGTTGATGACGCTCGGAAGGTTGGTGCTTGACGTGGCTTGCAGCGTCTGCCGAATGAGCGCAGGGAATACGTAGGCGCCGGGCGAAGCCTGCGTAAAGAGCGTGCGTGTGGTGTTGCTGTAGACATGGGGGATCTCGTCGTAGCGGAATTGGAGGAGGAATTTGCCGTATTCCCCGAACGAACCCAGATAACTCTGATCCCGGTACAGGGCCTTCGAGGTTTGCAAGGAAACGTAGTTCTTGGTGTTCAGGACGTTGTCAAACCTTATGTCAGCGCGACGCACAAAGAAACCATTTCGCACGTCGCGGTATTCGTTGAACTTTGAGGTCTTGAGTACCGGACTGAAAGGCAGGTCCGGTCGCCCGTAGACATCGCCGGTGGCGAATCGCACGCCAAAATCTACGTAGCCGTGGTCCGTGCCCTGGTCCACGGGCTGAGCCTTGCTTTCGTCTTTGCCTTGGGCATGGTTGGCGGGTGGTTCCTGTTTTTGAGTCTGGGTTTGCGACCGCGTAACCAAGGGCAGCGCCAGGAAAAGCGATGTTGCGAGAGCCGCCATTTTGCCTAAAGCGATCATTGGGGTTTCCCTTCTCTATCTCAGGAACGCGGAGCCTGACGGGTGGTTGGATCCGTGGATGTAGGAATGGCAGTTCGTGCAGCCTCGATTGAAGTTTTTGATCGAGTTAAGCGGTTGTGGTTGGGTCGGATGACGGCTGCCGTCATGGCAGGAGTCGCACACGCGCGGCATCCGCACCTTCAAGAGTTGCGGGTTGCTGGTGCCATGCGGCTCGTGACAGTTCGCGCAATTCTCTACGACCGGTGGGTGTTCCCAGAGAAACGGTCCGCGGCGTTCCGTGTGGCAACTCAAGCAGTTCTCATTTGTGGTGCTTTGGATGAGTTGCTTCGGATTTGGTGTGCCATGCGGATTGTGGCAGCTCGTGCAGGTTACCTTTCCTTCGCGGTACGGCATGTGTGAGGAACGTTGCAGCTGAGCGCGCCTCATTTGATGGCATTGGAGGCACAACTCCGGTTGTGCTTTTGTCAGGCCGCGGTTTTCCGTGAGTGGCGAACTATATCGAGCCTCCGAGACACCGCTGATCTTCATTCCCTGTTTGACCTGATGGCAGTCCACGCACGCCATCCCGCGGGACTCATGCGGACTGCCTTTCCAGAACATGTGCGTGCCTCGCGAATGGCAATCCATGCAGACTGCGTTCTGTTGCGCGACGGAATTGTTGGAATCTTTGCCGAACCGTATTGGAATGGTGTCCTTCCCTCCGCCTGCTTCCACATGTGCCTGACCTGGCCCGTGGCATGCTTCGCATCCCCGCGCCTCTTCCGGGCCGTGCGGATTGAGCATCATCGCCTTTCCCATAGCGGTGTACTTGAAGCGGCGATTCTGATCTTCGTGGCAGGTAATGCACACTTCGCTTCCGACGTAGCCCCCAGAGTCCGATTTCGCCTGCGTGGTTGCTGCTTTCTCTTGCGGTGCAGGATTGCCCTGGTCCGGCAACAGGAACCCCGAATTGACACGTGCCGTCAAACCCAGCAAAAAAACGAAAAGAAGAGGGGTGACGAGCCAGTTTTTAGAGACGCCTTGCATGGGATCTTTAAGTGTTTTCGGATTTATGTGGACTACCCACCAATTGACCCATAACTCCACCGAGCACTATGCAAGCACGACGCACTATCGCGAAGGCCCCGGCTCCCTCCAACTGTCAGTTTTGCCAGTTCTGGTACCGCGCAGCGATCTGATTCGTCAGCTCTTAGGAGATATGCCGCAGCCGTCGCGCGGAATGGTTAGGCCGCCGAAGTTTCTTTGTGAGCCTCTGTTACTGGCAGTTTGGGACAACGCAGTTTGAGAACGACTCCGCATGGCTCGTCATAGACGAGCGTAAACATCTGAGAGCACCGCTCACAAAGCCAATAGTGTCTTACTCCGTGGATTCCACATGGCGGATCGATCGTCGAATCCCTCGCATTTTGCGAAGCAGGATCGGGCCGAAATCGGAAAAACCTGCCTCCCCCGGTCCAATGAAAGGCCGTTGGACAAGCGGGGTTGGCACACTTTGGGTGTAGGGCGGCGGATCTGTCAAATGTCCCGGTCGCGTCACCTTGGTTCTGATAGAGGGGAGTTCCTTTGGCCGTTCCTCCAGTTGCCTCGGTTGGTTGTTCCGCGTGATTCCGCTCAGCCGCCGCGCGTTCCTCTTCCAAGCGCGCGATGGTCTGACGCAGCCAGTTTCCGAACACGTCTTCGATTTCGCCTTGATCGCTATACCGATAGAGGGAATCCAGCGTCTCGCCAGAAGCGTCCATTGGAATATGGCGACAGGGAATATCGGCCGATCGGAATGGAGGCGGCACTAACTGGATCAGGACGCATTCGGTGCACGGCACAGGGTCTTCGGCAGAATTGAAATTCGCGCATGTGGGAGAATCTTCGAAAATAAGTTGGGGCCTCCACCGCGCACTTGGTGATCGGCCGTATCCTCCGTCTTCGAGGAATTTGAGTTCAAATCTTAGAACCTCCAAGAGGTCACGCTCGTCTTTCTGCATTTTCCACCTCCCAGATCGTTCCAACTATGAATTCCGGGGAAAGGGCAAGGCTGTAACCACGGTCACGCTGATGCGTGACGGCTATCACCGCCGGGGCCTCAGAGATCTGGATAGAAATACTCTCCAGAAGGTTCGGCGGCGAGCGCATATGCCAAGCGGGTTTCGTTTTGTGTGGCGGAAGGACGGAGGTATAATCCGGGACAGTAAGCCCATGCGCGCGCCTTACGGGTTGGAAATCATCGAAAGTTGCTTATCCTGCCCTCACCGCGAGGAACGACTGTTTTGCAACCTTCCCTCCGCGGCCATCCAAGGGTTGTCGGCGATCACTTCCCCGGCAGCCTATCCGAAGGGCGCGACGCTGTTTGTCGAAGGCCAGACACCCCGCGGCGTCTTTGTTCTATGCAGCGGCCGCGTCAAGCTGTCGACAACATCCGCCGATGGGAAGAGCCTGATCGTTAGAATTGCAGAACCGGGAGAGGTTCTGGGTTTGCCCGCCACGGTCACCGGGCAACCCTATGAACTCACTGCCGAGGTGATTGAGCCTGCTCAGGCGAATTTTATTACCCGCCAAGATTTCCTGGCCTTCCTGCGCGAGCATGGAGAAGCCGCTTTGCGCGTTGCACAGCAACTCGGTGAAACCTATCACTCCGCGATTGCGGAAATGAGGACCATTGGGCTGTCTCATTCTGCTGGGGAAAAACTGGCCCGCTTTCTGCTTGACCTCTCCGCGAACCATGGCGATGAAAAGGGCGACATCAAGGTCACGCTCACCCTCACCCACGAAGAAATTGCGCAGATGATCGGGACCTCGCGAGAGACGGTGACCCGGTTGTTCACCGATTTCAAGAAGAAGCAGTTGTTGCAGGTTAAAGGGTCGATTCTCGTCATCAAAAACAAGGCTGGACTCGAGAACGTCGTTAGTTCGTAGTTCCCCGCGCCTCCCCGCAGACTCTCCGCCCAACAATCCCGACGGTGATGCTTGTCACCGCAATCCGTGACGTGCGTCACGGCGAAGCAACTCAATCACCCGCGAGAATGTGATCCATCGCAGCCTGAAACACGAGTTCGCCAACTTGGCCCAGGGTCTCGTGGGCGAGATTTGGAGGATAAGCGAATGAAAAGTCGGGCGTTAAACACGGGTATTGTGACGAGTCTGACAGGTGGCGTAGTCGTTTTTTTGATGATGCTTGCATCGGTCCCCAAGACCTCTGCGATTCCGGCATTTTCGCGAAAATACCAGACGTCCTGCACTACCTGCCACAATAACTATCCCGAGCTGAACGATTTTGGGGAAGCGTTCAAGAAGAACGGCTTCAAGTTCCCTAAGGACGACGAGACCTTTGTCAAGGAACCTCCGGTTCTTCTTGGCTCAAAGGCCCAGAAGGAAGCGTTCCCGGGGGCCGTCTATCCGGGCGAAATCCCCGGCTTTTTGCCCATAGCCTTCCGCTACGAAGGCAATTTCACCTTGAATCGCAAGCAACCGGCCGGGTTCGTCACACAAAACGGGTTCACGCCGCGGACCGATCTGTTTGCTCCGAACACCTTTACGATCATCAGCGCCGGAAGTTTTGGCCAGAACCTTTCATTCTGGATTGACGACGACATTTCCGTGGATGCCGCCAATGCCAGTGGCGCGATGGGAGACGGCTGGCTGAAATACAGCGATCTGGGGCACGGGATTGGCTTGCCGAAGAATGCGTTGAACGTCCGTTTCGGCCAATTTGAACTGGACCTGCCCTTTACGCAGGCCAAATCGATCTATCTGTCTCCCTACGATATTTATAACCAAGCCGCCGTAGGACCCGCAGGTACGACGACGAACAATCCAGTCATCTTCGGTTCTCCTCAACGCGGCATTGAGTTTGGCGGCACGCCCAACAACGGAAACTTCGATTGGTCTGTCGCCGTCGTCAATGGCAACAACACGGGCGACGTTGTCCGCAGTTCCAAGGACGTTTACCTCCGGCTTTCCCAGAAGTTCAACCTAGAGCGTGATCCCGAGAGCCGCAATGCCATCCAGGCTGCTGGTCCAACCGGCCCGCGCGACCACACTTCGGTGCGTGTCGGCTTCTTCTACTACTACGGCAAGAATCAGCAGAACCAGGGCGGACCCGCGGCGGTCGTGGGAATTCCGACGATCGAAGAACCCTTCTATCGGGTTGGCGGTGATCTGCGCTTTAAGTACCGCCATCTGGAAATGTACGGTCTGGGAATGTTTGGCCACGATGACAATCACGTCATCAACCCAGCCGGACCGACTCTTGTTGCGGCACCCGCCGTTAAATTCTCCGGCGGATTCCTAGGCACCAATTATTGGTTCTATCCCTGGCTCATTGGCACTTTCCATTACGACGCGGTGAATTCCAGCGCGGACTTCCTCAATGGCAATCCCGCGTCTCAGTACCAGACCCGCAACCGCTTTAGCCCGGGCTTCCAGGTCTTGGCGCGCGCCAACATCAAGATCGTTGGCGAGTACCAGTACACATTTGGGCAACCGTACACCGTTGGCGGAGCAACGCTCTTCTTCCGCCCCAACACGTTCCAGGCGGGAATCGACTACGTCTTTTAAGCACCCTTGCATTCGAAGGAACCAAGAGCAAGAAAATCCGAAGAGGAGAGGTATGTCATGAGTCCAAACAAAATCGTTGTTAAGGCAGCAGTCGCGATCGGTCTTGCACTAGTGGCGAACGGGGCAGCCCAGGCGAACGACATCAAGGGAAAGGTGAGCGTGCAAGGCATCAAATCTGCGGAGAACATCGCCGTATACGTGGATGCCATTCCAGAAAAGAAATTCGATGCCCCCAAAGCGCCGGTGGTCATCGACCAGAGAAAAATGGCGTTCCTTCCTCACGTGGTCGCGGTGCAGCAAGGCACGACCGTAGAATTTCTGAACAGCGATCCCGTCGGCCACAACGTGTACTGGCCCTCGGTCAGCGGTAATAAGAAGCTGGCTCACAACCTGGGCACGTGGCCGAAGGGCGAGAAGAAGCCCTTTCAGTTTAACGATGTCGGTGTGGCATCACTTCTCTGCAACGTGCATCCGGAAATGTCTGGCTACGTCGTCGTTACACCGACTCCTTATTTCGCGGTCACCGACAAGGAGGGCAACTTCGAAATCAAAAACATCCCCGCCGGCAAATATACCTTGAAGACCTGGAGCGAAGACGGAAAGCCGACAACGCAGGCTGTGGATGTGAGCGGCGCGACAGCCACCGTCGAGTTGACGGTGAAGAAGTAACCGAGAAAGGACCCGGGCGCCTACCGTGAGCCGCCGAACCAAACTCGTCGACCTCGAGTGGCTCGAGGCGAACTTTCCCTGCATGCAGGCCTGCCCGGTTCACACCCAGGCCGGCCGGTATGTTTCTCTGATTGCGCAGGGGAGGTACGAGGAGGCTTACCGTTACGCTCGGGCCCCTAACCCTTTTGCTTCGATTTGCGGCCGCGTTTGCGGACACCCCTGCGAGCCGGCTTGCCGCCGCGGCCAGCTCGACATGCCGATTTCCATCCGAGCCCTCAAGCGCTTCGTCACGGAACGCCACGGGCCGGAATCGCGCAACCCGATCGACGTGTTTTCCGAATGCTCGCGCGCCGCTCGTTACGAAAAAGTTGCCATCATTGGTTCCGGTCCGGCGGGAATGTCTGCGGCGCATGACTTGGCGTTGCTTGGCTATCCCGTAACCGTATTCGAGGCCGCCGCTGTTCCCGGCGGCATGATGCATCTCGGCATCCCCGAATACCGTCTCCCGCGCGACGTCCTACAAGCCCAAATTCGCGAAATCCTCGATCTCGGCCCCGAGCTTCGCCTGAACCAACGGCTCGGCAAGGATTTTTCGCTCGACGATCTTCGCCGCGAGGGCTACCAAGCCATTTTGATGGCGTTCGGCCTACACCGGAGCCGCGACCTGAATCTTCCCGGCCATGACTTGGACGGCGTGGTCAAGGGGATCGATTTTCTGCTGAACGTCAATCTTGGGTACCGCTTCCAGGTCGGCAGACAAGTGGTGGTCATCGGCGGCGGTAACGTGGCCATTGATGTGGCGCGCTCTGCCATGCGCGAGCAATACAAGAACTTCGCGCCGGACAAAGCTTCGGAAGCCCTTCCCGATCACCTCACTGCAAGCGAAATGGATGTCGCCATGAAGGAATTCATGGATGTTTCGCGGCAGGCTTTGCGCATGGGCGCCCGTGAAGTCCATCTGGTGTGCCTCGAATCCCGCGAGGAAATGCCGGCCTCGGAAGAAGAAATCGAGGAGGGCTTGATGGAGGGCATCAAGGTCCGCCCTTCGCTGGGCCCCAAGCAGTTCGTAGGCAAGAACGGGAAATTGACCGGTCTCGAAGTCATCCGCTGTACTTCGGTTTTTGACGAGCAGAGGCGCTTCAACCCTAAGTTTGCGGAAGGCACGGAAACCATCATTCCATGCGACACCGTCATTCTCGCCATCGGACAGGCTTCCAATCTTACTTTCATCAAACCATCCGATGGCATAGAAACAACGCGGCAGGGAACTCTGAAAATCGACCCTGCAACACGAATGACCACCGCGCCCGGCATCTTTGCCGCTGGCGATATCGCCTTCGGTCCCCGTCTCATTATCAACGCCGTCGCGGACGGAAAAAAAGCCGCAGAGCAAATCGACAAGTTTCTTCGCGGGTCGGAATGGCAGCCGAAGCCGCAGTTCGTGCAAATCACGGTCCTCGACCATCACAAAATGGCTGAGGAATATGACGAATATTCCCGTCTCGCGGTTCCGACGATTCCACTCGAGCGTCGCACGGGCCTCGCCGAAGTCGAAACCGGATTCACCGAGGAGCAGGCGCGGCTGGAAGCTTCGCGGTGCCTGCAATGCTGGATTAACACGATCTTTGAAGGAACCGAAGCCAACGGCAGCGAATGCATCCTATGCGGCGGATGTGTGGATGTTTGTCCTGAAAACTGCCTGCAACTGGTTCCGCTGCGCCAGTTTGAATTTTCGGACGAGACGCAGAAGCAATTGGCGGCGACTTCCGAAGCACGCGCCAACGAGTTGCTTCACCTTTCTCCCTCGGAGCTGGCTTCTTCCGAGGGCTCGGTGATGGTCAAGGACGAAACCATTTGCATCCGCTGCGGCCTCTGTGCAGAACGCTGTCCCGTGAACACCATCAGCATGGAAGCCTTCGAGGTCTTTGATTACGATCCGGGCCTGGTGCAAATCGAGGAAATGGTGCTACACCCATGAGTGACCTAAAAACTCCCGCTGCTTCGGGACGCCCGCACCCCGCGACTGCCGGCAAGGGAATTACCCGTCGGGACTTCCTCAACGAAATCACCATGGGGGCGCTGGGAATCGCCGGACTCGGCTCGGTCGCGGTAACCTATCAATATTTTTCGCCTAACGTTTTGTTCGAGCCTTCCACTACTTTTCGCGCCGGCAATCCCGACCTTTATCCGGCGCATTCCGTGACGTTCTTGCAGGACCAACAGGTTTACATCGTGCGTATGCCGGAGGGTTTTTACGCCGTGTCCGCCGTCTGTACGCACCTCGGCTGCATCACGCAATGGAAACCGGACGCCGACCTGATTGCCTGCCCCTGCCACGGCAGCAAGTTCCATCCCGACGGCGTGAAAATCGAAGGCCCCGCGCCGCGGCCGCTACCTCATTTTGCGATTGCCCTCACGGCCGATGGCGAGTTGCAGGTCAACAAACTCCAGATCATCAAGGCTTCACAGGTCTTAAAAGCCTGAGGGAATGATGGCCACCTCTGTCCAATCCGTGCTGCAAACCCTTCGCGAGACGAAGGTTTGGAAATCCATCTTCCGCCGTGGCCCGGCCCGCACCAATCGCACGCGCAGCCTGGCTGTCTTCGGGAATCTTTTCCTTCACTGGATGCCGGTCAAAGTCCGAGAAAAGTCGCTTCGCGTGCGCGCCTCGTACTACCTCGGCTCGATCTCTTTCATTCTCTTTGTCGTTTTGTTCGTCACCGGCATTCTGCTGATGTTTTACTACCACCCCGCCGCACCGAATGCCTACCGCGACATGAAAGACCTGCAATTCGTCGTTTCTAATGGCGTCTTTCTTCGCAATCTGCATCGCCTCGCGGCGCACCTTATGGTCTTCGCGGTGTTCTGGCACATGTTCCACGTTTTCTACCGCGGCGGATACAAACCTCCGCACGAATTTAACTGGGTCGTTGGGGTGGTGCTTCTTCTGGTGACGCTGTTTCTCAGCTACACCGGTTACCTGCTTCCCTGGGATCAGCTTGCATTCTGGGCTGTCACGGTCGGGACCAACATTATTTCCGCCATGCCTTTCATCGGAAACAAAGTTCGCTTTCTGCTGCTTGGCGGCAACATCGTAGGAGAAAACGCCTTGCTTCGCTTCTACGTGCTTCACGTGGTGATTCTTCCGCTGGCAGCTTTCGTGCTAATCGCCATTCATTTTTGGCGGGTGCAAAAAGACGGCGGTCTGACCGTCAAGCCCAAGGACGAAGATGGAAAAGGATAAGATCGAGACCGCGTTCAGCTCCGACGCCAAGAAAGACCCGCGGCGCGTGGTCTTTGTCACCAAGAAGACTTCCGCGAAAGTCGTCGGCGAGCGCGGACCACAGTTGATGACTTTTCCGCACTTGCTGATCCGCGAAGCGATTGCGTTTCAGGTACTGGTGATCGCCATGGTGATCGTAGCGCTGTTCTGGGACGCGCCCCTGGAGCAACTCGCTAACCCGCTGCTCACCCCGAATCCAGCCAAGGCGCCGTGGTATTTTCTCGGCCTTCAGGAGCTGCTGCATTTCTTCCCGCCGTTTGTGGCGGGAATCCTGATTCCGACGCTGGTGGTCATTGCGCTCATCGTTATTCCGTATTTCAACGTGAACGTCGAGGGCCGTGCTCTCTGGGCCTATCAACCGGCGCAGCATCTGCGAACCATCTTGATCGCCGTTCTCATTCTGCTCGCGTTTTTGGCGGTCTTTCATGCCTGGACGATTCTCGTTCCCACCGCGCTCGTGGCCACCCTTCTGGTGCTCTCCTACCCCGGCAGACGAGTGGCTCGGGGCTGGCTGCATGCTTTGGGAAGCAAGCCGCTCTCCTGGTGGATCATGACCTGGTTCATTGCGGTTGCAATTTGCCTCACGGCGGTGGGCACCTTTTTCCGAGGCCCGGGTTGGTCCTGGGTATGGCCATGGGGGACGCATGCCGGCTGAGGAGATGGGCAAAGTCACCGACCGCATGCGCTTCGGCCTGGCGGTGTCCAGCTTGCTCTTTGTTGCGGTCCTGGCCATTTCTCCGTTCAAGGACTATCGCCGAGAGTGGAAGCAGTACAAGCGCGCGTATCTGCGTTTTGCGCAAACTCGCCCGGATACCAAGCGGCTGACCGCCGATTACAGTCCGGATATCGATCAGATCTGGATTCCAGGGATGAATGTGGTGGACCGCTGCACCACCTGCCACCAGGGCATCACGCAAGCCAGCCTTGCGGATAACTCCGCCCCACAACCCTTCCGCGCGCATCCGCCGATCCCTCACAATGTCCGCGAGTGGGGCTGCACCATTTGTCATCGCGGACAGGGCCCCGCCACGGAAGTTGCTGAAGCCCACGAGTCGACACTGGCGTGGGAGCAGCCGGCGCTTCCGACGCACTTCATGCAGGCCTCTTGCGGAACCTGTCATCAATCCGATCTTTCGGAAACGCCGCAACTCGTAAAGGGCCGCCAGCTCTTGGCGGCGTTGTATTGCGTTGGCTGTCACAAATTGCAGGGCCTGGAGCGGCCCGCGATGCTGGGCCCGGACCTTTCGAGCATCGGCACAAAAGTCAGCCGGGAGTGGATTTACAAATGGCTTAAGGAACCGCGCACGATGGTGGACAAAGACGGCAACGTTACCGTCAACGGTTACGAAACAGAGGAAGAGCCGCGCATGCCGAAGTTCCGGCTCAGCGAAGACGAGCTCAAAGCTCTCTCGGGGTATCTCAGCGTTCAGAAAGCCAAGTCTCTCGCGGCGTACAACATTTCCCCCGCCGTTGTTCGGTCGTGGAGCAAGAATCCGGAGCTGATTTCGCAAGGGGAGCTGCGCTTCCGCCAAATGTTCTGCTCCACTTGCCACTCGTTGGCCGTCACCCGCGCCGGGGAAACGAAGCTGATTGGTGGGAATATTGGCCCGGAGCTCACGAAAGTCGGGAGCAAGGTTAACCCCGATTGGCTCATTGCTTGGCTGCGCGATCCCGAGGCCTATCTGCCCCACACGCGCATGCCGCGATACGGTTGGTCGGACGAAGACCTTTACAAAGTCACGCAGTACATCACCACAAAGCTGGTCGATTCGGACTTGCTAACCAGCGTCCCGAAGCTCGACCCGCCGACAGACCAAGAGGTTCAGTTGGGTCGCCGGCTGTTTACCGAAAAAGGTTGCGCGAGTTGTCACGCGATCGAAGGCATTAGCCCACAAAAGGATTTTGGCCCGGGCCTAAGCGCCCTTGGAGCCAAGAACGCCTCCGAACTGGAGTTCGGCACAGCGAAAATTCCTCACAACCTCCTTTCTTACATTCAGGCAAAGCTGCAGGATCCCGTCTCGGTGAATCCCGCCGCGCGCATGCCGCAATACAACTGGGAACCGGGGGATCTGGATGCCGTCACCACGGCGCTGCTCAGCATGAAAGGTGCGCCCCCGACGAGCGCGTTGCAAAATCTCGTTGTTCCCCGGAAGGAAGCATCCTTCCAGCCCACTGGTTCGTTTGCCGAAGTCTATGAGCGTTACAAGTGCTACGCCTGCCACAAATTCAACGGCTATGGCGGCGACCTGGCGCCCGATCTCACTTACGAAGGCAGCCGCGCGCAGCGCCGGTGGCTTGTGGAGTTCCTAAAGAGCCCGCAAACTCTTCGTCCCACTCTCATTTTGCGCATGCCGCAATTCAACATGAGCGACAAAGACGCGACTACGCTTGCCGATTACCTGTCCATGGTCCTCGAACATCCGGAAGTAAACCCGGCAACTATCGACACAAGACAGTTCACTCCCGCAATGGCCACGCTCGGCAAGCAACTCTACGAAGTCAAATATCAATGTCAGTCCTGCCACACCATCGGCGGCACGGGCGGCTATGTGGGCCCGAATCTCAGCAACGCCGGTGGCTGGCTGACACCGGCTTGGATCGAGGCGTGGCTCGAGAACCCGCAAGCACTGGTTGCTGACACCATCGAGCCTCATCGCAACTTCACGGACGAAGAGATCAAGGCGCTGACCGCTTATCTGATGACCTTGAAGACAGGCATCAACGCGCAGAAAACTGCGGGCATTTCTCGAGGGCGGCCTTTGGCGCCGGGAGCAGGTCGATGAGCATCCGCAACCTCGCGATCTTTGCTTTCGGGATCGTAGCTCTCGGCGGCGTGTCCGGTTGTCGCAAGAACGCTGGGACCGTCAAAGCGGATCCGCTTCTAGCTGCATATGATTCCGAGCCGGACTGGACCGATTCGACGAAGATGCTTCCCCTCGGCTACCAGCAAGCCCAGGGGAAGCGTGTCTTCTATCAATATTGCGTGTGGTGCCATGCGGACGCCACGCCAGCCGGACCATCGAATCGTTCGAATCTCACACCTGTGCCGCCCTTGCTGAATGACGGGGCCGCACTGAACACCGAGAGCGACGAATTCATGCAGAACATAATCACGCTTGGCGGCAGCGCTATGGGAAAATCCGCGATGATGCCTCCTTACGGTCGCACGCTGTCTGCGGAAGAGATTCGTTCGGTCATCGCTTTTACCCGCGCGATCGCCCAACCGCCGTACCAGCCTCCCGGCCGCCCAGGGTCACAATATTCGGCTAAGTAGGAGATACCTCGCCCATGAAACCCAAACACTCCGCAGGCTTTCACAAGAAGGAAATTCTGCTTGTTCTGTTGTTGTCAGCAGCGTATGTCACTTCCGCCTCGGCACAAGTGAGCCCCAACGAAATTCTGAATCCCGACCTAAAAGCACTCGAGCAGACCTATTTTCAGCAGTTGATCGGGATCAATCAATCCATCGCCAAAATTAAACTTCCATTTCCTTTCTACCTCAGCCGCTATGTTGGCCTGGATCCGGCGAAGCAGGCGGAGGCGGATTCGCGCGGGCTGGAATTTGTGCGTTTTCAGGAGCGCGTCATTCTTAAAGTCACCGGGAATTACAACGCGGCGTATAACACTCTCCGCCTGACGCAGAACGAGCGAGCCGCCGCTACCTTTCGCTCGGTCGTTCTTCCCGTTCTGGAGGTCGTGACCGTAGCTCTGCCGGAAGACATCTCGTGCGACGGCATCGGCTTTGAAATCTCTCACCACACCCGCACCAATGATCGCAGCTACGATTTTGAGGGGAAAGAAACTCTCGTGGTGGTGCTCGACCGCGCGGACGCGTGGGCCATGTCGCGCGCGACCAGTGATCGAGAGCGACAGGAAATCCTCAATCGTTCCAAAGTCTTTGTCAGCGGCATGGATTACGGCCTTTCGTTAACGGAAAAAGATCCCCTGAACGTTCAGTCGCTTGCGCGCTCCATTCCCGCCAAGCCCGACGCTACTTCCTCAGCGCGCTCCTCGACCCTCGCTTCGCACTCGGCGCTGCTGAAGCCGGTCGGCCCGGCCCTGCCTTCTGCTCCCACGCCGTCCGCCGCGGCTGCTCCGGTGGGGTCCCCCCGTCCCGGCGCCGGGGAAACGATTTCTTCGGCTCCCGCTGCTGATCCGCCGCCCGCGCCTCCTCGGCCGACACCGGCGGATGCGGATCGCCTGAACGAAAAATATCAATCGCAATTGGCTGTGCTGGCGAAGGAAGGCGCTGCGAAGTTTCATTTCGTTGACTATGCGCCGCCCACGTTTGTGCTCTTCCACGACCAAATTGCCCTTCAAATGACGCTGAAGAACTCGCTGCAATTCGGACCGGCGAAGGGTTCCATCTACAAGCGGGCCGCCCAGAGTTTCGATCTTTTCCTGGCCCCGCTGCTCAAAGATATTACCGAACGGGTTTCGCCCGACGTGGAGTTTCAGCTCTTCGATTTCTCGGTGCTAAACAAACTTTCGCCCACGGCGAAAGAGACGTCGGAAGCCATCGAGTTCATCTGCCCGCCGAAGGCCCTCAAACAATTCGTCAACGCTGAAATTACGAACCAGCAGTTGCTCGATCAGAGCATCATCCTGGTCAACGGCGTTCGCATCGGTCTGAATCTGCAACTCGTTGAGTAATCTCATTGCCAACGTTTCCGGCGTCGAGCTATTGAAACCGAACACGGACGGACCTGCCCTCTTTTTCGAGACCGATTCTGGGTTGAATCCGGGACCCGGAGCACAATTTTTTGTCTCGCTACCGGGGTTCAGGCCACAAATCGAGGTCAACTTGAGTCCAATAGCTGCCGAAAACCGTGTATGATCAGCACCGGCGCACAGCAAAGCCAAGCGAGCCAAGGATATACATTCTCTCGAACGAATCGGCAGCAGGCGGGTTCACAGCGAAACAAAAACGACTCCAACCGCGACGCGACTTAGCAGTCTAAGCCGCCGGCTGGCGACGCTGTTTTATGGTTTTGGTCGCTCCCGCCATCTCCGTCTGGCCACAGAAAAGGAGGAACCACATGAGCCATCCTCTTTCGCGCAGGAACTTTCTCGGCAGCGCGGGCCTCGCGGCGGCTCTACCCGTTTGGTCCGGGCTTTTCCGCAAAGGCTCGCGCCAGGAGGAGCCATCCGGCATGGCGACGTTCGCTTCTCCGGCTGCGTCCGACCGCATTGTGGATATGCATGTTCATTTCGACGAGAAGAATCCCAATTTCATCAGCGACCTCCTGAAAATCTGTGACCGCCTGAATCTCACAGCGTGTGTGCTCACACCGTTTGCGAACAGAAAAGCGGTTCGGGATGCCGCGAACGAGCATCCTAATCAAATCATTCCGTTTGGTTTCGTTGACCTGGATGCTTCGGAAGTGGTCCAACAGGTCGAGGAACTCCACGCGATGGGCTATCGAGGCCTGGGCGAGATGGAGTTTGTGAAGAAGCCCTACAACGATCGGTCCTATTTTCCCGTGTATGAACTCGCGGACCGGTATGGCTGGATCGTTCTTTTCCACACGGGCATCGTGCTGCGAAGAAACTTTGATGAGCCGGAAGACGTTGCATCCGGCCGCATGCGACCAATTTATCTGGAAGAGATTGCCCGCCGCTTTCCCAGAATCACCGTGTTGGGCGCCCATTGCGGCAATCCCGAGTACGACTGGGCCGCAGAAATTGCGCGATGGAATCCTAACGTGTTCTGGGACTTGAGCGGTTCCACGCTTACGAAGATGCAGTCGCGGCTCGCGGATTTGCAAAAGATTTTTTGGTGGTCGAACACCGAATGGCAGAGCGCGGAATGGAAGGTAAAGACACCGGGTGGCGACACGAGCGCCTTCATAAAAATCGTCTTCGGGTCGGACAACGGCCTGGAAGGCATCGAACCCGTCGTGAAGCAATACCACGCGCTGTTCGAAGCGTGCGCGGTTCCAGAACGCACGCGCAAAATGATCATGGGCGGAACTTTGTCGAAGATGCTGGGACTCCCCGATGGTCATTAAGAGTTACGACGACAAGGCCTCTCTGGCCCGGGCGGCGGCCGCACAGGCAGCAAATTCACTGCGCGCCGCCATTGAGCGAAACGGAAACTCACGCATCATCGCCGCGACGGGCGCTTCGCAGTTCGAGTTTTTGGATGCGCTGACCGGTATGCCAAATATTGAATGGCCGCGCGTGGAACTGTTTCATCTGGACGAATACATCGGCCTGCCAGTCTCGCATCCGGCCAGCTTTCGCAAATACCTCCGCGAGCGCCTGATTAACAAAACCGGAATCACGAACTACCACTTTCTCGAAGGCGACGGAGATGTCTTGAAGGTGGTCAGCAAAGTTTCCGCGGAGTTGACCGCCTCTCCGATCGACATCGCTTTTGTTGGAATTGGCGAGAACGGCCATCTCGCATTCAACGATCCGCCGGCCGACTTTCAAACCGAGGAGCCCTATCTCATCGTCGAACTCGATGAAGCCTGCCGCCGCCAGCAAGTGGGAGAAGGCTGGTTCAAAGATCTTTCCGAAGTCCCCCAACACGCAATTTCCATGTCGGTACGCCAGATGTTGAAAGCGAAGGAGATTCTGTGCATCGTGCCCGATGCGCGAAAGGCCCCAGCCGTCAAAGCGTGCTTTGAAGGCGAAATCGGTCCGATGGCGCCCGCCTCCATGCTGCGAACTCATGGAAACACAACTATTTTTCTCGACCAGTATTCGGCAGCCCTGCTGAGCCCGGAAAAACGAAAGGCCTTCGCCTGAAGACTGACCATCGTGGTGCGCTGGCATGAGCGTTGACGTCGTTTCAAAGCCCCGGCCCATTCCGCACCTACGGTGGTGGATTGGCGCGCTGCTGTTCGCCTCCACGGTCGTCAATTACATGGACCGCCAAACCCTTTCGCTGCTCGCCCCGTATCTCAAACTGGAGTACCACTGGACCAACACGGACTACGCCAACCTGGTAATTGCCTTTCGAGTGGCGTATTCCATCGGCCAGACATTTTGCGGAAGGCTGGTGGATCGCGTCGGCACAAGACGAGGGCTGTCTCTGTCGGTGCTGTGGTACTCCCTCGTTTCGATTTTCACTCCGCTGGCCAGGGGATTTTACAGCTTCGCGACGTTCCGCTTCCTGCTGGGGGCGGGAGAGTCCGCCAATTGGCCGGGCGCCACGAAAGCGGTTTCGGAATGGTTTCCCAAGCATGAGCGCGGCTTGGCGGCCGCACTGTTTGACAGTGGGTCGTCGGTTGGCGGCGCCGTTGCTCCTTTCCTGGTGTTGCCGGTCTATTTCCGGTGGGGATGGCGACCCGCCTTCGTGCTTCCAGGATTGCTTGGTTTCCTCTGGCTCTTCGTCTGGCGTCGCGCGTATCACACTCCGCAGCAACACCCGCGCATTGGCGAATCGGAACGCCAAATGATTCTCGCCGACATTGAGGAGCTCCACGCGAAGGCCACGGAACCAAAACCGGGATGGGCCGCCCTGCTCAAGCTTCCTCAAACTTGGGGCACGATTGTTGCCAAGGGCTTGACGGACCCGGTCTGGTTCTTCGTGACCGATTGGTTCCCAATCTATCTGCTAACCAAAGGCCTTCCTCTGAAGAGCAGTCTCGTCGCCATCTGGGTTCCCTTCATTGCCAGCGACCTGGGAAATTTCTTTGGCGGGGCCGCTTCCGGGTATCTGATCAAGCGCGGATGGTCGCTTGGTCGAGCGCGAAAGGCGCTGGTCGTGTTTGGCGGCTTCGGAGTACTTCTCCTGATTCCCACGGTTTTCACGGTCAAGTTGTGGGCGATTGTTTTCCTTTTCGCGGCGTCAACCTTTTCTTACGCCGCGTTTTCAACCATTGCGAATGTCTTGCCTTCGGATCTTTTCAAGAGCGAATCCGTCGCCTCCGTGAGCGGCATGAGTGGCACGGGCGCGGGGATCGGTACGATCATCGCATTCCTCTTGATCGGCCACTTCTCCGATGCTCGTCAAGCTGCGGGCGTCCATTCCTTTGATCCGATCGTGATGGTTGCCGGGATGGTTCCGTTCGCCGCCATGATTCTTGTGCTGCTTCTCGTCCGCAACACGCGGGCGACGGCGGAGGGGCTGGTCCGGCGAATTTAGTCCCTGGGCTGAAGCGATCTTCGAGCAAACTCCAAAATAACCCAGCCGGTGGATGCGGCCGATATATAATCCATCGGGTCAGAAGCAGATGCGGAGGCTCGCGGTGAAGAGGTGGGGTGGCTCTCTAGCCTTGGTTTTAATTCTCAGTCTTGGCGCATTGGCTCAGGCTCCGAAAGAAAACGGCTGGATTCCTCTGTTCAATGGAAAAGATCTCAGCGGATGGAAGAAGAATGGGGATGAAAAGTGGGTCGTGGAGCAGGGGACCATCCTTTGCGAGAGCACCGCCAACAAGTACGGGTATCTGACTACCGAAAAGACCTACCGCGATTTCACGCTGCGCCTGAAATTCAAAGGAGAAGCCGCGGGCAACAGCGGTGTGTTTGTTCACTCGAAGATTTTGGGAATGGACCCGCAGCACGGGCCGGACATTGAAGGAATGCAGGTGGAAGTGGACCCCAACGTGGGCAAGCACACCGGCGGCCTGTACGAGAGCGGGGGCCGCGGATGGGTGGCACAGCCGACCGCCGAAGGAGAGCTGGCGCTGAAGCAGGGTGACTGGAATGAGCTGGAAGTATCCGTGCACGGCCAACACATCCTGACGCAGCTCAATGGCACAAAGATTGTGGATTTTACCGACCCTGCGCCCAAATTCACCGACGGCGTCATCGGCTTGCAAATTCACACCGGCGGCGGCGTGAAGGTGCGGTGGAAGGACATTTACGTGAAGCCGGAATAGCCTGCCGCCTGGTTTTCAGGCCAGCGTCGCAGAATGCAACACTGACGGGTGAGCATGAACAGAGAGAATCGTCGCGTGTTCTTACAAGCTTCGGTAGCGTCAGCGCTGGCCGCTCCTTTCGGGAAGGCGGTTGCCTTCGGCAGCGACCCTCTAGCGGATGCTCCCTTCGCAGAAACCCTCGCTAGTCAAAGCGCGCCGCATGTAGCCGCAAACGATGGAAAAAAGCCGCTGCGCCTTGGCCTGATCATCGGCATCGGGAAAGATCCCGATAAAGCAATGGCCAAAGTGCGCGACCTCGGCTTGCCCACGAGCCAGGTGTATGTCGACGAGTTTGAGATGGAAGAGGTCCGCAAGCTGCGTCAGGCGCTCGAGAAACATCAGGTTGAGGCGACTTCGCTGGTTGTTGGCGGCCCCGGCAAGGAAGTCTGGGACTTCTATCAAGGACCGCTGACAATTGGTTTAGTCCCCCGCGAGACGCGCCCGGCGCGAATCGCGCACATCAAAAAAGCCTCGGACTTTGCAAAGCAGTGCGGAATCCAGGCCGTCCAGACGCATTGCGGATTCATTCCCGAAAATCCCAATGATCCGGTTTACAAGGAAACCATTGCGGCGATGAAGGAAGTGGCCGGCTACTGCCAGAACAACGGCCAGAATTTCCGTTACGAAACCGGCCAGGAGACGCCCATAACGCTGGTGCGCGCCATACAGGACGTGGGCCTAGAAAATCAAGGTGTCAACTTTGATCTCGCCAACTTAATCCTATACGGCAAGGCGAATCCTGTGGACGCGATTGAACTTCTCGGTCCGTATATTCAGGGAATTCACGCCAAGGACGGATTGTTTCCCGCAAATCCGAAAGACCTCGGGAAGGAAGTACCAATTGGAAAAGGCAAGGTGGATTTCCCGCGCATCATGGAACGTCTGAAACAGCTGAATTATCAGGGCGCGGTCACCATCGAGCGCGAAATTTCCGGGCCGCAACAGGTGGCGGATGTCCGGGAAGCGAAGGCTTATCTGGAAAAGCTGATTGGATAGCTGCAAGGGAGGAAAGAGATGGCTGGCGACAGGAAACGGGCAAACTCTGAACTGGACCGCCGAAAATTTATCGGCGTGGCCGCGGCAACGGCCGGGGCGATGTTGATTAAGCCCCAATTGGTGCGCGGGACGGCTGCAAATTCTGCCGTGCGCGTAGGCTTACTCGGCTGCGGCGGGCGAGGGACTGAAGATGCGTCGAACCTTGTGGATACCGGCAACGCTCGAGTCGTGGCGCTGGCCGACATGTTCCAGGATCAACTGGACAACGCGAAGAAACATTTTGACGCCCTGCAGCAAAGCAAGGGCTACGCCACGATTGACGCTTCGCAGATTTTTGTTGGCCCCAAAGCCTTTCAACAAATGGCGGCGGCCAAAGAAGTAGACGCCGTGGTGATTGCTTCGCCGCCTTACTATCATCCGCAACACTTGGAAGCGATTGTGGCGGGAGGAAAGCACGTGTACCTCGAGAAGCCCGTAGCCGTGGATGTTCCCGGAGCCTTAGAGGTGATCGAGATCGGCAAACGCGCCGAAGGCAAACTGAGCCTGGACGTGGGCTTCCAGATCCGCGATTGTCCCCCGTTTGTCGAACTGGTAAAACGCATCCACGGCGGCGCACTCGGCAACATCGTCTGCGGCGAAGCGCACTATCTTTCCGGTTACATCGACCGGCCCGCGTGGCCAAACGCATCACTCGTGGAAAGACGCCTTCGCAACTGGGTTTACGACCGCGTGCTCTCGGGCGACATCATCGTCGAGCAGAACATCCACGTGATTGACATCTGCAACTGGGTCTTGAAAAACCATCCGCTGAAGGCTTCCGGGGTGGGCAGCCGGTTGGGCCGTCCGGCGAACGATGGCGACGTTTACGGAAATTACAACGTCGTCTTCCACTATCCCGACAATGTGGACGTCACCTTCAGTTCGACGCAGTTTGCTAAGGGCTGGTGGGACGTGACGGAACGCTTCTTCGGCACCAAAGGAACTTCGCAATCGCCCTACACCGGGCCGCTTGGCATTTGGGGCGATGAGCCTTGGCAAGCGCCTTTGACGCAAAAACCCGGCACGGAGCCGCAAGCTTTCTCGGTGACGGGAAACTTCACTTCCAACTTGGAATTTGCCGATCGCGAGAAGAAGAAAGCGTTCGTCGAAAGCATCACCAGCGGCAATTTCCACAACCAGGCGGCGAAGGGCAGCGAATCCGCGCTATCGTGCATGATGGCGCGCACCGCGGCCTACACCGGGCGCGAAGTGAGTTGGGAAGAAACGATGAAATCCAAAGAGGTGTGGGATTCGAAAATCGATCTAAATAAACTGGGTTGAGGTTGCCGATGCGTCCTCGAACACGCCGCGAGTTTCTGAAGTCCTCCGTTACCGCCGCATGTGCGGCTGGTCTTGGCGGAGGAGGGTTGGCCAACTCTTTGGTAGCCGGTCGAACTTCAAAGCCTCTGGCATCTCCGCCGGTACTCTCCCTCAAGAAGGGCGTGTGGTTCGGGATGCTGCCGGAGAAACTCAGCATCGCCGATCGGTACAAGATGGCGCGAGATGTCGGGTTCGAGGTGGTACAGGCCCCGACAGAGCCTGACGAGCGCCAGGCCGAGGAAGTCAAAAAAGCTGCCGAAGCTGCCAACATCCGCATCGACTCGGTGATGAATATGGATCACTGGAAGTATCCATTGTCGTCGAGCGATCGCGCGGTTGTCGGGAACAGTCTCGCCGGCATGCGCACGTCTTTGCATAATGCCAAGTTGTGGGGCTGCGATACGGTATTGCTCGTGCCGGCGGTGGTGAATCCCCAGACGTCGTATCGCGACGCCTGGACGCGTTCGCAGAGAGAGATCCGCACGCTGATTCCGCTCGCGGAGGAGTTGAAAGTCGTCATCGCTATGGAGGAAGTTTGGAACAAGTTCCTCCTGAGTCCGCTCGAGATGGCAAAGTACATCAGCGAATTTCAAAGCCCGTGGATCAAAGCCTGGTTTGATGTGGGCAATGTGCTCCTGTACGGTTATCCGCAAGATTGGATTCACACCCTGGGCAATAGCATCGTTAAGCTGCACGTCAAAGACTTCAAGCGCAAGGAAGACGGATATGCCTGGGTCAACCTTGGCGACGGAGACGTGGACTGGGCTGCCGTACGGCAGGCGCTTGCCGATATTGGTTACTCTGGCAGCGCGGTCGTTGAACTAGGGGGAGGCGACGAAGCCTATCTCCGCGACGTGGTGAAGCGTTTCGATCGCTTGGTCCTCGGCCGTGGATGAATCCGCGCAAAAAACTCCATGGAATTCCTGGTCCGCTGAGCCGAGGGCACTGCTCCGGCGCTTTCTCCGTGCGGCTCAAAAGGAAGTGTCGTTTCGCCCCATTGCAGGACTGAAAAAGAAGATTTCTCGACGTGCCGTGGCCTGCGTCCTTCTCGCGACTCTGGTCATGGCCTTCGAGATCATTGCAAACGCCCGGCAAAGCGAACCAAAACGTAAGACTTCGGAAAGGCATGACTGGCCGGTGTACGGCGGCGCGGCTGAAAACAATCACTATTCCAGCCTGGCTTTGATCAATCGCGCCAATGTGAAGCAGTTGGCGGTCGCGTGGAGCTTCAACACCAAGGAAGAAGGTGGCCTCGAGACCAGTCCCATCATTATCAACGGCGTGCTATATGGGATCACTCCGACTCAGAAGGTATTTGCTTTGGATGCGGCCACCGGCAGACTCAAGTGGAAATTCGATTCGGGAATCAAGGGAACACAGCCGGACCGCGGGCTTTCTTTCTGGACCGACGGAAAAAGCAGCCGGATTTTAGTCGGAGTCCTGAACTTTCTCTACGCTTTGGACGCGGCCACCGGAAAGCCCATCACAACTTTTGGCAAACAGGGCCGCATCGATTTGCGTGAAAACCTGGGACGGGAACCCGCCAAAGCGCAATCCATTTACCTCACGAGCCCGGCAGTCATTTACAAGAATCTTGTGATTGTGGGTGGTCGCAATCCGGAGACGCTACCGGCCCCACCAGGAAATATTCGCGCGTTCGATGTGCGAACCGGCAAGGTTCGCTGGTCCTTTCACACCATCCCACACCCCGGCGAGTCCGGCTACAACACGTGGCCGAAAGATGCGTGGAAAACAAGCGGAGCCGCGAACAATTGGGCGGGCATGACGCTCGATTCCAAACGTGGAATCTTGTTCGCACCCACGGGTTCCGCGGCGTTTGACTTCTACGGCGCCGATCGCGTCGGCGACGATCTCTTTGCAAATTGTTTGATCGCTTTGAACGCGACGAATGGAAAAAGGCTCTGGCATTTCCAGGGAGTTCGCCACGACATTTGGGACCGCGATTTTCCCTCTCCGCCTGCCTTACTCACCGTAAAGCGCGATGGAAAAGAAATTGAGGCCGTGGCACAAACCACAAAGCAGGGTGTCGTTTACCTGTTCGACCGCCTGAGTGGCAAGTCGCTCTTCCCGATCGAATACAAACAATATCCTCCTAGCGATGTGCCCGGTGAGGTCACCGCCTCCGAGCAGCCGCTGCCAACCCGCCCCGCTCCTTTTGCTCGCCAAAATCTTACCGAGGACCTGCTGACCGGCCGAACGCCGGAAGCTCACGAGTGGGCCGCGGAGAAGTTTCGAACGTTTCGCAGCGAGGGACAGTTCGTTCCTTTCACCGTTGGCAAGGACACCATCATATTTCCGGGTTTCGATGGTGGCGCGGAATGGGGGGGGCCAGCGGTGGATCCGGAAACAGGGATGATCTATGTCAACGCAAACGAAATGGCGTGGACGGGGGCCCTCGCGGAAAACACCGGCGAAAACAGCCGTAAGAGCATCTATTTGAGTCAATGCGGTGTGTGCCACGGCGAACAGAGGATGGGCTCGCCTCCCGCTATCCCTACCTTGATTGGCATCGCGAACCGCATATCGTGGAAGCAAATTGCGGCGACCATCAAGAATGGAAAGGGAAGAATGCCCGGGTTTCCAAGTCTGACGGATGACCAGGTGCTGGCCCTGCTTGAGTACTTGACCAGCGGCGAAAGTCAGGAGGTCACGGGTTCCAGCAAGCCTCTTGTCGTCATGAAGTATCGCTTCACCGGATACAAAAAGTTTCTTGATCCCGAAGGGTATCCGGCGGTGGATCCGCCGTGGGGCACGCTGAACGCCATTGACCTGAATACCGGCGCGTACGCATGGAAAATTCCGCTGGGCGAGTATCCGGAGTTGGCAGCAAAGGGAATGAGAGACACGGGCACCGAAAATTACGGCGGCCCGGTCGTAACTGCCGGCGGACTTCTCTTTATCGGCGCGACAAACTATGACAAGAAGTTTCGCGCCTACGATAAGTCCACTGGCGAACTCCTCTGGGAAACAACTTTGCCCTTTTCAGGAAACGCGACGCCCGCCACCTACGAGGTGCATGGCCGCCAGTTCGTGGTCATCGCAGCGGGAGGAGGCAAGGACCCGAAATCGGGGTCCGGCGGCGTCTATGTCGCTTTTGCGTTGCCGGCGAAATGAACCCGCAAAGGCCTACGCAGCGACGTCCTTATATCGCCAGATTCTTCTGAAATTGATGGGGCTCAGGTGAAACTGCTTCAGAAAGCATCTGGTGAAATTGCGAACATGCCGATATCCAGCATCAATCGCGATGGCTTTGACCGGCTCATCGGTGGTTCGCAATTGCTGGGCTGCGGCTTCCAGGCGCTTCTTTTTTGCGTATTCTTTGAATCCCAGGCCGGTGCACGCTTTGAAAAGCCTTCGCGCTTGGCGGGCGGAAATGCACAGTTCGAGCTGCTGGCAGATTTCATCCAGCCTCCATTGCGCCCTTGCGGGATCACTGTCGATAAGATTTCTGAGTTTCCGCACGCGCCAGTCTTCGCTCATGCGCGCATCCGTTTTTTTAGAGACAAACAATTGGAGAAACTCACGAGGACTTCCCCATCTCAAAACCACAGGTTGCTCATAAATCATCGACCTTGCCTCCTGGCAGTCAGAGTTGGATTAACAAATGATAGCGATGAAAACTGGATTCAGAATCAGGTTCTACACCTGATGACTGGGAATTACAGGGGCTGGCAATTCCGGTAAACCTGAAGAACTCTCAAACGAATTGGAATGTAAACTTCACAACGGAAGCCCAAGACGCCGACGCCCTTCTTACACACACATAACGAACTTAAAAAGAAACAGGGGATATGTCAATGGGGTTTTCCCCGCAGATCGCGGGTGGGGAATCCCCTAATTCATTTTCAACGCAATGAACTCCTTCGGTGAGTCCCCTGGAACGTTCCTCGCCGCGGTGATCGGTCTTCCTATGGACTTGGCTATCTATTCCTGCCGCAAGGCATACATGGGATCCACTTGGCTGGCGCGTCGTGCCGGGAAATAACTGGCCACCATCGCCGCAAGAGTCAAAAATGGAATGGTTACGGCAAACGTCGACAGGGAAATGGGCGGCATCCCCTCTACCAGCCTTTCCATGACGCGTCCCGTTGCCAAAGCGAAAACCGTTCCAATGCCAATGCCCAAAAGAATGATTCCAAGGCTTTGCCGCAGGACCAGCGACAGGACCGCGGCGGGACTCGCTCCAAGGGCCATGCGCAGGCCGATTTCCGGAACGCGCTGGCCCGTCAGGTAAGCCAGCACCCCGTAAATTCCGATACAGGCCAGGACGAGCGCTAATGTGGCGAAAACCCCAAACAAGAGCAGCAGAAAGCGCTGAAGCGCCAGCGAGTTATGCGCGAGTTGCTCCATGGTCCGAACTTGATAAAGCACCTGGTCACCGGCAGCCCCGCGCAGTTCCTGCCGAAGCGATTCGACGACCGTCAACGGGGGGACGCTGGTACGCACGGCAATGGACATGAGCTGCGACCAGCGCGGCAAAAAGGGCGGTGCCACCTGCGCAAGCGGATAGTAGAGTTGCGCCCGCACCAGCGCCTGATCGTCGCCGGCGAGGCCCCAGTAGCGCACGTGTCCTACAACGCCAATGATCTTGTAGGGCGCTGAGCATTCCACAAACTTCTTGGCGTCTGGCTGAACGCAAGGCATCTCAGGAATCCACAAATTCTTACCGAGGGCGTCTTGGCCTCTGAAGGCGCTTTTCGCCAGAACGTCGTCCACAACAATGACAAGTTCGCTTCCCAGCCGATCGTGGTCGTCGAAAAACCGGCCTTCCAGAAGCGAGATGCCCATCACTTTGAGATAGTCCTGTGTTGCGCTGCTGGCCAAGACCATCGGCAGTTTTTCCCTTTGTGAAATGTCGGCGGAGGTCGAATATCCGACCTGGTTGTTGCCTTGCCGCATGGGAACGATGTCCACTGCCGTGACCGACTCCACGCCCGGAACGCGCCGCGCGCGCTCCATCAGGTCCTGCCAGCCCGCCGGAATCTTCCCGGGGTCTGCAAGCGTAGCCGGAGAAAGGCCTACGCGCATGACCAGCAGATTGCGGATATCGAGGCCGGGATCGAGTGAAGAGGCATGCAGCAGCGCGCGCCCAAGCATTCCGGCGGCAATCAGCAAGACAATTGCCAGCGCGATCTCCGAGGTGATAAATGCGGAGTGCAATCGGCGAGAGCTTCCCGCCATGGTCCGGGCTCCAGCGCGCAGGATCTGTTCCACCTCCCGCACCGGTGCGCGCCACGCCGGAGCCAGCCCAAAAAGCAAACCACTCACAACGGACACGCCAACTGCAAATAGAAGCACGCGCCAATCGACCTGGACTTCCTCGACGCGTGGCAACTCTCCGGGCCAGAAAGTCAAAAACTGTTGGAGCCCCATGTTTGCCAACCCGACACCCAGCAGTCCGCCCGTTAGGCTGAGAAGCGCGCTCTCCGTGAGGCACTGCCGCACTAATCGGCCCCTGCTCGCGCCAAGAGCCACGCGCATTGCCAGCTCGCGCTCGCGGGAAACCGCGCGCGCCAGCATCAAGCTGGCAACGTTGACGCACGCGATGAGCAGCACCAGGCCCACGGCGCCCAGCAAGAGCCAAAGCGTCGAGCCCACGTCGCCTACGGGAGGCTCGAGGCGCTTGACTAACAACGAACGCCCCTGGTTCGAATCCGGGAAGGCTTGCGCCAAGTGTTTTCCAGTCAGCGCGATTTCCGCCTGAGCCTCCGCCAATGTCCTACCCGGCTTCAACCGGCCAACAACGTGAACCGGTTGCGCCTGGCGATTGTGCAGATATCCGGCGGGGTCTTGGCCGAGTGGCGCGTAGATTTCAGGCTCATCTCCATAGAGCTTGAATCCGGCCGGGGCGACGCCGACAACGGTGTAGTGCTTTTGCTCGAGCACCATCGAACTTCCCAGCACATCCGCTCTTCCATCGAAACGCTTTTGCCAGAAGCTGTAGCCCAGGATGGCAACAGGAGTGGCGCCTATCTTGTCCTCCTCGGGCAAGAAAGCACGACCAAGCGCCAGAGGCACACGTAGAATCGAAAATAATTCCGGGGAGATTTCGAAGTAATCGACGTATTGGGGATCACCGGGCGCGCTGAGGGTACCGGATTGGTACACCAGTGCGGCCATGTCCAAGGAACGGCTCTCGCGCTCGCAATCGAGAAAATCCGGATACGCGAGCTTCTGTTCTCCGTAGATTTTCGTGTTCCACGCGTCGGTGTGGCCGTTCACGGCCACCAATTTATTTGGCTTAGGATAGGGAAGAGGCTTGAGCAGCACTCCGTTGACCAGGCTGAACATCACCGTGGTCGCTCCGATGCCGAGCGCCAGCGTCAGCAGCGCCACTGTGACAAACCCAGGCCGCTGCCGAAAACTGCGCATCGCGTAGCGCACGTCCTGCAAGAAATCGAGGAGCCCGCGCCCGCCCCACATATCTCGGGTAACCTCCTCCGCGACAGCGACGTTTCCGAATTCGCGGCGCGCTCGGTGGTGCGCCTCTTTTTTCAACATCCCGGTTTCCATCGCTTCGCGCTCCGCCAGGAGCAAGTGAGCCCGAATCTCTTCCTGCAGTTCTTCGTTGCGCCGCTCTCGCCGCCAAAACGCCCATTTCATGGCACGTTCTCCTTTTTGGCTGGATTCAGGATTCCAGCAATCGCCGCTGTCAGACGATCCCAGCGCGAACGCTCCGACATCAATTGCCGCTTTCCCAGTTGCGTAAGGCGATAGATACGCAGCCGAGGTCCAAGCTCGGAAGCTTTCCATTCCGAAGCGATCCAGCCCTTGCGCTCGAGCCGATGCAGCGCCGGGTAGAGCGAACCCGTGTCCACTTTCAGGATCTCCCCGGAGTTTGTGCGAATCGCTTTGCTCAAGGCATAGCCATGCCGCGGAGCCCACTCGAGAGTCTGCAGAATCAGCATGTCCAGAGTTCCCTGAAGGATTTCCGTCCGGTTCTGGTAGCGCTGTTTTCGTGAAGCCATGCCAGGTATGTAGACTCCCTTCTTAGAGGTAGGTGAGCATTCTACATACCATACGCCGACAAATCCCTGGCATCGATCCGCAAGTGAGGGGGCCAGTGGGGTGCGGATGTCTTAATCCTTGAAATACCAAGAACTAGGAGCAATATAAGGACGGTAGGCGTCGTTCTCCGGCCTGCCGATACAGGCAGCCTTCGAAGTTTGGCCCAGCCAAGGAGCTTGTTCGGAGATGGGACGGGCAATCCCATTTTCGAGTAATCTAGACTGGCCTCTGGACCCAGGTACCAGCCAACACTTTGAGGGCATGGGACTTAGCGACAGGAACCTTGGGCACAGGATTTGCGTTCCAAAGGACGGGCATTAAATTATGGACATTCAACGACCTTCCAACGCACGTGCAAAGAAAATTCGCCGCATTGTCTACGGCTCGGTGGCATTCCTCCTCATTGGCGGGGTGAGCTATGGGCTCTCCCGCATGCGTCCGGCTGCGCCTACAGTAGACCGCGCCACGATTTGGCCGGGCGAGGTAAGGCGCGGTTCGATGTTGCGCGAGGTTCACGGGCTCGGAACTTTGGTTCCCGAGGACATTCGCTGGATCCCCGCGCAGACCAACGCCAGGGTGGAAAAAATCGTATTGCGGCCTGGTGTGGACGCCGTGGTCAAGCCGGACACGGTGATTCTCGAATTGAGCGATCCTCAAGTCCAGCGGGACATGTTGGATGCGCAGTATCAATTGAAGGGGGCGGAGGCCGACTTCGCCAACCTGAAGGTTCAGGTCAACAGCCAGTTGATGAATCAAAAGTCGACCGAAGCGGGTGTCCGCAGCGACTACGAACAAGAGAAAATCCAGCACGACGTGGACGACAAGCTACGCAAGGAGGGAATTGGTTCGGATGTGACCGAAAGGCTTTCCAAGGTAAAGGTGGAGCAGCTGGCGATCCGCCTGCAGCTGGAGCAAGAACGGACTCGCGTGGCAACGGATTCTGCGGCCGCGCAGCTTGCGGCCCAGGAAGCAAAAGTGGAGCAGATGCAAGCGCTCTACGCCCTGAAGAAGAGCCAGTACGACGCCCTGCATGTTCGCGCAGGAATGAACGGAGTGCTGCAGCTCGTGCCTGTGGAAGAGGGACAGCAAGTGACAGCCGGAACACAACTGGCGCGAGTGGCTGATCCGAAGAAGCTCAAGGCAGAAATCAAGATACCGGAAACACAAGCGAAGGACGTGGCCGCCGGGCAAAAGGCGACCGTTGACACGCGCAATGGCATCGTAAATGGCCGCGTCTTCCGAATTGATCCGTCCGTTCAGAATGGAACGGTTACCGTAGACGTCCATATCACCGACGCCCTGCCGCAAGGAGCGCGCCCCGACCTGAGCGTGGATGGCACCATCGAACTCGAGAACCTGAAGGACGTGATTTACATGGACCGGCCCGTGAATGGGCAAGCCGACAGCAAGATAGGAATTTTCAAAATCATAGATGACGGATCGGAAGCGGTGCGCGTGAACGTGGTGCTCGGGAAGAGTTCGGTAAACACCATTGAAGTCAAGGAAGGCTTGAAAGTCGGAGACAAAGTGATTCTCTCCGACATGTCGCAGTGGGATAACTACGATCGTATCCGGCTCAAATAACGCCCTCCAATAGAGGGCTCAGGCAGGGTGTGGCACCTGGTAAGCGGTCGGGGCAGAAATTCGCAAAGTGCACAGGGATCGCGGGGCAGGGAGAGGCTGATGCAGACGCTTTGGCAAGACCTGCGTTACGGCGCGCGAACGCTGGCCAAAAATCGCGCGTTCACGGCGGTCGCCGTCCTCACTCTCGCCCTCGGCATCGGCGCAAATACCGCGATCTTCAGCTACCTTGATGCCTGGGTGATCAAGCCACTGCCCTATCCGCAGGCTGATCGCCTGGTGGTCCTGGAGGCCCATGACAAGAAAAAGGGCTGGACAAGAAATAGTGTGACTTCCACGGCGGACTTCTTCGATTTTCAGAAGCAAAACGCCTCCTTCGAGCAGACGGCAGCCTGGACTTCCTGGAATTTTAATCTCACTGGCGACGGCCCTCCTGAATTGGTCGAAGGTGGGCGGGTGAGCTGGAACTATTTTGACACTCTCGGCGCCAAGCCCATTCTAGGTCGTACGTTCACCGCCGACGAAGACCGTCCCGGTGCACCGCACGTTGCCATTCTCGGCCAGGGATTATGGCAAGGCCGGTACGCTGGGGACAGGAAGATTATCGGACGCCACATCTCCATTGGAGGCGAGGCGTACACGGTAGTCGGAGTGATGCCCGGAACGTTTCAGTTTCCGTTGATGGGCATTGCCAATCTGTGGACACCACTGGCGCTGGTGGACAAAGAACGCGCTGACCGCAATACTTCCTGGTTCGCCGCTTTTGGACGGCTGAAGCCGGGGGTAACCCAGGAGCACGCCGGAGCGGAAAGCGCGGCGATTTTTGGGCGCCTGGAAAACCAGTTTCCGCAAACAAATACGAACATGACTTTGTTGGTCCTGTCCATGAGCGAGGAAATTGGCAAGGAGGAAGGCACGACGCAAGTGATGATCTGTTTCGTGATTGTAGGACTCATTCTGCTGATTGCGTGTGCCAACGTCGCAAATCTTATGCTCGCGCGCGCGACGAGCCGGACGAAGGAGTTCGCTGTCCGTGGCGCGCTGGGCGCGACTGCCCCTCGGCTGGCGCGACAGCTTCTTACGGAATCGTTGCTCCTTTTTATCTTTGGTGGGGGTGCGGGTTTGCTGTTTTCCGTTTGGGGCATGCACTGGATTGATTCCCAAATCCCCGGGCATGTTCGCGGTTACCTGGTGAACTTCGGACACGTTGATCTAGACTTCGCCACATTGCTCTTCACGCTCGGCATCACGCTGTTATGTGGGTTTCTCTTTGGACTTGCTCCGTCCTTCCAGAACTCCAGGCTGGACGTCAATCGCACGCTCAAGGAAGCTTCCGGGCCAATCTCTGGCAGCCGGCATGGAGCGCGTCTGCGGCAGATTTTTGTGGCAGCGGAAATTGCTCTCGCGGTTGTAGTCCTCATTTCCGCAACGCTCTTGGTAAAGAGCTTCGTCATCTCCCTCCGGTCCAGTCCCGGATACAACCCGGAAAACCTGATGGTTGCGCAAGTTGCGCTGCCCGCAACAAAGTATGCGCAGGATTGGCGTCAGCGCAACTTTGGTGAGGAAGTGCTGGCAGGGGTTCGTGCACTGCCCCAAGCCGTTGCTGTTGGCGCGGCCAGTTCAGTGCCTTACGGTGGTTTCGGTCAGGGAGTCGAAATCGAAGCCGTCGGTCAGCCTGCCCCTCGCCCCGGAGAGAGACGCGGCGCTCGATACACCGCCGTGTCCCTCGATTATCTTTCGACAATGCAGATAGGGCTGGCGCAGGGCCGCTACTTCAATTCGACCGATGAGCAGCCGGGCAGTGCGCCCTCGGTGATAATCAATGAAACGTTTGCGCGCCAGATTTGGCCGAATGAAAATGCCGTGGGAAGGCAATTGCGCTTTGGTGATCAGCATCGAGTCGGCACGGTTGTAGGCGTGGTGCGGGACATCAAGATGTTTTACGCCCGGGCGGGGGCGGAACGGCAGATGTACGTTCCCCTGACGCAATTCCCATCCGCAACTTTCGGATTCGTCGTACGCACATCCGGTGATTCTCTCGCAATGGCCTCGGCCATCCGTGAAACGATATGGTCGGTCGATCGCGATCAGCCGGTCTCTTCGGTAGAACCACTTGAAACACTGATATCCATCTCGAATGCGGGAGACAGCGTGGTGTCGAAGCTCATGGTTTTCTTTAGCGCCCTGGCCATGTTTTTGGGCGTGATCGGAATCTATGGTGTGATGTCTCATCTAGTCTCGCAGCGCAGGCGCGAAATCGGCATCCGCGTGGCGTTGGGCGCAACTCCGTCTCAGGTTTTGCGCATGGTCATCAACCACGGATTGAAGCTGGCGCTCATCGGCATTTCGATAGGCCTCCTCGTGGCGCTGGGCGCCACCAGGGGGCTTGCCGCACAGCTTTATCAAGTGACGCCGTACGATCCGCCGACCTTCATAGGCGTCGCCGTTTTGTTTGCTTTGGTTGCGCTAGGAGCCTGTTACCTGCCGGCGCGCCGCGGAACGCGCGTGGATCCATTGGTTGCGCTTCGCTATGAATAAAGGTTTGAACGCTCGCGGTAGAGGTTAATAAGGAATGCACACGCTGTGGCAAGACTTGAAATACGGGCTCCGGATGCTGTTGAAGAATCCGGGATTCACGGCCATCGCGGTCCTGACTTTGGCCCTGGGGATCGGGGCCAACACGGCAATCTTCTCGCTCCTCAACCAAGTCTTGCTGCGCCGGCTTCCCGTCCGCAATCCCGAGCGGCTCGTCATTCTGAAATCGCCGGGCCCGAAGCGCGGCCATGTTTGGAGCGACGGCGACGATTCCGAAATCTTTTCCTATCCTGTGTACAAAGGCATAGCGAAGAACACTTCCGTCTTCGATGGCGCGATTGCGCGCTATGAATTCTCGGCGAGCATCGCCACCCACGGCCAGACGGACCGGGGCTCCGGCGAACTGGTCACCGGAAACTATTTCGAGACACTCGGAGTGGGGCCCGCCCTCGGCAGGCTGTTGACCCCTGCCGACGACGACGTTCAAGGAGCGCATCCGGTTCTCGTTCTCAGTCACGGTTACTGGACCCAGCACTTTGGCGGCGACTCCGGGGTGTTGAATCAGACCATCCTCGTGAATGACACAGTTATGACCATCGTCGGCGTGGCGCAAGCGGGCTTTACGGGGGTCCAGGTGGGGCAAACTCCAAACATTTTCGTGCCCATGACCATGAAGGGGCAGATGACCCCCATCAGGAACGGCTTGGACGACTGGAATGATCATTTTCTGGCCGTTCTGGCTCGCCTGAAGCCGGGGGTATCGAGGGAACAGGCGGAAGCGGCCATGAACGTGGATTACCACCCTCTCCTCGAGCAGCAATTGGACCATCTGGGGAGTGCGGGCGACCATCTCCACGGAAAAGACCGCGATGAGTTCCTGAGCAAGAAGATCGTGCTCTATCCCGGTGCGCAAGGCCGCACCACCGTCCAGCGCGACTCCGGCCCGGCGATCTGGGCGTTATTTGCCATGGTCGGCCTGGTGTTGCTCATTGCGTGCACCAACGTCGCCAACTTGCTGCTGGCCAGAGGCGCGGCCCGGCAGCGGGAGTTCGCCATTCGTTCGGCTCTGGGCGCGACCAAAGGCCTGATGATTCGTCAATTAATGGTGGAAAGCTTCCTGTGCGCGGTTGCCGGTGGCGGTTTGGGCCTGCTCCTGGGCTCCTGGCTGATGAACATTTTGACCCAAGCCGTCGTTTCTGAAGGTGGCGTGCAAGGAATTACTTCCAATGTGGACGCGAGGGTCCTGGGATTTGCGGCTGCCGCAACCCTGGCCTCGGCCCTGGTGTTCGGCTTGATTCCCGCCTGGCGGGTCGCGCGGGGGAGCGTATCCCAGGTCCTCAAGGATCAGGGTTCGACCGGGTCGGCCGGACCGGGGCACGTGCGATTCCGCAAGGCGCTGGTAGCGGGGCAGGTGGCGTTTACCGCGTTGCTTCTTGCCGGAGCCACCTTGTTTGCGCAAACACTGTGGAACCTGCGCAAACAGAACCTGGGATTAAGCACCGAGAACCTGATCACCTTTTCGATTTCGCCGCAATTGAGCGGATACGACGCGCCAAGAACGATCGCCTTGGTCGACCAATTGAGGCAGCGCTTGGCAGGGCTTCCCGGCGTATCGGGAGTGGGGTCATCGCAAATTCCGGTGCTCACAGGCACGGACATGGGAACGAACATCACCGTCGAAGGCGCGCAAAGCTTGGACACCGACCTTCACATTAACTACGATGCGGTGAGCCCGAATTACTTTTCGACTATGAAGGTAGCTTTGCTTTCCGGGCGCGAATTCACGGACGCCGACACGGCGACCAGCCCGAAAGTTACAATTATCAACGAAGCGATGATGAAAAAATTCTTCCCGAACCGAAACCCGATTGGTGTTCACATCGCGATGGGCTCGGGCGATGATAAAAAGCCCGACATTGAGATCGTCGGAGTGGTGAAAGACGCCAAGGAATCGCATGTGCGCGACAACGCCAGGCCCTATTTCTATCGGCCCTATGCGCAGTTTGGCAAGCTCTTCGGCATGACTTTTTACGTGCGCACCAGCCAGGACCCGCTGCTTATCGCTAACGACCTGCGCCAAACCGTCGGGCAACAGGACGCGAATCTGCCCATCTATGAACTGAAGACGGTGAGCCGAGTTGTGGATGAGGACTTGTTTGCCGAGCGCGTGATTGCAGGGCTTTCCTCGAGCTTCGGAGCGCTGGCTGCCATCCTCGCGGCTCTCGGGATTTACGGCGTACTGGCGTATTTGGTGGTGCAGCGCACGCGAGAAATTGGTATCCGCCTGGCCCTTGGCGCAGCGAGCTCGCATGTTCGCGCGTTGGTTTTCAAGGAAGTAGGCTGGATGGTGCTGGCCGGCGTGGCCGTCGGGTTGCCAGCGGCCTATGCGCTGGCGCGTTTGAGCGAGTCCCTTTTCTATGGAGTACACGCCGGCGACGTCACAGTGTACCTCATATCGCTCACGGTCATCGTGATGATCGCGGCCATCGCATGCTATGTGCCGTCGCGCAGGGCCACGCGGATCGATCCGATCGTGGCCTTACGCTATGAATAGTGGAACTTAATTTCGGTTTAGGAGTAAGCACTTGCAGGTAAACCGGGTTTCTCGAATCGAATTCGATAAGGAGAACACATGGTAGAAACTAGCAGCACTCTCATCAAGATGGAAGGCGTCAAGAAAGTCTTCCTCACCGACGAAGTGGAAACTCACGCTCTGGAGGAAATTCATCTGGAGATCAAGAAGGGCGAGTATATCTCCATTGCCGGTCCTTCGGGCTGCGGCAAGTCGACGCTGCTCTCGATCCTGGGGCTGCTGGATTCGCCGAGCGACGGCAATTATTCGTTGAACGGCCAGCCGGTGGCGAAGCTCACGATCAGCGAGCGCACGCGGATCCGCAACCGCGAAATTGGTTTCATCTTCCAGGCGTTTAACCTGATCGGCGACCTCACCGTTTACGAAAACGTCGAATTGCCGCTGACCTATCGCGGCACGAGCGCCGCGGAGCGAAAACAAAAGGTGCAGCAATCGCTCGAGCGCGTCGGCATGGCTCATCGTTTGCGCCACTACCCATCGCAGCTTTCGGGCGGTCAGCAACAGCGCGTGGCCGTCGCGCGCGCGTTGGTGGGCGATCCCCTCATCCTGATGGCCGACGAGCCCACCGGAAACCTCGACTCGAAAAACGGCGAAGCGGTGATGGAACTGCTGCGCGATTTGCACCGCAACGGCGCCACCATCTGCATGGTGACCCACGACCAGCGCTACGCTAACTTTGCGGACCGCACCATTCACCTTTTTGACGGCCGCATCGTCGAGGAGACACGAGAAGCCGAGGTCGGTGCCTGACGCGGACGGAGGCACCATGAGCGCGATCTTGCAAGACATCCGGTTCGGCTTGCGCATGCTTGCAAAGCATCGCGTGGCCACTGTGGTTTCCATCCTGGCGCTGGCCGTGGGCATCGGCGCCAATACCGCGATGTTCAGTCTTGCCGAGGCTTTTCTGCTGCATCCGGCGCCGTTTGAAAACGCCGATCGCGTCGTGGCGCTCGTCGATTCCCGTCCTCAACAAAACATCGACATCAACAGCATTGCGCCTGCCGCCTTTTTCGATTGGCGGAAGGAGGCCCGCTCGTTCGATCGCCTGGCTGCTTATGCGTGGCAAGAAGTGAATCTGACCGGAGACGGCAACCCGCAAAAGGTCAATGCTTTTAGGATTTCTGCCAACCTGTTTGAAACGCTGGGAGTTCAGCCGCAACTCGGCCGGGGGTTCGTGAGCGAGGAACAAGAGCCGGGAAAGGACCAGGAAATCGTTCTTGGCCACGCGCTTTGGGAGCAGCGCTACGCCTCCGACCCGCAAATTCTCGGCAAGAATATCAAAGTAGACAGCAAGAGCTACACGGTCGTTGGAGTTATGGGCAAAGGGTTCGACTTCCCCCTGCCCGCGGAAGCGTGGATCCCTCTTGCCATGGACCTTAAGGACCGCCAGAGCCGCGACAACCGCTGGCTCATGGTGCTTGGCCACTTGAAACCGGGTGTCTCGTTTTCTGAAGCTTCCGCCGAGATGCAAGCCATCGCCCAGCGCGAAGCAGACGCTTACCCCGAAGCGAACAAAGGCTGGCAGCTTCGAGCCGCGCTGCTCCCTGAGTTCATGACGGGCACCCTGACGACGCAGTACACCTGGCTCCTGATGGGTGCTGTGGCATTCGTGCTGCTGATTGCCTGTGCCGACGTGGCCAACGTGCAGTTCGCGCGTGTGGCCGGTCGTTCGAACGAATTTGCGGTGCGCGCCGCACTCGGCGGCAGCCGGTGGCGGGTCATCCGCCAGTTGCTCATCGAGAGCGTTTTGCTTTCCGGCTGTGGCGCGGTGCTGGGCTTGTTCCTTGCCCAATGGGCGATTCAGATGATTCTTTCGCACATGCCGCCGGACGTGGCGAGGTTTGTCGCCGGATGGAAGACCATCGGTCTGGATTCGGGCGCATTTTTGTTCACCTTGGCGATCGTCGCCATTAGCGGCGTTCTCTCCGGGATTGCACCTTCCTTATTGGCGTCGCGTGAAAATCTTGCGGAGTCTTTGAAGGAAAGTGGACGAGGTTCCACATCCAGCCGCGCCCATGGACGCCTGCGGGGAGCGCTCGTGGTGGCGGAAATTTCGCTCGCGCTGGTCTTGCTCGTTGGCGCTGGACTGCTGGTGCAGAATTTCAAGGGATTGTTGAGCGTGAATGAGAGCTATTCGCCGCGAACCCTGCTGACCATGAATTTGACGCTTCCGCGAAAGCAATACGCAACGCCGCCGCAGCAGTTGGCGTTTTTCGAGCAAGTGCTTCAGCGGTTAAACGGCCTTCCCGGCGCCGAATCCGCCGCGATTGTGACGCACGTCCCGTATTCCGAGGGCGGCATGGTCGGCGAAGACATTTTTTCGGTCCAGGAGCACGCTGCGACGAAGCGCGGCGAGCAGCAGGATGCCATCGTTCAAAACATCTCTCCGAGTTATTTTCGCATGATGAATATCACGCTTCGCGACGGTCGTCTTCTCAACGATTCTGATGGCGCCGATACGAAGAAGGTCGTGGTCATCAGCGAGAGCCTCGCCCGGCGGTATTTTCCCGGCGAGAATCCGCTGGGCAAGCACATCAGCACCGGCCGCAACCCCTCCGACACCTCCGGCAACGACATCTCAGAACACCCTTGGTGGACCATCGTAGGCGTTGTGAGCGATGTTCATTACAGTTGGATTAGCAAGGAAGAAGTCCCGACCGTATACGGATCGTTTCGGCAATGGCCGCCGTACTACACGACCGTCGTGCTGCGAACCAAGAACGATCCAACCGGGCTGATTTCGGCAGTGCATACGGAAATTGCCGCGGTCGATCCCGAGCTGCCGCTCTACAACATCAAGCCCATGGACCGCGTCATCACCGAATCCATCATCGGGATTGCGTATGTCGCTACGATGATGGCGGTGCTCGGATTCATTGCCTTGATTCTCGCCTCGGTCGGGGTATTTGGCGTAATGTCGTATTCGGTGAGCGAGCGTGTTCACGAGATCGGCGTCCGCTTGTCGCTGGGGGCGCAGACTGGCGACATCGTTCGCATGGTGCTGCGCCGCGGCATGCTTCTGACGATTTTAGGCCTGGCCATTGGCTTGCCGGTTGCATTTGTGTTGGCGCGCGCACTGGCATCGTTGCTTTTCGGTGTGGAGGCCACCGATGCGTTTTCGTTTATTGGATTGCCGCTCTTGCTGGCAGCGGTCGCAGCCTTGGCCTCTTACCTGCCCGCGCGCCGCGCTGCGCGTGTAGACCCCCTCATTGCGTTACGCTATGAATGAGAGGCGGTTTTAAGGAGATCTCTTGGAACCTTTGATTCAATTACGCAGCCTTGAAAAGTCCGTGGAAGCGGGCCCAAACCGTTTTTTCCTGCTTCGCCGCATCAATCTGGATATTCAGCCTGCCGAGTTTGTCACCATCATGGGACCTTCCGGCGCCGGAAAATCCACTCTACTCAGCATTGTCGGAATGCTGGATGGCGCGTGGGTGGGCGAATATTACTTTCACGGCGAGCCCGTTCACAAACTCAACGTGAAAAAGCGAAACGAATTGCACAAGGCCAATATTGGGTTCGTATTTCAGAGCTACCACCTCATCGACAACCTCACTGTTTTTGAAAATCTCGAGGTTCCTCTTTCCTACAAAAACGTGCCGCACAAAGAACGCGTCAGCCGTGTTTGCGACGCTCTTGACCGCTTCAACATTGTCGGCAAAAAGGATTTGTTCCCCAATCAGCTTTCCGGCGGGCAGCAACAGCTGGTGGGCGTCGCGCGCGCAGTGATCATGAACCCCAAACTCATTCTTGCCGACGAGCCCACCGGAAACCTCCATTCCGCGCAAGGCGATGAAATTATGCAGTTGTTCAAGAGATTGAACGATGCGGGGACGACGATTATTCAGGTCACGCACTCGGAGAGAAATGCGTCCTATGGTCACCGCATCATTCAACTCAAAGACGGTTGGGTCGTGGGGGAGACCGCAACCACAGGCGTTGAGACTAGCGCAGCGCAGCCGGGATAGGACTGATTTTTCTTTGTGGCCGGAGGCCACGAAATGACCACCTTGCTTCAGGACGTTCGCTACGCGTTGCGCATGCTGGCGAAGAGTCCGGGCTTCACGGCCGTGGCCGTCCTGACACTTGCGCTCGGCATTGGCGCGAACACGGCGATCTTCAGCGTAGTGAACGGGTTGTTGCTCCATCCTTACGGCGTCGCTCATCCCGAGCGATTGGTGGCCATTCGCGCACGCTATGAAAAGCTAAATCTCAAGAACATCGTGATCTCCGCGCCGGATTACACGTTCGTGCGCGACAACACTAAAACCTTCGCCGCGGCCGCAATCGAGAATCAGAGCGACTTCAATTACTCCACCGGTTCCTGGCCGCTGCGCCTGCGGGGCGCAAGGGTTTCCTGGCAGTGGTTCGATGTGTTTGAGGCGCGGCCCCTGATGGGTCGCGTCTTTTCGCCCGAGGAAGATCAGCCGAATGCCAATCGCGAAGTGGTTCTGGCGTACAACACGTGGAAAACGGTTTTTGGCGGCGACGCGGGCATCGTCGGCCGTAGTGTTGAACTCAATCAACAGCCGTACAAGATCATTGGCGTAATGGGGCCGGAGTTCGAGTGGCCGAGCCAGACCGATCTTTGGGCTCCAATGGGTCTCGCCCCGGATGCTTTCGTCATCGACAACATTTTCAATGAAGGTTACCTCGGCGTCGCGCGGCTGCAACCCGATCAAAAGTTTTCGAGCGCTTCTGCCTTCCTCGCCCTCACTTCACAACGCATTGGCGATGACCCGCGCACGAAGGGGTTTCCGAAAGCCTCGGGTTGGGGGCTGTTTGCCGTGCCATTCGCAGAGTTCATTTATGGGGACGTACGCACGCCGCTACTGATTCTTCTGGGCGCGGTCGGGTTGGTTCTTCTGATTGCGTGTTCGAACGTTGCAGGGCTATTGCTGGCCCGCGCTTCGGGCCGAGCGAAGGAGTTCGCCATACGCACCGCGCTCGGCGGCTCGCCTTGGCGGCTGGCGCGCCAGATGCTGACAGAGAGCCTGGCCTTGGCCTTCGTTGGAATGGCGCTTGGCCTGCTGTTGGCATCGCAGGGAGTTCGCGCGCTTTTGTGGCTCGCTCCGGAGAATCTTTCCACGGGGCTGGACATTCACCTGGATCCGTACGTGTTGCTGTTCACCGCTTTGATAGCCGGTGGCTCCGCGATCCTTTTTGGTGCCGCGCCCGCGCTCCAGATTGCTTTCCTTGATCCGCACCAAAATTTGAAGCAGGGCCGCGGTACAGGGGAGGGAAGTTCAGGCCGCCATCGTTTCCGGAGCGTTCTGGTAGTTGCGGAACTCTCCCTGGCGCTGGTGTTGCTGGCGGGGGCCGGTGTATTCCTGAAAAGCCTGGCAAAGCTCAAAGAAGTTGACGTGGGCTTTCGTCCGCGGGGTCTGATGAGCGCCGCCCTGGCGCTGCCGGAGCGCCAATACGATAAGCCAGAGAAGCAGATTGCGTTTCTTATGAGCACCTTGGACCGGCTTTCCAATTCCACAGGCGTCGTCGCTGCATCCGCGGGCGTGCCGCTGCCGTTCAGCGGTTTCGGAGGTTCCGCATCGTTCAACATTGAAGGCCGTGTCGCGCCGCCAGGCGATCCCGGGCCGCACGGCGACATTCGCGGCGTTAGCCCGAAATACTTCGAAACCATGGGCATTCGCCTGATCCGCGGACGCTTCTTCACGGATCAAGACCGCCTAGGCGGACAGCCGGTAGCAGTCATCGACGAAAATCTTGCCGAGGAGTATTGGCCCAACGAGGATGCCCTGGGAAAACGCATCCGCAACGGCAACAATCAGCCGTGGAAGACGATTGTCGGCATCGTCGCGCATGTGCGCCATTACCAGGTAGTTGGCGATGAAACTTCTTCCATCGGTACGGAAGGTTCGGCAAAAGGCGTGTATTACTTTCCGTTATATCAGGAGAATTCTTCCAACTTCTTCTTAATCGCTCGGACAAACGGGGATCCAACAGCTCTCGCAGGAACGATCCGCTCGGCGGTGCACGATGTGGACCCCAGCCAGCCTGTTTCTGACCTGCGAACGATGGATCAGCGCATCACTCTGTCCATGGGTCCGCGGCGCTCGGCGGTAACGCTGCTCAGCGTGTTCGCGGCGATGGCGCTCACTCTGGCGGCGGTAGGTTTATTTGGCTTGATTCGATATAACGTGATCGAGCGCACACAGGAGATTGGCGTGCGCATGGCCATCGGCGCGTCGCGCAAAGACATTTTGCGAATGGTACTTGGGGAGAGTTTGCGCCTCGCACTCCTGGGAGTTGCCGGCGGACTCATCGCGGCATTTGCCCTAACGCGCGTACTTTCGAGCTTGCTCTATGGAGTCAGCGCCACCGACCCACTGACGTTTGCCGGCACATCGGTTGCATTGACGTTCGTGGCGCTTTTGGCGTCGTGGGTACCGGCGTGGCGGGCGACGCGAGTGGATCCGCTGGTCGCGCTGCGCTACGAATGAGGCTGCGATTTCGACGGTTTCTCGGGCCGCGTGCGCTTCGCCCGAAGCAGGTCGTTAAGATAAACTCTGTAAATACAATCGAATGAAGACTTCGAGCGCGTCATCTTATCGAGTGCTTTTGGCAGACGACCAGCAGGATATCCGCGATTCGCTGCGCCTGCTCCTCAAGGGTGAGGGTTATGAAACGCAAGGCGTGGCCTCTCCGGCCGAAGCCATAAACGCTATCGAAGCCCGCGAATTCGATGCCGTCCTGATGGACCTCAACTACGCGCGCGACACAACGTCCGGGCAGGAAGGGCTGGATTTGCTCACGCGCATCCAGGTCATCGACAGCACGGTTCCCGTGGTTGTGATGACCGCCTGGAGCAGCATCGAATTGGCCGTCGAGGCGATGCGCCGGGGAGCACGGGACTTCATTCCCAAGCCTTGGGAAAACCAGCGCTTGCTCGCCATCATTCGCACCCAAATTGAGTTGCGTCAGGCATTACGCCAGGCGTCACGCCTCGAAGCGGAGAACCGCATCTTGCGCGCGGAGTCACGCCCAACTTTTTTGGCCAATTCTCCCGCCATGGCTCCGGTGCTGGAACTCATCGGACAGATTGGTCCTTCCGACGCCAACGTCTTGATTACCGGAGAACATGGCACGGGCAAGGAAGTGGTGGCGCGCACGCTGCATGCTTTGTCTTCGCGTGCGACCAAACCCATGGTGACGGTGAATGCCGGTGGCCTTTCCGAAGGCGTCTTTGAAAGCGAGCTGTTTGGGCATGTGAAAGGCGCCTTCACCGACGCGCGTTCGGATCGAGTGGGACGCTTCGAACTTGCCGACGGCAGCACTTTGTTCCTCGACGAAATTGCCAACGTTCCGCTCAACTTGCAGGCCAAACTCCTGCGCGTGCTCGAAACCGGGGACCTCGAGCGCGTCGGCTCCTCAACCACGCGCCGCGTGAACGTGCGAGTCCTGGCGGCCACCAACGCGGACGTAAACGCAGAGGCGGCTGCCGGCCGGTTCCGGCAAGACCTCCTGTTTCGCTTGAATACGATCGAGATTCATCTGCCTCCATTGCGCGACCGCCGTGATGACATTGATCTTCTTGCGCATCATTTTCTTCACGGCTACGCGCAACGCTATCGCAAAAGCATTACCGGCTTCGATTCGGCGGCGCTCAAAGCTCTGCATGAGCACCCCTGGCCCGGAAATGTGCGCGAACTGGATCACGCGGTGGAAAGGGGGGTGCTCCTTTCTCCGGGGCCGTGTGTTCGAGCAGCAGACCTCGGCCTGCGCGCGCAATCTACCGGTAGCGCCGCTGCCAAGCTAGAGGAGATGAGCCTCGACGAAGTGGAGAAGTATCTCATCCAGCGCACACTCTCCCGTCACGAGGGCAACGTCAGCCAGGCCGCCAAGGCCCTGGGATTGAGCCGCAGCGCCATGTACCGCCGGCTGCAAAAGCATCAACTGGAATGAGGCCACTCACTTATGAGCGCCGGATCCAGCTCTCAGCCCTGGCCGTCGGGCTTCCCGGCTCGCTCGTCGCTTTGATTTTGGTGTGGATGGGCAATTTCACTTCCGGCAGTGCCTGGACTCTGACGTTCTTTATCGTAGTCTTTTGGTTTGGCCTGGCTGTCTCCCTGCAGAGCCGCGTGATCTTTTCGCTTCAGACTCTCTCGAATCTTCTGGCCGCCTTGCGGGAAGAGGATTTTTCGATGCGCGGCCGCGGTGCTCGCGACGATGACGCCATGGGGGAAGTGATGGTCGAAGTAAACGCCCTCAGCGAAACGTTGCGTCTGCAGCGTCTGGGTGCGCTCGAAGCTTCGGCCCTCCTGCGAACGGTCATGGAGGAAATCGATCTCGCGATCTTCACTTTCGATCAGGATAAGAAGCTGCGGCTGGTCAATCGCGCAGGGGTCCACCTCTTGGGCCGCCCTTTGGAGCGTCTCCTCGGATTTACGGCGGAAGAGCTCGGGCTCGGCGCCTGTCTTGAGGGTGAGCCGGTTCGCACGATGGAGTTGTCATTTCCCGGTGGCTCCGGGCGCTGGGGCCTTCGCCGCGGCTCATTTCGCGAGGGAGGCTTGCCTCATCACTTGATCGTGTTGAGTGATTTGAGCAGGACGCTTCGCGATGAAGAGCGCAAAGCCTGGCAGAGGCTCATCCGCGTCTTGGGCCACGAACTGAATAACTCGCTTGCTCCCATTCAATCGGTGGCACAAAGTCTCGAGAGCAGCCTGGTCACGGCAGCGAAGTCCCCTGCGGTTCGCAATGATTCGCTGGCGGTAGTCCTCGATGATCTGAAGCAAGGATTAGGCATCATTCGCTCCCGCACCGAAGCGCTCGGACGTTTCATGACCGCTTACGCTCAGCTAGCGCGATTGCCGCAACCAAAACTGCTATCTGTGAAAGTTTCGGAGTGCGTGGGTAGAGCTGTAAAGCTCGAAACGCGCGTGAAGGTAGGCATGGGAAAAGGCCCAGACGCGGTCATTTCCGCCGACCCGGATCAACTGGAGCAGCTCTTGATCAATCTGATTCGCAATGCTGCCGACGCGGCGCTGGAGACCAAAGGTGGCGTGCAGGTGGGCTGGACGCGCAAGCGCGGGCAAGTGGAGTTGTGGGTTCTCGATGATGGTCCTGGACTTCCCAATACCGCCAATCTTTTTGTGCCTTTCTTTACTACCAAGCCAGGCGGCTCGGGCATCGGCCTTGTTCTTTGCCGACAGATCGCCGAAGCCCACGGCGGTGAACTAACTTTGAAGAACCGCTCTGACGCTCGGGGATGCGAGGCACGGTTGCGGCTGCCCATCTGATGGCATCCAGTAAATTTAGGTAAGGCACCGAAAAGACCAGTCAAGCACCTTTCCTGCGGCATTTTTCATCTCAATTGTAGCTTCAGCCATACGGCGGAATTTTCCGCGTTGCCGTAGGATCCTCGCGAACAGCACTCCGGCCTATCGAGCGGCTGGCCGTTTCGGTTCAGCTCCTGAGACAGGATACCGCGCAAGTTCGGTGGCTCGTGGTATTCAATTCAAGAAAATCGTCGAACTTCAATCTGGTGTTTCAACATGGGGATGTCGAGCAACGCTGCCCCCAGCAATGGCAAATTCGAAAGGAAAGATGCGAGCGCTGTTTCACAGTGTCTTCCTTCGGTGCATGGTGCGCAGAATGCGGCGGAAGGAACGATCGAGAAGAAAGGCCCTCCCGCAGCTGACAGCACACCAGCAAATTCAGCTGGATTCCTTCTGTTGGATACGGCGCTTCGCCCGCTGTACGCAAACCAAGAGGCCTTGTCAGTGCTGACTTACCCGGCAAACCTCTCGAAGAGCAATGGCGCGGATAGCCTGGTCGAAGAGCGCGTACAGACGCTGTTTGAGGAATCCAATGGATCCAGGAATCTCAAAAGCAATGGTTCCCTAACATCGGGCAGGAGACGGTATCACCTGCGGATTTTCTCGGTAAGGTCGCCACTGGCAAATGGTCATAAGCCGGCAGTCGCCATACTGCTCGAGAGAACCAAGAAGTCAAGCATCGACCTCTCCAATTTGCCCAAACGCTTTCGCCTGACCAAAAGGGAAGTTGAAACTGTGGAGCACTTGGTGCGCGGGTTTAGCACGCAACAAATTGCGGAGCGGATGGGCATTAGCCCGAACACGGTAAAGGCGTTCTTGCGTTCCATCATGATGAAAATGGCAGCGGATAGCAGAGCCGGAATCATCGCAAGGATTCTGCAAGGCTGAATCAGCCTGCACCGGTGTCTGGGCTAGGACGGATGCGGCACCACAGCCGTACTTGCGCGGCAAACCAACTCAGGCTGCACGACAATCTCCTTCGGGTACTCTGCCCCCGGCGGAGCAGCGATCCGGCGCAAGAGCGTTTCTGCCGCCAGCATTCCCATCTCGCGCAGCGGCTGTCGCACGGTTGTCAGTGCCGGGTTTTGAAAGGCGGCGCTCTGAATATCATCAAAGCCTACTACCGAAACATCCCGCGGGATGCTCTTGCCGCCTTCCCGTAGCGCTTGAATCGCGCCGATGGCTGAAATGTCGTTGAACGCAAAAAGCGCGGTGAACGGCTCGCCCGAAGCAAGCAACTTTCTGGTCACGACATATCCTAGTTCCGGCGACGACGATTCGCCTTCTAACTGGCCAACCAGGCGTTCGTTAATCCCGAGGCCCAACGCCTGCGCGGCGTTTCGAACCGATTCCCAGCGGATCGCCGTGTCCGAGCTGAATGCCTGCCCCTTGATGAACGCGATCCGGCGATGCCCGAGCTTCGTCAGGTGCTCCATTGCCAATGTCGCTGCGCGTGCATGATCCAACACAATGTTCGTGACTCCCGGGATATCGCGGTGGCCGGATACCGCAACCAGCGGCACCTGCGCAGCGCTTGTGATCGCCGTGTCGACGGCAATCATCCCCTCTACCGCACGCTGCTGCAGCATCAGCGGATATTCTCGAATGAGCTCATCGCGATGCCGGTGGCTCACGACAAAATAAAAATAGCCTTCCTGCAGCAGGTGGTCTTCAATCCCGGACATGACCAGCGCCGCGTACCCTTCGCTGATCTCGGGTACCACAACTCCAATTGTGTAGCTCCTTTGTTGGCGAAGCGATCGCGCGATGTGATTGGGGCGGTAATTCAGCTCTCGCGCCGCCTGGCGGATTAGTTCCTGCGTGCGATGGGGAATGGATTTCGCGCCGGGGGAACGGTTGATGACTAGCGACACTGCCGCTTGAGAAAGTCCAACGTGCTCTGCAAGAGACTTGAGGCTCACACCTTGCCCCGAAGCTTTTCGAGAGCGCAAAGTTGTCCCTGACTTGGGCCGGGGCATAACGGTTTCGTGGGCCGTAGTTTCCCACAATTGTTTGGATATCTACAAGCCATATCGCAGCCCTGGTTGCGGGGCCGCAGGTTCTTCGCGCGAGCTTCATTACTTGTAACGGCTACTAAATCGGTTTAGTATGCTACTGCCTTGGCGCGATCGGGAAGGCTTGCTGCGCAATTTCGGGCGCTCGCTTCCTAACGGGGTGTAATTCATCGATTTTTTGAATGTCTCCAATGTAGGATAAACCGGCCCTGGTGTAAGCGTACCTTAGCCGGTTTAAGGCCTCCAACAAATCCTTCTTCTCATGACAAGGAGCGTTTGAACCGTGACATCTCTGCACCGCCGAGCCTTAGCAGCCTTGGTTCTTCTGTTTTGCCCTCTCGCACCTTCGCCTGCCCCATCTGCTCGGAAGGCTCCCCGCACCGGTTCGTCCGCCGCAGTTCTCTCCGACCCGAGCGTCGAAAAAAAGATCGACGATCTTCTGCACAAAATGACCCTGGAGGAAAAGGTTGGCCAGCTAGTCCAGTACACGGCTGGCCAGGCCACCGGTCCCGGCACCGGCCGCACCGATTATCAAGATATGATTCGCAAAGGCGAAGTTGGCGCGCTTTTCAATGTGACCACGGCCCGCCAGGTGAATGTCTTTCAGCACATTGCCGTCGAGCAATCGCGATTGCGCATTCCGCTTCTTTTTGGTTTGGACGTCATTCACGGTTTTAGAACCGCTTTTCCGGTTCCCCTGGGTTTGTCCTCGAGCTGGAACCCCGACTTAATCCAGCAAACGGCTCGCGTTGCCGCGCAGGAGGCTTCTGCTGCTGGCGTCCGCTGGACTTTCTCTCCGATGGTGGACATCGCAAGAGACGCGCGTTGGGGCCGCATGACGGAAGGGGCTGGCGAAGACCCGTATCTCGGCTCGGTTATCGCGCGCGCCTACGTGCGCGGTTACCAGGGAACCCGCTTGGATGCACCCGACAGCATCGCGGCTTGCGCAAAACACTTTGTCGGCTATGGCGCGGCGGAAGGCGGCCGCGATTACAATTCCACAGAAATTTCCGAGCACACTTTGCGTCAATACTATTTGCCGCCTTTCCACGCAGCCATCGAAGAGGGCGCTGCCACCATCATGAGCGCATTCAATTCCCTCGATGCCGTGCCTGCCTCCGCCAATCCCTTCACCTTGACGCAAATCCTGCGCAAAGAATGGGGGTTCCAGGGGATTGTTGACAGCGATTACACTTCGCTTGCGGAACTGATCAATCATGGAATCGCCAACGACGGCGCGACGGCGGCCCGAAAAGCGTTCCTGGCTGGCGTTGACATGGACATGGTCAGCAGCCTCTACCACGATCACCTGGCCCAGCTGGTGCGTTCCGGCGATGTGCCGGAATCCTCGGTTGACGAAGCGGTTCGGCGTATCTTGCGCGTAAAGTTTGCCCTGGGTTTGTTCGAGCATCCCTATACAGACGAATCCAAAGAAGCCGGCGGAATGCTGCAGAAGGAGAGTGTGCTGCTGGCTCGAACGGCCGCGGAAGAATCCTTCGTCCTCCTGAAAAATGGCGCCGTTGGCTCAGCTCCGCTTCTGCCTCTGGCCGCTAGTGCAAAAAGCATCGCGCTGATCGGCCCGCTTGCCAATGACAAGGGCAACATGCTTGGTTCCTGGGCAGGTTTGGGACGTCCCCAGGACGCAATCACGCTGCGCACCGCGCTCAATGAAAGAGTTGGCACACAAAACGTTCACTATGCCAGGGGAGCGGATATCACCAGCGGCACGGACGACCAGTTGACAGAAGCTGTCAAAGTTGCCGAGCAAGCCGATGTTGTGCTTCTGGCGCTTGGCGAAAACGCTGGCGAGATGACCGGAGAAGCCGCCTCCCGTGCATTTCTGGGTTTACCGGGTCGTCAGGAAGAGCTTCTTGAGAAGATCGTCGCCACCGGAAAGCCTTGCGTGCTGCTCCTCTTCAGCGGTCGTCCTCTCACCTTGCCTTGGGCCTTTCAGCATGTACCTGCAGTGCTGGCTGCCTGGTTTCCCGGCATTCAGGCGGGCCCGGCGCTCGTGCGGACACTGTTTGGCGATGCAAACCCCAGTGGAAGGCTGACAGTGAGTTGGCCTCGCAGCGTCGGTCAGGAACCCCTGTACTACAACGCATTGAATACCGGGCGACCGACACGGAAGATGGACCTGACTCGCCCACCTCGCAACAGTGAAGAAAAGTATGTTTCGCGCTACATCGACGAACAGGATAGCCCGCAGTTTCCTTTTGGCTTCGGGCTGTCCTACACGACGTTCACCTATGGAAATCTCCACGTTGATAAAGCGAAAATCAGCGCGGCCAGCTTGAATCAAGACTTGCAAGGTGGCGAGCCCAAGCCGAGCTCCGCTCTGAGCGCCAGCGCAGATATCACGAATACCGGGACGCGCCCCGGTGTGGACACGGTGCAATGCTATCTCCGCTTTCAAGGCACCAGCACGGCGCAACCGGTTCGAGCACTGAGCAAGTTCCAGCGTATTTCCCTGGCTCCCGGTGAAACGAAGAAAGTCACCTTTCTCCTGGGTCCAAGCGCATTTGCGATCTGGAACGATCAGCAAAAGTTTGCTGCCGAGCCGGCCAAAGTCACGCTGTGGATCGCTCCCGATTCGAGCCAGGGTGTGCAAGCCACGCTGGAAATCACGAAATAAAGCTGGATGGATGGTCTCGCTTTAACCATGACGAGCGGAACGGTTGTCAATAGAAGGGAAGTGATCCGCCTTTGCGGGATGGGCCTCTTGGCCTCTCCGCTCGCCACCCTCGCCAGTTGCCAAAAACGCGTGCCCGCTTTCCTAGAGCCCCAGGGCCCGCCATTCGAAGGGACGGACGAGCAATTACTCGACGAAATCCAGCGCGCCAGTTTTGAATTCTTCTGGAACGAAGCGAGCCCCAAAACCGGGCAAGTGAAGGATCGCGCTCTGGCCAACGGCAACGACGCACACACCATGTCGAGCATTGCGGCCACAGGGTTCGGCTTGGCCAGTCTTTGCATCGGCGTCCGCCGCGGCTACCGAAAGTCTGCGGAGATTGCCGACCGCGTTCGAAACACGCTTAAATTCATCGCCAACGATTTGCACAACGAGCACGGCTTCTTCTTTCATTTCATTCACATGGAAACGGGTGAGCGCTGGGAGAAGTGCGAACTCTCCTCCATCGATTCCTCGATTCTCCTGTGCGGCATCCTCACGGCGCGCCAATATTTCTCCGATCAGGAAATCAAGGACCTCGCGACGAAAATCTATCAGCGCGTCGACTGGCCGTGGATGCTCGATGGCGGCAAGACCTTTTCCATGGGCTGGCATCCGGAGTCAGGTTTTCTGGATGCGCGGTGGGAGCATTTTTGCGAACTGATGATGATTTATTTGCTCGCCATCGGTTCCCCAACGCACCCCGTGGACGCCAGTTCTTGGAACGCCTGGACGCGCCCAAAAATCACCTATCAGGGAATTGAATACATTTCCGGAAACGATCCGATTTTCACGCATCAGTATTCGCACGCCTGGTTTGATTTCCGCAACAAGCACGACGCGTACGCGAATTATTTTGAAAACTCCGTCAAAGCGACGAAAGCGCACAAACTTTTCTGCCTTTCTCTCCGCGACCGTTTTCCCGATTACAGCGAGAATCTCTGGGGCATCAGCGCCTCAGATTATGTGAAAGGCTACACCGCGTGGGGCGGCCCTTCCGTGGACGGCGGCCCTGTGGGCCCCGTGGATGGCAGCATCGTTCCTTGCGCGACCGGCGGCTCACTCCCGTTTCTCTCTGACGACTGCATCCGCGTGCTGCGCCATATCCGCGGCCCGTATCGCGACAAAGTGTGGACCAAGTATAGCTATCGCGACGCGTTCAATCCGCTCATAAACTGGTACGACACCGACGTCCTCGGCCTCGATCTGGGGATCACCATGCTGATGGCGGAAAACCATCGCAGCGGTTTCGTCTGGGAACAATTCATGAAGGACGAAGACGTAAAGCGCGGAATGACCCGCGCCGGCTTTCATCCGGACAGTCCTCAGGCATCTTCGCCGCCTGCAACGTAGAGCCCGCTTCAACTGCCGCGTGAACCGGCTCGCAAGCAAAAAATGGGCTTTTGTCACAAACAAGAAAAACAGAGCGGTGGCCTTCCTGACGGGCTTTCTTCTCGTGGGGAGAAGAAGGAGCCGAAGCCTGGTGTGGCTCTTCCTTGCAAAACGCGGCGCGACTTTCTCGCCACCACTTCGAACGCGCTGGCCGCCACTTTGTTTGGCGGTCTCGTATTTTCAAGTGTCGGTTGCGGTGGTGGAAGCTACTCGCCACCTCGGCCGCCCCCGGGCGACGGCTACCCCGGCACCGACGAGCAACTCCTGGAAGAAATCGAGAAAGCAGCCTTCCTTTTTTTCTGGGAGCAAGCCGATCCCAACACCGGGCAGGTGAAGGATCGCGCGCTCGCAACCGGTGTCAATGATACGCGCACGGTTTCGAGCGTTGCCGCCACCGGTTTTGGGCTCGCGGCCATGTGTGTAGGCGATCAGCGCGGCTACCAGCCGCATGCGGCCATCGTCACGCGGGTTCAGAACGCGCTGAGTTTTCTGGCCGGCACCTTGCAGCCGGGAGGAAGGAATGGCTTCTTCTATCACTTCGTGGACATGACCACAGGCGCTCGCGCGTTCAGCTCCGAAGTGTCTTCGATGGACACCGCGATTGTTCTGTGCGGCGTGCTGACCTGCCGGCAATACTTTGCGGACTCGACGATTCAAAATCTCGCCACCCAGATTTACAGCAGCGTGAACTTCGCGTGGATGCTTGGCGATAACCGCGGGGCCACGCAGCCGACTCTGTGCATGGGCTGGACGCCCGAAAGCGGCTTTCTCGGCACACGCTGGGACCACTACAGCGAATTGATGATGCTGTATCTGCTCGCAATGGCTGCCCCCAACCCGGCGTTTGCGATTCCCGCGTCCAGCTGGTCGGCTTGGACTCGACCAACGATCGGCTATCAAGGGCTTTCGTATATTTCCGGTTCCGACCCGCTCTTCGTGCATCAGTATTCGCACGCGTGGTTCGATTTCCGCAGCAAGCAAGACCCGTTCGCGAATTATTTTCAGAACTCCATGACCGCGACGCAGGCGCACCGGCTCTTTTGCATTTCGCTCGCGAACCGGTTTTCCGACTACGGCGCCGACCTCTGGGGCGTCACCTCGTCGGACTCGAAAAACGGCTACGTTGCATGGGGCGGCCCCTCGGCGCAGGGCGACGTGATTGGTCCCGTCGACGGAAGCATCGTTCCGTGCGCGACGGCGGGCTCACTCCCATTTGACTTTTCAGACACGATCCACGTATTGCGCTGGATTCGCGGCCACTACCCGAGGGCGTGGCAGCGTTACGGCTACGTGGACGCGTTCAACCCGCTCACCGGCTGGTACGACACCGACGTGCTCGGCATCGACCTGGGCATCGCGATGCTGATGGCAGAAAACTACCGCACACAACTCATCTGGAACACGTTCATGCAAAATCCCGAAGCCCAGGCCTCCCTGCAACTCGCCGCCTTCCATTAGAAAACGCCATTGGTCTAGGACTTTTTCGAGCTTTTTGAGACAGGCAAGCTACCGGATGCCGGAGCCTTCGACGATGGTGATGTAGCGGTCGATTGGGAGATCGCTGAAGGTTTCGACGCGGCCGCTCGGCTGTGGCCAATGAATCTCCAGCCGGTCGATTTTCGTTCGTGCGCCGATACCCAGAACTTCGCGAGGGTCATGAGAAGAAAGGTAGCTGCCACCGCCAGTTTTTAGCCGGGTGCGCTTGAAATCTCCGGTTTGCCAGCTAATACGAGCGCCGATGGCATCGGGATTGGCCTTCTTGCCAATCAAGCGTATCCCAAGCCAATGATTCCCCTTGGCGGCTACATTCTTAAGCAACAAGGGGGCGCCTCCATTCGAGGTTACCAGCGCGTCTAGGGCGCCGTCGTTGTCAAAATCACCAATGGCCAAACCCCGGCCGGCGAGGTTTTGAGTAAAGGCAGGACCCGCGGAAGCGCTGATATTCTCGAACCCTCGTCCCGTGTTGTGAAACAGGAGCAATGGCTCTTTGTACATTATATGGCTCAGGTGTTGCTCGATCTTGTCGTCCGGATGGCCGTTCACAACAAACAAATCAGCGTTGCCGTCATTATCGTAATCGAAGAATTTCGCGCCCCAGCCGCTCATCAAACGCGTAACCCTGCCGATGCCCAAGGGTCCGGTCAAGTCGTCGAAAGTCTGGTCATGATTGTTTTTGTAGATGGAATACATCTCGTGGTCTACGTTTGTGACGAAGAGATCCTGCCAGCCATCCTGATCAAAATCGGCGGAGTCTACGCCCATGCCGGAACGCGGGCGTCCTTCCTGGCTGAAGGCCACGCCGGAGTCCAAGCCAATGTCGGCGAATTTTCCGCTTTTCTTATTGAGAAAGAGAAAATTCTCCACTGTGTCGTTGGCTACGAAAAGATCCATCCATCCGTCGTTGTTGATGTCCGTTGCCACGACACCCCAGGCTTTGCCCAAAGACTTGCCGATTCCGGATTCTTCGGAAACGTCTTTGAATGTTCCGTCACCGTTGTTGTGATAAAGCCAACTGCGGACCCGCGGGTAGACCGTTGGAATGCAATAGAAGCGTTCGCCTGTCTTTTTGTTCTCGCAGTGTTCGATCTCCGATTTACCGGAGTTGCCAAAGCGGCAGACGAAAAGGTCCAGCTTTCCATCGTTGTCGTAGTCGAACCAGACTGCGCTCGAAGCCCAACCAGGTGCGGACACGCCAGCTTGATCGGTAACGTCGGTGAAGGTTCCATCGCCGTTGTTTCGGTACAAAATGCAGCGCTCGTATTGAGTTACATACAGGTCGGGATAGCCGTCGCCGTTGTAATCACCAACAGCCGCGCCCATTCCATAGCCGCCGCCGGGGACGCCCGCCTTCTCAGTCACATCCGTGAACGTGCCATCCCGATTGTTTTTATACAGAGCATTGCGCAGAGGAGGTTGAGGATCATAGAAATCGCACTTGCCGCTGTTTATGAAATAGATGTCCATCCAGCCGTCGTTGTCATAGTCGAGAAACGCGCAGCCCGCTCCCGTGGTTTCCGGAAGGTAGTAATCTGCCGAGTGGCCGTTCACGTGCTGCCAGGTGATTCCGCTTCTCGACGGCGGGACTTCCTCGAACAGAGCCGGCGTGGATTGTGGGATGTTGCCATTTGTCGTGGTTGCCCGCCATGGGAATGGCAGTATGGGAAGGAACGGCTTGGAGCTATGCAAACAAAAGCCGGCGCTCATTGCGCGCAGGAAATCTCGGCGTGTGAAGCCAAGCCTGGCTTTTCCCTTACCGCCTGCGGAAATGAAGGGAAGCCGTAGTTTCACGGCTGCGGGTTCCCGGTGCCGAGAGTTTGTTGGCCCCCTGAAAGACCTGGCGGCCGATCGCTGTACAAGGTCGCACCATGTTGTTTTTCTTGGGCGTTCAACCGCGCGAATTCTGCGCGAGCTTTTGTTGCTTCGGCTTTCCTCCCGGCTCGCGAGTATGCAGTGCCCAAGGAGAAATAGACCCTGGGCTCATTTGGAAAAGCCTTCTGGGCGATTTCCAGCTCCGGGATGGCGCCTGCCGCATCTCCTGTGTCCAGCCGCAAGATTCCAACGAGGTAGTGGACAAACGGCAAGCGTGGGGCAAGTTTGAGGGCCTTCTCGGCATACGGCAAGCCGTCCTGGGAATCCACCTGATAGCGTGCGGCGGCAATCTCCAATAGGGAACTTACATTTTCCGGATCGCGCTTTAATTCGAGTTGGAACTGCTGGACAGCTTTTTCGGCTTCGTTCGTTTCCAGCAGCAGTCTCCCAAAGGCGAAATGCAGATTCGGATAAGCTGGGAATTCCTCGATCAGTTGGACATAGGCCTGCTTGGCCCCGTCGTACTCTTTGGCTGACAGGAGTGCTTCAGCCTGTCCCGCCCGGTCTACCAGAGTGGCGCCCGGAGTGCCTTCCGGCGGCGCATCCTGAGGACTGATCAAGAGGACGGCAAGACCAAGCGCGTTGATCAATTCCTTGGGCCTGACCCCGAGTCTGGCTAATTGGTCCAGAGTTTCCTTAGCATCGTCGAACTTCCGTGCCCGCAATTCCAGCACTCCCATGTGATATAAGGCCACTCTGCGCAACTGCTCGTCCTTGATGACGCCCAGTTGCTGCGCCTTCAACAAGTTCTTCAGCGCAGAATCATCTTTGCCGAATTCAAATTGGCACAGGCCCAACATTGCGTGCCCGGTGCCGTTTTTCGGCTGCAGGGAGATCAATCTTTCAAAATCCACCGCCGCCTTCGCGTACTGGTCCTGGTCATACTCGATGGTGCCGAGCGCCCACCAGCCTTCCGCCCACTTCGGCCGCAATGTCAATGCACGACGATACAGGCGAGCCGCTTCGTCCAGTTGGCTCTGCTCGCTCGCCGTTTTTGCTCTTTCCGCCAACTGCTCGAACGTTTCTCCTTTTTGCTCGGGCGCACTCGTCAGAATCCTTGGCGTTGTGATCCAAACGATGGCCGCCATGCCGGCAAGTATCGCTCTGCGCTGCACACTGTACCGGAAACCCAGATTTTCAATTCCGAGTAGCATTGAGCCGTGCATTGGCCGCCGCTTTCTTCTTTTCAAGCAGTTGCCGATGGAGGGTCGTCTCGCGAAGAGCATCTTCATTCCGGCCTAGGCGCGCGTAGGCCATGGAAAGCTGGTAGTGGCCTGAAGGGTCGCCGGGAGCCATTTTTATGTAGTGTTCAAGCTGCGGGACGGCCTCGGAATGACGCCCGGCAGAGTTCAAGGCCGTACCCCAGGAAAGGAATGCGTCGGCAAAATGAGGATCAATTTTAGCCGCCGCAGCGAAATGGGAGATAGCATCATCCCATTGACCGTCAATCCGCGCAATTTCGCCCAGCCAGAACTCGGCGCCGGCATTCATGGGGTCAATGGCGAGTTCCTGCTCGAATTCCTTTTTGGCGTCCTCGGCGCTTGTCGGTGATTCCGGTTGGGAAAGCGCAGCACGGCCGAGCCGGTAATGAATCCCCCGCAGCTTCGGATTCTCTTCCAGAATTTTCCGGTAAATGGCTGCGGCCTCCGACCACTTTTCCTGCGACTCCAAGGTCTCAGCCTCAAGCTCGCGGGTTTGATACGAATCCGGGGCTACAATCGTGAGTTCCTGCGAAGCGCCTTCCGCAATGCCAAGAAAAAATTGCGAGGTCATATATAAAACCTCGGGATCTTGTGGAAACTCCCGCTTCATATCGAGGAGTGTGTCAGCGGTTGCCCGGTCGTCCCTCTGCTTCATCGCGCAGCGCACGGTGGCCATGAGTGCACGGTACTTAATCTCCTTGACAGACTCGTTTGGCGTCAATTTCCTCAAAAGCGGGAGCGCTTCCTCGCATTGCCCCTTCGCGGCAAGATCAATGCCGCGCTCTATAGGAGCGCCACGCTCAAGGGAATCGACGTGGGCGGATGACGAACTCTTGGGGGATTGTGCAAATGGGATTTCGGCCGAAAGGGCCAGGCAGCCCAGAATGAGAAATCCTGAGGAGAAGAATCTCAAATAAATCTCCGTTTTGCTCCCCGAGATGGGCATAGGCGCGCGAGGTACCATGGAATCAACAACATTTTACACTGCTGCGCGCCTTCTAATCTTCACAAACATGCAGAATCCTCGTCCGGAAATAGAAAGGGGAGGCCGCCTGCTCCTCCCCTCCAAGTCTAAGTGTTTAGCAGATTAGAAGCTGAAGCGAGCCTGCATTTCGATAACACGAGCGCCCAATGCGTGATTCGACTCGCCGAAGTGCGCGGAAGTGATGTCTGACTGGATTCCAGCGCTCCACGGGAACGGCCCGTCCGACTGGCCCTGCATGTTGAGCTTATTAAAGAGGTTGTAGAAGTTGGCGCGAATCTCAAATTTCGCGCCTTCTCCCAGCACCTTCATGGTAGGCAGTCCAAAGGACTTGCCGAGAGTTGCATCTATATCGAAGTAGCCGGGTCCGGTGAAGGAGTTGCGTGCGATTCCCGGAGCACTAGGGATGGCGCCAAAACCTTGCTGGCCACTCGGGCACAGCGCTGCCGGCGGATTCGGAAACAGACACGGGAACAGCGTTCCCGGCGCCGAAGTGGGAGGCGTGAAGAAGGCCGACCCATTGGCGTTGCCGTTCCCGCGGTAATTCGGCGTAAAGCCGCCAAGGTACTTCACCGGGAGGAAGTTCGAGGAGCCGGCGTTTCCGGAGGATCCGCCGGCGCCGTTTCCGAAGTTAAAGACAGGATCAAATCCGCCGGTGACGGCGTGAGTGGAGCTGTCCCAGTATTGCGGAGTCCAGGGGAAGCCCGTGTGCGCGTTCAGAATCCCGGAGACCTGCCAGCCGCCGGCTACCTTCTCCACCCAGCCGCGGGTTCCCCGGAAGAGCCTGGGAGAATAGGTACCATACACCTTGAAGGCGTGGCGAACGTCGTAATCGGAAGTGGCAAACAAGGTTGCCAAATTCCACTGATATATAGGTCCAGCATAGGCGTTTGAGCCGGAATCCATAGTGTGGCTAAACCGATACTGCGTATCAATGGAGAATGACTGGCTAAAGTTGTGCTTCAATTCTGCCAGAAAGGCGTTGAAGCGCGCCGAACCGTCATTGGCATAGTAGGTTATTCCGCCGACAACCGGATTGAGCGGAATGTTGTGTACGGCGGCGACGTCGTAGAGGTTGTAATGCTCTGTGAGGTGTCGAGTCGAACTGCCCTGGTATCCAAGCGAGGCCACCCACTGATGGCCCAGATCGTATTCGGCCCCAACGCTATAGTGATAGGTATAGGTTGTCGGCAAGTTAGCGGGCAGCGCCGTCAAAGAGAGACATCCGCTAGTTGTGGTTGGAGTCAGGCAGCTCGGCAGCGGCAGATTGTTGCTGCCGAACGAAACAATAGCGTTTGGATTGGCCGCATATCCGTTCGGCGAATGCACGTTTGAGGGAAAACTGTTGCTGTAAATAATCTGGCTTCCGGAGAAACCCTGGCCGTTATCCACGAACGGCGGGTTAAATCGCGTGTCCAGCGTATTGGATTCTTTGAGGCCGTTGTAGGCGATCCCTATTCCGCCACGAATCACCAGCCGGTTTCCAAACTCGTGTCCGGCAACCTCTCGGGGGCTCCAGCTAAAACCAAGCTGCGGACCGAAGTTGCCTTTTTGCGGATTGAACTCGTGCCCGCCGGTCCGGACATGCAAACCTGTGAACATATTGGTTCCGGTTCCTAGCACCACGGTAGCCAGCTTGTTGTTCTTTTCTGAATCTGCGCCAAAGTACTCCCAGCGGAGTCCGGCGGTCAGAGTCAGATTGGGCCGCAGCTTGTAGTTGTCTTGGTAGAAGAGGCCCACGATGTTGGCACGCACGTCCTTGCGGAGCGTGGACGGCACGCCGGTTTGCGGATCAAATTGCGCGTTCTCCTGGATTGGCGCGTCGTTTAGAAAGTCCCAAATGTTGTTGAACTGATAGCTCGGACGATCGGCCCAGAAGGGTGCGTCGACGAACAGCAGGCGTGTAAATTCGCCACCCATCTTCATCGTATGGGCGCCATGCACCTTGGTCAAAACGTCTTTCGCTGCGTACGTCCACTGATCGAAGCCGTTGAAAGAGCCGATTCCGTAGCCGCTCACGCCGAAATTAAAGCCCGCGATGGGCAATCCCCAAGGCGCATTGGGATTGGTTGAGAGATCCTTTTCCAACCACCCCGCGGCATTGACGCGTGCCTCGTTGGTCATCGTTGGAGTGAAAGTGTGGTCCCACAGAGCCGTCATCGCCCGGTTGTAGTAGGTGCTGTTGAAAAGGTTCATGGCGCGGTCGCCGTTGTTCCCGTTGTTTATGCCAGTCGAGGAGTTCGGCACGTAATATATGCTGAAAGTGACCAGGTCCTTGCTGGTGGCGTTGAAGTCCAGCCGGCCGTTGTATTGAACGTGACTGCTGGTGCTCGGCTCAATCGTTTTATAAAAAGCGATATCCGGGGTGGCTGTGAGATTGTTCGCGCCACCACTTCCATCACCGCCCGTGCCTGGGTGACTGTTCCCGGTGTAGCCCGGATCGCGCATTCCGACGGAAAACGTAGCTGGATTCAGCGGCTGGCCAAGGTTTAGCCCTCCCGAGACTTCGTTGCAGTTCGCGGGTTTAGCGGCGGTCGCATGGGCCGGGTCGACCAGACCAAGGAAGGCGCAGTCGAGCGGCGTGCCGTTGAGCACACTTAGTTGTGTGCCGCCATTGGGTCCAACACCTGGAAACGCGAAGTATTTTGCGGCATTGGGCGCCGCACCCGTCAATTGTCGGAACTGAGGCGTTTCAAACCAGGCGCCTCCGCTCCCTTGCTGCGCTCCGTTGTCGATTCTTTCATAAGAGAAAAAGGCGAAAAGGCGATTCTTCACAATAGGGCCGCCGACGGTGCCGGCCCAATCGTTGAATCGATTATCGTCTCGCACGTTAGCGTTGCCGTAACCATTGTATTTCGTGAAGGCATTCAGGCCAGGACGATGGGCCTTCAACAGGAAACTGCCATGATACTGATTCGTGCCGTTTTGCGAGATGATTTGAACCTGCGCACCACGATAGCGTCCATTTTCCGCATCGTAGTTGTCGGTTACAATTCGGATTTCTTTAATGGAATCTTCGTTCGGCGTAATGACCGACGACCCTCCCCAACTGACGCTTGTGGTTCCCACGCCATCGATCGTGTAGTTGTTGTCTCCTGTGCGCGCTCCGTTTGCAGTGATCTGACCGCCGTTCTCGATCTTAAAGATGCCATCGGTTCCGCCCGCGCCACCCATCGAACTGGACGGCAAGTTGTAAGTTCCGCCGCCTCCAAACTGTGCGCCGTCGCCGAACGCGCCTGGCGCAAGTTGGAGAAGCTGGAAAGGGTCGCGTCCGAACGAGGGCAAGTTCTGTAGATCCTTGGCCTGGACGGAGCCGCCAAGGTTCGCCGACTCCGTGTCCAGCAGCGGCAGCTCGTCGCCGTTCACAGTCACGGACTCCGCCACTTGTCCTACCTCCAGTTGGACGTTCACCGCGTTCGCCTGCTCCGCAATCACGCCAAATCCTTTGATGGTCTTCGTTTTGAAGCCGGCCTTTTCCACCGTGATCGTAAACTTGCTTGGCGGGAGACCGTTAAAATTGAAGATCCCGTCGTCCCCGCTCGTGGTCTTGGACGTTTGCCCCGTTTCCTCATTCTGTAACGTGATCGTTGCCGCAGATACGACGGCACCCTGCGAATCCGTCACCACGCCCTGGATCGAAGCGCGGTACTGCGCGTGGGCGGACGCCACCAGGAACAAAGCGCAGAGCGCGAACACGACAACCCGGATGGAATGCTTGGAAAGGCTCATGAATGGCTCCTTCACCCCAAAAAGAATTCTCGACACCAAAGAAAGAACTCTCGACCCTAAGAAGAACAAAAAGCAGGTCCTTTGCACCGGAGAACAACTGAAGGCCCCAAAGCTTCGTTCGCTACCACGATCGGCTGGCTGGCCCCGCACCCTCAACTAAATCGGTTAACTACTTCATTTGCGCGCGAGTATAAGCATGCGAAATTCCAATGTCAACGATTATTAGAACGCCGATGGGACGCGCGAGAAAAAACGTTATTCAAAAGGGGAAAAACGGGGCGCGGAAGCGCGAGCAAACGACGGCGAGGGCAGAAAGCAGGATTGGGAAAGGCAAAATGTAAACTCGGGACGGCTGCGCTAGCCGGGATGTACGGCGCGATAGGCTTGCAGGCAGCGCTCGGCGGTTTCGAATTCGGAGAAGCGGCTGCCTTCCTGCTCGATGAGATAGTATTCGACGCCGCCAACGCTTTCCGCGGCCGTGAGGATTCCTTTCCAGTCGGCGTTGCCTTCGCCGAACAAAACGGAGTAAGCCTTCGCGGGATCCGAAGACCATTCTTTGAGGTGCAGCGAGCGAATGCGGCCGGGGTTCGAGCGAATCCAGGCCACCGGATCCGAGCCGGCCTTGAGGCACGTGCCGACATCGAGCTGCAGCATGATGGACGGCTTGGTGTTTTTCGCGATCACTTCCATAGGCCGCCCGCCGCCAATGGGCGTGAACTCCGGTTCATGATTGTGGTAGCCGGCGTGCAGTCCGGATTTTTCCAGTTGATCGTCGGCGGAATTTAGCGCGTCGGCGACGGTTTTCCAGCCGTCGAGGGTGGTGGGCTGCGGATGGCTGGAAGCGACCACGACATATTTGCAGCCAAGGATCAAGTTTCGATCGCGTGTCTTCGCGATGTTTTCCGCGTTCACGTTGGAGCTGTCGTTGTGCGTGGAGTAGCAGCGGATGCCGAGGTCGTCGAGCAGCTTGCGCATTTGCTTGGTTTCGTCCTCGGACCAGGCAAAATAGGGCGCGTAGAATTCGACACACTGGTAGCCCATTTTTGCGACGGCGCGCACGGTGGCTTGCTGATCGCGCTGGAGTTCCTTGCGGACCGAGTAAAGCTCAAGGCCAACGGGGATGGAGGATGCGCCGCTGGCTCGCAAAGCCCAGGGTAGAGTTGCCGAGACGGCAAGAAAGGTTCGACGCGAAACGGTGTGAGTTGTCATGGTTGCGTCCTGTCTTGTAGCCGGATGAATCCTAGTGGAGATTGCGCCCGATTTCACGCGAATTTTTTCAAGCTTCAAGTGCTGGTAGAGGGATGGGGGGTATGCTTCTAATAGAAATCGCTGGAATCAATGCGCTTGCCGGAAAGGCCAAGCTGCAGGACATCCATTTGACCCGGCCGGTCGAGGATTTTTCCTGGGAAGAAATTCTTCAAGAGTACACGCACGATCCCGTAAGCGATGCCTAATGCGATCGCCAGGCCCATGAACAAAAGCGTAGAAATAAGGATCCTTCCCAGAATGACCACCCAAGAAGGATCGGTGAGCTTGTGCGTGGGCTCATTCCACGTAACTTCGGTTTGGTAGCGGACTCCCCTTCGCAATTCCTCGGCGAACGCGGCGGAAGGCGGCCGCAGGACTATCGAGAGAAGCGAACCCTTGCGCTCCACCGTCGTTCCAGCCTGTTTTTCTCCGGGGGAAAGGACTGCATCCAGGTGGCGCAAGTGCTGCTCGGCCAATTGCGGCGTCGGATAGTCAATCAGCAGAAGCACCCCGCTCTGGTGTGCTTTTTGATAGTTCGCGAAGATGGCTTCCGCGCCAAAGTCAAATCCGACTTCCTGGCTGAGCGGCGCGAACTCGCCTTCGCCAAGCTTCCCGAGCGCCGCCTGAAAAGCGGCTGGTCCCAGTGCATAACGTTGCGTTCCGTCGGCAAACCCTTGAGGCAAGAATGCCCGAATCGGCGGCAGGGGCGTCGTATCCGCGGACTTTCGCAGGAAGTCCGAAAGCTCTTTCAGGTCGGCGGTTGACGCAAGCTGCGGCTGCTCCACATTCACAAGATAATTTCCAATGAGCATGACGAGCCGACGGTGACCAATGGCCGTCAACTGGCCGACCGTGGAAGGCTGCAAATCTGTATCCAGGACCGCGGTGTAAGCCTCATATGCACCGGACGGATCGTAAAATCTCTCGAGGCCCACGTTCAAAGTCTGCGATCCGCTCGAATACGGCCGGGTGATGGATAGCTCCAATCCAGCTTCTGTCAGTAGCGCGGTGTCCTGCTCGGAGGGTTTCACTTTGACCGGGGACGTGCTGGAAAGCCAGCTTCCAAAGCGATCCGGAAGAGGTTTGGGGGCCGGCGTCTGGGCAACGGAATAGGGCGCGCCCGCAAACGCGGACGCTAAGACCAACAAAAGACGGAACAAAAGGTTAGTGCGACGTCTCATCCCTACCAACTATTTGACACCATCAGGCTACCTTTGGTTGCGGGATTGTTCAACCGAAGCGGCCGCGCTCGAAACGGGCTGCCCGGGGCCTTTCTTGCCAGGGAGGTTGACGGTCATACTGTTCATGTTTTGCAGGTAGCTCGAAATGCCCTGATACAGCCCTTCGGCCACTCTTTGCCGCTGCTCGGGCTGCTTTAGGAGTTTCTCGTCCGCGGGATTGCTCAGGAAAGAGATCTCCGTAAGGATCGACGGCATGTCCGCGCCAATCAGCACGACGAAAGGCGCCTTGCGGACGCCGCGGTTTTTTATGTTCTTCGCATTCTTCTGGTTCTGGATGCGTTTCGCCAGAGAGTCCTGGATATCCTGGGCAAATTCCTTGGACTCGTCGATTTTCTCGGTTTGCGCAATTTTCTTGACCAGGCTTTCCAGGTCGTGCACGCCTTCCTGCGCAGTGGCGTTTTCGCGCGAGGCCACTTCCATCGCTTCCGCCGAGCCTTTCAGGTTCAGGTAATACGTTTCAATTCCGCGCGCGCCGGAATCGTGACTCGAATTCGCGTGAATGGATATAAACAAATCAGCTTTCGCCTGATTGGCGATGTTGGTTCGCTCCTCCAGCGGAATGAAGGTGTCGTCAGACCGCGTGTAAATCACGTCCGCTCCCGGCAAGCGCTGCTCGATGATTTTTCCGAGCCGCAGCGCCACGTCCAGGCACAAATCTTTCTCCATCAAGCCGGTTGGCCCGATGGTTCCCGTGTCGTGGCCGCCGTGGCCGGGATCAATCACAATGCGTCCAATTTTCAGACCCAGCGTGCGCGTTAGAGTGGCTTGTCCATCGCGTGTGGGCTGAGGGACGCTCGCCGATCGAACCAAATCCGGTTTTTCGTCGGGTCGCAGCGCTTTTGATGATCTTGACTTTGAATTCTTCGCGCTTGGCAGCGTGTTGCGCGGGCTGGGCGACGACGCTCCCGAGTTCGAGGCTTCCAGTGTCCCGGTCACCACGTTTTTAGCATTGGACGTCGCTGGCGGCTCGGCTGGGCGGGCGGTTTCATCGCTCGGATGGTTGGCTGCTACGGCTTGTTTTTCTCGGGGTCCGTTGCTCGCGGCGTTCTCGCTTGCTGCTGGATTTCCCGCCGGTCTGTCGGTGCGCCTGGTGCCTGCCGACCGCACCGGCTCCGAACCAAAAGAATTTCCGTAGAGATCGATCA
>Ga0126369_10000036_pt1 | contig 72913 bp, 54 predicted proteins | sample PanSoiMetaPlot_1_FD_109646 | JGI IMG/M metagenome (GOLD analysis project Ga0126369, IMG submission 109646) | Tropical forest soil microbial communities from Panama - MetaG Plot_1 | ecosystem: Environmental > Terrestrial > Soil > Tropical forest > Bulk soil | place: Panama | collected 2016-02-17
TGCGCCGGAGCGTGGAACTTCGGGCTCTGTGCAACGAGGTCCCGCGAACCCCGCCAGGCCCGGAAGGGAGCAACGGTACCGGGTATGCCTCGGGTGCCGCAGATCACCCGAAGTTCCTCTCGCCGTAAGGGTTTTCAGTCGTAGGTTCTAAGTCTTAAGCGAAGGTTTACGAGTGCGCTGTTTGTTAAATGTAGTTTATGCGTATTGGTGGGCCATCAAGCGTAACTCTTGTGCTTTGGGGATTCCGGCATACTCGGTGATATACGCCTCATGAGCTATCAAGTCATAGCACGGAAGTGGCGGCCGCAAACGTTCCAGGACCTTGTTGGCCAGCAGCACGTCACGGAAACGCTGAAGAACGCCATTTTGAATAATCGCGTGGCGCATGCGTACATTTTTTCGGGAGCGCGTGGCGTGGGAAAAACGACGGCCGCGCGAATCCTGGCAAAAGCGCTGAACTGCGTGAAGGGGCCGACACCGGAGCCTTGTGGGGTGTGCGATTCGTGCAAGGAGATTGCCGCCGGGACTTCGCTCGACGTCATCGAAATCGACGCCGCCTCGAACCGCGGCATCGACCAGATCCGCGAATTGCGCGAGATGGTGCGGTATGCGCCAGCGGCTTCGCGGGCGAAAGTTGTGATTCTCGACGAAGCTCATATGCTGACGGGCGAAGCTTCGAACGCGCTGCTGAAGACGCTCGAAGAGCCACCCGACCGCGTGGTTTTTGTGATGGCCACCACGGAACCGGAAAACCTGGAAGACACGATTCGCTCGAGGTCGCAGCATTTTCATTTTCGCGCGCTGACGTTTGCGGAAATCACCAAGCGGCTGGAAGAAATCGCCCAAAAAGAAAACCTGCAAATCGAGCCGGGAGCGATGGCGGTAATCGCGCGTATGGCGGAAGGCAGTTTGCGCGATGCGCTTTCGCTTTTGGAGCAGGCGCGCGCTTATTGCGGCGACACGATTCCCGACGATCAGGTGCGCGCGCTGCTGGGCGTGGTTCCGGAAGACGCGCTGGAAGAACTGGTCGGCGCGATTGCGGCGGGCTCCGCCGATCGCGCGCTGGGGCTGGTGCACACGTTTCAGAAAGAAGGGCGCAACTTACAGCACTTCTGTCGCGAGGCGATCCGGCATATTCGCAATTTGCTCATAGCGCGAGTGTGCGGCGCGGATTCGGAGTTGATTGCCGCGACACCGGACCAGCGGCCCCAAATTGCCAAAGCCGCAGCGCTCTTCAGCGAAGAAGACTTGACGCGATTTTTTCAGATTTTGCTGCAAACCGATGATGACTTGCGCAGGAAGCCCGACCCCCGCGTGCACCTGGAAATGGGCTTGCTGCGGCTGATCAACGCGGCGCGGCTGGCTTCGCTCGAAGAATTACTTGCGGAATTGAAAAGCGGCACTTCCAGCGGAGCAAGCACAGGAACGGCGCGGGCAGGCTCCGGAGTTTTGCCACAAACCCGCACAGCAGCGCCACCGGCGGCAGGTGCTGCTTTCACACCTCCGCCGAGAAGCGCGCCTCCCGCTGCATCCACAATCACAACGGCTCCGCGGATCGCAGCGATTCCGCAAACCCCCTCGGCACCCGCGCAAGTTGAAACAGCCACTCCCGCGGAAGCCAAATCTGCGAACGGTGGCACAAAAGAGATTCGCATCAGCGGAATTTCGCAAGAGCAAGTCGCGGAGATCAAGGGCGCAATTCAGGCACAGCAAAAATTCCTGGGCGAACTGGTGGAGCATGGCAGCGGCTGGGAACTGGAGGGCGCGGAGCTGCGGATTTATTTTTCGCCGAGCAACAAGACGTTCGCCGAATTGATCGAGGGAAGAGACACGCTGGAAAAGATCCGTGCCGTTTCGAGCAACGTGCTCGGCCGAGGCGTGCGCGTCTGTGCTAGACTTGAGTCTGTCGCGGTTGCGGCTGCCGCGGCATCCGGCACACAAGAATTGCGCGCGCAGTTCGAAAAAGATCCGTTGGTAAGGTCGATGCTGCGGCGATTCGGTGGTAAAATCACGGAAGTGAGATCGCGGCAAGAAGAAAAGTGAGCACGGGAACAAGGACTAAGCATGGAAGTCGGCGCCCTGCAACAAATGCTCTCGAGATTCCGCCAACTGCAGGAAGACCTGCAGCGGCAGGTCAACTCCGTCACGGTGGAAGCTTCCGCCGGAGGCGGGATGGTAACCGTGAGGATGAACGGCCAGAAGCAAGTGGTGGACGTAAAGATCGAGCCGGAAGTTTTTGCCGGCAAAGACCAGGAGATGCTGCAGGACTTGATTCGCGCCGCGGTGAATGAAGCCGGACGCCGCGTGGATGAAGAACTCGCCAACCAGATGAAGAATCTTGCCGGCGGCATTCCGGGAATCGCGGGGTTGAAGATCCCAGGACTTTTCTAACCTCAGTTGCTCAGTTGTCTGTCCTCAGTTCTCTCTCAATCATTTCACGAATTCGCCGTCGTGGACTTCGTATTCGACGCGGAAGGGTTTTCGCACCGAGCGGGGCTCCCAATGTTCCTGGGCGATGATGCGATTGGCTTGCGCGAGCCGCTCGGAAGGCAGCGGATGCGACCGGAAATATCCGGTGAGGCTTTGGATCGCGAGCTGAGATAGCTCTTCATCCGGGCTTTGCGCGTGGATCACGTATTCGTCGTTGAGTTTCGCGAAGCGTTCGAATAGATCTACAGCGCCAAGGGGCGAGTAACCGGATCGTACGGCGAGATACATTCCTTCGCGGTCCGCTTCGAATTCCTCGTCTTTGTGATAGCCCGCCTCCCAAAATTCCACGGGAATCTGCACCAAGGCTCCGACGATATCGAGATTGAGTTTCTTCAGCCGCGCCTCGACTTGCACGCGCTCGACGCAGTGATAGTGGTCAATGTGCTCGACTTCGTGAGCCAACACGCTGGCGAGTTCGTCTTCGTTGGTCATCAAATCGAGCATCCCTTCGCCGATGTACACCGGGCCGCCGGGGAGCGAGAAGGCGTTGAGCATGTCGTGATCAGGAAGAACCGTGAACGAGTAAGGCAGTAGCCGGTGGGCGTGGAGAGCGACCTTCGCGCCGACGCGGCGAACGTATTTTTGGAGGCCTTGCTCTTCGGGAGTGAGTGGAAGCGTTTGCGCGGCGTATCGTGAGGCGAGTTCGCGGCCGATGACAATTTCCTGTTCGTCAGAGAGACGCGTGAGATGCATGGGCAAGCGCGAGAGATCGCGCTGCGCGTCGGCGGCCATGTCCAAGATGGCGTTTGGGGAGACTGCAGTGGATTTCTGGCGGCGCTGGCTCCAGTAAAGACCGGCCAGAGAGAAGCCGAGGATCAGGAAGAAAGCGACAAAAACAAAGGAACGCTTCATAGATATTGGCGAATGGTATCGCGATATCGCGTGTAGAGAAACGAAACGAAAGTTAGGGCAATACCGACGACAATGAGGGTGATGTAACGGTCGCGAACCTGCAAGCCCCAGAAATCGAGGGTGGCGATTTTGCCGACGCAGAGTAAAAGCAGGCCCAATCCGGTCAGGCGGAAGCTGCGCTCCTTGACGGCCAGCGCCAGAAGAAAAACAAATACAGCTTCAATGCCCCAAGACACTGTGATCATGCCGGTTTTCATTTTCAAAGCGAGCATACCGGTGATCAAAGAGACAGGAACGAAGAACATCACTTGCTCGGGACGCCGGAAAGCTGCTTGCCCTATGCGCGCGAGGCGGCTGCTCTTCTGATTTGGTTCGAAGCGCCCGCGCAATCGGAAAGCGAAAAGGAGACTAACTAGCAAAATGCCAGAGGCGGAGCCCAAAACCAAATAGTTGCCTTTCCAATCGCTCTCACCGAAATAACTTGCGCCGAATAAATTGTGGGCCATCCCGCGGCCAAAAACAGCGAGCGTGAGCAGCAGACCCTGGTGGAGAAAGATCGGTTTATCCAGAGCGAGCGATGCGCCGAGCAGAACGAAAACCGCGGTCGCCCAAGAAGTGACGACCCATTCGATGGGAAATTGAAAGTAGAACAAGGCCACGACGGCGGCGGTGCCAAGGTACGCCACAAGCACGTCGAAGTGCAGGCCGCGGTCGCGCGCAATGTTTTCTTCTTTTTGCGGCAACTGGGCGTAAACGAAATAGAGAATTAGGACTAAGGGCAGGATCGTGTACACACGCGGGCCCCAGAATTCGCCGGGCTCGCCCGCTGTAAGATTCGCGAAGAAGATGCGCGCGAAGGCGGCCACCAGCGCGACGTAAGCTTGATAACGAAATTGCGTGATTTTGCGGAGAAGGCCGTACTCAAAAAGGACCAGGCCGAAGACCGCCCAGCCCACGGCGACACTGAGCGGCTGCAGTTCGTACCAGAGCAAGAGCGAGACGATGACCGAGGCGGCCCAAGAATAAATGTGATGCAGGTCGCGGTGGCGCCACTGTTCGGGCATGCGAATCACGCGCGCGAGCGCATAGTAGGTTACGGCGACGATCGCGAGTGAAAGGAGGCGCACGCTGAGGCCGCGCCAAGTCGCAGTGACGTGTAGATTCACGCTGAGCGAGCGCATAACCGTCATCCAAGCGAGCGCATGGGATTGCCAGGGCAGTTCTTCAAATTCGAGGCGTCGATCCACGATGGCTAGGACCAATGCGAACGCCGCCCAAATCGGAGCGAGCCAGCCGTTCGGATATTCGTGCCAGGCCAGAAGTGAAAGGAGACCTGTGGCCGCCAAGGAATGGAAGAAGGCCGTGGCGCGCTTGAAGTTTTCTGAGGGCGCGGCCTGTCGGGAGAGAAAATACAGCCCGGCAGAGACGAGACAAATCGTAAAGGCACGTAGCGAGATGGGGCCCAAGAACGGCTGCGTAAGGCCGTAATTGTAGAAAAAGGCGCGAAGCACAGCGCAGAAGCCGACGACATTCGCCTGCCAGGCGAGTTGCGAATAGTGAATCCAGCGATGGGAGACCGTGAGAGCGACCGCGAAGATGATCCATCCCACGGCAATCCATGGGGAGTGAAGAGCTTCTTCGAGAATCCAGGTCATTACTCCTGCGCCAGCAGAGGTGTAAGCGACCTGAGCGGCGCTGAGGTGTCGAGGGTTGATGACACTCACGCGCGCTGCGAGCCAGTAGAGGCCGGCTACAACGGGCACCGCGGCGAGCGCGCGCCAGGGAATCGTGTGCCAAGCGTACAGATTGCGGGGATCGGCGATTAGCGCTGTATAAATCGCCAAGCCGCCAAGGATGTGTGAATGCCAACCAATCGCGTGATGCGTCAAGGCGCGCGCGGCTTCGGAAAGAATCACCGCGAAGGCGATGAAGGCGAGCGGCTGCCAGAGTTTGGGAACTTCATGCCAGATAAGAAGAGCGACAAGGACCGTGCCCGCTGCCGCGAAGAGACCCCGAAGAGTTCGTTGCTCGGCGTCGTCGCGATACGGAGCGAGCCTAGCCGTAAGATAAAACATCGCACCGAGAATCGGCAGCGTCAGCAAGCGCATGTACACGTGCGTGTGCTCTGGAGCTTCGAGATGTAAGTTAAAGGCGATGCCTCGTAAGAATGCGACAAGTCCGAGCAGCGCGTATTGCACTTGCAGATCGCGTGATTCGAGCGCACGGCCGATGGCCGCTAGAGCGAGCATAAGCGCAGCAAAAGCAATAGCCGTCCAATTCTGCGTGAAGAGAGCCCAGGCCGCCGTGGCTCCCGCAAATGCGCCAAGATAGGAATGAACATTGAGCACCGCCCGATCGAACGCGCCTTCAAAGAATTCTTTCCAGCGCGAGCCGATGCCGAGTGCATTCAGATAAAACACCACCGCGCAGAAAGCGAATAGAATTCCGGCGCTCATCTCCGGCTTGTCACCGTGCAAGCGCATACCGACGAGGCCGCGAAAGTCAAAACCGATGAGCCGGATGCCAACGAGAAGTCCGGTGAGCAATCCGAGCCGGCGAAAGACGACCTCTCTCACCATCGCCCCAGCAATCAGGAAGACTTCCGTGCCAACGAGCCAAAGAATCGCAATGTGGTTGTCGGTGTAGTGCGAAGGAACGGCTGCGAGCATGAGCGCCGCGCCGGCCACTGTGAGAACGATGAAGGCCTCGCGCCGGCGCTTCGTGGCGGGAAGCTGGGCGCAGATGAATTCGACGGCTCCCACGGCGAACAACGCGATGTAAGCAACTGTCGGATCGACGGACTGAAATTTGAGACAGCCGAGCAGCAGCATCATGTTCAAAACTGCCGCCGCAGTAGAGACATGCTCTTCGAAATCGCTCTTGATCGAGCGCTTGACGTAGGAAAAACGGAAGATAAGCCAGTAGAACAATAGGATGGTCAGGCTGGCGTAGTATTCGGGAAATGCGCGGCCTTGCGCGCCCTCTGGACCAAGGAGGCGATAGAACCAATAAAGGTGCGTGAGATAGGTCGAGAGAATGCCGAAAACTTCCAACTCGAACCAGCCCATTTTCAGGACGATGGACACGAGGCCGATGGCTAGGAAGACGCCCGCGCTCAAGCTATACACACTGCTTTCGCTCAAGCTGACGGTGAAGTAGCCCAACAGAAACGCCAGCCCGGTGACGAATTGCGAGCGGTAACGCAGCGTGTGCAGAGCCATGCCCACCGCAACGAACAGCATCAAGGCGCAATCAATCGTGAGCCACGTACCATCGGGCGGGAAGAGCCGCATGGCCGCAACGTAATAAATCGCATAGGTGGTGAAAAAGAGCAGCGCCCAGCCGCCACCAATGCCTCCTCTGCCGATGAGCCGATACCGCTCGCGCTTTTCGAGAGCGATACCGCCTGCAAGAAGGAAGAGCGCCGTGAAGTAGGAGATAGTGGCTTTGCCGAGCGGGCCCAGCGTTCCCAGTTCATGAATGCCAAAAAGAGCGATTCCGACGACGAGAATGATAATTCCGAGTTTGTAGAGCCAGTTGGTGCCGAGGGTTTCCTCGATAGAGGAGACGGTTTTCAGACGCTGCTGCAGCGTGGGCTTCGGAATGGACGCAGAATCTTTGGGAGCAGAAACCTTGAACGCAGAGACAGGCAAGGGCGTGGAAATTCGCGCAAAGAGAGTCGATGGCATTTCTCCCTCGGAATGCGAGGAGGCCGGCAGCACGGATGGGGTTGGCGTCTGAGGCATCGAGACTTGGGCCGGCGGTGTTGGTGGCGTGGGCGCAGGAGGGGGCACAACAGGCGAGACGGGTGAAGGAATTTTTGGCGATGGCGGAGTGGACGGGACGGCTGGTTTCACCTCGACCGGGGTCTTCGCAGCGGCGGGTAGTCCCGGGGGCCCAAAAGCCGCCGGTGGTGTGGGTGCCTTTTGCGCAGGCACCAGTGCCGGGGGACGGACTTGGACCGGCGGCGGAAAGTCGACGCGTGACGGCGGTACGGATACTTCTCGCGGGGGGACAGCTACCGGGGAAACTGGCTGTTGCGCTGGTTTTTCTGCGGAGGCAGGAACCGCCGGCCCGGACGAAGCTATTTGCTTTTTGAGTTCGGCGATTTCACGCTGAAAGGACCTGTATTGTCTTTCCTGCTCCTCTTTGATCTTATCCAGGTCCGTGCGGAGCTTGCCGAATCTCAATAGGAGAAAAAGAGTCAGGAACGGCGTGATCACCAATAAGATCCCGAAGATGACTAGCAGGGGCATGGTCTAAGGGCGCCCTTTGGTTGTGCCTGAGTTTTGCTTGATCTGATGTTAGAACGGCGGTGCCTGCGAATCTTGCGGTTTGTTCCGGGGCACGTCCTCCGAGTAAACGGGACGAAATAACCTCTTAAGAACTAAGAAGTTAGAGCAACTACCGGGGATGCCGTGGCAAGATATCGGGATGCTGATCCGAAATACCGCTGCCCACGACGAGGACGCAATCTGGGCGATTCTGGAGCCCATCATCCGCGAGGGTGAAACCTACACACAACCGTGCAACCTGAGCCGCGAAGACGCCTTGCGGTTTTGGTTTACTCCCGGCCACGAAGTTTTTGTCGCGGAGGATGACGGCGAAATTGTGGGCACGTACTTCTTGAAAGCCAATCAGAGGGGCGGCGGGGACCATGTCGCGAATTGTGGATACATGACCGCGCCTCACGCGACGGGCCGCGGCGTGGCTCGCGCGATGTGCGCCCATTCGCTCGAACGTGCGCGTGAGCGAGGCTTTCGCGCCATGCAATTCAACTTTGTGGTCAGCACAAACGAGCGCGCCGTCCGGCTGTGGCAAAGCCTCGGCTTCGAGATCGTTGGCCGGCTTCCAAAGGCTTTCAATCAACCAAAACTCGGTTTCGTTGACGCGTATATCATGTTCCGCGACCTCTGAGCCGTTTGCGCGGGCGCGCATGGCTGTGCTACACATGCTGCATGCCAGATTTTGCCGCCCCTGTGGAACGACTCATCGATGAACTGAAACATCTTCCCGGCATCGGGCAGAAAACCGCGCAACGGCTGGCGTTTTTTATCTTGCGGGCCGCGCCGGAAGATGCCCTGGCGCTTGCAGATGCCATCCGTGACGCCAAGGAAAAAATTCGCGAGTGCTCGACCTGCCACAACATCACGGACGCAGATCCGTGCCTTTATTGCGTCGGCCCGACACGAAACAAGAAAACGATTTGTGTGGTGGAAGAAGCGCACAACATTCTTGCGATTGAAAAGACGCGCACCTACAGCGGCATGTATCACGTTTTGGGCGGTTCCCTTTCGCCGCTCTCCGGGCGCGGGCCGGATCAACTTCACATTAAGTCGTTGATCGAAAGGCTCAAGGGTGGCACGGTCGAGGAAATCATCATCGCCACGAATCCCACGGCCGAGGGGGAAGCAACCGCTGTTTATCTTTCGAAGCTCCTCAAGCCGCTGGGTGTCCGCGTCACCCGCATTGGCGTAGGCATTCCGGTGGGCGCTGACCTCGAATACGCCGACGAAGTCACCATGCTGAAGGCCTTGGAGGGTAGGCGGGATCTGTGACTCCGTCTAGCCCCTAGCCTGTAATCCTTATCCTCCAGCCTGGCGTGAAACGTTTCGGGTCATCCCTGCACTACTACTGCATACAGGTCCGTTGAGGCAGAAGCGCGGCGGCCCTGCTGCGCCCATAGCTGGCCGTAGCATCTCCGTTCGCGTTCTTGGTGGTGTGGTATGAAAAGCAACAAGCGCAGCCGCAATTCCGTTCGCGTCGCCGTAGGTCTGTTTGGTCTCGGTTTTTTGGCGCTGTTCCTCACAGAACTCACTATCCACGGGAATTCCAGGCGGAATCTGCATAGCGACACAGCGCTCGCCATAAGCAAGCCGATTGTCCTGGCGACGGGACTGCCCGATGGCGACTACATACGCCTGGGACACGCCATCGCCCACATAGCCGCCGATTGGGGCATAAACATTCAAGTTTGTTCATCCCAAGGATCGAAGCAAAACCTACAGTTCTTGAGGAAAGAAGACTCCGGAATCACGTTCGCGCTGGTGCAAAGCGATGCCTTGCATGATGAAGTCTTCCACGCAGCCCCGGAAGGCTCGGACGCGAGACCTCTTTCATTGGTTACTTATCTCTACAACGAGAAGGTGCACCTCGTCCTGAGGCCCCATTTCTACTTAGGCTCGCTGGGCGATCTACGCAGCATGGAAGATAGGGTTTGGCTCGGCCCGAAAGGCAGTGGTTCAAGGGCTACAACGGAACGCATTCTGGAGGCGGCGGGCCTGACGGAAAAAGAGATTGCTCGACTGGGAGAGCGAACAGAGAAAGATTGGGCTACGGCTAGTCGCGACTTAGTCAAAGGAGACCTGCAAGTCTTCTTCCGCACGCGTTCGACACCACCGAAACAGATGCTCTCGCGGCCTGTCAAAGTTCCGAACACCATTCGGCCCTGCAACCGTGAAGGCGATGCACCGGGACACACTGAAAAGAAAGGAGAGCCAGTTCCCGAAACGGAAGTCGACCCGATAGAAGCGCTGCTTTCCGAGGACGCCCGGCTTGTGGGCCTGGCGCCAGAGATTATCGACAGGATGACTGAGGACGGGCTTTACGAGCGGTCCGCGATTCCCTTAGCTACCTATCCGAAATTGAGGCGCGGCGTGCCGACAATTTCCCTGAGCACCGCGCTGGTGACGAGTGAAGGGCGTAATGATCCCGCTGCCGCAGCAATGATCAGCGACTTACTTGACATCCTGGTGGAGAATCAATCCGCCATAGAGCACGAGTTGGGTGGAATCCCTCTGGAATTGCTGCGAACTCCTTTGGACAAAGAAGCCGCTCAGAAATGGGGGAATTACGTCCACCGCGGCGCACGCGATCACTTGCTGCCGGAGAAATCCTGGCAGATGGCGGGAATCGAAGGGTCCGCCTTGGGGGGGGTCCTGTTGCTGCTCGTGCCTCGGGTTCGCAGGTGGGTTCGGAATGCGCTGGCGAAAAGCATGTACCCGCTTCTCTTGATTGCCATCATGGCGAGCCTCTGGTTTGCGTTCTCGTGGGGCATGGTTTTGGCGGAGGGGCAATTCAACCCGGACTTTGAGAGTGTGTTTACTTCCATGCGCAAGATGCTGGGCTATGTCAGCGGATGGTCGGGAGGTAAGGAGACGATCACTCCGCAGGGGCGCACCCTGCTGTACTTGGCGGTATTTGCCGTGCCATTGGTGTTTGGCTGGCTGACGTCTGACGTGATTCACCGCGGAGTCGAGAAAGCGGCAAGCTGGCTTTCCGAAGCCGTGTTTCAAAAGGCCGAGCGCATCTCTCCATCCAATCCCACAGGCAACCCCGAGAAACGGAAAAGAGCCGGTTTCCGGAGATGGGCGCGCAAAGTCATTGGAAAGTCTCGAGGGAAAGGTCCGCATCCACCTTTCCCGGCCCCAAATCCTGATTGGGCCGACTGAGCGCACGGTCATAAATGCGGTATTCGTGATAAGGCGGTCTCCGCAAGAGCCTTCCCGTTCCGAGGGAAGCCCGTTCGATGCCTCCACAAGTTTGTCGACGCAGTAGGTCAGCGGCCTCAATACTCTTAGTAGTTCCAGAACGCTCTAGGAAATTTACACAATTAGGTATAAAGTCCACCTTGGACGTGGAGGTTGTCTGCACACCCGCGACTTGGCAGCCTGGAACGGCTGACAGGAGGTGCGCTACATGCCGAGCCTGGCGCACTACATGGCGCAGTACGATCACGAGCACGAATCCACTGCGAACAAACTGTTGCATGGCATCGGAATCCCCATGATTTTTGCAGGCATCGTTTTTCTTTTCTTGATGAAGTGGATTTGGGGCGTGGGATTTTTCTTCGGTGGATGGGTGCTGTTGTTTCTCGGACACAAGCTCGAAGGCAACCATCCAGCATTTTTTCAGGGACCGATTTATTTGCTCGTTGGGCCAATCTGGGTCGCTCGAGAACTGTGGATGTTGCTGTTGGGAACAAACCGCAAGCCGACCTCAGAGGGTACCACGCGAAGCACCGCCGCAAAGTAGCTCGGCGGGCTTTTGCATTTGTTCGAAGACGGAAACACTGAGCGAAGACGGCGGTTTGTATGAACGACGCAAGCAGCCATTTTGCCGATGAGATCATCGATATGGCTTCGGAGCCTGGAGCCAATCCGAATGCGGAATTGAGAAAACGCCGCAGCACGCGGATCGTGCAAGCGGTTCCCCTTGTGGTAACCGGTGTGGACGCGCTTGGGCGGCCGTTCATCGAGCGTATTTCTTCCCTGATCCTCAACTGCCACGGCTGCCGATATCAATCGAAGCACTACGTCTTGAAGAACATGTGGGTGACGCTGGAGATTCCTCACCCGGAAACCGGGCGACCGCCGCGAGGCGTGCGAGGCCGGGTCGCCTGGATTCAACGCCCTCGGACGGTCCGGCAGCTCTTTCAAGTCGCATTGGAGCTGGAAGTCTCGGGAAATGTTTGGGGCATTGCGTTTCCGCCCGAAGATTGGTTTGTATTTCCGGACGGTGTTCAGGTTCCTCCGGCTCCGGATGGCGCACCCGAAGCGCAGCCCTTGCCGCCAGCAAGCCCTGCGCAGGAGCCCGAAGCGCGAGCTTCCGCTAGCGAAGCCGAGATTGCTCTCACGAGCACCAGCGACAATTTGCGGGTATTCCCTTCCCCCGGCCAGGTAGCCAGACTCGTCGCGGACGCCCGTGAGCAAATTCAAGCCGCCGCACAGGAAGCGGCTTCGCAGGCGGTTTCGGTCGAGCGGCGCCTCACCTTTGATCAATGGGAGCAGAAGTTTGCCGCTGGACGCGCTGAAATCGCCAGTGAAACTTCGCGGGCGCTCGAAAGACTGCAATTGGAGGCTGACAAGCAGGCGCAACAATCCGTGGAGGCGCTGCGCGCGGATTTGCCTCGCTGGCTAGCGCCGCAACTCGAGCAGCTTACGCGCGATCTGACAGAGAGGCTTTTGCGGGACGCTCTGGCGCAGCGCAGCGAGCACAACCAACAGTTGGAAGCCGCCATGGACTCACTCGAAGCCAGCTGTCAGCAGGCCGAAGAGACCGCTGGCTGGCTGAAAACGCAAGCCGAAAAGGCCGAGGTGCAAATCGTCGCGCGAGCTGAAACCGCAGTACGTTCGCTGGAGGCCGCGGTAAAGCAACAGGAAGAAGCTATACACGCACAACGCGAAGTACTTGAGCAAAAAGCGGCTGAGGTCCAGCAGCAACTGACTTCCGTGCTCTCCTCAGCCCAATCCTCCTGGTGCGAGCGAGTGCCCAAAGAACTGGAGGCTGCTCACGCGCAATTGCGTGATCGAATCGAGAGCACGCTGGTCGAGGCGCAAGACCGTGCCGCCGGAGGGTTGAATGCGCACTCGCGGTCTTTGCTCGCCCAACTTCAGGACGAAACCGCCCGGCATGCCGCCTTTTTGCACGAATCCGCAGAAACCGTTGGAGCGGAGTGGGAGAAGCGACTGACCGTCATGCGCGAAGGGTTCGAGGAGCATGCGCAAAAATTGGAATCGATACTCTCGCGCACAGGTGAAGCCCATCAGCGGCTAGAACAGCATTCCGCCGAGATCCAGGGCGCGCGCCAGACTCTTGCGGATTTTCAGGCACAACTCGAGGAAGACGTTGCCAAACATCGCAGCGAACTGCGTCGCCAATCTCAGTCGCTTGCTGAACAAGTGAACGCGCGCATCTGCGCGACCTTTGATGAAGCCGCCGAAAAAGCGATGGAGCAATTCAACCGGCAAGTCCGGGAAGTTGTACAACCGCACATCGTGCAGGCAGAGCAAGCGATTCACCGCCTCGCTGGAGGCCGCTTGATGGTAGATGCTGCGTTGACACTGCAACAGGACCGCATTCGCACTTGCGCGGAAGAAGCGTTCGCCGAGTCCCTGGGCCATTTTCGCGAAAACCTCGGCAGCGTCGAACAAATCCTGCGCGAATCCTCGCAGTCCATTACCGTCCAGTCTCTGGTGGAGCTGGAAGCAAAAGTTAGGGACCTCAAACATCAAGTGGTGGGGGAACTCCAGAAGTCTTCCGAATGGTTCGAAAAGAAAGCGCAGACACAAATTCAAAATCATTCAGAAAAGGCCGTCGAGCAGACTGCCAGCCAATTGAGGGACAAAGCGGGAGAAATCTCCAGCGTGTTTGCCACCGAGCTGGACCACTCCAGCCGCAACTTCCTCGGCCACACCCAGACGCAGATAAACGAGGTGGTTCGCGACTCTTTCGAACGCGCCCGCTCTCTTTTCGCCGAGGCAGCCGACACGACCACCGCCGCATTTATTGACGAAATCCAGCGCACCGCCCGTCAAGAGCTTGGCGGCTACAACGACGAACTCAAGCGCTCCGCGGCACAGGAGCGAACCGACCTGGCACAACAAGTCAATTCCGAGCAGGAAGCCTTTCTGAAGCGTTTTCACGAATCCCTCGGTGGAGCCCTTGAAAATCGCGTCGCCGAAGCGCAAAAGAGTGTAGCGGAAGGTTTTGGTCCACTGCTGGAACAATGGAAAACCGTGACGGACGCGCACCAGCAGGAAATGAAGCGCGTTTTTGACCGAATCGGAGAGCAGGCCGCGGAGCAGCACAAGACGCGGCTCGAAGGCGTTTCGAATCAATGGCTGCTGGCCACTGTGGCGTCGCTGGATCACCAGTCTCGCGAGATGATTTCAGGAGTTGCCGCCGCGGCAGAAGAAGAGCTTCGGGCCGCTTGCACGCAAGTTTTCGAGGGCGTGGGAGACTCCCTGCGCCAGCGCCTCAGCGAAATCGCCAAAAACTTCACGCCACCTTCGGAATCGCCTTCCCCACTGGCCAAAAGCGCGAAGTCCGGAGTCTAGGAGTTCGCACCTTCGATTCGAAGCAGGCGCAGTGCGAATCGCACCAAGCGATTCGCTACTTCCGCCCGAGCCCGATATAATCCAGAGACGCAACCCCTATGGCCAATCATGCTTATTTGCGCGTCTGGACTCGCGACTTTTCTCTGGAAACGATGATCCCCGAGTTCGCGCGATTCCTGACCACCGCGCCGCTTTCGTCTTCTCATGACACTTTCGACGAGCTGATCGTCCAGGCCGTCGACCCTGGCGAAACCCCCGTCGCGGAATGGGACTTGCGCCCTTCGCAGGCAGGCGCAGCGGAAGTAGCGGCCATGGCCGCGCAGCATCTCAACCCCGATACCGCCTACATCGCCAGGGCAACCTGGGACCTATGGACCTTCGACATGGACGCCTTGAAATGGCAGCAGAAGCCGCAGCCGTTGGAACTGGTGTGCCATGGGCCGGAATACGATGACGGAATGGCCGCCTCCGCCGGACATTTCCAAGCAGACCTGGGCTTTGAGCACTTCTTCACGGGACACGCGGGTCTACTCGTTCCGAATCATTCTTCTAACTTCAAACCGTCGAACCCCGGCAATTCGTCCGAACATCCGGTCGAGCATACTTTCCGCCAATGGATGGCCGCCGGCAACAACCTGAAGGAATATCACGCCAAGACGCGTGAAAACATCGAACAATTGTTCGGTTGGGTGGACGCCATCGAACGGGCTCTGCCGGTTGAGCGCACGGAGTTATGGTCGGAAGGCGAGGAAAATATGGAAGCGCGGCTGGACGAGATTCTCGCACAGCGTTAGGCCGCTTTCCTAATAGCGATTCGAGCCTGCAGAGTCCTTCCAAAGGAGCGCTGCCAGCAGTTAGAATTGTGTGTCTGCTGCCTGATGCTGGATTCGCCGCGTCCGGAAGTGCCGCCGAGGTTGCCAATCTTGCGCACTCCGGGGAAAGAGGGAAACCCGATCCGATCGCCGGATCGTTGCCCAAGGTTGGGATGGAAAAGACCTTATCAAATGATGGTTCGTGTGCTAACGGGACTCCGTGGGCCCCGTCCTTCCTAGAGAGGACAGTCGGTGGCGGGGCGGTCCGAGCCGGGAAAATCCTGCTGCAGTTGTGTTTGAGTTCGTTACCGATGGCCATTCTTCTGGTCGGCTGCGGCACAGAAGCGCCCAAGCCGGCGGCGCAAGCGGAGGCCAAGCCAGCCGAGCCGGCGGTCCCCGATGAGATGCAATCGGCGGCGGAGTCCCTGCTCGGAAAAGAGACGCAAGTGTTGCTATTCGGGGATCTGGCAAAAAACGGCAAGCAGGAGTTCCTCGCCGCCAACGTCGTGCCAAAAACGCCTACCAACAACTTGCCTGGGACTATTGTTACGCGGGCGGTGGTTGTCGAGAACTCCGACGGGAAGTGGTCGGAAGTCCTGCGCTGCGATGAGCATTTGAAAAACCAGAAGGGCTTTCTGGGGCTTACGCCTTTGACCTCCATAACCGGCTGGCGGCTGCAATACGAACAGAGTGACGACAAGGGTTTGTCGCTTTACTTCACGCCGCTCAAGGGTGTCACCGATTCGCACGTGCTTCCTATCGGCGTGCGCTGGAATCCTCAGACGAAACGCTACCAATCGCTTGACCGCGCTTACGAACACTTCCTCCTGGAGTCCGCTTCCATCGAACCGGCGAGGTCCAAGCTGCGATGAGCCAGGCAACGACCCGCGCGAGCGCGCCGGGAGGAACCAGCGCCGCGCAAGACCTACCTCCAAGCAAAGACTTGCGCGGCTTGATGCCCTATCTTCGCCGCTACACCTGGAGCATTGTCTTTGGCTTGTCCATGGTCGTGCTGATGGGAATTGTCGGTAATGTGCTTCCTCTGGCGATTGGCATCTTGACGGACACGCTTTCAGGCAGCCCTGCTCCTTTCGAGCACGCGGGAGCCACCGGGGCCGCACTAGCGGCTATGCATCGCCTCTCGACTCTGAGCCGCGCCATTCCTTTCTATGAGCCAAATAGCCGGCGCACCCTGGGCATCTACTGCCTCGTTCTAATCCTTTCCGTCGCCATCAAGGGCGTTCTTTCCTTTGAGGCTCGTTGGAAACTCATCGGTGTCTCCCGGGATATAGAGTTCGACATCCGCAGTGACCTCCTGAAGCGGCTGCTTGCGCTCGAGCCGGAATTCTACGTGCGCAATCGTACCGGCGAGTTGATGTCTCGCGCCACGAACGACCTCAACTCTGTGCGCATGGTGCTCGGCCCCGGAATCATGTACAGCGCGACGACGCTGGTCACCATGATCATGGCCATCCTGGTGATGGTTACGATTTCGCCGTCGCTGACGCTTTGGGTCCTCGTCCCCGCTCCGGTCGTCGCCGTCGCAGTTTGGTTCTTCGGCAAGACTATTCACGAGCTCTACGAAACAATTCAGGCCGCCTTGGCAACCCTCACCGCGCGCGTCCAGGAGAACCTTGCGGGCGTGCGTATTGTGCGTGCTTATGCCCAGGAAAAAGCGGAAATCCGCGCCTTTGACGAACCGAACCGCGAGTATGTCTCGCGCAACATTCGTCTCATACGCACCTGGAGCATGTTCATGCCCTCGCTCACGGCTTTATCGGGGACGAGTTTTCTCGTTTTGCTATGGCAGGGCGGCCACCAGCTTCTTAACGGACAGATTACGCTCGGGGCCCTTATTGCGTTCAACGGTTACCTCGCCGTACTCGTGTGGCCCATGATCGCGCTTGGCTGGGTCACTAATATTTTTCAGCGCGGCGCCGCTTCCATGGGACGTCTGAATTTCATTTTAACGGCGAAGCCCAATATCGACGATTCTGGGGCAATCCTTCCCAAGGAAGCTACGCCGCAAGGCGAAATCGAGTTTCGCAATCTAACGTTCGCCTACCCCACCACGCTTTCCGGCACGAATGGTTCGAATGGCTCCGGCAAATCCAATGGGAGTGACCCGCACGCCGTTCTTTCCAACGTCAACCTGAGGATTCCGGCGGGATCCACTCTCGCCGTTGTCGGGCCAACGGGATCCGGAAAGACCACTCTCGCCGCTCTCGTCGCTCGTCTCTGGGAAGCGCCTGAAGGAACGGTGTTGATCGACGGCCGCTCCATTCAGGATTGGCCGCTCGAAGCCCTGCGCCGCTCCATCGGCTATGTTCCACAAGACACCTATCTTTTTAGCGAGACCGTCGGCGGCAACATCGCTTTTGGATTGTCGGATTACAGTGCCGAGCGCTGTCGTGAGGCTGCGGAAATTGCCAGCCTGCATGGGGACATTCGCGATTTTGCCGCCGGCTACGAAACCGCGGTTGGCGAGCGCGGTATCACCCTTTCCGGCGGACAAAAACAGCGCACCGCCATTGCCCGCGCGATCGTGCGCGACCCGCGCATCCTGATCCTGGACGATGCCCTTTCAAGCGTAGACACGCAAACGGAGGAGAAAATCCTGTCCGGGTTGCGCGGCGTCATGCGCGGCCGCACCACGATTTTGATTTCCCACCGCACTTCCACCGTGCACAACGCCGATCAGATCGTGGTTCTCCGTGAGGGCCGCATTATCGAGCGCGGCACGCACGACGAATTGCTCGAGCGCGGTGGTTATTACGCGGATTTGTACCAGAAACAGTTACTCGAGGAAGAGCTCGAAAACGCATGAGCGCGCAGCACGAAGAAGAGGCTTTAGGCAAAGCGTACGACTCCCGTCTGATGCGGCGGCTTTTGCAGTACATGAAGCCGTATCGCTGGCGCGTGGTGTTGGCGCTTGCGCTGGTGGCGGTGGTCACGCCACTCGAGCTTGCTCCGCCGTGGATTTTCCAAAAAGCCATCGACAACAATTTTGTCCCGGCGATGAAGCACCTCATTCCTGAAGGCCAGGCTTGGGCCGGCGTCATCCTTCTCAGTCTTTTGTTTTTCGCGGTTCTTGGATTCGATTTCCTTGCTCAGTACGTGCAGATTCGCATTATGCAGCGCGTGGGCCAGCAAACGATGTACGACATGCGGCGTGAGATTTTTGGCCACCTGCAGCGCTTGCCCATGAGCTATTTCGACCGCAACCCGGTAGGCCGCCTCGTGACTCGCGTCACCACGGACGTCGATGCGCTGAACGACCTATTTGCCGCCGGCGTGGTCACCATGATCAACGACTTCTTCCTCCTCGCGGTCATGGCCGGCCTGTTGTTCAAGATCAACGACCGTTTGGCTCTGGACGCCCTGGCGGTCCTGCCTGGCATCCTGATTGTTACGCTTATTTTCCGCAAATACGTGCGCGACGCCAATCGCCGCATTCGCACCGCCATCGCGCGCATCAACGCTTTTCTTCAGGAATACATCTCGGGCATGAGCGTGGTGCAGCTTTTCAACCGCGAGGCTAAAGCTAAGGATGAATTTGCCAAGCGGAATCACGACAACATGCTCGCCTGGCGCGACGCCATCCTGTCTTACGCGCTCTTTTATCCCGCGGTGGAATTCTTGAGCTATGCCACGATCGCCTTGATTTTCTGGGATGGAGGGAATCGCATTTTTCACGGCGTTCTGACGATCGGCGTGCTGATCGCATTCACCATGTACGCGCAGCGCTTCTTCCGGCCTATCCAGGACCTCAGCGAAAAGTTCAACATCCTGCAGTCGGCGATGGCCGCGTCTGAACGCATCTTCAAACTTCTGGACGAGCCTCTCACGATTCAATCGGACCCGAACGCGGTCCCACTCGTCCAGCCGCGCGGCGAAATCGAGTTTCGCAACGTCTGGTTCAGCTACCGCAACGTTCCTGAACCGGCAGACGAAGACTGGGTGCTCCGCGACGTTTCTTTCCGGGTAGAGCCGGGCCAAACCTTCGCCATCGTGGGCCACACGGGAGCCGGCAAAACCACGCTCATTTCCCTGCTCCTCCGTTTCTACAACATTCAGCGCGGTCAGATTCTTCTAGATGGCAAGGACATTCGGTTAATCGAGCTGCAGGATTTGCGCCGTCAATTCGGCATCGTCTTGCAAGATCCGTTTCTATTCACTGGAACCATTGAAACCAATGTGCGTTTGGGCACGCAGAACATCGAAAATGCCGCCGTCCAGCGCGCGCTCGAAGAAGTCGGCCTCGGCGAATTTATCCGGTCACTTTCGAACGGGGCCGCCACGAGCGTCAACGAGCGCGGCTCGACCCTTTCGGTCGGCCAGCGTCAGCTCATCAATTTCGCGCGCGCTTTGGCCCACAATCCACGTTTCCTGATTCTCGATGAAGCTACTTCGAGCGTTGACACGAAAACAGAATTGCAGATTCGGGAAGCGCTAAGCCGCCTGCTTTCTGGACGCACCGCGCTCGTCATCGCGCACCGCTTGAGCACGATTCAGCACGCCGACCGCATCCTCGTGTTCCACAAAGGCCGCTTGCGCGAACAGGGCGCGCACCAGGAGCTTCTGACTCAGCGCGGTATCTACTTCCGCCTGTATCAGCTCCAGTATAAAGAGCAGGAGCTGCATCTTCCCCTCGAAGCTCGCGGAGCAGCCGAGCCCCCCGCAGTCCGCGCGAGCGACTGAGCTTCGCGCTCGCCGCACATGACGCCGATTCCGCTTCTTCTATCCGCCGGTGAAGCCTCCGGGGACATGTACGCCGCACGACTCGCGACGGCTCTGAAGCAGCGCCTCGACGTAGCCATTTTTGGCATGGGCGGCCCACAGATGCGCGCTGCCGGCGTGGAAATCATCAACGATTATTCTGAAGTTTCCGTTGTGGGAATCACCGAGGTCTTGAAGCGTTTGCCATCCCTGGTTCGCGCCATGCGTCATCTCGTTGATGAAGCGCAACGCCGCAATCCACCGTTTGCCGTCCTTACGGATTTTCCAGGGTTTCACCTCCGCCTCGCGCGGAAGCTGCGCCCTAAAGGCGTCCGAAACGTCTATTACATCTGCCCGCAGTTTTGGGCCTGGCGGCCCTGGCGCGTGAACCTGGTTCGGCGGCGTTTTGCAAAGGCGTTCTGCATTTTTCATTTCGAAGAAAAGTTCTACGCAAACGCAGGGGTGCCGGTGAAGTTCATCGGCCACCCGCTGGTTGGCAACGTGCAAGCAACTCTGACGCGGAAATTATTTTGCAAGAAATATTGTCTACAGGAGGCCGGGAGAATTATCACCGTTCTCCCAGGCAGCCGCCGAGGGGAAATTACTCATCATCTGCCGGTCCTCGTCGAGGGGCTCCATGAAATCCGCCAACGCATCCCGGGCCCGCCGCAGATCGTCGTTGCCGTGGCCCCGGGTCTGGATGCAGCGCGGCTTCAGAAAAGCTTTCCAGCGGACTGGGACGTCCGCTTCATCGCCAATGACACCTATAATGCACTCAGCTCGGGCGATCTTGCCATCGTCTCGAGCGGCACGGCCACGGTCGAAACCGCGCTCCTCGGCAAGCCCATGATTGTCGTCTATCGCCTTTCACCACTCACCGCGCGCCTCGCTAAGCCCTTGGTAAAGACCAAGTTCTTCGCCATGGTGAATCTCGTCGCCGGGCGCGCCGTGGTTCCAGAATTGATTCAGGACAGTTTCACGCCCCGGCGCCTCGCGGCCGAGGCGGAGTCACTGCTCGCCGGCTCACCAATCGAAAACCCACGCGTCATAGAGATGCTGCGCGGTTTACAAGAGGTGCAAAGGCTCCTTGGCCCCCCGGGGGCTGTCGAGCGCGCGGCTGACGAAATCGCCCGGCTGCTGCTGGGCGCCCGAAGCAACGCAAAGTAAGTCCTTTGGTATCCTAATAGGTGTACATTGATTGGAGATATGCATCACAAGAAAAGGGGTCCGATGACCCGCAGTCGAAGAGTTGGTTGCAATACCGGTTTGCTCGCGCTGGTCCTTTTATTCGCTGCGGCTGTGCCAGTTCACGCACAGGCGCCGCGTCCCGCTAATTTTCTCGCCACGCACTACGACGTTTCCGCAACGCTCGATGCCATCGGGCAGTCTCTTTCCGCAACTGCCAAAATCGAGCTCGTTGCCACCGAGGCTTCGAGCAACGTCCGCGTTGAACTCCATCCCAACCTAGTCGTCAAAGAAGTTAAGGGCCCTGAGGGCAAGCCGCTCACCTTTGAACGCGACAACCAGAACCCCCTTTTCGTCAACGTTCAGCTGCTCACTCCTATAGCCACCAACGGACACGTCACCCTCTCTTTCACTTACTCGGGCCTGCTCTTCAATGAGGAAAACAGCCCCGTCCCCGGCGTCCGCGCGGCCTCCATCACGAAAGACGGTGCGTATCTGCTATTGCCCGCGCGGTGGTTCCCTCTCACCAACTATCCTTCCAATCGCTACACCGCTACGTTTCGCCTGAATGTTCCTGGAACTTTTGCTGTCGCGGGCTCCGGCAAAGCCGCCGCGCCCACGCCGATGGCGGGAAAGAACGCCGTCGAGGGCGGCCGGCTCCTCTATACCTTTGAATGCAGGCGGCCCGCGCAGCATGGCACGTTCGTTGCCGGTAATCTGCAACTCAATCCCAAGCAGGCGGAAGGCATCAGCGTCGCGGTCTACGCTCCGCGCAATCAGTCCGGTAACGCCCAGGAGTTTGCCGCTGATGTGGCCCGCGCCACCGTCAATTTTTCCGACATGTTTGGTCCCATCCCGGATCCCTCGTTCACGCTGATTCAGTTGCCCGAAGGTACGCTGCGTGAATTTGCAGCTCCTGGCGTTCTCCTGCTCAGCCAGCGCATGTGGGATCCCAAAGCCAGCGATCGCGCCATCGCTCGTCTCGTCGCTTCGCAATGGTGGGGAGTGCAAGTCGCGCCAGCCACTCCAAATGACGTCTGGATCAGCGACGGCCTCGCGCACTATTGCGAAGCGCTTTACGCCGAGTCGACGGCAGGCAAAGAAGCAGGTCTTCGCACCGTGGACGAATTTGCTGTCGGCGCTCTCATGTATGAGGACGCCGCGCCCGTCGGCCAAGCCGGCCGCCTCGCGCCCTATTCACCCGACTACCGCTCTGTCGTTGAAAACAAAGGCGCCATGCTCTTCCACATGCTGCGGGCCATGATGGGCGACGTGGCTTTCAAAGCTGCGCTCCATGATTTCTATTTCCAATTCGCCGAAAAATCCGCCCGCATCGAGGACTTCGAGAATCTTGCCGAACGACGCGTTCAGGCTTCCGCCAAGGCGAAGCAGGATCCTCCGAATCTGCGAAGCTTCTTCGCGCAGTGGCTGAACTCGACCGGCATCCCTGAATTCACGCTCGAATATGTGGTTTACCGCACGCCGAAGGGCTTCCGCGTGGTTGGCAAAATGAAACAACCCCTCGACACGTTTCACATGCCCGTTGACTTGCGGATTGACACCGAAGGCAATCCTGAAACCAAGACCATCGAGGTGAGCGGCTTGGAATCTCAGTTTTCGATTGACGTCTTCGGCCGCCCGAAGCCTCTGGGCATCAAAGTCGATCCCAACAATGTAATCCTTAAATCCAGTACGGCGCTCCGCGCGCGCTCTGCGATTGCCCGCGGCGAAGATCTCGCTGAACTGGGCAAGTTCTACGATGCCGTTGCGCAATACCAGAGAGCGCTCAATATTCAGCCCGGCCGCCCGCTTGCCAATTTCCGCATGGGCGAAGCCTTCTTCTACCAAAAAAACTATCAAGCTTCCGCCAACGCATTCCGCGAGACGTTGCAAAACGTCCCCGAGCCTTCGGAAAAGTGGACCGAGTGCTGGAGCCACAACTATCTTGGCGAGATCTTCGATTTGCTAGGTCAGCGCGAACGCGCCGTCAACGAGTACAGCAAGGCCAAGCAAACCAATGACAATACCGGTGGTTGTCAACTGCGAGCCGAGCAACTAATCAAGAAGCCTTACTCCGAGGGTGGCGGCGAACTCGTAGCCACGCCCGCGGCGGGGGAGCCGGCAAAGCCCGCAAGCGCACTTCCCGCTCCAGCTTCGGGCGAAAAGCCTGTCCTCAAAAAGAGGCCTGACCCCGCCCCGCAATAACCTTCCCTCTTGTTGGGCGCGGGATCGCCGAGCCGTTCTCTATGGCTCACCCAAATATTTGGCCAGAAATTCCTTCACGTCCGCTTCCCAAACCCGCCACCCCTCTCTTCCAAAAATCATGTGGCCTGGAGCCACGCCGGCAGCATCTTGCGGCCTGAAGGGCGGATACACAATCAGTTTCGCCGTGGCGCCGTGGGCTTCGGCCTCGTGAACTACCGCCTTCACCGATTCCGTCGTGCGGTCGTTCTTCGCCACCATGCCGAGCAGCGGAATGCGAATCTTACCCGCCGCCTCCTGCAACGCTGCCTGCATCGCAGGGCTGTGGTCCCAAGTCAGCGCCGCACCCGCCTGGTCTATTGCGGCGCGAAATACGGTGGACCTGCTCGCCCCGAACACACTCACGATTCCTCCGAACGACCACCCCATCACGGCCATCCGCTTCGTGTCGGCGTATGGCAGCGTCCTGACGAACTCCACGGCCGCGAGCATGTCGTCTGTCTCCTCCTGCACGCGGGTGACGAATCGGGGCCCGCGATCTTCTCCCACGGTTTCGCTGAACGTCGCCCCGTCCGACTTCCCGTACCCGCGGCGCTCCGGCACCACTACAACATAGCCGCTGCGCGTAAGCAGTTCGCCCACAAAAGCGAAAGGGCGCTCTTCCCGTTCGTGCCCGGCTCGCGACCCGTGGTTGTAAATCACCACCGGAAACGGCCCGGTGCCCTCCGGTTTGAATACGTAAGCTTCGATCCTCAATTTCCCGCTGGGATAGAACGCCGTCTGGTAGGCCGATGGCTGCGCATTCGTCTGCGCTAGCGCCCAGCCGGGTAGCAATAAACTGCAAGCGGCCGCCCAACGCACTCGTCTGCTTCGCACTCCGCCCTCGCGTTCATCCATTCGCGTTTGCAGTGACCATCTCTAGGCCGCAACGCTCTTTTTTGCTTTACGCCGTTCTGTGCACGAACAAACCCGCAAAGTTCTGCCGGTAACGAAAGGAATCACCGCATTTTCCGCGGCCCGATTCCGAGCGATCGGGACCATAAATTGAACCACGTTAACGCAAGTTCAGCAAAGCCAGGCGCTTCCCATTCCATCTGCAGAAGTTGTTGGAATTGCAGGCGGCCTCTCCCGCGTTGTAGATTCGCGTCCCGCTTGCTGCTAACTTTTTAGAATCGCGCCTGGTGCGTTGCAACGTACGAGTGGGCCTTTTCTCCACAGGCGTCCTCCGTTTTCCACAGCTACTCATATTGCTTCGGGCGTCACGCGGGCTCATAGTGCCGCTACATCTTGGGAGGGATTCCATGCTGTTCGCAATCGTCCGCCGGGGAAAAAAATCGGGAGTCTGCTTATTTCCCCATCGCCACAAAGAAGACGACCGGTTTCACGTGAGCCTGACGCGGCAAGGGCCGCATATCCCGCTTCACGATGACCGGGACATACCCGATTACCTGGCCAACGGCTACTCCCTCATGATGAGCAACTCGGACGAGAATTACCGGCCCACTCTAATTCGCCCCAGTTCCATCCACGGGTGGTAGTAAGCTCATGACGATGCCTGGCGCTGGAGCAGCACTTGAAACCGCTCGCCCATCCCCTCGGGATGGATGAGTGTTTTTAGTTGCAGGCGCGCGCGAACCTGCTCGGCTTCAGTCTGTCCGGAGTCATAAAGGTCGGCGAACTCGTTCCCTTGCCCCAACCCCAGCAAAAACGCGGTCTGTGAAGTGAATTCCCCTGTTTCGAGCCCCGACCTCCGACCCCAGGTTTCCAGCGCCGTGAAATTCACGTGCGCCGTCAAGTCCTGCTCTCCCGGCGACGCATAGAAATCTTCGCTAACTTGATGCCCTCGGTACGCCAGCAGGGTTCCGCGCAGGTGGTGCTCGTCGAACAGCTCATTCGCGCGATGCCCGTAATCAATCGTCAGCACAAATCCACGTTCGATGCGCCGGCCGACTTCTGCAATCCAGTCGCACGCTTCGAGCCCTGCCTCGGCGCACTGGCCATCGTGGAGCGTGACTCCCTGTGTCGCAAAATATTCGTTGATTGCGCAAGTCGAGACCGGCGCGACCACATCCACAAACTTCCCATGCTCGCCGCCCACAAGAATTTCTTGCAAGCGACCTTCTCTCACCACCACTCGGTGCACCGGCAGTGCGTCAATCAGTTCATTCGAAAAAACGCAGCCCGCGGGAATCCGCTGCGGAATCTCAGAGGAAATCCGCAGACGGCCCGCCGCCACGTGCCGGTCCAGCCGCGCAAGCGCCTGTTCGCGCCGCGCCCCCGAACGCTCTACGGCGACGTAGCGCACGGCGCCGTAGAAATCCGCCAGCTTGGCCGTGCAGAAATCCAGGATGTGTAGCGCCAGCCGCCCCACGCCCGCCCCCGCTTCTACCAGGAGGAATTCTCTTGGCTGCGAGAGCTGCTCCCACATCGCTGCAAACTTCCGCGCCAGAAGCCGTCCAAAAACTGGGTGCAGGTCCACGCTGGTGTAGTAATCCACGAACCGGTGCGATTCGGCTTTGCTGTAGTAGCCGTGCACCGGGTGGTATAGGCATTCGCGCATGAAGTCGGCAAAAGGGATGGGTCCGTAGCGGCGAATGCGTTCCGCGAGCAGTTCTTCGAGCGGCGTCACGCGCCTTTTGCTCCGGCGGTTCCGGAAGAAAGCTCGGTTTGCAGTTTTCTCCAAGTTCTCTGGAAGATTTCCTTAGCGTCGTCGTCAAAAAGAACGAAGTGTGCCTTTTCGAGCGAAGTTTCACCCTGCAGATGCTCGGCCGCCTCGCGCAACATGATCTTCGCGCATTCTTCCAGCGGGAATCCCGCGATGCCGGTGCCCACTGCCGGAAACGCAATGCTCTTCAGTCCGTGCTCTTTTGCAATCCTCAGACAGTGCGCCGTGGAGTTCCGCAGTGCTGCGGCAGTCGTTGCCCCACCAAGCCGCATGCTTGCGGCGTGGATCACGAATCGCGCTTTCAATTTTCCGCCCGTGGTGATCGCAGCAAACCCCACCGGAATGCTGCCGATTTCGGTGCACTCGCGCTGGATTTCGTCTCCGCCCTTTCGGCGGATGGCTCCGGCCACGCCGCCGCCTAAAATCAAGTCGTTGTTCGCCGCGTTGACGATGGCATCCGTGGCCATTTCCGTCAGGTCACCTTGCACGATGACAATTTTTCCCGAGAGTGATTTCATTGCTGAGGCAATCTACTCCGCTCCTCGCTTACCAAGCAGGGGCGTCAATATCGGGGGACTTTGGAATCGACCTCGAGCGACCAGCGCTCAATTCCTCCAGCCAAGGACTTGGCTCTTTCGAATCCCTGAAAGCGCAGCCACGCCGCCGCATCCAAGCTTCGCATGCCGTGATGGCAATAACAAATCAACTCGTCCACGTCCGGAAGCGCATTCAAGCTGGCCGCCAGGGTGCTCATGGGAACCAGCTTCGCGCCTTCAATGCGGCAAATCTCGAACTCCCACGGTTCCCGCACGTCAACGAGCACCACATTTTCGCCGCGGTCGAGCCGGGCCTTCACTTCCGCCGGGGTAATCTCTAATTTGTCCATTTGCTGCTTACTTTCCTTTCCAAACCGGCTTGCGCTTTTCGAGAAATGCGCGAATGCCCTCCGGCGCATCATGCGTTTGCATGAGTTCCGACAAGTATACGCGTTCCACTTCTTCGAGCCGCTTCAAAAACTCCGCCGAATGAAGGTGAGTCAGGGTTTTTCGTGTCAGCCGAAGAACGCTCGGACTCAGCGTTCGAAGCTCCTTCAGAAGCGCTTCCGCAGCCTCGGGAAGCTCGTGGTCTGGCACCACCCGCGTAACCAAACCGAGTCGATGCGCCTCCGCCGCGCTGACTTGACTGCCTGTGAGGATCAGGTCCGCTGCCGCTCGAATGCCGATCCGTCGAGGCAGCATCACCATAGCTACGGGCGGAAAGCAGCCGAGCTTGATTTCCGGCTGCCCAAATTGCGCGGATTGTGTGGCCAGAACGAAATCGCAAACAGTGGCCAGCTCCATGCCACCGCCGAGGCAATAGCCATGCACAGCGGCAATCGTGAGGCACTCGGCCGCGGCCAGCCGCCGAAAGACGCCGTGAAAGGCGTGAAGCATATTTCTGACGCGCTGAGGGGTGTGGTCGCCAACGTCAGCACCGGCGCAAAACGCTTTTGCTCCCGCCCCTTGGAAAATCACGAAATCCGATTTGGGCAGTGCCCGGTCGAGCGCCGCGCCGAGCGATTCCATCATCGCGATGTCGAGAATGTTTAAAGGAGGACGATCGAGCGTGATCCATGCGGTGCGTTGCTCGAAGCGGAGCTGAATGGTTTCGTGCTGAGCAGTCATGCGAACCGAATGATACACGTTGGAAAACTATTTGCCGCGAAACTGGGGCTGACGCTTCTCGAAGAAAGCCTGAATCCCTTCCCGGCAATCTTCGGAAAGATAGCAGCGAACCTGCTCCTGAACTTCGCGCTCAAGAGCTTCGGTGAGTTTTTTCTTTTCGCGGCCAAACAATGCTTTCTTGACGGCTTGAATCGCCAAAGGCGGGCCTTGCATGATTTTGAACGCTAGCGCTTTTACTTCCGCTTCCAGCTGCACCCCTGGCACAACTTGATTCACGATTCCCAGCCTCAGCGCGGCTTTCGCGTCAATCATGTCGCCGGTGTAGAAGAGCTCCGCGGCTCTTGCAGGGCCGACGAGCTGCGGCAGAAAGTAAGTTCCGCCAAAGTCCGGAAACAAGCCGACTTTCGCAAAGTTCTGCCCAAAGGCGGCTTCTTCGGCGGCGATGCGAATGTCGGCGGCCAGAGCGATATTCATCCCCGCGCCCGCGGCGGCGCCGTTCACTGCCGCGATCACCGGTTGCGACATCGTGCGCATCCTGAGCACAGCCTGCATGCCCGAACGGAGCAGCGGCTCCAGAGATTGCGTCGCGCCAGTCGCACGGCCTTTGCCAATCAAGGCAAGATCGCCTCCGGCACAGAACGCGCGACCTGCGCCCGTGATCACCACTACGCGAACGGATTCCTCCTCAGCGAGGCGCCCCAGTGCATCGTTCAAGGCGGTGGTGAGTTCGTTGTTCAGCGCATTCAAGCGGTCAGGGCGGTTCATCACCAAAGTGGCGATGCCGTCTTGCTTGGTCTCTAGAAGAACTGGGCCGGCTTGCGCCTGCTGCGGAGAATTGCTCATAGGGTGTCCAGGCTAGTGTGCCCGGACTTCCCTGGCTTTTTCAACCTTTGCCACGAGTTTCGCCAGCTTGCGGAAATGCAGCAATTTCTCGTTCTTGAATTTGTTGTTCGCCCCGCTGGTGGAAGGCAGGACATAGACCTGGGCGCCATAAAGCAGCTCTTTCTGGATCCCATACTTGCACCGCCGCTGCGCGAATTGCTCATAGGTGAGTTTCCCGTTGAACGCCACCACGTGCGGAGTAAATTCCTCAAGCTTCTGGGAAAGCACGATGCGCCCTTCCGCAAAATCCTCGCGCTTCAATTCCTCGACGCCTTTCGTCGGGCGCTTCACGAGATCGGTGAGGCCAATGCCGAATTCAATCACGCGCCGGTCGTCGTGATAGTCGAAAGGCTCCGGCACCACACCGCTCTTATAGAGAATGGGCCAGAATTCATTGCCGCGGCCGGCGTAATAATGTCCCACGCGGACGGAGGACTCACTGGGATTGCAACCCACGATGACCAGCTTCATGCCTTTGCGGAGGTGGTCGGGCAGAGTGCGCATGGCTCCAGATTACTATGCCTCTCGATTTTTAATTTTTCCTTTGAGTTGAGGGGCGTTTTTCAAACCGGAAACAACGCCTTTTCTCGGACTTCGTATCTTCAGAATACCTCTGGTGCGGGACTCGAGCGATGCCATGTATCCTATCTGGAAACCATCCCAATCCCCGTCCAGGGTGAACCGCCCCTAGGCGATTCCACCGGTCCAGAATGGCAATTCCCTGCCGAGTTTTTTCTCCCGGGCCGCGGCGTACACTTTCATCGCTACCGCCAAGTCCCACGAGGCGATTCCGTTGGACTTGAACAAGGTGACCTCAGAGTTGCCGGTGCGCCCACTAACTTTGCCAGCAACCACGTCGCAAAGCTTTCTCACGGCCGTCCAGCGGGCTTCCTCTCCCTTGAACGCGAGAATCAGGTCGCCCGCTTCCTGACGCGATTGCTCAAGCGAATCCACAACGATTACGTCCGCGCCGGCCACTGCCTCGTGGTCCAGCTCGCGCTTGTGAGCATGGTTCGCTCCAATCGCGTTGATATGCACCCCGGGTGTCAAGTCCGCGCCAAACACAACAGGTTGTGAAGAAGTCGTGGCTGTGCAAACGATGTCTGCGCCTAGTGCGGCTTCGCTAGAGGAACCGCTTGAGGTTACCGGGATTCCCAGTCTCGCGGACATCTCCTGACAAAACCTCTCGCGCCTGGCGGCATCGCGCCCATAAACGCGCGCGGATTCGAGTTTTCGAACGGCGGCAACAGCTTCGAGTTGCGTTCTGGCCTGGCCCCCGGTCCCGATGATGGCGGCGATGAAGGAATTTTCCCGAGCCAGATATTTGCTAGCCACGCCCGACGCCGCTCCCGTCCGCAACTGGCCCATGTAATCCGCCTCGATGACCGCGAGCAGGTCGCCGGTGTCCATTTCGTACAAAGGAACAAGGAATTGCAGCCTGCCCCGCACATAGGTGTACTGCTTCATGGCGACAAAGCCCGCGGTGTAGTCCGCGGCAGCCATGTAGTGAAAGAAGCCGCCGTGCGCCAGTTCGAAGCGCCTTCGCGGGTGAACTACGACTTCGCCTGCCGCTTCCTTGCGAGAAACGCCTTCGACTGCCCGAAGCGCCCGAGGCATGTCGAGTACCTGGTGCACTTCCGCTTCACTGATGTGCAGGGTCATTCGGCTCTTCTCCGCCCGGGCACAGCCGCACCACAATAGGGCATTCGTTTCTCCACAAAGTGGACTTTATCGCGACCGTTTAGCTCGTCTCGCGCCAACGCGTTTCCTTGCAGTCTCACCTGGCTCGCGAATGCGCCGCACAACCGTCTGGATCAGCCGGTAGACGCGTTCTCCCTTGTCTCCGTCCATAACGTGAAAGCGGAATTCGGGTTCGTCCTTGGGGCCTTTGCCTGTGCGAATCGGCAACTGCCCACAAAGATTGTTCTCGATGAACGCGGTCTCGTAGCGCTCTCGCTTTGCATTCCACGTGTAGACTCGCAGCGCGGTGAAATCGCATGACTGACCCTCCGGCCCGCGCGTTGCCGCGAGGAGATACTGCGGCTTGTCGCCGGAAGGATCCGGGACGCGGTTCAACTCAAACCACGCGACCGGACGAATGTTTGCGGAAGACGCGCCTTCGCGCACAGGATCAGGCAAATCCAATTCAACGAAACGCGCGACCACCCAACCGGCAATCGGCACGGTTTGATCGCCGGGCTCGGTTGTGGTGGTGGTCACGGAAACTCGTGTCCCAGATTCTCCCGGTGGCCGCGAAGCAACGCCGCGGACCAGGAACCAATCCTCCTTTTTCGTTTCCGCGTCGTTGCCGGAATCCTTTTCATCCGTGGTCTGAACCCAGTCGGCCACGCCGCGTCCCACAATCTCGACGGGAACATTCCGCGTAAATTGATAAAGCCGGGCCTCCGTACGTCCCGGCAGCACGCGTAAATTCGTAGACACTTTCGTGCGCCCGCGCGCTTGCACCGGCATGTTGCGCACCTGCTCCAGCAACTTGATGCTTCGCTGCCAGAGCGCCGGCTCCATCAATTGACGGTTGTCCACCCAGCCGACGGCGCCCGCGGGCGTTCGCACCTTCATGTATTCATTGCGCTTGCTAAGGACCTCGACGCGCTCCCCGTAGTGCAATACGCCAACTTGCTGGCGCACCTGCGCGATGCCGCTGAGGACCGGGGCGACTCTTTCGCTGACGAAAGCCTCCCCCTGGGATTCGTGTTTGGGACGGAACATCCAAGCGGTCACGCCCACCAGACACAGCAATGGTACAGCGATGAGCAGTTTCCGCTTCATGCGCGCTCTGCTAACGCTGGGACGTTAGGTACTACCATGCTCTTCCCCTTGGTCATTAGTTCCGCTTCTCTGTCCGATGGTTAAAGATTGTACCTGAAAGCGCGCTGGCAGCCCCAAGACGTCCGTGACCACGATGCTTTTCTGTTAAAATGCCCCAGCTTCCCTGAAAATCGCCAAATCATCTCTCGTGGAGGTGTCCCGATGAGATCTCTGAACGTTCTACAGCCGCTTGGGCTGCTGGCGCTGCGCCTGGGGCTCGGCGTCATCTTTTTCTCTCATGGATACCCTAAGTTGGCGCATCTGGGCGGCGGCATGCAGAGTTTCTTCGTCGAACATGGCCTGCCCGGATATTTCGTCTATGTGGCAGGTGTGCTCGAAGTGTTTGGCGGGCTGATGTTGATGCTCGGGCTGTTTATGCGCCCCGCTGCCCTGCTGCTGGCCGTGGAAATGGCCGTGGCCATCTGGAAAGTGCATAGCAGCAAGGGATACTTGGCCGTTCATGAATACGAATTTCCGTTGGCGCTCGCGGTAGCTTGCTTCGCGTTGGCAACGGTGGGCGCGGGGGCATTTTCCCTGGATCAACCGTTGTTCGAAAAAGGCGGCAAATAGCACACGCTAGTGGAAACGCAGAGAGCCTGCCCCGCTCCCTAGATTTTGAAGAAGGATGGTTAAGAAGCGGCAGGTGCTGAACTCGTCGCCACGCCCGTTGGCCCTTCCGGTACGGCAAGCCAAAGAACAATATAGGCAAGAATGTTTGGTCCGGGAACCAGTGTAGCTAGCAGCCACAGAACGCGCACAAGCGTCGTGTCCATGTCGAAGTAATCGGCTATGCCGGCGCACACCCCCGCGATTTTTCGGTCATTCGTGGAGCGCACCAATCGTTTGCGCGCGTACACCGGAGGTGGAGGGGAAGCAAAGGCGGCCGTTTCCGGCTGCTTGGCGCCGCAGCTGTAGCAAAACTTCGACCCAATCGCAATGTCCTTTTGGCAATTCGGGCAAATCATGGATGAACCCTCGCAGAACGCATATTTCCGCGTCTTATCTATAGGTACGAGAATCGAGGCTAAATTGTTTCCTAGGAGGTCCCAAGGAGTAGTCTAAACCCGGCGGGCTCAGTAGTCCAAAAGCTGCTTTACCGCCGCGGTTATGTCGTCCGTCTGAGGAAGAATCACGTCCTCGAGCTTCGGCTGGTACGCACAAAAGGTGTCCATAGCCGCCACGCGCTTGACCGGAGCATCTAGTTCTGCAAATAACTGGTCGGCGATGCGCGCCGCAATTTCTGCCCCGTAGCCCCAGCTCAGCATATCCTCATACGCCACGATCACCCGGTGCGTTTTTCGCACGGTCGCCGAAATCGCTTCCCAGTCAAACGGCGAAAGCGACCGCAGATCGAGAATCTCCACGTCGATCCCCTCGCGCTGCAATTGCGCCGCCGCCACTTCCGCGCGATGCACCACCGCGCCATAGGTGATGATGCTTAAATCGTTTCCCTCTTTCACCAAACGCGCTTTGCCAAACGGAATCGTGAACTCCGGCCCCGGATTCTCCGACCGGTTATACGGCTGCCGATATAAATGCTTGTGCTCCAGGAACATCACCGGGTCATCGCAGCGAATTGCCGTGCGCAACAAGCCCGCCACGTCAAGCGCCGTCGAAGGCATCACCACTCGCAAACCCGGGCAGTGCGTAAAAATCGATTCGCCGCTCTGGCTGTGATATACCCCGCCGCCGGTCAAGTAACCGCCGATCGGCACGCGCAGCACCACCGGCGCCTTGAATGCGCCATTCGAACGCCAGCGCATCACGCACAATTCATCGCGAATCTGCATCATCGCCGGCCAGATGTAGTCGAAAAACTGAATCTCCGCCACCGGCTTTAATCCGCGCACGGCCATCCCGATGGCCCGACCTACGATGCCCGCTTCCGCCAGCGGCGAATTGAAAACGCGGTCGTGCCCATATTTTCGCTGCAGCCCCGAAGTCGCCTTGAAAACTCCGCCCTTCCCTTTCACCTGCTTCAGGCTTTCTTCACGGCTGGCATCGGCCACGTCCTCTCCAAACACGGTGATGCGTTCGTCGCGCGCCATTTCGTCTGAAAGCGTCAGCGCAACCGTCTCCACCATCGTCTTGGGCGCGCCGTGAAAATGAGGCTGCACTTCGAATGCCGCCGATGTCGGATCAATTTCCGGCGAATAGACATTCGTGAGAATCGATTCGGCCGCTGGCTGCTCCGCCTCGAGCGCCTGATCCGCCGCCGCGCGGATTTCTTCATCCACCTCTGCTTCTAAGCTCTCAATCTGCTTCTGGTCCAGAATCCCGTCGCGCACCAATCGCAACGCTAACTTGGAAATCGGGTCGCGCCGTGCTTCTTCTTCGCGTTCTTCCGGCGCCTTGTAGAGCTTTTCGTCGTCCGATAACGAATGCGAATACGGCCGCGTCACATGCGCGTGCACCAAAGCCGGCCCTCGGCGCTCGCGGCAATACTGCACTGCTTCTTTGCATACCGTATAGCTTTCGAACGGGTCGGTGCCGTCGCATTCGGCGATGTGCAAACCCGGAAATCCACGCACTAATTTCGATATGCTTCCGCCGGCGGTCTGCACTTCGATAGGCACGGAAATGGCGTAGCCGTTGTCCTCAATCAAATAAAGCAGCGGCAGTTTTTTCGCGCATGCGACGTTTAGCGACTCCCAGAACTCGCCTTCGCTCGTTGCTCCATCCCCGCCCGAAACGTACACCATCTCGTCGCCTTCATGCCGAACGTATTCCCCCAGCGGCGCCTTCTTGGCTTGCGCGAGCGCTTTTGGCCGTCCCCGGTAATACTCCGTTGCCTCTGCTGCGCCCACGGCCTGCAGGAACTGCGTCCCCGTGCAAGACGACTTGCTCACAATGTTCAGTCGCGGCTGCCCCCAGTGCGACGGCATCTGCCGCCCGCCGGAACTGGGATCATCCTTGGCGCCCACCGCCGCCAGGAGCGTCTCGTAAGGCGTCACGCCCAGCATCAGGCAAAGCGCGCGGTCGCGGTAGTAAGGAAAGAGCCAGTCCACGCCGGGGCGCAAAAGTAACCCCAAAACTGCGCAGACGGCCTCGTGTCCAGCGCTCGAAATCTGGAAAAAAATCTTGTTCTGCCGTTTGAGCTGGATTTCGCGGTCGTCTAGGCGGCGCGAGAGGTACATCGTTCGGTAGATTCTTATGAGTGTGTCGTGGTCGAGGTCGTGAGCTTTGAGTGAGTCAAGCTTGGTCAGTCTGACGCGCGTTTGAAGCGCCATTCGTTCCGTCCTCGTGTCTGGAATCAGGGGTTTGAGGGTCGTGGGAGTCCATTATACCGGACTTCCCAGCTAGCTCTCGCAACGCCGATCTCCAGGTTGTGGAATAGCGTCTCGCCTTACCCGGCCAATTTGGCCTTCAAGCCACAAATCTTTAGCTTGCGGCAGCCCTCCCGTCAGGAATCGATTCGAACTGCTGGTCTGTCGCGCTGAAATCCGGATCATCGTGATTGATTACTTTCGGCGACGCGCTCTTGAATGGTTCCTCGGCGGGAATCCGCGCCAGCCAGCGCTGCTCGGAAAGCTTCTCGTGCGGAGAAAAATAGAGCCGCACCAGCAATCCCACTTTCCCGCCGCCGTCGCCGTCGGACTTCGCCGCGGCTTTGGAAGCCCTGGGTTGACTGGATTTTGCCGCCGCTTTGCCGGAAGCCTTCGCCGAGGGCTTCTCTTTCGTTTTGGCCGCCGCAGCCGATTTTTCAGCGGGCGCCGCTTTCACTGGGGCCTCGGCCGAGGTAGCGCTCTCCGGCCGGTCCATTTTGTACTGTACGCGTTTGTCCAAACGGAAAGCTTGTCTCCAGCCTTCGAGTTTGTGCCGCGCTTGCTGCGCCTTTTCTTCGTCCGTCCCAAAATCGAACCGAATGTAAATTCCGTATGCGTGAGCCATACTTCGAGTCTGCGACCGAGCGAACGCCAAGTCAAGATTAGCAGCCGCCCACCGGCAAATTCCTGGTCCCAACCGGGAATATCAGTGTGCCTTGATCCGGTCTGATGTAATAAAGGGCGGAATTGGCGTATGATTTAAGCGGTTTGGGACGGAGATGAGCCTCAGGCATCAAAACCGCTGCCGCTCGCTTTTCGCATCGTTCTGTCTGGTTGCCATCGCCCTCGTTTATGCGCCACTCGGTGGAGCAGCTTGGGCTCTCTATTCCGCAGCTTGCTGCAAATTAGGAAGTCAGTGCCCGGTTCACGGGCATCACCACACCCAAACGCCCGCCAGTTCCGAACACACCATGGATTGCGGTCACGAAATGGCGGGAATGGCCGAGTGCAGCATGTCCTGCTGCAACCATCCTGACCGGCCCGCCGTCGCGCCTGTTATTTTCGTGCTCCCCGCCCCCGCCACCGTCTCTCTAGCCGCGAACTTTGAGCCATGGATCGCTCCTTCCGGTCCGCAAAGGTCTGTTTTCTCGTTGGAACCTCTTTCTCCTCCTCCTCGAGCCTCCGCACTCGCCGCCTGAACCGCGGCAAGCTCTTTCCAATTCGTTGATCCACTCGTTCCGCGGATATTTGCGCGCGTCCAGTTCATTTTGAGGAAACCATTTTTATGCGACCCGTTTTATTTCTCGCAGTCTTCTTACTTGCTGCGGTCGGCGCTCTCGCGACAGCTTTTGGCAGCGTCCACGGAATTATTCACGATCCACAACACCGTCCCGTTCCCGGCATTACGGTTGCGCTGAGGGCGCTCGCCTCCGATTATTCTCAGACAACGCAAACCGACGCCGCGGGAGAGTTCCACTTTGATGCCGTGCCCCTGGGACAGTACGTGGTCAACGTGTCCGATCGAACCTTCGTTGCCGACGAGCAATCGGTGACCGTACTCTCGGGCACGTCCCCGGTTCTCCACCTCGAATTGCGTCTTCCTTCGCAACGCCAAGAAGTCACGGTTTCCGCTGATGCAGGCCAAACCGAAACCGTCACGCCATCGAGTCTTGTGGATCGTCTGCAAATCCAGGAGACACCCGGCGCGTCCCGGTCCAACAGCCTCGCCATGGTCACCGATTTTGTCCCTGGTGCCTATCTCACGCACGACCAATTGCACATTCGCGCCGGCCACCAGATAAGCTGGCTGATTGATGGCGTCTCCATACCCAACACGAATATCGCCAGCAATGTGGGACCGCAAATCGATCCCAAGGACATTGCCGCGCTCGAGATCCAGCGCGGCAGCTACTCGGCCGACTACGGCGATCGCACCTACGGCGTCTTTAACGTCGCGCCGCGCACCGGCTTCGAGCGCAACAATGAAGCGGAGCTGATTCTCAGCGCCGGGAATTTCTATCAAACCGACGATCAGCTTAATTTCGGCGGGCACTCCAACAAACTTGCCTATTACGCCAGCGTCAACGGCAATCGCAGCAAGCTGGGACTTGAGCCGCCCACCACCGCGGTGATTCACGACGCTGCCAACGGCTTCGGCGGATTCACTTCGCTGATTTACAACGCGGATCCCAAGGACCAGTTTCGTCTCGTCGCACAGTCACGCCGAGATTTCTATCAAGTCGCGTTCGATCCCAACGACCCAAACACGCAAGGACAGTTGCGCCAGGACGCCAATCGGGAGAACGACTCTTTCGCCATTTTCTCTTGGGTGCGCACGGTGAGTCCCGGCCTGCTACTGACCGTCTCGCCCTTCTATCACTACAATTCCGCCAACTACGAGAGCAACCCGCAGGACTTGCCCACCTCTGCGACGCAGGACCGTGCATCCAAATACGAGGGCGGCCAGGCCACCATCTCGTGGGTCAAAAAGCGCAACAATCTGCGGGTAGGCTTGTTCGGCTTCGCTCAACAAGACGCGCAAACGTTCGGCCTGATCTGCCGCGACCCAGAGCAAACGCAGTGCCAGGGTAACCCGAGTAATCCGCTCTCCGAAACGGACCGCCCTTCAGGCAGCCTGGTCGCCGGCTATGCCGAAGACCAGTTTAAGGTTGCTTCCTGGCTCACGCTCAGTGCTGGAGTTCGCGAAAGTCACTTTTCAGGCGGCGTGGTGGAAAACGCCACAAGCCCGCGCTTCGGCGCTTCACTGCGCATTCCCAAACTCAAATGGGTGTTCCGCGGCTTCTTCGGCCACTTCTACCAGGCGCCGCCTCTGCTCACCGTTTCCGGCCCGCTCCTGAGCCTGGCGACAAGCCAGAACCTGGGCTTCGCACCGCTCCACGGGGAACACGACGAAGAACACCAGTTCGGCGTCACCATTCCCTTTCGCGGTTGGACGCTCGACGCCGACACCTTCCTCACGCGGGCCAGCAATTTCTTCGACCACAACAATTTCAATAACTCCGAAATCTTCATCCCCATGACCATCGAGGGTGCGCGAATCAACGGCTGGGAACTCACCCTGCGCTCACCACGCATCCACAATCGCGGCCAGTTTTACCTAACCTATTCGAACCAACTCGCTCTAGGCTGCGGCGGCATCAATGGTGGCCTAACGGATTTCTCCTTTGGCGGCGGATGCGGCCTTCTCGATCACGATCAGCGCAACACGCTGCACATCGGCGGACAGTTCACATTGCCTTGGCATGTCTCCGCATCCACAGACGTTTCCTACGCCTCAGGCTTTACCAATGGCGACGCGCCGCCAATGGCACCAGGTGATCATCTTCAACCGCATACTACGTTTGACCTCGCGCTCAGCAAAGAGTTTCGCGAGCGCTTCATCGTCAACCTCCAGGCCATCAACGTCGCCAATCGCCGCGTGCTTCTCGACAACAGTTTCACCTTCGGGGGCACCCATTACCTCAAACCGCGCGAAATCTTCGTCCAACTGCGCTACCGCTTTCATTATTGATTCGCCGCGGCTTTGCGGATTTCACGGAATCGCTTCATGACCCATTCCGGCGGATCCGGATCGTGCTCGTAATCGGCTCTTTGGCCGAAGGAGACTCTCCATCGGTCAATCCAGGAAATGCCGGCGGTGCCGACGAACCGGTCAGGCGTCGCGTAGGCAGGATCCGCAAGCGCCTCGTCGAGGGTTACAAACTGGTAGCCGCGCTTCTCCAAGAGCCCGAGCAATTCGTTCAGTGTCTCGGTATTGATTTGGTTGTCGTGCATCAGGAAAACCTGAGGGATTTCGCGCCCAAACAGTTTTCTTGACGCGTCTTCAAAGTAATCAAATTCGGTTTGCGCGAATTGCAGGTATTCCCGTTTCGTCTGCTCAGCCAGTTTGCTGTCTTTCTGCGCCTCCGCTTCGTGAAGGATGTCGTTGAACATGTAATCCGCGTTGTCCACGGTGACCGGAGCATTTTTGTATCCCCGGCTCTTCAGAAAAGCCTGAAAAGCCTCTTTGAGTTCCGACGTGGGTCCGGTGAAAAGGTAGGGATAGCGAAAATAGCGCTCGGACTTCCCGGCGGAAGTCATCAGCGACCGGGTAATCACCTCTCCGCGAATCGTTTCATCCTCCATTTCCTGCAACGAGACGGCATTGAAATTGGCGTGCGAGTACGTGTGGTTTCCAAGCTCGAGTCCCGCTGCAATCCATCGTTGCAAGAGCGCCGCTCGCGCGTCGCGCTCTCCTACCACGTGCAACCTCTTCTCGTTGACAAACCCGATAGCTGGAGCTTGATGCGCCTTCAGGATCGCCGGAATTGCCTCGTTGTACCGCTGAAGGTCTCGCAGTTCGCCGTTAGCCGTCGGCGTCGCCGGTATCGCCCCCGGCAGATCATCGACGGTAATCGCCACCCGCCGCCTTGGCGTGTCCGCCTTCGCAACTTCGCCGCCCTGCCTGTGGAGCCACACGATGGCAAAAGCCACAAACATCAGTAGGAAAAAACCGAACTTGGAAGTCATGACCCGGTGGCCCCCCGCTAAGTTTTTCTTCATAACCATACCTCATTCGTCTCAACTGAAGGGTGTTTTGCCAAAAGGTGTTACACTAAAGCAAATTCAAAGGCGATGGAGTTCGCCATAACCGGGCCGCGTTGACACGGCTCTGATGACTCCTGGCAGCATGCCCCAATGATGTGGGGCTCCCGGCTCCCAGGAGTTTTTTGTTGGGTGCGTTAGGAGTTTCGCGGAATCCGATCCGGGCACTGTCTGCAGAATGGAGAAACCTTGCAACTGGTGTTGATTGCCATTTTTGGCGCGGTGGGCACGCTCGCGCGTTACGGTCTGCAAGGCCTCGTGCAGGTTCGCGCGGGCACCGCCTTTCCCTACGGTACGTTGCTCGTCAACCTGACAGGTTGCTTCTTCCTCGGCTTGCTCGGCCAGATCACGATGAATCGCGTCGTGCTTTCTCCCGACTGGCGTCTGGCCATCACCGTCGGCTTCTTCGGCGGCTACACAACCTTCTCGAGTTTCGGCTGGGAGACGGCGAAAATGCTCGAAGACGGCGAATGGCTGCGGGCTACAACCTATGTCGCAGCGAGTGTCGTGGCAGGCCTGGGGCTTTCCATGGCCGGCCTACGCCTCGCTAACAAATTCTAGCTTTACCACGGGCAAACAGTGGAGCGAGAATCACGAGTCACCAGTCGCGGGGTTTCCATGTCGCACCAAAAATTCGAAGGCGAACGCACGCTGATGCGCATCCACATCGGCGAATCCGACAAGTGGCACAGCAAGCCGCTGCATGAAGCTATTGTCGAAATGCTGCGAAAAGAAGGCTTCTCCGGCGCAACCGTCCTTCGCGGAGTGGCGGGCTATGGCGGCTCGAGCGTCTACCACACCGACAAAATTCTCCGCCTCTCGCAGGACCTGCCTATGGTCCTCGAAGTCATCGAATCCACCGAGCGCATCGAGCAAATCCTTCCCCGCCTCGACGAAATGGTCGATGGCGGTCTCATCACCCTCGAAAAAGTCCGCGTCATCCTCTACCGCCCAGGAGCAAAATAGCGTTTTTGATGAAAGCCACTTGCGGCGAAATTGTGGAGTGGATTGCGCGTCCCGGCGGTAGCCTCTGTCAGCTCTCCGAAGATGTTTCCGAGCAACAGGCCAACGAGCTTCGCGCTCTGGTGGAGCACCTTCGACGGGAAGTCCGCCAAGTTCAAAATGAACTGGTCGTCGACCCACTCCTGCAGTCTCGATCGCGGGCCATCGCTTCCTCGATTTCTCTTACACGCGTCGAGCTGGAAGAAGTGCTCACGCCAGGTCTTCGCGGTTACGGCGCTTTTTCTCGCGATACGGAAGCTGCCCTCGATCAAGAATTCGAGCGGCTACTCTCCCGTCTGTCCGCGATTGGCAACGTTCTGGAACGCGGCCACTCTCGGTTTTCCACAGAGCAGGACCCGACTTAAGGAACGGCAGCAAAGCCGGACTTTCGCCGCACTTTTCACTCGAGGACTGACGACTGTAAACTTCTTGCTCATGCCGGAGGCCGCTGAAAAACAATCCTGGCTCAACCGCACCGTTCTCGGTGTTGGCCTCACCAGCCTGTTCAGCGATTGGAGCCACGAAACAGCGACCACCGTTTTGCCCACGTTTCTCGGGGCGATTGGCGCGGGGCCAGCCTGGCTCGGCGCCATCGAAGGCGTCGCCGACGGCCTCTCGAGTTGCGCCAAACTCATCGCCGGGCATTACACGGATCGCTTGAAGAGCCGCAAGCCCCTGGCGGTCTTCGGCTACGCATTCACCGCCCTATGCACGGCTTCCTTCGGTCTTGCCACCCAAGCCTACCAAGTGCTCCTGGGCCGCGCCGGAGCCTGGCTTGGCCGTGGTGTGCGTTCCCCTGCCAAAAAAGCATTGCTCGCCGCCGACGTTCCCCCAAGCGCCTACGGCCGCGCCTTCGGCCTCGAACGTTTGATGGACACGCTCGGCGCAATCTTTGGCCCGCTGACCGCGCTCTGGCTCCTCGAGGCCACCAATCATTCTTATCGCAAAGTTTTTTTCTGGACGCTTCTCCCCGGACTGGTCGCCGTGGCGAGCTTCTGGCTGCTCGTCCGTGAACGCCCCATGGCAAGCCGGCCAAAACGCTCCTTTCTACTGGGGTTGCAGGCGCTTCCGGTTCCTTTTCGCCGCTTGCTTGTAGCTGTCGGGATTTTTGGTGCCGGAGACTTTTCCCATTCTCTGCTGATTCTCTACGCTTCGCGCATGCTCGCTCTAGAGCACGGCCTTGCGCGCGCCGCCAGCCTCGCCGTCGGACTCTATACGCTTCACAACGTTTTCTACGCGGGCTCCGCCTATCTGAGCGGCTGGCTCAGCGACCACGTCGCAAACCGCAAAGTTGTTCTCGCCGCTGGCTACGCGCTCGCTGGCGTGACCGCGATCCTTCTTTGCATTGGAACGCACTCGTTGTCATTGCTGGCGGTGATTTTCATTCTCGCAGGTCTCTACATCGGCACGGAGGAAGCGCTGGAAGACTCGCTTTCGGCCGAACTCGTGCCGCGGCAGCAACACGGCATGGCCTTCGGTACGCTTGCGGCCGTCAATGCCATCGGGGACTTCGTGTCCAGCCTCCTGGTGGGCTCACTCTGGAGCGCCTTCAACGTACAAACCGCCTTCGCCACATCCGCCATCCTCTTTTTTGCCGGATCGTTCCTGATCCTCCGTTTGCGCACCCACGCTTGACCCACCCTTGATTTGCCCTTGCGCTGTCGCCAATGGCGTGCTAGCGTGGCGAACAAAAGGCGAATGCCAAATCGTCCGGTTTGGAAATGGTCTTCTCGTGTGTTTGCCAGGAAAGCCCTTCGCCTTGGGGGAGGATCATGGCCGATTCACTGGCGGTTCGCAGGACTAGCGAAACAAGCGCCATTGCACGAGTGCATGATGTGCTGGACGGCCTTGCTTCGCGCGACAACAACGGCGAAATCCTGACGGCGATTCGTCACTTTCCCGCGCGCGAAGCGCAGTGGGCGGTGTTCCCCGAGTGGGTGAACACGAATCTGGTTTCGGCGTACAACGCGAAAGGAGTTGGTCAGCTTTACACCCACCAAGCTGCGGCGGCCGAAGCGGTACATGCCGGAAAAAATGTTGTGATTGTTACACCCACGGCTTCCGGGAAAACCCTTTGCTACAACCTGCCGGTGCTAAGCGCGGTTCTGGAGAATTCCGACACACGCGCGTTGTATCTATTTCCCACCAAAGCTCTCGCGCAGGACCAGCTTGCGGAACTTTATGATTTGAATCAGCGGCTCGGAAACGGTTTCGGGGTTTTCACCTACGACGGCGACACGCCCGCCGATGCACGCAAAGCCATCCGCGAAAAAGGCCATGTGGTTCTGACGAACCCGGACATGCTGCACACCGGAATCCTGCCGCACCACACGCGCTGGACGCGCCTGTTCGAGAATCTGCGCTATATCGTGCTGGACGAACTGCACACCTATCGCGGCGTTTTCGGCAGCCATCTTTGCAACGTTCTTCGCCGGTTGCGCCGCATCGCGCGGTTTTATGGACGCGAGCCGCAATTTATTTGTTGCTCCGCTACGATTGCCAATCCGGGCGAACTCGCTTCGCGCCTGCTCGAAGCCGAAGTCGAAGTGCTGGATTCGAATGGCGCGCCTGCCGCGGAGAAAACTTTCGTCTTTTACAATCCGCCAGTGGTGAATCGCGCGCTGGGCATCCGCCGCAGCTACATCAACGAATCGGCGCGCGTGGCGCAGGAATTCCTCCACCACAACCTGCAAACGATGGTCTTCTCTAATTCTCGGCTGAACACCGAAATCCTCCTTACCTATTTGCAGCAGGCGAATCCGCGTTTGCCGGGAAAGCCGGAAACGATTCGCGGCTATCGCGGCGGCTATCTGCCGAACGAACGGCGCGAAATCGAGCGCGGTTTGCGTGATGGAAAAATTCGCGGGGTAGTGGCAACCAGCGCGCTGGAATTGGGGATTGACATTGGCTCGCTCGACGCCGTGGTGATGGCCGGCTATCCAGGTAGCATTGCTGCCACCTGGCAACGAGCCGGCCGCGCGGGCCGCCGCAGCGGAACCTCCTGCGCCGTGATGGTTGCTTCTTCCGCGCCGCTCGATCAATACCTGGTGCACCACCCGGATTATTTCTTTGGACGCACGCCAGAACATGCCTTCATCCAGCCGGACAACCTGGAAATCCTCGTCAATCACCTGAAATGTGCGGCGTTCGAATTGCCGATCACACCAGACGAGAAATTTGGCGACGTGGACCTTGCGGATCTTTGCACCCGCCTGGCGGAGGCCGGTTTTCTCCACCTTGCCGGTGAAAACTATCACTGGACCCAGGAAGCCTATCCGGCTGATACCATCAGCCTGCGATCGGTCACCAGCGACAACTTCGTGATTATCGATATCACCGGCGAGCCGACGGTCATCGGCGAAATCGATTTCCCGAGCGCGCTGGTTTTTGTCCACGAGAAAGCCATTTATTTGCACGACGGGCAGCAATACCACCTCGAGCACCTCGACTTCAAAGAACGCAAAGCCTATGCGAAGCGCGCGGATGTGGACTATTACACGGACGCCGTGCGCTACACCGAGGTCCGCGTCCTCGAAGTTGCTGGGACTGACCCTGGCGACCACACCGAATCGGTCATCCTGGGCCTGCTTGCGCCGGCAGGCCCAGCGAAGGATCTGAACTTAAACGCAAGCAGCAGCGTATCCGCGCATTCCCATTCCCATGGCGATGTTCTCGTGCGTTCGCAGGTTGTGGGTTTCAAGAAGATCAAATTTTTCACCAATGAAACGATCGGCGACGGCAAGCTCGAACTTCCCGAGAATGAAATGCACACGACGTCTTATTGGATCACGTTGGAACGGCCCCTGCTCGATTCGCTTCCATTTTCCATCAGTGAACGGCAGTCGGGCATTTTTGGATTGCTGCATGCGCTCGAATCGGTCGCCACCCTGCTTCTGATGTGCGACCGGCGCGACTTGGGCACGGCCGTCGGCGAGAAGCCGCCTTCCCCCCATGCGTCTGTCATCCTGGGCGAAGCGGGAAATCCCGGCTTTGCCGGGGCGAGCCCCCCGCGTGAACCCGAATTCTTCGAGCCGAATCTCTACCTTTATGACGGATATCCCGGCGGCATCGGCTTCTCCGAGCCCCTTTTTCGTGCCCATGATTCGCTGATGGAGAAGACACGCGAACTGATTTCTTCCTGCGCATGCGAACAGGGTTGCCCTTCCTGCGTTGGTCCAGCGGGCGACCTCGCGCCGCGCGTCAAAGAGGCGACGCTCGCGATTCTCGACAGGTTGTGTGCGTAGATGGCCGTGACGGCTGACAAATATTCCCGGCTGGCTGCTCTGAAGCCAGTGCGTGCCTTTGCGGCGGGTGCGGAAAAATCCGCGCTTCGGGCCCCGGGCGAAGAAGATACACTCGGCCAACTCCTCGGGGCAGGCCTAGCGAGGAATCATTTTGGCGAACATCTTGCCATTTGCAATTGGTTTTCCACTCCGGAATACGTCGAGCCGTCGGAGGTTTCTTTGGAATTGCTCTCGCGGACGCGAGATGAATCGCTAACGCGCAAGACTCGCGCGGCGCTTGGCGATCCCTCGAAGTGGCTCTTCCTCGATACCGAAACAACGGGACTTGCCGGCGGGACCGGCACGTACGCGTTTCTCATCGGGCTGGCTTGGTGGGATGCCGGGGGACTGCAGGTCGAACAGTTCCTGATGCGCGACTTCACGGAAGAATATTCCCTGCTTCAGGAACTCGCGGAAAGGGTAAAGGAACGGCAGGTCCTGGTGACCTTCAACGGCAAAACGTTCGACTGGCCGCTGCTCGAAAATCGCTTTGCCATGACCCGCTCGATGACTGCCCCGAAGCTGGCGGCTCACCTGGACCTGCTGCATCCTGCGCGCGCGCTGTGGAGGCTGCGCCTGGGCAGCGTGCGGCTCGCGGAACTTGAAAGGCGCGTCCTCGATGCGGGGCGGCTCGGCTGGCACCGCGAAGACGACATTGCGTCTGCCCAGATTCCGCAACATTACTTCGACTATTTGCGTGGGGGACCGGCGCAACCAATGGTGGGAATTGTGCGGCACAATCAGATGGACTTGCGCGGGCTGGCGGCTCTTTTCTGCAAAATCAACGCGATGCTGTCCGAATCGCCAGCCGTTCTTGAGCAAGGTGAGAGCCTTGATCTTTTCGGACTTTCGCGTTTCTTACAAAGACGTGGCGATTCAGGTCGCGCGCATAGCGCGTGCGCGCAGGCGTTGGCCATCGGCCTGCCTGACGATATTCGTCCCAAGGCGCAGCGGGAGCTGGCGTTGATGGCCAAGCGCCGTGGCGAGCATGAGCGAGCCGCCGAGATCTGGGAAGAAATGGTTGCCAATTCCCAGGATGAAGTTGACGCATGCGAACAACTGGCCATCTATCACGAACATCGAGTCAAGGATCTCAAACGCGCCAGGGAATACGCATATTCGGGATTGGCCAGACTGAGACGTGTGCGAGTTCGTTCGCTCGGTGGTTCTCGTGACCCGTATCTCGCAACCGGGTTTGCGCGGCAGGAGAAAGCCTTCAAGGAGCGGCTTGCGCGGCTGGAAAGAAAAGCGCCGCGGTCTTCTCCGGCGCAGCAGCGGGATGTTCCGGAGGGGGCGGAGCCGAAGGCCAATCCAGAGCTTTGGTGAAGGCATCGAAAAGCTTGCGCGTGCCGCCTTCCATGGTTACGCAGCTTCCGCCAGCACAGTAGAGAAAGACCCCGCCGTCCGGCGTATCGAACTGGAAGAAATTCGGACGCCGCAGCAGGTTCGAACGCTGGGCATGCTTTTTCTCCAGCGCCTCGGAATATTGTCCGAAGAAACGCGCAGCGTGCTCCTCGCTATCGAGACGCAGGCGCGTTACGAGAATCAACTTCTTCGTTTCCTTTTGCTCGTAAGTGGCGTAGCGGTCGCCGTCCCATGCTGCCGCCAAGGATTTCGCCCGGTCGTTGTCTAGAAACTGCTTCAACACTTCCTTCCAGCCAAACTCACCCAAGACGTTTTCATCGAGCTTTGCCCAGTCTTTGCCAAGTGCCTTATCGAGCGGCGGAAGCAAAACGGACGCCGGGGTCTTTCCGGACTTGTAGAACGCGGGATGCAATATTTGCTGTGTGGAAACGGGGGGCCTTTCGAACACGCCGGAGAGGGCTGGCCATCCGCTATTTTTGAGCACGGCCGCCGAAAAATTAAGCCCGCTAATATATGGAAAGATCAGGGAATCTTTGAGAAAGGGCGGCGCGCTCTTCAAGGCAGGGGTATTTTGCATATCCAACTGATCGAACAGCATGGAAGGATCAAACTCCGGCAGATCCTTGAGCGAGCGGCCGGTTCCCGCCATCAAGTAGTCCACCATGGCGGCCATAGCGCTGCCTTCGAGCACAGCGTCGCGCGCGAGTTCCGCGTCGTCATTGGGCCGCGCGGCGCGGCTCCACGCTTCAATGTGGAAATGCTGGTCCTCGAGCGCGTGGGTCAATTCGTGAGCCATGACCATGCGCTGCTCGTCAGGAGCGCTCCAGTCTGCAATGTAAAATTCTTGGTTTTTGGGGTCGTAAAGTCCCTCGATCTGCTCGGTCAGCACGTTCACCATGAAGGTGTCGAGGTCGAAGCCTTTCGGCAGCAAGCCAAACGCTTCGCCGGTGCGCGCGTCGGCGTAGCGCTCGGCGGGATTCTTTTCCGCGTTCATCTGCTTGATGACGTACGCGCGAATCTCCTCGCGCGAGCGTAAAGACTTCTTTAAGGGAGTGAGCAGCTTCAGCCCGGTGATCTCGCTCATCTGCCGGAGAACTTCATCCGCGGCGGCAAGGAACTCGGCATTATTGGCTGCTTTCGAATCGGCCCGCGGGGCCGCTGCCGAGCTATCCTGCGAGAACGCCGCTGAACTGCAAAAGCAAAGCGCAAGGCTGAGACAGAGCCCGGGGAGAGTACGTAATACCGATTTTGCAGCCGGAAGCATACCCAAGGCAGAATAACAGAAGCAGGAGTTCCGCGCCGCAACTGGCAATATGATTGGTCTGTTGCAAATTGAAACTAAACCAGGTGTGGTTCTGTTCCGGATGGTTAACACCCCGGTAATTCTGTAGTAATCTGAACGGCGGGGTTCCACCTGGCCCGGGGGAAGAATTGATGCAACCTGGTCTTCGTCTTAGGCAAGCCCGTGAAAAGCTGGGCTTGACCTACCGGGACGTAGAGCGCGCCAGTTATGAACTTGCTGGAGTCCGAGGGCGCCCGGACTTTATTCTACACATCAGCCGGCTGGCAGACATTGAAAACCGTGGTGTAGTGCCGGGCCTGCACAAACTCTATACCCTGGCGGCGCTCTACCACCTGAGTCCGCTGGAAATCTTTCGCTGGTACGACGTTCCCCTCGAAGAGTGCTTCCATGACGGGGCGTCCTTCGAAGTGCCGCGGACCCACACCATGGCCGCGCCCGCTTCTTTGCGGATTCCCATGAAGTTTGATCCGGCTTTTGATCCGCGAAGGACAGAACTGCTTTCGCGAATGGTGGAAAAGTGGGGGCATTTCGAAGGCGTGCTCACCAGCGGCAACCACCACCTCTACGGATACATCGGTATGAACGACCGGCGCATGGTTCCGCTGCTCCGTCCGGGCAGCATCGTCCTCGTGGACAAGTCCAAAAACCGAATTGAGGATGGCGATTGGAGCACTGAGCATGACCGCCCGATGTATTTTGTAGAAGTCAGAGCAGGCTATCGCTGCGGCTGGTTTCACCAAAACGGAGGAAGATTGGTCATGCAACCACACCCGTTATCCCATTGTCCCCCGGAAGCGTGGCGCACCCCGGAAGAAGCGGAGATCATCGGTCAGGTCGCAGGGATTGTCACGCGTCTCAACGGCGGGGATAACCCTGCTCGTCGAGAAGTTCCAGAAGGGCGCGAAGATTAGAGAAGAAGAGCTGCTTCAGATAATCGGGAGCGTTTTCGGGCAAGAGAACCCGGTAGGGCTCTAATTGACGCCAATGGGATACCACCACGGAGAGCCCGCCTTCCATGGCTGCAAGGCAGCTCCGCAAATCCTCTAATTGCTTTTCCAAGGGCATCTCCAGGATGCGCTCGAAAATCTGCTCGTGACATAACTCCAGCGCCTGCTGAACCGCCTCCTCGGAGTACAGCGCCACCAAGCCTTGGTGCTCGTAACGCCCGCTGGACAAATCCCGTAGCGAAGCCACGTAAACAAGCCTTGCGAATGGTCCGGGAATGCCCGCGAGGGAGTTCACCGTAAAGTCCTGAACCACCCTGCGGTTTTGCTGAAGCTTGGTAAGCGCCGGCACTGCCCTTCCTGTTCCGAAATCAGAACATTTTCGAGTTCTGACCCCGCCTTGTTTTGGAAGCCCTCATGGTGCTCGTCCAGGAGGGTTCATCCAATGAAAAAATCTTTGGTTCTTTCGGCGGTCTTGTTTCTGGCTGCCATCATCCTACCGCCAGCAAGCGGCCTTGGCAAATACAACCCAAGTAAACCTATTGTCGCCGATGGCTCGCCTTTGCCGTGGCCGATTCCTCCAGGCGGCGGAACCCTAGTCGCCGACGGCTCGCCTCTTCCTTGGCCGATCCCACCAAGCGGCGGAGCTGCGCTCGTCTGAAACTCCATGGACAGCAACTTGCCATGCCGCAGCCTGAACCTTGTAGACCAAGGGACGGGCTGCGGAAAAATCTAACGGTAAGGAACCTTGGCCGGCACACCTGATTCGACTTGGATGGGACAGCCGAAAAGACTTTGGATATTTCGCCTGAGCGCATCATCGCTCATCCGCAACAGAGGCCGCTCCCTAGTGCCTTCGCTCCAGCGGTCGAGCCAAGCAGCCTTCAGGAGATTTGACTGTTTACCGGCCAGTCACTCAATGCTAGCATACCGGACAATGGCTAGCCTCACAAAGTACGTACAGTGGCTGTGGGAGTTGAGCATTGCCATGCAGGTGGTAGTTGGCGTGCTGCTCTTCCTGAAGGGAAACTTCCGGAGAGTTCCCCTTTTCACCGCCTACGTGATATCCAATATTTGCCAGGCGTTGGTCGTGTATATCGCTTACGTGCGTTTCGGCTATGGCTCCCATTCGGCGGCTCTGATTGCCTGGTGGTCTCAATGTGTCCCCCAATTGCTTCGTGTGCTCGCCATCTCTGAAGTTCTTCGTCTAATCTTGAAGCCCTACCGCGGAATTTGGGCACTAGGGTGGCGGGTGTTGGTCGTGGCGTTTGTTGCGGTTTTTTCTTTTGCGCTGATGGGCTCCTGGCAGCATCTCTCTTGGGCCATCTTGGTGGCAGACCGGGGGTTTCACCTGGCGTTTGGAGTTGCGCTGGTCGCGTGCGTGGTCCTGGTTCATTATTACTCGATTCCGATTCATCCTGTTTACAAAGTCCTGTTAGGCGGTTTTTGCTTTTATTCGTGTACGGTCGTCCTGGCAAACACCCTTGGTGGGATCCTTTTTGTGCGCGGAAGTCAGAATTTTCAAATGATTTGGCAGTCGCTCATCCTTGGGGCGTTTATTATCGTTGTCGCGGTCTGGACGACGGTGCTGGGAAGGCCGCTGCCGGAACCTGCCGAGCAATTGGCTCCGCAGCTAGAGGCCGAGCGGATTTATCGTGACATGTCTCCGCGGCTGAACGAGCGTTTGCGTCAGCTGAACGAGCAACTGGACCATTTCTGGAAACCTGAGGCCATCCAACAATGACTCTCACCCTCATTGCCCTAGTCGCCGTGGTTGCACTTCTACTGGCCCTCCTGGGCTGGGCGCTCGGTGGTTCCGGACACAAAAGTGCCCCGCATGTCTCGAAGGCGCTGGAGCCAAACGGCCGAACGCACGTCAATTTCCTGCCACAAATGCGGCAGGCATTGAAATCCGAAGATGAAGAGTTTCTTGGGCGGACAGGTGTTAGCGGTTTACGGGGACGGGTGAGCCGGGAAAGGCGGCGTGTGGCCCTGTCTTACCTGGAGGCTTTGCGACAGGACTTTGAGGAGTTGATACATATTTCCAGAGCGATTGCCGCCCTCTCGCCACAAGTTGGCGTCGCGCAGGAGCTCGAGAGCCTACGCCTGAGAGTCAGTTTTCTATGGCGGTACCGAATCATTTGGTTGAGCTTGCGGGTAGGTTTTGCTCCGCTGCCGCAACTTCGCGCTCTCACCAATTTGCTCAGCGGGTACAGCGTTCGCCTGGAAGAGGCCATGAAAGAAATGGGAGAGCGTGCGGCCATCGTGGCGGAGATGGTTTCAAAGCCCGATCGGCGCCGCATCCATCCTGTTTAGCAGCAGCTCGTCCACGGCTGCGTGCAACTCGCTCACTTTGAAAGGCTTTTGCAGGATCCGGGAGTTATGGTCGCCTACCCGTTCGGCGGTTCCTTCCGAAGGAGCCACAGCGCACATCCAAATGAGTTTTCGCGAAAGGGCCGGTTTATTCTCAGCCAGCCAATTTCCTAGACCGCTGCCGTTGGGGCCGTCAGCAATCTGCAGGTCGGCAATGATTACGTCAATGTTCTCTTGCTCCAGCACGCTACGCGCTTCTTGTATATTCCTGGCGGAGCGGACGCGGTGATCGCGGCCGCGGAGGAAGGTGCTCACGGCCTCGAGCACGGACTCATCGTGATCCAGCAGTAGAATGTGGGCGCTCCTTCCGGAATCCGCTTTGGGGACGTCACGGGAAGAACCCGATGCGGCGACAGGCTGACAAGGCAACTCGATGGTGAAGCAGGCGCCGCGCGTCGGAACATTTCGCACGCGAATCGTTCCGCCGTGCTCGGTGATGATTCCATAACAAATGCTGAGCCCGAGGCCGGTACCTTTTCCAACCGGTTTTGTGGTGTAGAAGGGATCGAAAACTCTGGAGGCGTCTTTGACCCCGGGGCCACTGTCGGTAAACTCGATGACCAGCCGATCGCTTTCCATGGCGGTTCGTACCCAAAGGTCGCCCTCGGTGGAGCCCTCGAGGATGGCGTCCACGGCGTTGTTCACCATGTTCAAAAAGACTTGCTGTAACTGATGGGGGTCGGCGGCCGTTACCAGGAGGTCGGGAGCGAGGTCCAAATGGACGCGGATGTTGCTCATCCGCAAATCGTAATCTCGAAGAGCCAGGGTCTCCTCCACCGTTTGATTCATCTTCACGGGGATTCGTTCCGGCTTGTGCTGGCGGGCAAAGCTCAAAAGGTTCTGGACGATGCGGTGAGTGCGCTGCGCCTGCTTGTAAAGTTTCTCGGAGTACTCAACGCCTTGTGGACCCAATTGGCCGCTGGAAGTCAGCAACTGGCTGTAGCCAAGGATGGCGGTTAGCGGGTTGTTCAATTCATGGGCGACGCCGGAGATGAGCTGACCTACAGCCGCAAGCCTTTCGCTGTGCAGCAACTGTTCCTGTGTCTTGCGCAGGTTTTCATACGCCTGACGCGTCTCTTCGTAAAGGACAGAGCGATCGATCGCGCTGGAAACCTGGCTTCCAACGGCAATCAGCAAGTTCACGTCGGCCGGAGAAAACTCGCGCGGCGCGCGAGTACCCACGACGAGCCCGCCAATCACGCGGTCCTTGGACCAGAGAATCACAATGTACGCGGTGGCAATTCCTTCTTTGACTTGGGCGTCGCGAAAAACAGCGGGAAGCGGCAAACCCTGCGCGGAAATGAAAGTGGCGTGGGCATCCTTGATGTGCTGCAACAGCTCAGGTTTCACGGAAACCGCGGGAAAATTCCGGGAATATTCGGAACGGTGGCCTGCGGCGGCAACGCGGCGCAGCTTCGTGCCGCTTTCATCAAAAAGGTAGAGCGAAGTGGCGTCCAGGCTAAAGAGCTCGGCCATTTGCCGCAGAGTGCGGTGCAGGGAATCGTTGAGGTCCAGGGACTCCGTCAGAGTCTGGCCGATGGAATTCAGCACCATCAATTCGCGGTTACGCCTGCGGATTTCCAGCTCGGCCTGCTTGCGTTCCGTAATGTCCTGAAGAAAACCCTGGTACGCCGTCACATTGCCCGAGGCGTCGCGCACGGTAATCGAGGATTCCAGCATCGTGCGCAATTCGCCGTCTTTGCGGCGCATTTCAAATTCAAAATCCGCCACCGCGCCATGTTCGTTCAGTAGTTTCTTCAACCTTTCCCGGTCGCTCTCGTTTTTGTAAAATGCGCCCGGAATATCAACCGCCATCAATTCCTCGCGGCTTTCATAGCCTGACATGCGCAGCAACGCGTCATTAAAATCAAGAAAGCGGCCCTGCGGCGTGGAAATAAAAACGCCTTCCTGTACGTTGGAAACCAGCGTTCGGTATTTTTCCTCTGCCCTCTTTCGTTCCGTGATGTCCTTCAAAACGTGGACGGTACCCAGATTCCGCCCGCCTGGATCCGCGAATTTCGAGTTGGACGCGAGAAAGAATCCGGGAAGCCACGGATCCGGATGGTCCGCCTCACCCGCGATTCCTTCACAGTAGGGGCACACCTTGTAGGCCGCGTTCTTGACAGAAAGAAGCTCTGCGACGCTCCAGCCCACCATGGCCTCGCGTTCGCGGCTCAAAAGGTGCCGCAATCGCTGATTGCTGCGCAGGATGCGTCCCTGGCCATCGTGGACCAGAATCGGGTCGCCGATGGAGTCGAAGGTGTATTCCCACTGCCGGCGAACCATGGCGACTTGCTCAAACAGGCGAACGTTTTCTAGCGTCATACCAAGCAAGTTGGCCATATTCACGAGGTAGGAAAGCTCGCCGGGGGCAAACCTTTTGCGTTCCTTAGTACCTACGGCGATGACACCCAGGGCTCCGTTTTTCCCGGGTAGTGCAAGCGTCACCAGCGACTTTACGCCGGATTCGAGCAATCGCTTTTGCACGCTGGGATCCCATTCATCTTGCGATTCCAGGAACTGGCATTCCTGCGTCAGAACGCGTTGCGCCCAGGCCTCGGTCGCAGAAACTCGGCCATACTTGGCAAGAAATTGCGGTTCGTAACCCACCGCAGCGCGAGCAACCAATTGGGCATCCTTGCCTTCGCCTTCTTTGAGCCGGACGATTCCGTGAGTGGCGCCCAAACTCTCAACAAGTTGTGCAAGCACCTGGTCGATTACATCCTGCACCGAAAGAGTTTGCGTGCTGGCAGCGGTCAACAGGGACAGCCGGCGCATCTTGTCGTTTAGCTCTTCGCTCCGAGTCCGCTCACCCTCCAGGACCACCACAACCATGGCGATGCCCAGCGCCACTCCCAGAATGTGATCGAACGCGATGCGCAGCAGGAAGTAGGGATGTTGCAGCCAATGCGGTCGATCCAATCCATGGAGTCCAATCAGGAGGAAGGCCCCTGCAAGAAGCTGTGAACCGTTCCCCCTCCGGACCGCCAGAGACCGCAACAACAGGAATCCGGCAACCAGGCAAGCCACGCTTTCCAGTATGGTGATTCCCCAGTGGTAAGAGGCAAAGCGCTGAGACCCTTTATGCTCAACGTAATAAACCACTGCCAGAATCAGTGTAATCACAGGAAGGCCAGAATAAATGCGGCGGTCCAAGCCAGCCACGCGGGCCACCACTGCCATTAGAAAAAGGAGAATGGCAGCAGCCTGGCCCATGAGACAAGCCAGATTCAGCCCTGCCAGCGGCTTTGCAAGAAACATCACCTCGCAAACAGCTGAAAACGTGAAGCAGAACCATCCCGCAAGCCAAAAACGGAAAAAGTCCCCCTGTTGATCGCGGCGGAAGAGGGAAAACAGCACCAACAGGATGACGAAGGCGCTGGCTTCGAAGAAGGCAATCCCGAGCAGGCCTTGGTTCTCCAACACGATGCCGCCTCCCGGCCGGACGTGCCGCCACCGTCGCGCTTAAGCTGCCGCTAATTCTGGGTGGACGGCGAGAAGTGCTGAATGGGCGACCTCCCTGACGCTAACATGCTATTTTCCGACTGGGCAAGGGGCCGCACAGCAAGGTGTGCTGTCCCGTATAATGTCTGCTGGAGCTGGCCAGGGTGGACACCGAAAACATACTTGTCGTGGACGACGAAGAAGCGATTCGAGAAGTTGTTTCAACCATGCTCGAATCCAAGGGCTATCGTTGCACCGTAGCGCACAACGGCCGCGCGGCCCAAGACCATATCAAACGCACCACCCCGGACCTGATTCTGAGCGACATGATCATGCCGGAGATGGACGGCATCAAGCTTCTGGAGTGGGTGCGGGAATTCGATCCTGATGTGCCGGTAATCATGGTCACGGCGATTCACGATATCTCGACCGCCCTCGAAGCCATCCGCCGCGGTGCTTACGACTACATTTTGAAGCCTTTTGAGAAGGACCAGCTTTTCCTTGGCGTCGGCCGCGCCCTGCAGCATCGGCGGCTCGTCAACGAAAACCGGAAATATCAACGTGATTTAGAGCAGCAGGTCGAGGATCGCACCGCCAGGCTAACCGAGGCCCTCGAGCAACTCGAACAGTCTTACGACGATACGCTGGAGGCCCTGGGCAGCGCGCTCGACTTGAAAGACGCGGAAACAGAAGGCCATTGCCAGCGCGTCACCGCTTTCTGCATTTCCATTGCGAAGACCATGCCGGTTCCCGACACCTATTTGCCGATTCTGGCGCGCGCGGCATTTCTCCATGACATCGGCAAGATGGCCATTCCGGACGGCATCTTGCGAAAGCCCGGCCCGCTGAACGACGACGAGAAGAAAATCATGCGCACGCACTGCGAAATCGGCTACAACATGTTGATTCGCATCCCTTTTCTTCGCGACGCCGCGGAAATCGTGCTGGCGCACCAGGAGTTTTATGACGGCTCCGGTTATCCTCGCGGCCTGAAAGGCGATAAGATTCCCCTGGGTGCACGAATTTTCGGCATCGCCGATTCTCTTGACGCCATGATCAGTGATCGTCCCTATCGCCGGGCTCTCCCGATGTCGCATGCGCGCGAGGAAATCAAGCGGTGTTCCGGCAGCCAGTTCGATCCGGAAGTGGTGAAAGTCTTTGTGTCCATCCCGGAACAACATTGGATCGAGCTTCGCGAAAATCTCGGATCCCCGTTCCGCCTCGCGCACCTCAAGAACCTGTAGACCCCTACCATCCCCCGGCACCAATGCAAAAAGTTAAAAGCAAAAGAGTGGCGCAAGGAGCATCGCGGAAGTGATTGAAAATGAAGGGGGAGATTTGCAGCATATTGACTGGTGATTCGTGACCAGAGCTGGGCTCAAAATCCGTCTCAGTTCCTTTAGAACCAACAACTTAGCAGGGCTAAAACAAAGTTTTAAAATCGCTTCCCGTGACTCGTGAAGACCAAAGAATCTCCGCACGCCGCTGCCTGGGATGCGGTGAACAAAGGTAGAAGGGTTCCAAAGGCTCCTGAACGGCTTTGCGAAAGAACCGTGATACTCCCCCCGTTACAGGCCGCGCCTTCTCCCTACTTTCTAACCCCGTGGTCGAACCGATCGAACCGACGCCTCTTGTTCCCCCCGAGAATCTTATGTAACATCGCTGCGGAGGAAAGCTCCCCATGGCTTTGGTTCCCATCAAAACGGCTTCCGAGACCGGTTATTGCGATTGCATCTGCGGATGCTACGAGCTGGCCAGCTTACGCGATGAAGACACGGGGAAAGGCTATTGCCCCGCCTGCGCAAAAGACCATCTTGAACGGAACACGGGCATCGGCTTGCCGAATCCCTGCCCTGCGAAGGTCTCAGCCAATGTCTCTGGAAGCCACAGTTGCGCCTCCATGCCCGCTCCCGCCGATCCTCCGGGCCGTTTGCGGTAGGCACCCCTCCCGGACGTCAGGGTTTTGGAGCTTCTTTTGGATTGCTAATGGTTTGTTTATCCTCAACCGCAAACAGAAGGTAGTTGTCAAAATCATGTCGCCTATGAATTCGGTGTCCTCTGGTCTGCATGTAAATCTCAGCCCGAATAGGCAACCAGAGGTCTAAATTGTCCTTTTGGAATCTCACCGGGCCATATTCTATGTCCGTGTGCTGCGCGTACAGACCAGCCTCTTTCAAAGGCTCCCGAATATCGGTTTGCAGGCGAATCACTTCATAGTTTGCAGCATCAATCCACGCCCTTCCCTTCAAGGGAACGGGAAAGCGTTTTCCATTCAGATAGTGAACTTGCATCCGGCTTGGGACATCTTTCTTTTGTTGGAAATGAATTTGCCAAGCGAAGCCGGTCCCCTGGCGCGCTAGCCCCTCGCATTTCATTTCAAAATCACGTTGATAGTAAGGATGAAATAAGAAGACCTGCGAGGGGAGGCCCCGAGTTGCGAGATGGTCTGGAAAAACGCTTTGGGAGTCAGTCCCGTTGCGGTACTCCTCCACATTTAGGAAGCCATGGCGGGTCTCATGAATCGAGACTACATACGCAAATGTAACCGTGGAAGAATTGGATGCGATTCCCTTCTCGTTGACCCTCTGATGTTGAATGGTCTCATTTGCCGAAAAGCGATCCAGCGTCTCAGGCAGAAGTTGCAACTGGTGACCCGCTTTCTCCAACACATCATTGAGATCGCACGAAGCTCCTGGCTCAACAGGGGCAGTCACCTCGTCGACGTTGGGAGGCACCCACTTTTCCACGAGTGGAGTAATTTCAGGGGGTGGCACGTCGCCCCTCGCGTTTTCCAGCTCACTCCCGGCAATGACGAAACGGTCAGCGTTGCTTTGTAACCGATCGAGAAGCTGCTGTGCGGTTTCGATGCGTTTTTCATCGGACTGCGTCGCGAGATATCTTTTCAAAGCTTCGATGGCCTCTGCTCGGCGATCCTGGACCGCAAGAGCCTGTGCTAAAACGATGGAGATGCGGCCCGCGAGCTCTCCTCCTAATTCCCATGCACGTTCGGCGTGTGATACGGCTTCACCGTATTTCTCCTGGCGAAACGCAGCTGATGCCACAAGGCTGTGTGCCTTCCATGAATTTGGGTCGAGCTGCAGAAGCTTTCTCCCAAGCTCGTCCGCTTTTGAATAATTGCCCCCGCTAAGATACGACTGGCCCAAAGCATAGACAGCAACCTGCTGCGTAGGGTCAAACGAAAGGGACTTTTCCCAGTACTGTCGCGCTTCTACGGGATTACCCTTCTTTTCGGCCGCCAAGCCCATGACATACAAAGCTGCAGGGTGGTTCGGAGATTTTTTCAGCACAAATTTCAGCGATTTCTGCGCGTCATCCAGACGGTTCGCTTTCAGCGCGGCCACGCCTTTTTCGAGTTGCTTCTGGACGTCCGGTGCAAGCAGAGGCGTATGGTAGTAGACGACCGGAGCACTCCCCGCGGCGGCGGGTACCATGGCAACCTTCAAAACATTGTCGGAAACAGACGGATCGATGATCGTGTCTTCCCTCATTTTCCAGAAACCGGAGGCTTCTATTTCCACGTAATACTGTCCGGGAGCGAGCTGGGTGAACAATGCACGTGTGCCTTTCGTGGTTGCGGTGGAAATGGGCAGCCCTGATGAAGCGTACAGCGTCACAACCGCTGGAGCTTTTAGTGGCGCACCGTCCGGGCCACGGACCTGAACGTCCAAATTCAAAACAAAACTCGGGCTCACGAACGTGCCCTGGCCCAGGCGGCCGCCCATGGACGGTGAAGGTGCTCCTGATTGCGCGAAACCAGTCAATGAGATTCCAAACAGGCAAGTAAAAAGACCAAGCAGCATTGAGTATTTTCTGTCAGTGCCAATTCGGTTGTTCATAAGCTGACTTACCTTGAGGACTGTTCTTGTCTTAGATCTCGGCGCAAACGGCCTCAACGCCTGCTGAACCTGAGTTTCCCGCCTAACCGGATTGCGGTCAATCGAGTGTTTAACTCCAGACAGCCAAAGGGGCCGGCCTCGTTTCCGATACCGGCCCCCAACAACAAATTGTTCTGGCCGCTAACTAGAAGTTGAAGCTCGCGCTCAACTGCGTGATCCGCGCGGCGATTCGCGTGGTAGTCACCCTGCCGAAGAGCGAGCTGTTCACATTTCCTGAAGGATTGTTGAACTGCGCGTGGTTGAAAGCATTAAACAAATCGACGCGAAGTTGGAGTTTGGTCTTCTCAGTAATATTGGTGTCTTTGTAGAACGATATGTCCGAATTGTCGATTCCCGGCCCGTGAAACACGTTCCGGCCAGCAGTTCCAACGGTGCCGAAGGCGTTGTGTTTGTAGCTTGAGGGGTCAAAATAGTAGTTCCCCTTGTGGAGCACTCCCGCCGCGTTCGGCAGGTTCTGCACGTTTCGTGGATTCCCGAAAATGGTCGCCGTCTTCACGAAGTCCGGACGGTCCCAGCACCCATAAAAGCTGATCACCGGAGTACACTCCAAGCTTCGGAAGCTGGAATCCGTCAAGGGTATGGGAAACCCAGTCTGGAGCGACGTCACGCCAGACAGTGTCCATCCCTTGGTGATGCGGCTTGGCAAATGATGGAAGCCCCAGTCGGGAATTTGGTAGAGGTACTGGGCCACCAGCCGTTGCCGGGCATCAAACGCGGAGTTGCCGTAGCTTAGGTTGAAATTGCTCGGAATGACGTTGCCAGCCTCGAAGCTTGACCCATTATCCAGAGCGTGTGCGTAGGTGTAAGCTGCACGCAACTGCAGCCCGTGGGTGAGGGTCTTCTCAACGGTAGCTTGGAGCGAATTGTATTTGGAATGCAAGAAGGTGGACTGCTCGCCGACGGAAGCAAACACTGATGCGTCGTCAATCGTCCCTACGCCTGGAAAGGCAAATTCCACGGCACGGTTCGCCTGGCACCCGGGTGTTGCCAAGCACACGGTTGGGTTATATGGATTTAGCTCGTGCACTCCCTCGAGCCGCCTGCCTTGCGCTCCCACATAGCTGACCGTAGCCAGGATACTTGGCCTCACTTGATACTGAACGGTCAGCTGAGTATTCATAACGTATTGGGTGTTGAAGTTAGGATCCACAACGTTCAAGGAGAACGGTTCAAAGAACCCAAAGTCCACGGCCGCGCCCGCAGCGGGTGGCGTAAATGGATACTTGTTTGCGATCGCCGTAATCCCCGTCTGGTCGGTGAAGGGCGCCGCGAAGCTGGGTGCTCCGCCTACGTCTCCAACGCCGAAATCAATGAGGGCAAAGGGCGGGGCAATCAGGTTCTGCAAAGTCAGCTCTTCTTCCGAGTTGTCGTAGTAGATGCCCCACCCGGCCCGCACCGTCAGGCGGCGCATCGGGTTCCACGCAAAACCAATGCGCGGAGCAAAGTTATTGTAGCGGGTGCGACTTCCGCCCGACGCGTTGACTCCCTGATCGCCAGGAAACAAGAGTCCTGCGGGCGCTGACGGGAAGACCGTGGACTGCGCACCTGTCTTGTACGCATTGATTGCAAGGCTGTGGTTGAAATGGTCAGTAAGGGGCGTATCAATCTGCCAGCCGATTCCGTACGTGAAAGTCAGGTTCGAGCGCAACCTCCACTGGTCTTGAAGATAGGAGTAGTACTCCCACGCACGCGCATCGATAAAACTGCCGCTGGATTGCGCGTAGCTGTCCGGGAAACCCAGAAGGAAATCGGCGCCTGGGTTGCCTGTTGAAAACGGGCCGCCTCCGGCAAACGAAAACGCCCCGTTGTTATCGAAGAAAAAGGGATTTGCCACATGACCACGGCGAAAGTCGATTCCCCATTTGTACGCATGCTTTCCGGTCGTGAAGGAGAAGTTGTCGATTAGCTGCCCGGTGTCATCCAGACGCGGTTGGGGCCCATTGTCCGAGAAGCCCATCGTAAAGAGGCCGGTGACGTCGATTCTCGGCGCACTGTTGGCCTTGGTGTTCTGCGGTACGATGCCAGTGAAACCCAAACTGGAGGGCGAGACGACATTGGCTGGCTCCACTGCATCGAAGTTGAATCGGTTATACCCAATCTTGAATTCATTCAACATATGCTCGTTGAAAATGTGATTTTCTCCGGCAGTGAACTGATAGATTTTCGTTCTTGAGAACTGTCCGAAGCCAGGAAGCGGGGTCGTCGTGCCCGGCAAAAACGGAAGGGTATCGTGCGTGGTCGCACGCTGATGGAAAAAATAGAAAAAGATCGTATCTTGGGAGCTTAGATTATAGTCGGCGCGCCCGAGGTATTGGTTGGGATTCGTCGTAATGAGCTCGGAGTATTGGAACGCGGTTCCGCCCACGGGGTTTGGCAAGGGGACATACTTGCTCAACAAATTGGAAGAGACGGATGCGAAATCAATTGTGGGGATATGGTTCGTTGGAAAGAGGGTCGCATAAGCAGTTCCAGCCGGGTGTACCACGCCGTCCTCTCCCGTCAGTGGAATAGGAGAAGTCCCTGAAAGTGCTGCTGCTCCAGTGAAATCTCCACCTCGCTGAGCTGGCGTAAAGACCTGGGAATTCTGCGCAACGCCTTGGAACTGCCGGGTGCCTTGATAGGAGAAGAAACCGAATAGCTTATTTCTGCGAATCGGCCCACCAATGGTTCCGCCAAATTGATTTTGGTGGAAGGGAGGCACCTTGGTCGAGAAGAAGTTCTTGGCATTCATGAATGTGTCACGATAAAACTCGAAAGCGGTGCCATGGAACTCATTGGTCCCAGACTTCGTAGTCACCATCAGAGTCCCGCCAGAGTTCCTGCCGTATTCCGGATTAAGCGTGGCGTCAACGACTTTGACTTCCTGAATCGCATCCGGGTTAATTGCGTTGGCGATGGGAGTGTTCAGCGGCAGATCGTTCGAGTCCGTGCCGTTGACCGTATAATTGTTTGATTGGGTGCGGCTGCCGTTGGTGGAAAAGTTGCTACCGAAGCGATCCGAAGCTGCAACCACACCGGGCAGCGAGGTCTGAAGATTGATCCAGGCGCGGTTAAGTAACGGGAAATCCTTGAGGTCGGCGCCGGCAAGCTCACCGCCCAATTGCATAGTGGTGGAATCTGCCTGCAACCTTTCCGCTGTCACTTCTACCGTGGCAGACATCTCTCCCACTTCCAAACTTGCAGAGACCACATAGGTTGCCGCCGATTCCAGTTTCACCGCTAATTGTCTAAAAGTCCGAAAACCGCTTTTTGTAACGGTCACGTTGTATGTCCCCGGGGGAAGATTGGGGATGTCAAACGTTCCCACCTCCGAAGTGGTCACCGTGCGCTCAAGATTCGTGTCCACATTGACCACCTTCACCGTAGCACCGACCACGCTCGCTCCAGAAGGGTCCACAACGGTTCCCCGAATTCGACCATTCACGTCAGCAAAAGCGCAAGGCCCCAATGACCCGAGAAGGACCAATGCATTAGCAAGAATTGCTGCGTGAATAAGCAGACAGCCGTTCTTCAGAATAGATTTCATAGCTGTTACCCCCATGCAATTTCTTCATTCTGAGTGGGTTGAAGGACCGACACACAAGGCCCCTTTGCTTCACGCAACCTGCAATGCCCTTTCCGATTCTGTAGATTAGATAAACTTTAGAACATTCTTTAGAAAATCCGAGATAACCTCTTTATTTCTATACAGGTACTGGTACCTAGAAATGGCGGGTTAGATTGCGCTTATACTGAAATCTGTAGCCAACATTCCATATGACGTAACAATTTATGTTATGCCGGACCAAAACGGAACTTATGAAGACTCTTGGACTCTTCATCTCCGTTTTATGAATTCCGCGCACCCGCGGATCGCGCGGGCCGCCGGCGATAGATAACAGAGAAGTGCCTTGCCGCCAGTCCTAAACAGTTTGTTCGACCGCGATAAAAAAACCGGGATGCCCATCGAGCACCCCGGTCGGAACTGTCGAGTCAGTTTGTCGCTAGAAGATAAGCTTCAGCGCCATCTGCAGGGTTCTGGAGTTGCTTGCAAATGCCAGGTCCGGCTGATTGAAGATCGCGTTTGACGGCTTCAGATAGTTCGTTGCCGCCGCGCTCGTGAACCCGATCGAGTCAACCTGGTTCAGGAGCCCCGGTGTGAACTGCGGATGATTTAAAACGTTCAGGAATTGCGCCTGGAATTCAACCCGGGTACGTTCCGTAATACCGAATCGCTTTCCCGCGGTAAGGTCAAGGTTATTGATCGGTCGCGTCTGGAGTGTGTTCCGCCCGGTTGTGGCCAATGCACCTCGTCCAGCTGTGATGTACTGAGCTTTTGCATTGTTCGCCAGATAAGCGACGACATAAAGGTTCGGATTGTATGCAGGATTCGTGGGGTCAGCTACTCCGCATGCCGGCTCAGTTGCAGGCTTTGAGCTGGTGCAGAGAGCTGTTACACCGCTACCAGTTCCCGGCACGCCGGACGAATTGAAGATGGACCGGTCTCCAGCGGAGTCTCCATTCAGATTGGCATCAACGCCGCTCTGTACGTCTGCTGGTTCACCAATCTGGAAAGTATAGATCGGCGCGAAGAGCCAGTTGCCCATCAAGTTCTTCCGCACCCAGTTCCCGGTCTTGAAGTACGGCATCTCGTAGTACGCCGCAATGCTGAAGCGATGACGATGGTCCAGAGCCGACGAACTCTTGTCTGCGTTGATGTTCTGGAAGTCCTGCGGACGTCGCGGGGTGATAACTGTCGAGAAAAAGTCCGCTGTGCTGTTGTCGATCGTGTGACTCCACGTATAGGCCGCCAGGAACTGCAAGCCGTTGGAAAACTGCCGTGAGCCCTGGAGTGCCAGGCCGTTGTAGTTTGACCAGCCATTCGGCGTGAACTGCACGATATTGGTTGTGAAGTTGTTCGCCGCATAGGCTGGAAGGATTCTCGGTCGAGCGGAAATGCTGGCCAGCGTATCCGGCAGCGCGTCCAAAGTGGCCTGGGATGGCGCCGATAAATAAGTGGGCAAGAAGTGTGTGGAATCGACTCGATTCTGCACATTGATGCGCGCCTGCGTGTTGAGGTGTACGCCCCTCGTTCCCAGGTAGCGCGCTTCTACAGCGTACTTTGCACCAAAGCGGTGCTGCACACTCAAATCGTACTGAATCGAGTAAGGATCTTTCTGATCCACAACGACGTGATTGGCAGTAGCGGCCTGCTGCGCTGCTAGGGTCGGAAAAGTCCGGATACCTCCGGAACTTGGCAAAATCCCGCCACTTCCTAGGAAGTTGTTGATCACCGGCGGTTGAGGCTCATCAATAGTTCCGCTCAACTGTGGCGGCAGCGATAAAATACCAATGTTGTCGTACAGGACGTCATAGCCCATTCCAAAGCCCGCTCGAATTGAAGTGTTCCCACTCGTTCCCGGAGACCAGGCCACACCAACGCGCGGCATGAAATTCTTCTTGGGCGCGCGCGGCTCGCTGAAATCAATCAAGCCAGGAACGCTGGCGGCAATATTCAGCTTCTGAGCCCTCTCACCAAAGGGAATGGTTGTGTATTCGTGACGTAGGCCAAGGTTCACCGTTACGTTCTGCCGAATTCTCCAGCTGTCGCTGGCATACCAGAAGATGCCAATCTGGTCCCCATAGTACGCGGGGTTGCCCAAGCTGCGTTCCGCCAGGTTGTCGGGATTCACATCGCGGAGATAAAGGTCCACGGTATTGTAGTCATAGTCGCCGCGGGCGCGCTGCGTGAAGGATTGCGGCGAGATGAACTTACGTGCCTCCATCCCGAGCTTGAACGTGTGGCTTCCTCTTGTCCAGGTTGCGTTATCGATGGCCTGGTACAGATTTTGAATCGTGAATTGCGGCGCGTTGGAGTCTGGGCCTATTTGCAACCCGAGGTCGAAGAAGAGCAGGTTGGGGAAACTGTCCAGACCCGGGAACGCAAAATTGCCGGCAGGGGTGACGTTATAAAAACGGTTGAAAGCTACACGCAACTCGTTCGAAAGGCTTGGATTAAACGTGTGATACTCAGCCAGCGAAGCCAGGTGGAACTTGGTTGGCGCCGAGAGAAAGAAGGCAGGAAGCGCGGCAGCGTTGTCGAGTCCCACTGCACTGTTGTAAATGTAGCGGCCACGTAGCTGGTCTCTTGAGGAAATGTTGTAATCCATCGCGGTGGTTAAGTACTTAAAGTTGGTAAAGTTCGGCGCCTGAACAGGGATAACCCCAACCTGTACCGGAGTGAACCCCCCTGCGACGCTTGGATTGGTCACGAAGATAGACTTGTTCGTGTTCGGATTCCCTGCCGGATCTTTAGCGGGCACATTGTCGCAGTTGCCGCCCGTTGGGGCGTTACCCGCGTATTTCTGAAGGATTCCCAAGTTCGTTGACGAAATATTAGGGATGGACTGAATGGTTGTGTACCCAGCCGCGGTCGGCGCGCAGAGGCCCCCAGCCGCAACGCTGGCCCGGCCGAGAGTTCGGTATTCATAGTCGCCAAAATAGAACAATTTGTTCTTGATGGCTGGACCCCCGATTTGCCCACCGTAGCGATTGTCGTCGAAGCGAGGGTTTTGTGCGCCAGGCCCGAGCGCTTGGATCACGGCCTGATCAGTGGCGTTAAAATTTCGATTTTGGAAATACCCAAACGCCTTTCCATGAATGTCATTCGTGCCCGTCTTGACCACGGTGTTGAATTGCCCCGCGTTCGAGTGTCCAAACTCCGGGCTGAATTGGTTCGTAAGTGCGGAGAATTCTTGCACCGCGTCGTTCGGTACGGTGACCAAAGGGCCGGTGACGCTCTTATTGTTGTTATCCACACCTTCAATCATGAAGTTGTTGTCCCGTGGCCGCTGTCCGCCGACGGAAGGCCCCGTTCCCGCGCCGACTCCGCCGCTGGTGCTGACTCCCGATTGCAACAACGACAGATTCAACACTCCAAGGCCTTGGGCTGCCATAGGCAGGTCGGTAGTAATCTTTGTGTCGAAAGTGTTGTCGATCTGCGCGTTGCTGGTGTTAATCAAGGGCGTCGCGCCCGATACTTCGACGGTCATGGATGCTGCCCCAACCTCAAGGGTTACGATAAGAGAATTGGTCTTGTTCAATTCCACGGCGAAATTTGTGATCGTGGTGGTTGTAAAGTTTGCCTTGCTCACGCGAATCGTGTAGCTACCGACGGGAAGATTGCCGAAGCGGAATTCCCCCACGCCATTTGATGTGGTCTGTGTTTTCACTCCGGTTGCCACATCGGTCGCTTCAACTCCCGCCTGAGGCACGGCGGCCCCGGTCTTGTCCACTACCGTGCCCACAATGTCCCCGCTAATTGCTTGCGCCGCAGCTCGGCCGGGAAGGCCGAAACCAATCAGCAGCGCAAGAAGGCTGACAAGTACTGCCACTCTCAGATGCGTCTGTTTCACACAATCCTCCCAAAGTAACCAAAAAATGGACAACCGATTCGGGACTCACCGTGTGGAAAAACGTGGTTATGAATTAGGTGGCTTGTCCCGCGCAAATCGCCGTGAATGTAGCAAGGTCCTCTCCAATCCATAATTTATGTTTCGTCGATAAAAACTTGACCTAACTTCTTTGTTTTGACCTGCTTTAGCTAAACGTACTAGTACCAGCTTGATGGAATTTAGAACTAATTTATTCCATTAACCATAGCGAAATTCCGTATCGTGGATTTTGTTAATGTCGGACCTAAAGAATCCTAATCGTTGCATTGCAGATGTGCTTTGCAGCACTAATCAAAATCCATGAGCACACCACGAAGCGCGCGCGAAAAGTCCCTCTCTTGCGCGAGAAGGCTCATCACCAGATACTCTTCCGAAGCGAAATCGTAAAAGTGGCCGGGGTGGACGTAAACGCCTCTTTCGTTTAGCAACGAGAGCGCAAATTCCTCGTCTGAGCGCGTCGCCGGCACGCGAAGAATCGCATACCAACCGCCTTCGACCTCGAGGCGGCTGCATACCTTCTGCAAAGAGAGTTGCCGGTCGAGCTCCGTCAGATTCCGGCGGACGCGCTCCATCAATTGTTTCTGAAACGCACGGCCCTGCAAGAGAAATGCGGGCAGAGCCAGCTGCACCGGCGCGTTCATCGACAGAAAGGTGTCCGTAATCACCTCGAGCCGCGCCTTCGCTTCGTTCTTTAGCTTTTGCGGGCCGCTCATGGCCAGCCACGCTGCTTTCATCTGCGGCAACCCGCAAATTTTCGATATGCCGCTCAAAGTGAACGTCAGCGCATCGGCATTCCCAGCGAAACTTGTTGGCTGCTCCGAACCCAAGGAAAAATCCAGAAAGACCTCGTCGACAATGAGCGCGAATTCCCGCTCGGCGCAAATGGCGTTCAACTTCTCCGCTTCCGCGCGTTTGGTGAAGTGCCCTGTCGGATTATTGGGGTGCACCACGACGATCGCTCGCGCGCGCGGCGTGATGGCCTGCTCCAGTCCGTGAAAATCGATCTGCCAGCCGTGATCGTAAACGAGCGGATACCGCGCTGGCTTTATATCCTGAATGTCTGCAAGAAAATCAAACAGCGGATAGCCCGGTGCCGGAATCAGGATCTCGTCACCAGGATTGCAAAGCAGCCGAAATACGTCCGAATACGCTTCGCTCGTGCTTGTGGTCAGAAAAATGTCTTCAACACCCACGCTAACGCCATGTTCCGCATAGTATTCCCCCACCGCCTGCCTAGCCGAAAGGAGGCCTCGCTGCTCCGGTTGGTACTTGAGCGCGCCGGGATTTTGTAATGCCCCTAAGATCTCGCGCCCGTCATAAACAAAACCGCATTCCGTCGGATTCGAGACGGTTAAATCCACGAGCGGCTTCCCTTCCTTGCGGTGCCGAGCAAGCGCTTCGCTCAGACGGTTCGGCTCCAGATTCCACTTTGTGCGATCTGCAAACATATTCCTTCGAAACACACCGCTGAAATTGCCGCGGCGGCTGAAGATACCGATGTCAGTCAGGCATTATATCCAGCGCACCACAAAAATCTCCTTCGCCTACTGCTCGCGTATACTGAAGGGCGCTTACACACATGCCATGGGCACGCCTCCTCAACCCAACCCTGTCGTTGAACCCATTCCGCAATTCGATCTCTCCGCCCAATATGCGGCCATTGGCGCCGAGATTCGAACGGCCATCGAAGGCGTGCTGTCTACACAGCAATTCGTCCTCGGGCGCGAAGGCGCCGCCCTCGAAGGAGAAATCGCCGCGCTCTGCGGAGCCGCTCACAGCGTAGGTGTCGCCTCCGGAACAGACGCGTTGATTCTCGCGTTGCGCGCGTGCGGGCTCCAAGCCGGAGATGAGGTGCTATTGCCGACTTCCACGTTTGTGGCCACCGGCAGCGCGGTGAGCGCGCTTGGCGCAATGCCGGTTTTCGCCGACGTCCGCCCTGAAACCTACAACCTCGATCCCTGCGAATTGGAACGCCGCGTCACACCGCGCACGCGCGCCCTCATCGCCGTGCATCTCTACGGCTTGGCAGCCGACATGGATCCGCTTGTGGCCTTCGCGAAGGCGCGTAAACTTCCGATCATCGAAGACTGCGCGCAGGCCATCGGCGCGGTATACAAAGGACGCCGCGTCGGCTCCTTCAGCGACGCCGCTTGCCTCAGTTTCTACCCCACAAAAAACCTCGGCGCGTACGGCGACGCCGGAATGGTTGTGACGAACTCGCCGGAACTTGCCGCGCGCCTCCGCACGCTGCGCAATCACGGCCAAACCGCGAGGTACCTGAGCAGCGAACCGGGGTGGAACAGCCGCCTGGACGAAATTCAGGCCGCCATTTTGCGCGTCAAACTCCGCCATCTTGCGGACTGGCAGCGCGCACGCCGTTCGAATGCGGCAGAATACACGCGCCTGCTGGAACAAGTTCCCGGTATTATGCCGCCGAACGAACCCGAGGGTTGCGAGCACGTCTACCACCAGTACACGATTCGCTGCGAGCGCCGCGACGACCTCCAGCAACACTTGGCCGCGCGGAAGATCGGGAGCACCGTTTACTACCCTCGTCCTCTTCATCTGCAGCCGTTGTACGCGCACCTGGGACACCAAGCCGGCGATTTCCCACACGCCGAGCGTGCCGCGCAAGAAGTTCTCTCTTTGCCGATGTATCCGGAGTTGCGGAAAGATCAAATCGCGCGCGTGGTGGAAACCATCGCGGAATTTGTGAAGTGCTAGCTCCGGAGATGGGTTGCGGTTCGCGGCAGCGGGTGTTGAGATTTGCGCAACAGAGCGATCAGATTGCTCGCCAACTCGAATCTATTTTCCTAAATATAAAAGCGCGAACAGAAACATCCACAGTCCATCCATGAAGTGCCAGTAGTAGGAAGCAATTTCCGCCGCTAGGGAAACAGAAATCTGCGACTTTTCAAAATTGTGCAGCAAAACAAACAGTAGCGCCGCCACGCCTCCGAGCAAATGCACGCCGTGTGCCCCGCTGAAAATGTAAAAGAAGCTGCTGGCCTGGTTGCTCGCGATGTAGACGCCTTGCACCGCAAGCTGGCGCCAGGCGACAAGTTGTCCTGCCACAAAGAGGAACCCCATCACGCTGCTTACAAGCCACAACTTTCGAAAATTCAGGTCATCCCCGAGAGAAAGCCGCCCGCGCGCGCGCTCGAGCACGAAACTGCTTCCAATGAGAACCGCGGTGTTCACCCAAAGAATACGCGGCAGGTGGACCGCAACCCAAACATGGCTGCTGTGATGCAAGACAAGAAAAGCGCTCGCCAGCGCCATGAAAAACATGAGAATGGAAACCATCGCGATGGCGATGGCCGTGGAAAATCGCCGTGGCGGAGCCGGCCGCTTGCGTCGCTGCCGATCAAAGTCTCCATCGTTGCCGTCATCGCCGCCATCCGGCGGCCTTTCCCCGCCTCCACCGCCGCCGCGGGAGTCCTTGATGATGAGTTCGATGTCCGGAGGTGCGATGGTTCCCGGCATGTTGACTTTGGTTTCTCGCTTCCCTTCTAGTTTGCCTTGGCGACGCGATCCGGGGCAATGTGCTGGGGAATAAAATCTTCCGCTGCACCGGGCACGCCAAATTCATACGCACCCCGATGAGCGGCCGGTTCCTCCTCGCCAAAGTTGTCCGCCGGCGGAGGTGAACCTACACTCCATTCGAGCGTCGTGGCGCGCCACGGGTTGTCTTCTTGGATTCGCTCTCCCCGCAAAAGAGTCCACAGAAAATTAAACAAGAAAATTCCTTGAGCAAAGATGGTGATGAAGATTCCGGCGGTGATGAACGAGCTCGCGGGAACAATCCACGCCGCAATGGAAGAAGGATCCGCGCCTGCATTTTTGACGGACTGCGAGACGAGACCCAGCCAGTGCATCGGCATGAAAACGCAATAGACACCGGCAAAGGTGAGCCAGAAGTGAGTTTTCCCCAATGACTCGTTCAAACGGCGTCCGAACAATTTCGGGAACCAGAAAAACAGCGCACTCAGGATGGCAAATGTTGCCGCAACGCCCATCACCAGATGAAAATGGCCCACAATGAAATTTTCACTCCCTGACGTGGACGCGAAGTGCTGGCCTGCAAGAAAAACTCCGGAAAGCCCGCCCGACAGAAAAAGCGAAACGAACCCGAGCGCAAACAACAAAGAGGTATTGAAGCGGATAGGCGCGTTCCAGAGCGTGACAAACCAACTCACCAGAAGAATTGTCGCGGGCACCCCTAGCGACGCAGCAAGAACAGAAAACACCAGCGGAGAAAAGGGATTCAAGCCGCTGGAAAACATGTGCTGGCCCCAAACGCAAAACCCAACCAGGCCGACCGCGCAAAGAGCCAGGACAACAAGCCTCTCCTTCCAAACCGGCTTGCGCGAAAACGTCGCGATCAGATGCGACACAATGCCAAAACACGGGAGCATCGCCACATAAACCTCGGCTTGCGCAAAGAACCAGAAGAGCCTCTGCCAGAGCGCTGGCAAAGGGTCCGCCGCAACATTCGCAGGCTGGGACGCCAGAAAATGGGCCGCAGAGAAGAAATGAGTGCTGAATAGGCGATCCGAAAGCAGCCCCGCGCAAGACGCAAGCAGGATGCTGAAAATAAGCGTGCCCAAGATGGCGTTGACCAGCCAGGCCCAGACCGTTAAAGGCAATCGGGGCAGCGTCATTCCCTTTGCACGCAAGTCAATCGCGGTCACAGAAAAATTAATCGCGCTGCAAAGAGCCGCTGCGAGAAAAATGCTTACGCTGAAAATCCAAATGGTGATTCCGTTTTGCGGCGCGGCCAAAAACGCGGCGGCCGTGCCAAAAAGTGAAGCAACGCTCGCCCAAAACGAACAAAGATTCAGAACCGGAAACGCCATTTCGCGTGCGCCGATTTGCAATGGAAGGAGATAATTCCCGAATCCCAATTGCGGAGCCGCGGTCAGGACAAAGAAAACCATCAGCGATCCATGGAGCAGCGGCAGCGTTGCGTACCGTTCCGGCGTATCCCCCAGTGCCGAAAGGAATGGAGTGTGCGCCCCTGGCCAAACCAAATGAATGCGCATAACCATCGACATGGCCATCCCCAGAAAAACGCTAAACAGCGCAAGGCACAAATATTGCAGCCCAATCGTCTTGTGATCGGTGCTCCCGAGGTAGCGCGAAACGAAGCCGGCTCGTGGTGTCGGTGGCTGGTGGGCGTCGCCGTCGTAAGTGACCATGCGTTTTCTTGAAAAACTGCAAACCCCTGCGCATCTGAAGCAATACGCCGTTCCGGGGCAGACCAATAGAATACATCGCGCGGTAAAAGACAAGGGGAGCGGACTTAGAAACAGGTGGCCATTGGTCGTCCTCGCCGAATCGACCACAACGCCGAAAAGTGCCCCTCCTTGACGCAAATCGCCCGAATTCGTGGTAAAACACCGTCATAACGGAGCGTCCATCATGCTGACCTCTTCTCTGTGCTTCATCCCGTTCTTTCATTTCCACCCCATCTTTTGGCCGGTGTCGCTTCTCCTGTACTTTCTGCCGGCATTTCTTGCGCGCAACAAACCCAACTTCACCTCCATCCTGATCTTGAACATTCTTGCCGGCTGGACCGTTATCGGCTGGATCATCGCGCTGGTCTGGGCGATCTCCGCGGATTCGCAACGACCGGTGGCAGCACCCGCGCGGCCTCAGCAGCCCGCAGCCACCGCGGGTTTCTACTGCACCGCTTGCGGACAACCTTGCCCAGCTGGCGCACGTTTTTGCAGTGCCTGCGGCGCCGCGCAGCCAGCCACAACACGCTAGGTCAGCCTCACGGCAGTAGCCAACCCGCGGGGCCACCGAGCCTGCAACTTCAATTGCACGTATCTGCGCGATTGCTAACCGCCTCTCTAATATGTATACTTAGTTATCCAGGCAGGTGGACAGAACTCGTTGCTAAAAGGGCAGGCCACCAAAATGCGCTATCCCTCGTCTAATCAGTGCACAGGGCAATGATGCCTTTGAACAAGGAGATAACTTCGTAGTACAGCATCGTGGCAATCGGAGTAGGTACCCCCTTCAGGAAACCCATCACCAAACCGAAATCCTCTCTCCTCCCCTCGCCATTCCAGACCTAGTGCTTCAGAGATTCGCACACAAGACGAATTAGGAGGCCGCGCATGCCGAGCGGGTAGGAACCATGCACAGCTACACCACCGACTCCGACGAGAGGAGGTTTGTTCCTCTCCTCCTGGCGGCACTTGCCATCGTGCTCGCCTGGTGCTCGTCGAAGTTTCTGGTTGCCATCCACGTGTCCCTCCCGTGGTGGATGGACGCGCCTTCCAGCCTCGGTCTCTACGGCGCGCTTTACACCCTTTTTGACAAATACCTCTGGCGGAGCAGGTGGATCCGCAGGCTGGGCCTTTCGAAGATTCCGAACCTTGCCGGTCGCTGGAGCGGCTTCCTGGTCACTTCCTTTGATCATTTTGAAAAACAGCACGACGTGATGCTCCAAATTTTCCAAAGCTGGACGCAAATTTCCATCTACCTGACAACTCCCAGTTCCATTTCCAAAAGTTGCGTGGCCGTGATTCAAGTTTCCGACTTGAACGGCGCCGGACTCGTCTATCAATATCAGTGCCAGCCGCTCGCCAATGCGCGAAAGTCCATGCACATGCACTTTGGCACCGGCATGCTAAGGATGTGCAAAGGTGACAGTCGCCATTTGACCGGCGAATATTACGCCGGGCGCGACCGCGGAACGTATGGCCAGATTTGCTTCTGGAAAGTAACGCCGACGGGAAGAGTGGAAGCGCCTGATGATTAAGGAATTTGTTCGGAGTCTCCGGAACTTGGTTGTTATTGGCTCGCGAGACGCGGGATCAGGAAGTGAAAGAAGTCGTCGGGGTTGGATTTCAGGCATACCTGTGCATTCGGTGCATTGGTCGTGTTCGCAGATGCGGGATCCAGGCGAGTGAACCCTTTTTCATCCACGCGAATGTGCATGGGCTGAACCGGACACAGAGTCGGGGCCACGATGTACGCAATGGTCATGGGATCAAACAGCGTGGGCGTTTCCTGTCCCCATTCGTGATACAGCAAAGTAAGCGCATCCGTGAGCGGCGTTCCCTGCCGAAACAGGAAATTGCGGTTCGCCGCATCCATTTTCAATTGTGTCGAATCGAGGGGCATCACAAACAGCGGCACGCCCGCGGCAAAAAGTTTCTGTGCAGAAGGAATGTCGTTCTTGATATTCCACTCCGGCTCGGGTCCGCGCGGAGTTCCGGAACCGATGTCGCCATATCCGCGATAAATCGAGCCGCCCATAAGCACAACTCGCTTCAGCTTGCGAAACGTCTGAGCATCTTTGTCGATCGCCGCTCCCACGTTCATGAGCGGCCCGATGGCCACCAGCGTGATTTCGCCCGGATTCCTTCGAATCTCGTCCAGCAAAAGCGCAACCGCATCGGTATGCGACGCCTTTGCGAAGTGCCCGCCTTCGGCATATTTGGCTTGCGTAAAGTCAGTCTCAGGAGGCGTCGGCACGCCCGCGGCAACGGGGATGTCCGAATGCCCGACTTCTCCGAGCAAGCGGTCGAGGAGTTTGGCGCGCTTTTCGGTATCGCCAAAAGTTGTGGTGATGCCTAGAATCTTCACCTCGGGACTGCGCATCGCCAGGGCCACGGCAAAAGCGTCGTCAATGTCATCACCGATGTCCGTGTCAATAATGACTTTCTCTGCGGCGGTCGGAGTTCGCGCCGTCGCCGGCGCACGGCTTTGAGCGAAACAGCGCGGAGAAACCGCGAACGCAGCGTAAGTCAGCGCAAAAATGACAACGAGACGCCTCTGACCCATATTCTTCCGCCCCTTCTTCCTGTTCTGGGAAAAACAA
>Ga0126369_10000037_pt1 | contig 72436 bp, 59 predicted proteins | sample PanSoiMetaPlot_1_FD_109646 | JGI IMG/M metagenome (GOLD analysis project Ga0126369, IMG submission 109646) | Tropical forest soil microbial communities from Panama - MetaG Plot_1 | ecosystem: Environmental > Terrestrial > Soil > Tropical forest > Bulk soil | place: Panama | collected 2016-02-17
GATCTGCGCTATAGGGCTGGTGGACGTTGAGCGAGGGCCCAGTCTGGGCTGATTTTTGCATCGGCGGCCACTGGGCTGGCGTCCGGCGCATCTATTAGATTACTCTTGGTCCGCCCGAACGGTGGTACAGCTTAGTCATCATCCCTGAATAAAGCAATCCCGTAAATACCTTAGTACCCTTCCAGTATTTTTATTCCCATGTATGCAGTATTAGTACTCTGTTCCTTACAAGAGGCACTGGCTTTGCGCGTTGTGAAGGCCTGTTGAGTTCAACCGGACGCGCAAGGTCCCGACCACCCCTGCATTGCTCAGACGGACAGGATTTTACCGAATCAAGTTGTTTACTTTTTCAAGAATCGACCAAAGCGCGGGGCTGCGGCGAAATTTGAGTCCGACCACGTACTTGTCATTGCCCTGTTTTTGGCAATAAATGACTTCGGCGCGCAGCGGAGCTTCTCCCGCCGTGGGAGTAATCTCGACTTGCTCGCCCATTTGCCAGGGAGTGCTGGCATAGACGCGAGCGCCAAGCGCGCTGATGTTTTCCACAACGGCTCTTTCCCTTCTTTCGGAGCTCGCGCCCTCAGTGTGCACGAGCCTTACTTCCATCATGACGGGGAGCCTTTTTGCTTCTCTTCCGGTAAAGCGGCTATCCAAAGCCATGACGTTGTGCTCTTTTCCGGCAAGCTTGCGTTTCGAGCTGGAATTGCACTTAGGGCTGGTGGCGTTGAACTCGAAGTACCGGCCGGGTGGTCGAACGTGGATTTCTGGCCTTCGTGGTGTTCCGCCTCGTACGTGCTCTCCTTTCCGGAATCCCACTATCGCTTAAGTAACTCACTTGTGTCTCGGGTTGGCAATCCGGTAAAGACCGGAATACGCCAGCTTGGGAACTCATTAGTACTTAGGAGGGGGGGCGGAGCCGGAAAGCGGAAGGCAGGAAGATGGCCGGGCCTCCCGGTTCCCGCCGGGACAGCTCGAGCCAGGTGGGAGGAGGCGCCAACCCACGACGCTCCGTGTTTATGCACTTCCGTGGTCTCCTCAGCCAGGTTCTTGCTTCTTGCAGGGTGTTATCCACGGGATGCCCCATGCTTAGCTCACAGATCGTCGTTGTCGGGGCCCTCGGGCGGGCGCTTATCGTTCAGGAAGTGAGTCGCGTCAAGCGGCGCGGCAATGAATTGAAATGGAAGAGGACTTTGGCCGACGTTAAAGCAATCGGATAAATCATCGGCGGGCGTATCAGCGTAACCGAGAGTGGGCACCTGGAAGACTTCTTCGATGAACTTCAAAATGCTGCCGAAATCGTGCGGTACATGGGACACGTAGGTAGGCTTGGCGAAGGGCGAGACAACGATTAGTGGGACGCGGAAGCCGTATTCATAGGAATTGGTAATCTTCGGCGCAACATGGTCATACCAACCGCCCCAATCGTCCCAGGTAATAATGATGGCGGTGCTCGACCAGTAGGGACTGTTCCCTATCGCGTTCACCACAGAGGCAACCCAGGAAGGGCCGGAGCCGTCGTTCGAAAGCGCGTGATCCGAGGCGGCGCCGGTAGGAATGACCCAGCTTACTTGCGGCAACTGCCCGCTGGTGATGTCGCTGAGAATCTGCGTTTGGGGAGTGATCACGTTGTTGGTCCAGTCCGGACCCATGCGCAGGTGCTGAATGGCATTCGGCCCCGTCCAGATCGAGCCCGGAGTCGGTGTGTAGTATTTCCAAGGGATGGATTTCGCGTCCAGTTCGTCAACGAGTGTGAGATGCTCGAAGCACGGGTATTGCGAAGAGTTCTCCGCTCCTGAAGGATCGATCAGCAACACAAACTCACCTGTGGGCGCCGTACAACCGACCCCCGAGCCTCCAACGGGTACGCGCGGATTCTCTGAAGCAAAGAGATTGCTGGTTGCCGTCGGCGCCGAAGTGCCGGATAGGATGAATTGGTGCGCGGGAAAGCTGGGGCCCTGGTTCGTCTGGAACATGCGGTCGCCGAAAGTGTAGGTCTGCGCTAATTGAAAATACGGAGCGACCTCCGAGGGATTCACGTACATGAACTGCGGATTGGGAGGCGGACAGCCTACGGCTCCCGTGGCGCACCCGACCCCGACAAGGTCCGCGCCATCCATCTTCCCGCCGTCGTACATTTTCACGAACGCAGTGTGGGCGTGGCTCAGGTCGTAGTTGTTCGCTAGCGTGATGGGCTGCAACGTGATGGTTTGGCCCAGCGAGTTCATGCCGCTGGTGGCGATATCCGCGCCCGGAAGCCCGTGGAAGAGGTTGTCGGGCGTGCGATTCTCCTGAAAGATGACCACGACATGCTGAATTTTTTGCCCAAACGGCGACGGAGGAGGCGGATTCGGAGGCACGACCGATGTTCCGCCTCCCCCGCAGCCGCCGGAACCTACGAGCAGCCCCACTCCAAGCAGGCATCCGACCGCGGCAAGAAAGCCAAGTGCATTCTGAAGACGCATGTTCGCCGACACTCCGGTTCGGTTTTGGCGGGCTTGCCTGTCGCAGCAGGCTTGTTCATACCCAACCCAGCTGCTGAGGTTTAGTTGTGCAGTTTTTGGTTCTGCCCCCTATCGGCGGCACGCGTGAAAGTCGCCGAAGAACTTCGTGTGGCCCTGCATAACACGAGTCTTGGCCGCTTCGTTCACGCTGAGTGACCACTCGCCCTTTTCGAAAGTTCCTCCCAGCAAGATGCCATCCGTGCGCGGAAACATATAGAGATCGTCGTCTGTGGCCACCATGTAATTCACTTCGGATTGCGGCAGCAGAAACGTTAATTGCCCCTTTGCGGGAGTTAGTTCCTGGTCATCGAAGAGCGCCCGTGCACCCAGCCCCGTGCAATTGAAGATGACTGGCTCGGCAAGCTGCTGGAGCTGCGACACATTATCGAAATGCTTCACTCGGACCGTGCCGCCAGCGACGCGGAAGTCCGTCAGCATCGCATTCAGATAGATCGGCGGCTCAATCAACATCGAGTCGTACTGCCGCACGAAAGGATAGCCCGAAAAGGGATGCTCCCGCTCCGATAAGTCGCGAATCTCTGGCAAAAACGGGCGAATCGTACTGACCAAGCCGTTTTCGTTAAACGCGTTATGTCCTAGGACGAAATTCCGAAGCCAGCGCACCCCGTAGCGCGGGCCCATAAGGATCTGGTATCGCCGGTAGGCAAACTCCGTGGCTTTCAGAAACTGGGTCATGAACTCCGGGGTCTGCTTGTCGAAGTCGACGACGCCGAAGGGAAACCATTCGCCTCCCGCAATGTTGGAGGTGGTGTTCGGAGGGAGCTCGGCGGTATAAATCGTAACGGTCAAGCCGCGTTCCTGCAGCAGCCGCGCCGTCGCCAGTCCCACCGCTCCGCATCCGAGCACCGCGACGGAGGGCACTGGCTCGCCAGGAAGCAACGCCGTAGCCAGTTGAGCTGTGCCCCACGACAGCGTGATGCCGGCCCCTCCATGGCCGTAGTTGTGGATGACCAGCTTTTCTCCCTGCTTCTCTGCCTTAACAACAAATCCCGATGGCCGGTATGGCCGGAGTCCAACTACGGTTCGGATTTCGCGGTCGGGGGAAACGATAACGGGAGCAAGGTTGCAGTTAACTCCAGTAACCGGGTTGATGGCGCGCGGCCGGTTTCGGTAACAGCCGGAAGCGACGCCGCCCGCTGCCATTCCGGTTGCGTATAAGAACTGCCGCCGATTCATGTCCTCCTCCGCTGAACGACGAAGGTTCAAGGGATTATACATGGCCACTCTCGAGTGACCAGCGGGCCCTTGCACTCTCCATAACGGCACGATTGACAATACAACAGCAAGTGAGCCCAAGCCGCACTAAACGCGGGGACAGCCGGACGGAAACTGCCCTTCAGGACAGGTGGCAGGGGTGTTGTAAGGCGGTACTCTGCGAAGTACAGCCCAATTCATAGGGGAGTACGTGGGGGGCATGATGCGCAGCCCGAAGATTGTGCTTGGTCGAACGAAAACTGTAGAGGTAGCTCCAGTCCATCCTGTATCACCGGACCTGCCCGATCTCATATTGCCTACTTGGTTTACTTCTTTAACCGCTCAGGTCAATCCGATGGTCCAAATCGAAGAGGGCGCAGCAATGCTGCGCCACAAAGGAACCGCGGCACGTGCGCGGGCGATTTCTGAGTTGGAACGCGCCCTTGGCAACTCAGGACAAGTTAAAGCGCGCCGCAGCAACGGCGCAGAGCGTACAGCAGTGCCGCGTCCCTACAAAGGCCTGCCTTCCGCGGCACACGTTCGGGCGATTTCTGAGTTGGAACGGGCCCTTCGCAGCGCAAGGCAAGCTGAAGCGCGCCGCAACAACTGCGAAAAGCGTGCCGCAGTCCCTATGGCTGCGAGCAGGGTAGAGCTCCGCCCGTACAAAAACAAAAGAACGCGTCTAAAGACCCGCCACTACGAAGCCGTGGCGGTGTCCGTGGAGCGCGGTCGGGTGAGGGCCGAGTTGCGGGCTTTCGGGTGGCCGACGCTGGCGCTGCTGGCTTTGCTGATGCTGGCGCTACTGGCGTGGCCGGTGACCGCGAGTGGTCAGCAGCACCCTCCCCCGAGCGATCAGCAAGTGCCAGCACCGGCTCAGCAATCGCAACAAAGTCCCACGGCGCAACAAGCTTCGCCAGCCCTAGCGAGCGAAGCTGCGCCGCCACCGCAGATGGCAATCCGGCCACAGCAGCCGCTGACGCCGGAAGCGGTGCTCGACCGGATTCTCGCGCAGGAGCAGGCCGAGGCCGGCCTGGTCCGCCAATACTCGCCGCTGGTGGAGACGTACATCCAGTACCTCCGGCCGGATAAGACGACCGGAGCGGCTCCGGCCGGCGACAAATACTTCCTGGGACGCGCGGACCTGTCGCGCGGCGTGGAGCTGATGCCGCTCGACAAAGATACGAGTCTAAAACACAGGGTCATCGGAAGCTGGTCGGAGTTCTTTACTTCGGCATTTATGCCGCGCGGCTTCCTGCAGATGATTTTCATCGACACGAACGGCTTTGACCGGCAGCACTACCGGATCGAGTACGTGCGACGCGAGTTCTTGGGCGAAGTGCGCTGCCTGGTGTTTGATGTCGATCCTTTAAGCAAGAAAGACAAGGGACGCTTCGTGGGGCGCATCTGGGTGGAAGACCAGGACTTTCATATCGTGCGGTTCAACGGCGCTTATGGCGGGTCATCGCTGACCAGCAACTATTTCAATTTCGACAGCTGGCGCACGAACGTGGGGAAAAGCCTGTGGCTGCCGTCCTTTATTTACAGCGAGGAAGGCAGCATCCAGGACAAACGGTCGTTGAACATTGGATACAAAGTGTTCCGCGCGCAGACGCGGCTCTGGGGCTACGACCTGGGCCACGCGCGACAGGAACAGGAATTGAACAAGGTACTGGTGGAGGCCGCAGGAGTCCGCGACCAGTCGGATGGGGCGAATGATTATTCGCCGCTGCAATCGCAGCGCTCCTGGACCCATCAGGCGGAAGATAACGTGACCGACCGGCTGGAGCGGATGGGCCTGATGGCGCCGTACGGGGAAGTGGACAAGATCCTCGAGACGGTGGTGAACAACCTGGAGGTAACGAACGGCCTCGACATCCAACCCGATGTGCGCTGCCGCGTGCTGATGACTTCGACGCTCGAGTCGTTCACCATTGGACATACCATCGTGCTGAGCCGCGGGTTGATTGACGTGCTGCCGGATGAGGCCAGCCTAGGCGCCATTCTGGCTCACGAGCTAGGCCACGCGGTGCTGGGACACCGCATTGATTCGCAATTTGCGTTCTTCAGCCGCGTGCGCTTCGACGACAAGGACACGTTCAAGCACTTTGACTTTGCGCGCACGCCGGAGGAAGAAGAAGCGGCGCGGCAAAAAGGAATCGAGCTGCTGAAGAATTCCCCTTACAAGGACAAGGCTTCGAGCGCGCAAGTGTTTTTGCAGACGGTGCAGAGCCGCGTGAAGGAGATTCCGAACCTGATCAGTCCGCACCTGGGCGACCGCGTTTCCGCGAGTCGGGCGGTGGTAGCGGCTGCGTTAGCGGGCCAACCGGGCGCGGACAAGGATAAAGAGGCCGCGAGCGACAAGGCGGCGGGTGCGCCGGATGAGAAGGTTGATAAGAATGTGATTGCTGCGCTGCCGCTGGGCGGACGAATCAAGATTGATCCGTGGAACGATCAGCTGCGCATGCTGAAGTCGAAGCCGGTGGGCACGGTGGCGGAGGGGGAAAACACGCCGCTTCAGATTACGCCGTTTATGTTTTACCTGACGCGCGCGGCGGATAACTTGCCGGCGCCGATCGTGGCTGCGGCCGCTCCGGGCGTGGAAGCAGCGGCGCAGATGGACACTGCGCCAAAACCGGAAATCACGCAAGACCTCCCGGGCCGGCCCGCGCCGGAACCGCGCAAGCCGTAATCAAGATCGGGGTTCTAAGGGTTCCAGGGAAGAACCGGGCACAAAAAAACAAAACCGAGTCGTTCGGAGGGAAAATCATGCTGAGGGTATTCCTTTCGGGCCATGTTCGGAAATTTCGGGCGCAAATAGACTGCACTACGACTTGGGGACGCAGTAAAGCTCAGTCATCCGCTCAGTAGGCCATGGGGCCGACTTCTTTTTCCACCTCGGTAGTTTCCACCATGACGATGGCGTCCCAGGGACAGCCGTCAAGGAAGCAGCCGTCGGGGCCCTTGCTGAGGCACTTCTTGCAACCGATGCACAGAATCGGATCGATCTGAATGCGGCCGAAAGGCGGATGGTCTTCGTCGGGAACCCAGAACATGCAGTCCTCGACGGGACAGTATTCGACGCAAGCGGGCGAGCCGGCGCAACCGGTGCAGCATTCGGTGATGACGGCGAGTTCTTTGGGCTTCTTCTTGCGCGCGGTGGCGATGCCTTTCGAGCGCGGTTCGTGCTTCAGCTCGTCCGGGACCATCCCCGGAGCCTTCACTTCGGTTGGAGGGGCCATGCCGGGGATTATACATTGATTCTGCGGGTAAAGGAGCAGGACAGCGGATTCGAGGAGTTTGTGCGGTAGTCCTTCCGGGCCCCGGCGATGAAATTCTGACCTCCTCCTTATGACTTCTTTACGTCCCTCGCGGCATGATGGGCGTCTTACCTCAGACGATTCGAGAGGAATGGCGCCTATGTTGGACGTGATTTTTATTGTCGCCACGGCGATTTTCTTCGCGGCGGGGATCCTCTATCTTCGCGGCTGCGAACGGCTGCGATAGGACAAGCACATGACGCTCGTTAACGGAATCTTGCTAGTGATTTCCATCGTTTTGTGCGGGTACTTGCTTTACTCGCTGTTGAAGGCGGAGGAGTTCTAGGCCGTGACTGCGAATGGATGGTTTCAGATTCTATTTTTTCTCTTGGTGATTTTCCTGGTGACGAAACCGCTGGGAATTTTTATGGCGCGCGTGTTTTATCGCGAAAAGACTCTCCTGGATACGCTGCTTCGGCCCCTCGAGAAGCTCATCTACCGCCTGACGGGCGTAGATGAAACGCAAGAGATGAAGTGGACCGAGTACACCGGTGCGACGCTGCTGTTTAGCGGCGTTTCGATGACGCTGCTTTACTTGATCGAGCGCATGCAGAAATGGCTGCCGCTCAATCCGCAAAAATTCGGGAATGTGGATCCGGCGCTGGCTTTTGGAACCGCAGCATCGTTCACGACGAACACGAACTGGCAGGTGTACAGCGGCGAAAGCACGATGAGCTATCTGACGCAGATGGCTGGGCTTGCCTACCACAACTTCGTTTCGGGGGCGGTCGGAATTGTGCTGGCCATCGTCGTGATTCGCGGGATTGCGCGGAGAGAAACGGAGAAGCTGGGAAACTTCTGGGTGGATATGACGCGGTGCCTGCTGTGGGTGCTTTTGCCGTTTTGCGCGGTGGGCGCGCTGGTGCTTGTGTCGCAGGGCGTGGTGCAAAACCTGAAGCCGTATACAACCGTAGCTTTGATTCAGCCGTACACGGCGCAATTCACCGGGGCTGACGGAAAGACGACGACGCAAACTGTGACGCAACAGGTGATTGCGCAGGGGCCGGTGGCGTCGCAGGAGGTCATCAAAGAATTGGGGACGAATGGAGGCGGCTTTTTCAACGCGAACAGCGCGCATCCGTTTGAAAATCCGACGCCGTTTTCCAACTTTTTCGAGATGATGCTGATTTTTGCGATTCCTTCAGGGCTGACATACACGTTGGGGCGGATGACGGGATGTCGACGGCATGGCTGGGCGGTGTGGGCGGCGATGGCGTTTTTGTTCTTTGCGGGCGTGAGCACCGCGTATTGGGCGGAGGCCCGAGGGAATCCCCTTCTAGCGGGAGCGGATCAGCATGTGAGCGCGCTGCATTCGGGCGGAAATATGGAAGGCAAAGAAGTGCGCTTTGGAATTGCGAACTCGGTGCTTTTCGCCACGGTTACAACAGACGCGAGTTGCGGGGCGATCAATGCTCAGCACGACTCGTTTACGCCGCTCGGCGGGATGGTGCCGCTGGTGAACATCATGCTGGGCGAAGTGGTATTCGGAGGCGTGGGGGCAGGGCTGTACGGCATGTTCGTGTTTGTGGTGCTGGCCGTGTTCATCGCAGGACTGATGGTGGGACGCACGCCGGAATATCTGGGGAAGAAAATCGAATCGTACGACGTGAAGATGGCGATGCTGGCGGTGCTTGTGCTGACGTTTACGATTCTTGTTTTTGCGGCGGTTTCGGTGGTGAAGCCGTATGGGACCGCGGGGATCTCGAATCCCGGGCCGCATGGGCTTTCGCAAATTTTGTACGCGTACGTTTCCTCGACAGGCAATAACGGGTCCGCGTTTGGCGGATTGAACGGAAACACGCTCTGGTACAACACGACGACTGCGGCGGCGCAGCTCTTGGGGCGGTTCTTCATGATCATTCCGATCATGGCGATTGCCGGGAATCTTGCGAGGAAGAAGACAGTTCCTGAATCCGCGGGAACTTTTCCGGCGACCGGCGGCTTGTTCAGCGGCCTGCTGGTTTCGACGGTTTTGATCGTTGGGGCGCTGACGTTCTTTCCGGCCTTGAGCCTAGGACCGATTCTGGAGCACTTGTTGATGCACGCGGGAAAGGTTTTCTGAGGCAGGCATGGAACCCATCTCTGAAATCACGCAAATCCGGAAAAAATCGCTGGCGAACAGTGCGATCTTGTCGCGAGCCATTGTGGATTCCTTTCGCAAGCTGACACCACGGACAATGGCGAAGAATCCCGTGATGTTGGTGGTGGAAGTGGGCGCGGCGCTGACGACCATCCAGTTGTTCTGGAACGCGGCGCATCACGCGGGACACTTTGGATTCGGCCTGCAAATCACACTTTGGCTGTGGTTCACCGTTTTGTTCGCTAACTTCGCGGAGGCGATGGCGGAAGGGCGCGGAAAGGCGCAAGCAGACACGCTTCGCAAGGCGCGCGCCGAGACACAGGCACACCGATTGCGCCGTGACGGCAGCATTGAGACCGTCATTAGTTCCAAGCTGCGGGCCGGCGACATCGTGGTCGTCGCGGCTGGGGAGTTTATTCCCGGCGATGGCGAAGTCATTGAAGGCGTGGCATCGGTGGATGAGTCGGCGATCACGGGTGAATCGGCGCCGGTGATTCGCGAGTCGGGGGGAGACCGCTCGGCAGTGACAGGCGGAACGCGAGTTCTATCCGACGAAATCAAAGTACGCATCACCTCAAATCCTGGAGAGACTTTTCTTGACCGCATGATCAAGCTCGTGGAGGGCGCGTCGCGGCAGAAGACTCCGAATGAGATTGCTTTGAACATTCTTTTGTCCGGACTGACGATTATTTTCTTACTGGCTGTTGTGACGCTGCAGCCGTTTGCCGTTTATTCAGGAGCGCCTCAGAACATCTTTGTGCTGGTTTCATTGCTGGTTTGCCTCATTCCTACGACGATTGGAGGATTGCTCTCAGCGATTGGGATTGCCGGAATGGACCGGCTGATCCAGCGGAATGTCATTGCGATGTCCGGGCGCGCTGTCGAGGCTTCGGGTGACGTGGATGTGCTGCTGTTGGACAAAACCGGTACGATCACGCTCGGCAATCGTGCGGCAACGGCGTTTTATCCCGCGCCGGGAGTTGAGGAGAATTACCTGGCCAACGCGGCGCAGCTCTCTTCACTAGCGGACGAGACTCCTGAAGGGCGCTCGATCGTCGTGCTTGCGAAGGAACGCTATAACCTGCGAGCCCGGGAGGTGACACACGACACCAACTTTATTCCGTTTTCCGCGCAGACACGAATGTCGGGCGTCGACATTGGCGGGCGGGAAATCCGCAAGGGCGCCCCAGAAGCCGTGGCGCGATTCATCAGCCCAAGCAGCAACGGGATTCCATCGCAACTTACAGCGCGCATTGAGGAGATTTCGAATTCCGGCGGGACACCGCTGCTCGTGGCGGAGAACCGACGAGTGCTTGGAGCTATCGCGCTCACAGATATCGTGAAAGGCGGAATGCGGGAGCGCTTCGACCACCTACGCGCGATGGGCATTCGCACCATGATGATCACTGGTGACAATCCGCTTACGGCAGCGGCCATTGCACGACAGGCAGGAGTGGACGACTTTCTGGCGGAGGCCAAGCCCGAAGACAAAATGGCGCTCATCAAGCGCGAGCAGGCTAAAGGAAAGCTCGTGGCGATGACGGGCGATGGCACGAACGACGCTCCGGCGCTGGCTCAGGCGGACGTGGGAGTGGCCATGAATACGGGCACACAGGCCGCCAAAGAAGCCGGCAATATGGTGGATCTCGATTCCAATCCGACGAAGCTGATCGAAATTGTGGAGATCGGCAAGCAGCTATTGATTACGCGAGGCGCGCTGACGACATTTTCCGTGGCGAACGACGTGGCCAAATATTTCGCCATCATTCCCGCGATGTTTGCAGGGGCTTTCCCGGTACTCAATGTGCTCAACATCATGCGACTGCGGACACCCGAATCTGCGATCTTGTCGGCAGTGATTTTCAACGCGCTCATCATCATCGCGTTGATTCCGCTCGCTCTGCGCGGCGTGCGCTACCGGCCGGTAGGTGCGGCGGCGCTGTTGCAGCGCAACCTTCTGATTTACGGCGTCGGCGGGATTATTGCGCCATTTTTGGGAATCAAGCTGATCGACATGCTTCTTCCCTACCTGGGACTGGCTTGAGGAACCGCTCATGAAGAAGAATTTGCTGATTGCCGTTTGGTTCACGCTGGTGACGACGGTTCTTTTCGGTCTGGTCTATCCGTTGGTGATTACGGGATTGTCTCAAGTGCTTTTCCCGAATAAAGCCAACGGGCAACTTATTGAGAGAAACGGCAAACCCGTGGGTTCGCGCATCATTGGACAGAACTTCACGGGGCCGGGCTATTTTCACCCGCGACCGTCGGCTGCCGGAACCGGTTACGACGCCACGGCCAGCAGCGGATCCTTTCTTGGGCCCACGAATAAGGCATTGCTTGAACGACTGAAGTCGGACATACAGAAGGATCAGGCAGAGAATCCGTCGCAACCTGTGCCTATCGATTTCGTCACTGCTTCGGGATCAGGGCTGGACCCAGACATTTCGCCCGCGGCAGCGGAGTTTCAAGTGCCGCGCGTTGCGAAAGAACGTGGAATGAGTGAAGCAGAGGTTCGCGCCTTGATCGAGCAGCATACGTTGGGCAGGCAGTTTGGGTTTCTGGGTGAGCCGCGCGTGCGGGTTTTGGAATTGAACCTGGACTTAGACTCCAGCCATCCCCACAAATAGAGCCTCGCCTCAGCCTTTTCGGGAAGAGAACTTGGCATTGCTCACACGAGGCGGCTGAAAACGGTAACCGACCCACGGCTCCGTGACAATGTACTTGGGACGCGCGGGATCCGCTTCCAGTTTTTTTCGCAATTGATTGATCACCACACGCAAACTTTCAGTTTCCTCACCATAATCCGGCCCCCACACCGCCTGCAAAAGGCGGCGATGTGTCAACGGCTTTCCTTGATTGGCAACCAGATGCTTGAGGACATCGTACTCCTTCGGAGTGAGGTGGACTTGGCGATCCCCTACGGTCACCTGACGCGCCTCGAAGTCAATCTTCAGGTCTTTGGATACGAACGGAGGAAGAGCGTCTCCGGGTGCGTAGCGGCGCAATGCGGCGCGAATGCGCGCGAGAAGCTCTTCGATGCCGAAGGGCTTGACGACGTAATCGTCGGCACCGGCGTCCAGAGCCGCGACTTTGTCACGCTCGGCGTTGCGCACGGTGAGCATAATGATCGGCGCATCGGAGGCGCCGCGGATTTCGCGGCAAGTTTCAATGCCACCCATCCCGGGCATGTTCATGTCGAGGAGCACAAGGTCAGGACGCTCTTTGCGCAAAGCTTCGAGAGCTTCTTCCCCTGTCTTGGCTTCGGTAATCACATAACCTTGCGTGGTAAGCGTCGAACGCAGGACGCGGCGAATTTGCGGCTCGTCGTCAACGACAAGAATGTTGGCGGCGTTCACCGGACGTCCTTGCCGGCATAACTGACAGGCTGTGAATGATCCAGGGGCAGAGTGAAGGAAAAAACCGAGCCGTGGCCCAATTGACTGGTAACGTTAATACTTCCCTGCTGCGCAGCAATGATTGCTTTGGCGATGGGCAGGCCCATGCCGGTGCCGCGAACGAGGTAGCGTTGATCTTTTCCCCGGTAGAATTTGTCGAAGATCATGGTCTGTTCAAAATTGTCGATGCCTGGGCCGCGGTCCGCAACGCTGGTCGTCACGCAGTCGCCTGTAAGCTCAGCGGTAATTGTGATGGCCTGGTCCTTCGGTGAATAGATGTTGGCATTGTCAATAAGTTGTATGAGCGCCTCTTTTGCACGCTCGAGGTCAGCACGCACCGGAGGAAGACCATCAGCTATCCGGACACGAACCTGGCGTCCGCCCAGAGCGCCTTTGCAGTGGGCCAGGGCAGCATCAATGATCTCTTCAATCGGCGTTGGAGCCAGGTCGAGCGTAACTTCTCCGGCCTCCAGCTTGGCCATTTCGCCGGCTTCTTCGACAAGATGATTCAGCCGGTCGCACTCCTCGTTGATGATGGTCAGAAGTTCGCGAGATTGCGGAGAGTTCGAGTCATTTGAAGCCAGGAGGCCAGTGACCGCGGCCTTCATGGAGGTAAGCGGCGTACGAAAGTCATGTGTGATGGAATCGAGTAACGCGGATTTCAAGCGCTCGCCCTGCCTTTCCGCTTCCGTTTGGCCGAGTTGCTCGACGGCGCGGGCACGCTCGATGGCGATGGCAACCATGCTCCCGATGGCTTCGACAGATTGCTTTGAAAGGGGTGCCCCGGAAATTCCCAGGCTGGCAATGGGACGCACTCCCATGCGCACGGGAATGAAATACTCGGCGTGCTCAGTGTCCAACGTCATTTCGTCACGCAAAAATGCCGATTTCATTTTCTCTTCGTCGAGATGGGCGGCGCCGAATCCGGAGCGATAAAATTTGTCTTTTTGCGGAAGGAAGAGTTCCGCGGCTCCAGCTTCAAAACGCTCGACGAGGTAGTCCGGAATGGCGTTCATCAACTGGATGACGTTGCCTTCACCCAGTAATTGCCGGCTGAAGCGATACAGGCGCTCCATTTCCCTTCTGCGCTGGATTGCCTCAAGCGCCTCCTTGCGAATGCGCGTGGAAAACTGACTTCCCGTAATCGAAGTAACGAGAAATGCAAACAGGGCGACCCAGTTTTGAGGATCGGCAATGGTGAGGGTCCCCATGGGCGGCAAGAAAAAATAGTTAAAAGCTACCGTCGCCACGACAGACATAATGGCGGAAACAACCATTCCCCACACTGCCGATACTGCTAGAATTGCCAGAAGAAAAGACAGTGCGACCGTCGTTTGGTTTACGTGGAGTACGCGGGTATAGAAGAAAGTAATGAGGGCCACGGCCACGAGGGACACTGCAGCTCCCAGGATCCGGCCGCCGAGGAATCTCTGCATGGGTACATTCTAGCCCAGGCAGGCGATTCCTTGTGGAGATAGACTTGTCGAAAAAGCCTGAAGAATGGCTGGAACTGGCTTCGTCGCCGCAAAAGACACGCGGGAGCTTCAAGCTCTTTTTGGGCTACGCTCCGGGCGTCGGAAAAACATTCAGCATGCTCAGCGAGGCGCTGCGAAGACGCAGTCGCGGCGAAGACGTGGTGATCGGCGTGGTGGAAACACACGGACGCCAGGGGATCGAAGAGCTGGCGCAACAATTGGAAGCCGTCCCGCGCAAGAAAATCGAATACAAAGGCACAGTTTTTGAGGAAATGGACGTGGACGCGATTCTGGCGCGCCGTCCTGAAGTCGTGCTCGTAGATGAGCTTGCACATACCAACATTCCGGGGAGCAAGCACCGCAAGCGCTACGAAGACGTACAGGAAATTCTGGCGGCCAAGATTGATGTGATTTCGACACTGAACATTCAGCACATTGAGAGCCTGGCTCCGGTGGTGCGCTCGATCACGGGAATCACCGTATGCGAAACGGTGCCGGACTGGGTGCCGTTGACGGCGTCCGAAACAGTCATGGTGGACCTGACACCCGAAGCTCTGCACAACCGAATGAAGCGTGGCGATGTGTACAGCACAGAAAAGGTCGAGCGTTCTCTGAAGAATTTTTTCCGCCGCGGCAATTTGATTGCGTTGCGCGAGCTGGCCTTGCGCCAAGTCGCGGAACAAGTGGATCGCAGCCTCGAATCGTACATGGAGGCACAGGACATTCGAAAGAATTGGGGAGTGCGTGAACGCATGGCGGTGTGCGTTTCGGCGAATCCCGCCGGACAGTATTTAATTGCCAGGGGCGCGAGGATGGCTCGGCGCATGGACGCCGAGCTGTACGTCGTGCATGTGGACCGGGAATTTGGCCAGAAGGAATCGAATCAGAACGCTCTGGCCGCCAACCTGCGGTTCGCGGAAAGCCTGGGGGCGAAAGTAGTTCGCTTGAAAGGAAGAAGCGTCGCGGATGCGGTCGCTGAGTTTGTTCGGTCGAAACACATTACGCAAGTGATCTTTGGGAGGGCGCCGGTACACGATTGGAGGAAATACCTGTATCTCTCAGCGGTGCACCGCTTCTTGCGCGAGTCGCCCGCGGTTGACGTTCACATCGTAACGCAGGAAGCAGAAGACTAACCGCTAACCGATGCGAGAACCGAGTTTGTAGGCGCTGCGGCTACTCCGCCCCAGCCTCCCCAAGCGGTTGTTTCCGAGGACAATCCCCGTCACCAACTATAGCTTTACCGCGTCGCCGCCAATTGAGGAACGCGGGAGAGTTTTTGAAATTCCTCGTCGCTCAATTGCAGAGACCCCGCGACAACGTTTTCCTCGAGATGCAGGAGCGAAGACGTTCCGGGGATGGGCAGCATGACGGGCGATCGCCTCAATAACCAGGCAATGGCAACCTGGTGCGGCGTGGCTTGGTGTGCGCGGGCGATGTGATCGAATGTCTGACCTGCAACCCGGCCCGCGCCTAGCGGGAACCACGGAATGAAGGCGATTCTATTACGCTCACAATAACCCACCACATAATCCCATTCGCGGTCTGCGAAGCTGTAACGGTTCTGGACGGAAACAATGGGCGTGATGCGGCGAGCGCGCTCGATGTGCTCCTGGGTGACGTTTGACAATCCAATGAAGCGAATCTTTCCTTCGGTCTTGAGTTGCGCCAACGTTCCGACCGAATCATCCAGAGAGACGATTGGATCAGGATGATGTAGTTGATAAACCTCAATGCGATCCAGTCGTAGTCTTTTCAGGCTGCCCTCAACCGCCTTCCGCAAGTGCGCCGGAGTAGCATCGTGGGTCCACTGGTTCGGCCCCGGCCGATTCCAGCCGCCCTTCGTGGCAATCACAAGATCTTTGGGATACGGGTGCAGCGCCTCTGCAATAAGCTCCTCACTCACGTTGGGGCCGTAGGAATCCGCAGTGTCAATGAAATTCACATTCAGTTCCGCTGCTCGTCGCAAAACGTTTATCGCCTCGGTACGGTTTTTGGGCGGTCCCCAAATCCCTTCCCCTGTGAGACGCATCGCGCCGAAACCGAGGCGATTGACGGGAGCTTCTCCGCCGAGCGAAACGGTTCCGGCCAGACTCGCAGATATTTCCTTTGCTTTCATCATCTCCTCCACATTCTCATTTACTTCCGATGCGCCGGAACCCAGGTTCGATACGAGCAGGGGAAGGCATTGGAATTCTATTTTTCCCATGGCGATCCGGAAGACACGGCCAGAAGGGTCCCTTCGGGCTGCCGCTGTATCCTGCGATCGCGTTCTCCTGCTGAACACTAGTTTACTGGCCGAAAGACAGTACACAAAAAGGTAGGAGTCTAGCTTCGCGCCCTGCTCCAAAACTGTTCCTCACACCAGTAGCTCTCGAAGTCGCCGTCTCACTATCGTCCTGCGCAATGAAAGCTCGAGTGTGTTTGTAAACAAAGGCCGAGTGTTTGTTTAGATCAGCAACCTCAGTGACGTCTGCACTCGCCCAAGATTGCTTGCTGGCACCAGCCCAGAGGAAAAGATGAAATCGAACAGAAGTCGGAACACGACGCGTGTGTTTGCACGCGCCTTTCAACTGGTTTTCTTGCTTTTGTTGGGGTTGGCTCCGCTAGTGCTGGACGGCTGCGCAGGGTTCGCCAGCGGCACAAGCAGTCCGTCGCCAACAACAGTGAACATCACCAATGTTCAGGCCATTGCGACGACGAGCTCAAGTTCGCAGATTACCTGGACGACGGATATTGCTTCCAACTCTGTTGTGAATTATGGAACGACGACTTCCTATGGATCCAGCACGCCGGTTGATCCAACTATGGTTACAAACCATCAGGTGACGATTTCCGGCTTGTCCGCTGGGACGACCTACTACTATCAAGTGCAGTCCACGGATGCCAAGAATAATAACGGGAAGAGTGGGGGCCACAAATTCAAGACGGCGGGTGTCAGCGTTTCCGGCACGATCACTCCCACGAAGGGCGGGGCTGGCGCGACGGTGACCCTGAGTGGAACCGCAAGCGCTACCACAACCGCCGACAGCTCAGGCGCGTACACGTTCACGGGATTGGCAAGCGGGTCGTACGCGGTCACACCAAGCAACGCGGGCTATACCTTCACTCCAGCGAACCAGAATGTGACTGTCAGCACGACCAACGTCACCGGTGTGAACTTTACGGCGACCGGAACCGTGGCGGCGCCGGCCATCACGACGCAACCCGCGAGTCAGACGGTCACCCCAGGGCAGACCGCCACGTTCGCAGTGACGGCGACAGGCACAGCTCCGCTCAGTTATCAGTGGCAGAAGAATGGCGCGAACATCGCAGGAGCAACCTCTGCGAGCTACACGACGCCAGCCACCGCGACTTCGGACAGCGGCTCGACTTTCGTCGCGGTCGTGAGCAACTCCGTTGGTACGGCGACGAGCAACGCAGCAACGTTGACGGTCAATCCAGCGCCAGTCGCTCCGACAATCACCACACAGCCGACGAATCAAACGGTGACAGCAGGGCAGGCCGCCACCTTCACCGTGGTTGCAACCGGCACGGCGCCGCTGAGCTATCAGTGGCAGAAGAACGGGGCAAATATCGCGGGAGCAACTTCGGTGAGCTACACCACACCAGCCACCACGACTTCCGACAACGGCTCGACATTCGCTGTGGTTGTGAGCAATTCTGCCGGTACGGCAACGAGCAATGCCGTAACGTTGACCGTGAATCCCGCTCCCGCGGCACCGACGATCAACACGCAGCCGACGAATCAAACGGTGACAGCGGGGCAGACCGCCACCTTCTTAGTGGTCGCCACGGGCGCAGCTCCCTTGAGCTACCAATGGGCGAAGAATGGTGCCAGCATCCCAGGCGCAACGACTTCAAGCTATACCACTCCCGCGGCGACGGCGTCGGACAACGGTTCGCAATTCACCGTGGCGGTCAGCAACTCCGCTGGCAGCGTGACCAGCAGCCCTGCGATCCTCACCGTCAGTAGCGGCGGGCTTGCGACCGACTGCACCATCTTCGCTTCGCCGTCGGGCAATGACGTGAACTCGGGCACAAGCGCGACGTCGCCTAAAACTTTTAGCGGTGCGGCCGCTGCGACTCAGCCGGGATCGGTCCTGTGTTTGCTCGCGGGAACCTATAACCTGAGCTCGTCATTCAATCCTCCCACAAACGGGAGTCCATCCGCATGGATTGTCTACAAAAGCTACGGCGATGGCGCCGTGCACTTTGTGTGGACGGGACCTGCGGACGCGTCGGCGATGTTCCACCTAGGCAGCGGCGCGTTTCCCACCGGGCCATCGTACCTAGAATTTCGAGGTTTGAATGTCGATGGAAAAGGCAATGCCGGCGACGCCTTCTTCTGTCGCGGCGGCCATCACCTGCGCTTTATCGGAAACTCTATAAGCAATACGGGAGGTTCTGGTGTCGGCAGCAGAGATTGCGATTACCTCACTGCCGATCACAACATCGTCTACCACAATGGCTACATGCCGGCGTCCACAAGTGTGCCACAGTGGTATGGCTGGACCAGTGGCATTTCGTTCAATAGCGATCAATGGTTCGACAATTACGCGGGCTTCCACAACGTGATCGCAAACAACATCGTGGTCGGGGAATACGACAGCTCAAGCAATCACACCGACGGCAACGGCATCATCCTGGACTTGAGCAATGGGTCCTACTCGGCGAGCACCGCGAACACGCCTCCGGCGCTCATCATCAACAATGTTGTTTACGGCAATGGCGGGAGATGCATCGAAGCTTTTGTCGTGACGAATTTCTGGATCGTGAACAACACCTGCTACAAAAATAACCTAGACGCATCGCTCGGGAACGCGGCTTCGCTGACAACCAACAACTCGCATGACGGATACTTCATCAACAACATTTCGGTGGCATGGGATAGCAGCAACCCTACATATTCCCAGGAAGGAACGAATGCGAGCATCAGCTATTACGCCAATCTCTACTACGGAAGCTCGCTGACTTTCACACCCATTGCTTCCGCAAAGTTCCTCCAGGCGGATCCGTTGTTCGTGAATCCCCCAAGTTTGACAGGTGGGCAGTATGCTACCGCGCTTGCACCATCGCTACTCGGGGCCGGTTTAACGCTGTTACCGACAAGCCCGGCAATCGGCACGGGAATCGATCCCACGACGCTGCCGAGCCTGCCTGCAGAAATCGTCAACGACCTACGAACATACTTCTCTACGGACATCAATGGGAAGGGGCGACCGCAGGGAGGGAGTTTCGATTTGGGGGCCTACCAACATTAGAGAGCGAGCACAGGGCGCGAATTCCTTGCATCGTATTGGCATGCTCTTGAATGACTTCGAGACTTGCCTGGAAGCTCTCTGGCGCGAGCGGCGTCATCAGGAACCCCTTCACAAAACCTTCGCTCAAAAGCAGCCAATTGAAGATGGCCACGAGCCCCCGCACAAGGCTGCGCTTTCGGAAGGTGATGCCCGCAAGCGAAAGAAAGAGCCACAAACTCCAAATCTTCAGCCAGATAGAATCTCGTGCGACTAGAGTTGCTATGAGAGTGCTTAGCGTAGCGATAGACCACAACGTCGCTGCTGGACCCCACCATCGTTCCTTGAGCCAAGGCCAAAGGAGCTCGCTCCTTAGGTAATAGCGAGCGCCTTGACCGATTCCGAGTAGGAAATTGCGGCGCCGGCGGCTAAGTACCGTGGAGAAGGCCGCGGGCGCATCGTTGTAATGACGCACAATCGGATAGTCGAGTTCGAAGAAATGATAGCCTGCCAGACGAATGCGCAGTCCAAGCTCCGGCTCCTCATCGGAGCAGAGGTAAGGATTAAACGTACCAACCCGCTCTAAGACAGAGCGACGATACAATGCCGCGCCGCCACCTCCGTAAGAACCCCACAGTACTTCTCTTGGCGCTTCCAACTGGTTTTTGAGAAGCGGTGGTGCCGGCTCCTCTGCCACCGCTGACGTGGGGAGGTTAATGACTCGCCCCGTTACTGCGCCAGCAAATAGATTCTCCTGCAGCATGCGAAGCGCCCGCGGGAGCCAACCTGGAACCAGGCGCGTATCGCCATCCAGAAACAGGATGTATTCGCCTTTCGCGTGTTTGTAACCCACGTATCGGCCGATTGCAGGAGAGAGTGGCTGCCCCCCCTGTAGACGCAAGATACTGATGGGATAGCACTTGGCCATCTCAACGGTTTCATCCGTTGAAGCCGAGTCGACCAACGTGACCTCCGTCGACGAAAGGGATGATGTCGCTTCCAGCACCGATTCGATCAGGCGAGAAACATTCCACGCCTGATTCTTTGTGATCAATACGACCGACAATTCGGTCATGAATGTATCTCTTCCTGGCGCGCGGTGGCCCCAGACCACGCGTAGATAAATTTGGCCTTGAATTCGCGTACGCTTCCGCACGCCAGAATCACCAGGGCCAGCAACACCAGGCCGTAGAGCAGCGTGGCGGAAATGCCCGCCAGAATGCTTCTGTGAGTCACGGCCAAGGCGAGATAAGTCGCCATGCAGGCTGCCGCGACCACAGGCTTCCAGATCATCTTGCCGAGCGGGATACCGGATAGCAGTCGCGAAACAGGGATGTAGTGCTGAATGGTGCCCGCCAGTCTGTTGAGGAGCAACGTGATTGCGGCGCCGCGAAGACCAAAAAACTTGATTAGCGGCCATCCCGCAATCAGGCTGATCAGCATGGAGATCACCACAATTCGCAGAGTGACCTTTTCACGATGCGTTGCCAGCAGAACTTGCCCGAGCACTTGAGTGAACACCTGCAGCAGTAATGCCCAAGCGATGATCCGCAATACGGGCGCTGCCTGGAGAAAGGCGGGATTCTTGTAAAAGATCGACAAGACCCATCGGCCCAGGAAGAAAACTCCGGCGACCACCGGCATTGCCAACATGAGTAGCAATTCCATGGCTGGGACCGCAATGCGCTTGAGGTTTTGTAAACCGGGCTCAACTCTTTGGCACATCAACGGAAAAATGCTTTGCGCCATGCTTTGATACACCAAGTTAAGGGGGACCATCACCTGGCAGGCGGCACTGAACAAGCCCACTTGCGCCACCGAGCCGACCTTGGAGAGAAGAAGAGCGATGATGCCCCCATCGATCGCCAGCGTCCCGTCGATCCCCAGAAAGGTGACTGCCGAACGAATGGTGCGTAGCGAAAACGAGAGACTCAACCGTGCTGGCGGCGCGGGGAAACGCCGCAGAACAAGCCAAGTTTCGACGATAGCTACAACCAGAAATGCGGACACAATGACGCCAACAACGGCATAAAGACCGTAGTTTCGCGAGAGCACTAGGAACGCCAACGTCATTTTGCCCAGATTCATCGGCACATTGACCCAAGCGATGAGGCGCATACGTTCCCATGCCTGAAAAATGCCTTCGCAGACGGCGGAAATTGCGGCGGGAAACAATCCCAGGGAAAGCAGAAAAATAACGAGATTCGTGGAGGACGAATAGCGCATTAGGTGAAGGAATGCCAATAGCACGCTCACTGAGACTAGCGAGGACACCGCCAAGATCGCGCAGGAGTTGAGGAAATAGAGGCGTGTACGTGAGCGGTCCTTCGCGACTTCGCGAATGATGAGGACCTTAAGGCCTGCAATCGCGAAAATCTGGAACATGTAAAGTAGCGAAAACGCCAGAGCAAGCTGACCGAACTCGTGCGCCCCTAGGTGCCGAGCGACCATCGCGTAAATGACGAAACTTGTTGCCCGATTGAAGACATCGCTCGTCAGAATGGACAGCGCGTTTCCGCCGACTTTGCGCAGACTAAATAGCATGGCTATGGAGCCAGCTCGCCCCTAAATAACCTCGATTGGCATACTCCGGGACATCCATCGTCGATTTCGGTGGGCTGACGAACCTATGAGTCGGAAAGAACATGTCCGGAAGGTGAAGACGACTTGAGAGGCGCTTAGAGGAGATTGCCAAGGCGTGACATTCGAAGCGGCGCTGATGGAGCTCAATCTCACGCGCTCCCAAGACGGAGCAGCTTGAGGGCCTCGCCGCACAGCGCCATGGCCCGCCTGACGCAGGGGAATAGATCGTCAGAGGCGTAGAATGCCGCCTCCTCGACGCCTCGAAAGGAATCGATCCACTGTCTGAAAGTTAAGTTTCCTTGGCGGTGGTATCGAAGGAAGGAAACCAGGTCCTGGTCCTCAACAAACCATTTGCGGCCTTGTCGCGGAGTCCCCGGAATCACGGGCTGTCCCGTCAAATCCAGATACATCGCCCGCGCAACATCCATTCCATTTTCCGCGACGAAAAGTCGAAACGTCGAACCAATTCGTGGGTTCACATCCAGAAGCTTGTACTGACCATCGCGCGCATCATAGCGGTAGCCGATGTCCAGGATTCCCTTGTAGCCAAGGTTTTTCATGAACTCTGTTGTTGTCCTCCGAACCGTCTCATTCTCGATGCAAATCCCCAGCGACGTGGAGCCGTGGAAGACAGGGTACTGTCGGATTTTTTTTCCAGTAAAAGAGACCAGGCATTCCGATCGATCGTTGAAATACCCGTCTAGCATCCAGACCGTATCATCTCCGCCTGGAATGTACTCCTGAAGCATCCAATTGGGGTTGGCGAGGTCTTCCGCAGCGTCGTATTTCTCCAGCAGCTCGGAGGCGGTGCGGACGATGAACATTTTCTGTCCGGTCGTTTTCAACAGCACTGAGGCGAAAACCCCTTTGACCATGACGGGAAAAGTAGCCCGGGAAACGAACTCCAGCACATCCTGGCGCGATTTGGGAAACGCCGCCTCCGGCGTCGGCACCCCGTGTTTCTTCGCGAGGTTGTACATCCCCTCCTTGCTGCTAAGGTTTCGGATCAGCTTGGGGCACATGTCGGGGAATAGGAATTGTTCCCGCAGAATCTCTGCACAACTCACACAGAAGAGGAGGGCCTTGTCATCCGTTGGGATCAGGATGGAACGCCCCCCGATCTTTCGGCCAACGTCAAGTAAGAACTTCACGGACTTTTCTGGATGCCCGTTGGCGACGTTCCAGACATACTTTCCCACGCAATAGCGCGAGGAGAATGCAGCGGTTCGCCGATTGCACGCGACCGCGTGCACCGGCACACCCAAACGGCCGAAGCTGCGCAGCACACCAAGAGCACCGTGACTGGCCGACTCGACCCCCCGCAGAACGACAACCGGAGTTGCGACGTTGTTGATCTTCATGGTCATCCCGGATTAAGCACGGGCAAGGGAGGTCGCCGACCTGTATCCTACGGCTACAGGCGTTGCGACAATGGCTACCTCGCCATTCCTCATCATGAACACTTGCGGCAAATCGTTCACATGTTCCAGTGTAAAATCGAGATCTCTGGTTTGACCCGATCTGCGCAGGTAATCCACGCTCTTGCTGCACAGGCAAGCTCGTACGGTGGCGGTGCTCCATCGGTCAACGATTAAAGAAGTTCGGTCGTCTTCCGGTTCATACCCAGCCTCGATGAGCTCGCGCGCGAGCCAAGCACAGCAAATCTGGTCTTCTTCCCGAAACTCTCCTCTTGTACCTGCTCCGATCAATGCCACTCTGGAATGGCGATCAATCAGGTATTGGGACAATGACGCGCAATTTCGGAAGCAAGCCAGGTATGCGAAATTGCATCTCCTGGCCGCGCAGATTAGTTTGGTTCCCGAAGAAGACAGCAGGACCAGGGGCCGGTCGAAGTCCATTCGGCTCGCGATTTCGGCGGGGCTGTTGTTCAATTCAAATTCTTGTGGAATGTCTCCTGAAATCTCGCCCGCCAACAACGAGTTCGGGAGTTGCCGCTGAAGCAGGAGCGCCGCTTCCACAGACGGAACCGGAAAACAACGCCGACCAGCCGCCACGGCAGTAATCGCGGTTGTCGTCGCGCGAATCACGTCAATGGCCACAACGGCGTAGCCGTCCCGATAAATTTCCGCGTCTTCCCGAAAGCAACCAATGACTACGCTATTTCGCAAGCACGCTCTCCTTCCAGCCCAAGGATTCCGCCGGCCGTCCCGCCAGATTCGGTGCGACCGGCCGCAAGTTCTCCTTCGCGAAAGCATCTGAGTGAAGCCCACGCCGATAAATCTCCACGCGAAGTAGCTCTTCCAGCCTGACGTTGCAGAGGTGCACTTCGCGCCCGAAATGGTTCAATAACGCAAACTGGCTAGGTTTGTTAGGCGCCTCGAACATTACCGTATGCAGGCCGAACGCCTGCGCAAAGCGGTCGGCATATCCGCGATTGAGGTTTCCCTGATCGTCAAAGAGTCCTACTTCTTTGGCGCTCTCCCGAGCCTCCACGACGAGTTGCAGCGCTCCTGCATCGAGCCACCTCCGTCCCTGCTCAATCAATTGCTTTACGCCGTCGTCGGTGAAAGCTCCGGCATGCTTCTTGCCCAGCTCGAACTGAACATCCAGGCGTCGCTCGCCCGCCATTTTGACCACATCCTCGGCTTTCATCGTCATTTCCGTAAAGCCTTCACCACACTCGATGCGCGTTACTCCTATATCCGCACACAGATCGAGATAAGGGCTGAGTTGCCCCTGTGCTACCGCCACCTCGAACGGCCCGCCTCCGGTGACCGTTGGTACGTGATGCTTTTTCGCTGCCGCCACCTTTCGGCGCGTGGCAGCCTCCTTGGCAACCATCCAACAAGCCATGGAGATCTTGAGAATGGACATCAGATGAGCGCTTTGCTCCAGGTGACTCTGGAGCGTCGCCGGGTCGTAACCCGGATCGAATGGACTAATCGAAGGTGCTAATTCGGGGACTCCGATTGCCGCCAAGTAGTCTTTGGTGTGTAACTTACCTGCACGGACCATTGTTTCCGTCTTGGACATCGCCGATCCTCCATGTCTCATTTCACGTGCTTGATATGACCGATCAAAACGACGCATCCCAGGCGGCGGAAACCGGAGCCCTCTCATCCCGGGTTGTGAGTCCTGGCTTCCGGCAATCCCCACTTGAAGTCAAAAAAAAAGCGAGGCCGGAGTTCGCGCGAGAGCCGGTTGTCGTGCTTCAAGGAACGACTTCCGATCTAAGGGCTAGATCGGCAGGAAGGATCGAGATTGCAGCTCCAACAATTCCCTCGCTCTTCGCGTCCGTTGATTTTTGTTCAGTATTTTGCCAAAGACTCGAAATTCTGCGAGACGCTTTTGCCTGGCGTGGACAACCTCTTCTCGTCTGCGTTCGCTGATCGATCCAGATACTGGAGTGGTGCACAAGGATAGATAACAACTTTTAGAGTACGGCTGCCGGCGTGCTCAGTTCGGACCGCTTGGACAATCTCCTCCCATGAAGGTGTGATTCTGAACCCTGCAAGTTGAGACGGAAGCCCTTGCAAATGAACTCCCGGTCGATAGAGCCACATGGGATTCCTTGCCATTGAAGCTGCTCTATTGCCAACACTATCCCATCGTTGGAAGAACCGACGTCGAAGAATTTCGGTGATGCCACCGACGCCCATCATCGAAATGCGCCGGCAGATATGTCTTTGACGGTAAAATCTAGGGCGGTTCACAATAGGAAAGAGTCCGTGGTGACCCAGGCCTTCACTACAAGACCCGATCCCTATCCGGGAAGCACCTGGTGCGCAATGGCTTAGAGGGGCAATACCCTTCATCTTTACAAACGTGACAGACAAATCGTTCGGGTACGCATTAGAAATGACCACGTCGGCATCGAGGGGCATCGGGGCGCGGAAAATTCGTCGAGCAAAGTCGACCTCTTTGCCATAGTAGATGAAGTGATCGCCGCAGGCGATGCGAATTACTTCTCGGTTGGCGTCCACCTGGAGAGAAATCAGGGTGTTTAATCGGATCATCCGGGCGATCTCATCAAGGTCATTCCGGAATGTGCTTGCACGCTCACAGCCTCCCCAACCTTTACTCTGATGTCTGTAGTGCAACTCCATGATCGAGCGAAAGCCAAGAACACCAAGAGCGAGCTTTGATCCTCCTCCAAATCCTGCAGTATGGTTGGGATAAATACCCCCAATTCCCACTATCAAGTCACTTTGCATAACCTTCCTATTCACCAAAACGGCTGTTCCGGAGGTTGTCGATCCTACCTGCTCCAGACCACGCTCGGGGTCGTGCAAAACTATCTTGCAAGAAGCTGCTTCGGGACCTACTTTTTTTAGAACAGCGTTCAACGGCGGGGCACCGTGCGTTCCTGTGGCAACCAGGATTGTTACATCCCGCGATGATATCGCCGCGTCGCGAAAATGCCTCAGGAGAACCGGCATAACGCGCGCGACAGGTGTCGGCCGATTCAAGTCATCGATAATCACCAAAGGCCGCGACTTTCCTTTGCAAATCTCCCGAATCGGAGACTGACCGCTCGGCCGTTCTAGAGCTTCGGCGATGTGTGCATCGGTCAGCGGCGGAGGAGTAGGGGGCCAAAAAACCGTTACGTCCCACTCTGGGGGAAATTCTAGGGTGAGGGGCGCATCGGAGTGCCATGCACCCGTCCGATAATGTCTTTCACAGTTCATGCGTCCTGAGGAGCTGAACACCGGGCAACGGACCGTCGGAGCGCCAATACACCGCCGGACTCCTGGGTTCGAGGCTTTCTTACGAGAGGAATATATTGACTGCCGAAGTGCAGCAAAAGTGGATATTTGGAATCGGCTAGGCGCTGCAATTTGTTGTGCAATCTCACGCCCAGGGAGTCGGGCAGTAATTTAACATCGAAAAGGGTGAAAGGCCCGAATCCAACGGTGGTGCTCTTTATTTTCTCGAGCCCAGCCGCGGCAAGGCAGGCATCGAACCCTCTAATGGAATGCTTGTTGGGCCGAGGCCCCGTGGGAACCCTCAAAACCTTGAACCGCTCGAGCAGCGTGCGCACTCTCCGCCTTGCATTGCGGAGCGGGGGAAAGAACACAGGATCAAGCACATGGTTTAGACGCCAGCGATTGTCGGTAGTGAAGATCGAATATCCGCCTGGCCGAAGAACCCGAGCACACTCGGTGATTGCTCTATTCAACGAATGCAGCCACGGAGCGACGCCCATCCCTATCACCAGACTGAATGAGCCTTCCGGAAAAGCAAGTGCGTGAGCGTCGCCTAAGCTCGTCATCACTCGATCCTTGACGCCGGCTTCTTTCGCAGCCTGCCGTGTAAGAGCCAACATCAGATCGACGGTGTCAATGGCATGTACCGTGTAACCGCGTTTGGCTAACCCAATTGTGGTTAAACCCGCACCGCATCCGATTTCCAAAATGTGCGACCCTGAAGGAAGCGCGAGTTCGTCCACAAGGCCTAGAACAATCGCGCGCCGCTGTTGGTGAATGACTTCAAACAAGCCGTCCGCGTGGTAGAGATTTCGCCAAAAGTTTGCAAAATGCCGGAAATGGATATCGACAAGCTTCTGTTGCTCCACAGTCGGATTCAGATCAACCAAACGTTGGCTGCGAAGTCTTTGCACCGTGCTTATTACTTCCCTTCCGGTGGGCGCTGTGCTATCCAAAGCCCCGCCCTAGACTCCCGATTAAGGCAACCGTGCAGCCCCAGCCTCCACAGAGGATCGATCCCAGTACTCTGCCCCAACCTGCCGCGGGCCGATTCTTTGTACCTGCCTACCCTGCATCGAAATTAATGGTATCCGCGGCCTCACGGGCAAAATTCAATCTTTGCGCCTACCGACGCGGTGGCACGCGGTAGTGGTCCTTCGCCAGCAAATCTAAGTGAATAATCGATATAGATCCTCTCCTGCCTTTTCGGTGACTAGGTCGGGCACCATTTGGTCGGTGAATCGGCGGGTGAGCTGCTTGAGCAGGTCGCGGGTTAGCTGCTCGGTCAAATTGGGCGAGGCGTGTATCGCACAACGCAGGAACGAGATAATCCTTTCTTCGGTGCCGAACTTTCGTTTGTAGCGCACCAGGCCTTCTTGATCGATATCGCTTAGGCCAAAATCGAGAAAATCAAATCCTCTTGCTTTCCCGCGTTGGATTACGTCCCAGACGAGCAGGTCGTTGGGCCGGTGACTTAGATTGGCGGGAAGAGAAGCGTTGAATTTGTAGTAGAGCGTATCTTTCCACTGGAGAAAGAAATCGCCGGCGACAATTTTGTCCTGATACAAAGCCAGAAGGAGAAACCCGTTTTGTTTATCGACGAAATGACGCCAGATATTCTGAAAAAAAGAAAACGGCTGCGACAGCATTCCGAGTTTGTATTTGCGGATTTTCAAATGCATTTCAAAAAAGGAGCGCAGTTCCCCTACTGAGTGTGCCTCTCGAACTTCAACCCCCTCGCGTTGTGACTTGTGGATGGCCCGGTGCACGGAGTCATTCATTCCATCCCACAGCTCATCAACGCCTGGCCGCAGATCCAGGCGATGCCACTTCGCCTGCTTGACGACGGCGAACCGGCGATCCGTTAGCGGAATATGGTTGTGCAAGCAACGCAGGTTGATTGGGCAGCCGTTCGGCAGCAAACAGTCCATAAGAAAGTCCCAGCACTGCTGGTCATTAACCAGCGGGTCGCAATAGTCGGAGAAAGGCAAAGCCAGGATGCGGTCACCCATCACGTCCGCGATGCGGCAAAACGGGATGCCCGCATGCGGTTCTCCCCGATCATCAAGCACAACATACGCGGACGCCTGCCAGCCGTAAGTATCCGTGAGTACCTGAATCCAACTCGGAGAATGAAAAACGCTGCTCGCAGCGCGTTCGGCCAACGTTTGCCATATCGGATCGATCCTGGGATCTATATGGACGATCTTCATGTTCTTTGACCTTTGTTGATAACAATCCTCGGGGGGACGGCTTCTAAACTCGCATGCCTACAAATTCGCACGGAGTCACGTCGAATCTAATCGTGGTGAAGGTCACATGCCGGCTTGGCCGGACCTGACGGTTGGCGGACGAACAGGATTTCGTCGTGGAATCGCTCGCGGCTCGGCAACAACGGGTTGCCGTAGAACCTTGCGATAAGCACCAAGCAAATTGGGGATGGAGTAGCGCCACGCCAGCTCCGTTTCAATTCGATGACGCCCCAACATACCCATGGCTACTCGCTTTGCTGGATCGTCCATCAGTTCCGCAAGAGCCCTTGCGAACGCCAATTCGTCGTTGGGTTTAACGTATATGGCCCCTCCTCCAGCGGTAACACGATTCTCGCGCAAGTCAAATGCAACAATCGGCTTGGCGTAGGCCATGTACTCCATGATTTTGATCATGGTGGAACAATCGTTGTACTCGCAACCAGGATCGGGATCGACGCAAATATCAGCCGCCGACAAATAACGGACCAACCGGTCGCCGTGGACCAATCCTGGAAACCAGATATGTTCATTGAGACGCAATTCGCGCGTGAGCTTCGTGACGCTCGCCTTCGCATCTCCATCGCCCATGAGCACGCAGTAAAAATCGCGTCTGTCCAAGTCGTAGCGCAAGTGATGGAGGGCCCGGATGAGGTGGTCCATGCCATCTTGAAACCCCATGACGCCGAGGTACCCGATGATGGTCTTCCCTTTCCTGCGTAGGCCACTCTCTGTTGGCCTAGGCCGATCGGGTGGTGGTTCTACACCGTTACGGACAACGGTAATGCACTCGGCAGGGACATTGTGGCGGTCGATCTCAATCTTTTTGTAGGACTCGTTTGTGGCAATAATGTGATCGGCGAAACGGCAAGTAAGCCTCTCCAGCAAGATCAGCGCCTTATACACGATCTTGGACGCGCTATTTGCGAAACGAGCCCGATACATCTCAGGGGACAGATCGTGATGGTCGAACACAAAATACTTGCCGAATATTTTGTAGAATGCTCCGATGAACACAAAGGTGTCTGGCGGGTTGTGCGCATGCACGACGTCAAAACCTTCTTGCCAGCAAACCCTTAGCGACAAGAAGAACGACATCACCGTGCAGTAGCCGTACTCCCAGAGATAACCTAAGAACCCGGTCGCCCGCGGGGGAGCACAGAAACGATGCACGCGAACATCGTCAACGACCTCGTGACACGCTTGCGCTCCAGTTGCAGGGCAAATGACGGACACGCGGTAACCCTCGCGAACCAAGGCCACCGCCTCCCGGCGAACCCGGTGGTCTTGCGGATAGGGTTGATTCTCCAGAAGCATCAACACTCGATTACTCGATTTCTTCATAGCGACTCGATGATCAAACCGGGGCCGATTACTCTAACGTTCCATGGTTAGCTTCGAAGTCTCGCGCATTTCGTCTGGGGCGTTGCTATAACGGGCCGGCACCAGACTGTCGGAATCTCTCCGTTTAGCAATTGCGCGACCTGCGCTTCTTTTCAAAACTTCTTCGTAGACCGCAATCACGCGTCGCGCCACAACCGGTGAGTCCAAATGGCGAACATTCTCGCGACCATTGCTTCTGTTTCGATGGGCCAGGATTTCGCCAAGCTTCGCGGCAAATTCCTGGGTACGCGGGTTGCAGATGTGACAGTGCTTTGTTGACCCGAGGACCTGCCGTATATCACCTACATCCGTGCAAACCATCGGCAGGTTGCAAGCCATAGCCTGTTTGACAATGTTAGGCGAACCTTCTTGAAACGACGGGAAGACCAAGGCGTCGCAAGCGCTCATGTACAGAGCGAGGCGCGTCTGAGGCTCGTGCGACACGACCAGCAATTCCACGGAACGATCCTGCCGAGCGAGAATCTCGGCGGCTGCTTTGGCAAGGGGAAAACGCTTCACTTGAACTTTTGGGTTCGCTGCAAAGAGAAGATACTTTTTTCTCGAGTCTAATCCCAGCACCGCTCGGGCTTGCTCGCGGTCAGTTGGTTGGAACACTTCCAGATCCACTTCGTGGGGAATCACATGAACATTCGCTTCTCGTATTTTGCTTGCCATTTCGTCGCTTTGTACGATCGCTGCTTCCACATTGCGCGCGAGCACGCGGCATGCACTCGCGATCACCCGCTGGACAAGCGGTCTTTTCCCGCGTTTGTTTATCGAGCTGAGAATATCGCTCCCGTGGTACGTAACCACGACGGGCACTGTCCATTGCGTGCGCGCGACCAAGCCCACGAGTCCATAGTGAGCATGAACGAGGTCAACCGAGCTGCGGGCCAGGCGCTCCCGCAACTGAACAATTGCCAAGGGATATATCAGCTTGCGGTGGCGATGACTAAGAAGCAGCATTTCGACATCAATTCCAGCCCGCTCGAGCGATTCGGACTGCGTGCGAACGTAAGACCCAAACGCAGGGTTATCGGCTGTCGGGTAAATGGCCGTCATGATGAGCACTTTCATGAGAGCGGTCCTCAAATGGGAGTCTGGCATTGAACAGACCGCCAAATGTGACTTTGGCTAGCGAATCGTCCGACCTTTAGATAGCTGGGGAAAACGAGTTGAATGAAGGTGTTTGTCTTCGCAAAATCTCTCGCAGGGCAACAATGAGACCGGCAATCAGCCAGAGCAGTTGCGTCACGCCTCGATCCTGCAAGATTTCCACGCTTTGATGGACCATGTTGGCAGCGACGGCGACGGTCATTCCGAGAGCGAGCGTTGATAAGAACGGGTCGCCTTGCTTCCAGCACGCTAGCCCCATGCGCAAGATTCCAATGAAAAATGCCAGATAGGCTAAAAGCCCGCCCGGACCAATTTCAGTCCAGATCAGGAGATATTTGTTATGAACTGTATACAAGAAACCTTTGCGAAACTCGGGCGTCAAATAGTCGCTCATGCTGGCTGAAAAATTGTTTTCCCCGACACCCAGGATGGGATTGTCCGCGATCATGCGGAAGGCCAGGTTCATCAGTGGGATGCGAGACTCTGCTGAGCCATTGTCATCAGAAAAGAGCCTGTTATTAATTTCACTTTGAAACGGCAAGTAGAGAAACAACAGAATCGCGGCAAAAGGAATGAGAGGCTTAAAACGTATTTGTTTTCGCAGCCCCGTTGAGCAAAAGAAGAGGATCGTGGCCAACGCGAATGCAATCCAGGCACCTCGAGAAAACGTGAGCACCAAGGCGGCCCCTCCGAATGCCAGAACGGCAGCGGCTAGCAATTTGTACTTGCGCTCGACCTCGACGAACAGCACACTCACCGCGACGGACAACACTACACTCAGGTACGCACCTGCTTCGTTGGGAGAACCAACTGTTCCACCAACCCTTGGGAATTTGTTGGTCGCATCGTGATCCACTCGAATATGAAGCGGTCCCCAAAGGCTCGTTGAGACATACCCGAATCCGAGCCCCACCATCAAAACGCCTTCTATCAAACAGCCAGCCAAAAGGAAGGAGAGGACGAACAGCACATCCCTCCGCGTGCGGACGAAATGCGCCAGGTAACAGAACACCAGGTACATTTGTACTAGGAAAAATATCCCGAAGGCGGAAAGTCTTGCGTCTCGCGCAGCCAAAATACTTAAGGCGCTGAACCCCAAATAAGAGAGTAGCGCCCAGTTTCGTTGTAGTGACGAGCGAGCTTTCTGTCCTCGATGCGCCAGCCTTTGAAGGAACCATGACACATACAGGACAAGTAAAACTATTGTTGTGACGGAGACGCTCAATCCCGCGAGTGCTCCAGACGATGCGTCGGCCTCACGATAGAACAGGTGGGTACCCAATTGGAGGGGAATGTCGAGCACGACAATCCCAAGGAGCACTTTCTGAACGGATTTCGCTCTCAGAGCGGCGAATGGGCTAAGCAGCGCTAGCGCAAGCGCAGAAAGAGTGGCTTCTAATCCACGTTGAACAGAAATCGATGGCTGCTCCAGCGTTCTAGAAAAGAGGCTTATTGCACTCCTTTGTTGGAGGTGCCGCTCTTCAGTCGAGTCCCACATGGCCTTCGGCCTCGGTTCCGGCGTGAGATTTTGTCACGACGTGTTGGACGTCGGTTTCTAGCGGTTTTCGTCTGACGTGTAGGCGTGTGATGCGATTGATCGTCCGATACGCGTGGCCCGTACCGTCGGGGTTCTTCAGGATAAGTCCCGTCGCGGCAACGGCGGCCTTCAGCCTGATTTTCCCTGCGGTGTCGTCACCGAAGATCTGCAAGCGTGGGAGCCGCCACAGCGGGAAGCTCTTATCGACCCATGTCGGCTCCGTGGTCATCACCGTTCTTGCGCCACAGCGAATGGCGTGGTGTGCTAGTTCTGGGGAGTAATTCCCATTCGGAAAGGCAAAGCTTGAGCAAGGCTCCTCGATCTGTTCAGTGATTTTGGCGATACTCTTCTCGATATTTTCAAACGCTGCACACTGGTTCTCTCGTGTCAGGATGGCATGGATATGTCCATGGGCCCCGATGCTGAAGCCGCGTCGGTGCAGTTGGCGCAACTGCTCCCAACTCATCAAGCCAACATTTTCGTCGCACAGGTCGGCATCGATGCCGTAGTGTAAACACGCATGCTCGATTCGCTGGACCAACGAAGCGTAAGGAAGTTGTTTCAAGATTTGCAGGCTCATGCCGTTTGGAGCAACGCCTAGTTTTTTCCGCAGAGCGCGATAGCGATCAAACCACAGAGGCATTTGGTCATCAATGGAGCTCGACACCACAAAAAAGACGGCCGGTATTCCGAGACGCTCCAACTCGGGGGCCACAACGGTTGCGTTGCTGCGTTTTCCGTCGTCAAAGGTAAGCAAGCAAAATGGCCTTTTGCCCCGACGGCCTAGCTGCCTGGGTAGATCGTCCAGGTGGATGAAATCAAAAGAACGACTCAGGACATCGACGTGCCTACGCGTCTGCTGGCGATCGAGAACGTGCTCGTTGACAATCACCCCACCCCTTCTGAAGCGACGGGCGAGCGCCAGACAAATCGCGCCGATAGCGTTCAACATGGGACTGCTCGTGACATCGTCCTCACCGCTGTCTCGGCCCCACGCGATGACAGCGCTCAACTCGAAGTCCCGCGTGGCCTTGTCCCGCGCCGGAAAATCAAGGTTGTATAGCGGTAACCGGCCGTGGCTCAGGCGATATGTTCCAGACGACAGAAGAACGATTCGGATCCGCAAATTCGCACGCGGCTTCCGCAACTCTCGCGATGAGTTCCGGCGTAAGTTCCCCGTACATCGGCAGCGAGATGATTCTCTGCGCGTAATCTTCCGTCACCGGGAAGTCCCCTTGCTTGTATCCCAAATCGTGATATGCGGGTTGCAGATGAATGGGCACAGGGTAGTGGATGCCGCAATTGATTCCGCGACTCGAGAGGTAGTCCTTACACTTGTCTCGGTGGCTGACTCGAACAACGTAAAGATGCCATACGGATTCCGCGTACGGAGCTGCTTTCGGCGCCACAATCAGGCTCTTCTCGAATAGCAGTCGATACCGCGCTGCGTGCTGACGCCGCGCGGCATTCCACTTCTCGAGATATTTCAGCTTGACCCGGAGAACTGACGCTTGCAGCGTGTCGAGGCGACGATTGTATCCGCGAAGCAGATGATGGTATTTTTCTCGCTGGCCATAGTTGCGAAGCATCTCTACCTTTTTCGCGATCGCCGGGTCATTCGTCACCACTGCACCCCCGTCCCCGTACGCGCCAAGATTTTTCCCGGGATAAAAGCTAAATGCCGCGGCGTGAGCTAAAGAACCCACCCTGCGCCCCTTGTACCGCGCGCCGTGCCCTTGGCAAGCGTCTTCAACGACGACCAATTTGTGGCGCCGCGCCAACTCCATGATGGGATCCATGTCGGCAGGCTGTCCGTAAAGGTGTACGGGAACGATCGCCTTCGTCCGCGGCGTGATGGCCCTTTCGATGGCTGCCACATCGATCGTGTATGTATCCGCATCGATGTCCGCAAAGACTGGCGTCGCGCCCGCATGAGAAATTGCCAGAGCAGAGGCGATAAAACTGTTTGCTGCGGTAATGACCTCGTCCCCCGGCCCAATGTCGTACGCTCGCAAGGTCAACTCGAGCGCGGACGTTCCGGAATCTACGCCGGTCGCGAATTGCACCTCGCAGAAGCCCGCGAACTCCTCCTCGAACAAGCACACTTCGCGCCCAAGGATGAAATCCGTCGCACGGATTACTTTGGACACCGCCGCGTCTATTTCCTGTGCAATCTCGGTGTATTGCGCAGCCAGATCAATGAACGGCACTTGCGAATGCGCTGTGTGCATACGAATCATCTTTCTCCACCTCCACTTGCTGTCCCTTGCATTCCACCGAGCGGTTCACGGCTTCCAGCACGCGCACTACATTAAGCCCCTCGATGCCGCCGCTGATCGGCCGCTTGCCCAGGCGCACGCACTCCAAGAAATGGCGGCACTGATTTTTAAGCGGTTCGGTCGGCTTGATGTGAGGGCTGATGACGTCCCCGTCGCGAATCTCGAAGCGAAACTCGCCGTAATTTAGCGGCTCTTCCTTCACCGTGCTCACGCCCTTCTCAAACACGCGGACCTGCTCAGGCCCGTTGAGATCATTGAAGGCAATGCGCCGGTCGCTTGTGACGATGACGACCTCACGGGCCTTGTCCGGATCCGCCCAACTCACATGAACGTGCCCGATGATATTGCCGGGATAGCCCAGCGAAATGAACCCCACATCATCCCGGCAATTTCGCAGTACCTTGCCTCCCACTGCGCTGACCCACTCCGGGACGCTGTCCAGCAGATAATTGAAAATGGCCACATCATGCGGTGCGAGGTCCCAGAGTGCATTCACGTCATGGCGAATCGGCCCTAGGTTCGTGCGGCGGGCGTACAAGTAGTAGACCCGCCCTGAACTCATTTGCACGTACTCTTTGACTTTCTGGATCCCGGCGTTAAACACGAACGTATGGCCGACCATCAGCACTGCAGACTTCGATTCCGCCAACGCGATCAACTTTTGCGCATCGGCGGTCGTAGTCGTCAGAGGTTTCTCGACGAGCACGTGTTTACCAGCGGCCAGCAAACGGCGCGTCACGTCGTAGTGCATGCTCGCTTCGGTGCAAACGACCACCGCATCGACACCGGGATTCTCTGCGACATCGTCAACTTTCATGCTTAGCTGCACACCGGGAAAACGGCAACCCACTTCACGCAATCGATCGGCGCGGCCGTCACAAACGGCTACCAGGCGCAAATCGGCCAATTCATGGAAGATACGAACATAATTCGTTCCCCAATAGCCGCAGCCGACCACCGCAATCCGCAACGGATCGTTGACCATGGGCACAGCCTTCGTACCCAGCGATGGAATTGTGATGCTCATTCGGCACCCCTTCCGCCCAGAACTGCGGGAATTGTCAGCAAAAGTAGTCGAAGATCGAGCAAGAATGATGCGTTCCGTAGGTACTGGAGGTCCATGTGAATCATCTCTTCGAAGGAAACGCGGCACCTTCCGTTGACTTGCCAAAGACCGGTGATCCCAGGCAGAGCCGCAAGACGTTTGTGCTCGCCGTTGCGATAACAAGCTACTTCATACGGTGGAACCGGCCGGGGTCCGACCAAACTCATTTGCCCTTTCAGAACGTTGAACAGTTGCGGCAGCTCATCGAGACTCGTGCGACGCAGCATGCGCCCAACACGCGTCACTCGTGAGTCATTGGTCAGCTTGAATTTTCCGCCCTTTTCTTCACTGCGCTGCGCGCGTCCAGCCACAAAATCACGAATGTAAGCTTCGTGTACCCGCGAGTCCGCATCCGCCAGCATGGAGCGGAACTTGTGCATGCCAAATTTGGTGACTGCCCAGACTGTCTCTCGGCCCGTTTTCTTTCGTTTGGCCCCGACCCGCTCGTGAGTAAAGAAGACTGGCCCGCGAGAATCGAGCTTGATTAGCGCGGCAATCAACAAGAACACCGGAACGAGCAGGAAGAGGAGCACGCTGGCGAGGCAGACGTCCAAACAACGTTTGCAAAGATAATAGAAGGGCCTATTCGCGCTTGCCTCAAGCAAACCCACGATGCCTCGCTCTTGCTCATCGGTGGGAACCGTAGCTGCCTTTTCTGCTTGGCGTTTTGTAATTTGGATGTAGCCCAGCCCCACCGAATCATTAAGTGGCATCGCATCAGAGCAGGCTGCGACCGAACTGCCGCTCGGTCTCCGCCACAGCGGCTTACCGGAAGTACTCGAGGGAATCATTTTTTTTTTTGCAGCTGCTTTGTAAATTGTGACTGAACTTTGTGGCTAGAGTTTGTGATAGATAGCGGCAGGGATAGGAAAAGTGCGATTATTCAAAACCACCCCGAGAATGGGTGTGCCCACCATCCGCAGCTCCTCCATGACCTCGCGCACCGTCTCTCGGGGCGTTGAGTTCGCCTCGACGATCAGCACGAGTCCGTCAGCGCCAAAGCTCGGCGGCGCCACAGCTCGATCCGAGCGGGCGGGAGAATGAATGAGCACGTACTTGAACAACGTACGCAGCTCGTTCATGCGATTCTTCAGCCGCTCCGAAATTTCACGGGCACTTAACTCGAACTCGGTGTTGGATGCTCCGGTTGGCATAACCCAAAGATTGCTGTCGCTAGTCTTGCGAACAAACTCGTTCACAGGACCAGAATTGCAAAGCGCTTCGGCCAGCCCTTTCTCGTTGGTCACACCGAAATACCTATGCACGAACGGCGATTCAAGATTGGCGTCCACGGCGCAGATCCGCCCGTCGGCCCGCTCCGCCAGAACCTCAGAACATCGCGCGCTGATCGCGGACGCAGCGCGCCCGTCTTCTATGCCAGAAAAGACGACGACCTGCGGCGTGCCCTGCGTCTCTCTCTTCCCTGCGGGCGAAAAAATGCAATGTACCAACTTCAGTTCTTCGCGCCGCCTTATCCTCGCCGATTCCAATCGGTGAGGATTCTTTAGCGAGACCTCCCGGCTCCGACTCTTAGCTTTCTCTTTAGCCGATTCGGGCCATCGAATCTGTTGTCTCGCTTCCTTCCGCTCGGGATTAGGAAGTTCGATCTCGACGGAAGAGGCCCGCTCGTAAACCGCCGTCTTAATCGCACTGGACGAACCGGCCGACGATTGAAACAGGTCGTGTTCTCTGCCGATTTGCTGCAGCAGCTCGAAATTCTTGCTCATGGACGGAATGCTTACAAACTCAGAAATTAGTTGGAATGCCTTATGGGCAGCCGAATTTGGTCGCCGACTTCAATGTGGTCGGGATTCATTAGATCTGGATTGAGCTTCCGCAACTCGGCTAGCACTGCTTCGTCATAGTACCCCACGGACTGCTCGCACAGATTCGAGATGTTATCGTCGGGCTGGACGGTATAGGTAATAAATCCGGCCTTCTCCTTCGTTTGATCAAAGTACAGATTCGCGCGTTTGGGGCTGGCGAAAACCGCGGGCGTTTGCACCGCAGAGTCCTCAGGAACGTCGATGCCATGAGAAGATCGAACCCCTGCCGCGCCTCTGTGTGTGACAAAATATATCGCAAGAATCGCCAACAGCGCGGAGAGGCTCGCCGTTTGCCATGCCCGGTGCTCGAACACTCTCCCCGTCAGCCCACCGATTCTTGGCGTGGGCAGCCCAACAAACCGCATTTTGCCGAAGATGTTATCCAGGGACAAATCGTTCAAGGCTTCTCGCACGATTCTCCTGCCAATCCTTTTGCAGCCGAGGGCACAACCTAACGACAACGCATTGAAACAGATATTGTTGATATTCCGCGGAATGCCCCGGCCCAACCGAGCAATAAGACCGATGGCTGATGGGGTGAAGATTCCCGGGCCGTCGTAGCCGGCGATACCCAAGCGATGACGAATGTAAGAGGATGTCTCTTTCTGCGACAGCCGCTTCAACCCGGTGAGCACCGCGATGCGTTGTCTCAATTGCGCCAGTCGAGGCTTCTGCAACCGCCGCGCCAATTCCAGCTGGCCGGAAAGCACGATTTGAATAAGTTTGTGGTCTGCGGCTTCACAATTCGAAAGCAAACGCACTGTTTCCAGGGCTTCATCGGTAAGATTCTGAGCTTCATCGATAAAAACGACGACTCGCTTGCCGGCAGAAGCCTCTCCTAAGAGAAACCGACTCAAACGAGCGTGCGACTGCACGATGTCGTTGTCGCAGCCATCAATACCCAGAGCCTCGAGCAAATAACGGATGAGTTCTCGCGAATTGCACTTGGTCTGAAACAAGAATGCGCTGCGAATCGAACCTTTCAATCGTTCCAAAAGTTGAAGGAGCAGCGACGTCTTACCCATTCCAGGTTCAGCAATGAGCGCAAGAAAGCCAGCACCAGTCTCGATTCCGCAGAATAGCGAGGCAAGCGCCTCACGGTGTCCAGGACTAAAATAGAGGTACCGCGGGTCCGGGCTGACACCAAAAGGCTGCTCACGCAATCGATAAAAATCCAGATACATCGCCTTCACTCACTCTTCGGAAATGCTGCGAGAACTGGGCTTCCAACAAAATCCGCCACTTCCTGCGGCGTACGGAACGATGGATCCAAGCGATCCATCACAAAGGCCAATGTCACGCTGGCCATCGCAGCCAAAACCCCCCCAATCAGGACGAACACGAGCCGGTGTCGCTGCGGCTTGAAAGGCACGCTGGCCGCCTCTGCTATCAGTACGTTCGAGATGCGTTGCTGGTCCAGCGCATCCGAAATGCGCGCCTCCTCTTGCTTGCGGAGATAAAGCAAGTAGTTTTCTTCGTTAGCCTTGGTCGTGCGCAGCATGTCCCGTTGCAGGACTTCCTGTTGATCGAGCCGCTCGCTCTCCGCGCGATACAAGCGAACCATGCCCGCCGTCGCCGTCTCGCGTGCCCTTAACGCTGCCAAATCCGTGTTGGCCTTGGCGAGCTCCGCGCGCAAAGCCTCATAAGTCGGATCCGTATCAGTCGTCTCGTCCCGCAACGGGGCTTTCTCTGCGGCTGCGATCGCATCTCTTGTTTGAGTGATTTGTTGCTCTACTTCTTGCACTGGCCGGTAACTCGGCTCAAACTTCGTCAATAGCTCGCTGCGCTTGAGTTCCAGCTCCAATAGCGTCGATTTCAGTCTCTCCATCAATTGCGGGTTGTCGGCAGTGCGCACCTGCGTGGTATGTCGCGCCGGCAGTGACGCAAGTTGTGTCTGCAGCGACAGGATTCGCCGTTGCGTTTCTTCGATCGCTGCTCGGGTTTCGTGTAGCGACGCCTCGAATTCGCTGCGCTTCCGCACCGTGATTTCGCGGGTCAACGTCGGCGACACGATACCTTCCTTGTGGCCAAATTCAGCGAGTTTCGCTTCGCTCTTCTCCAGCGCACCGCGATACTCTTCCACCTGCCGGTGAAAAAAGGCGAACGCCCCGGGAACGCGGTGCATCGCCAGATGTTTTTCTAGGTAAAAATTGGAGAGGGTCTTCAGCACATGCGCCGCTTGGTACGGATCGCTTGCCCGGTATGTCACACTGATCAGGTTTGTCCGTTTGATTGGCTCAACCTTCAGTTTCTTCTCCAGCGACAGGACCGCCTTCGCGACCTTCCCGTCATCTTGACGGCCACTGTCGGCCTCGTTTGCGCATTCGCCGCCATTCGGTGTCCCAAAGGAGGAATTAGTATCTTTGTCTAACTTACAAGCAATTATCACTTTGGCAAGGAGATCCTTGGACTTCAGCAGTTCCGCTTCGGACTCCAGCTCTTCCTCAGTAACTTCCGTTTGAGTCTGACGTGGTGTTTCGCGTTCTGCGGACACTACAGAATCGGCCCGCTCATGTCGAACCAGAATCTTCGTTTGTGCTTCATATTCCTTAGGCAACACCAGGGCAATTCCAAGCACCGCACCGAAAAGCGCCAGGAAGGTAGTGACCATCAGCCGGCGTTGGCGAAAACCAATCGCTAGAAAATCACGCAGCGTGACGTGATTCTGTCGATCCTCAGCCAGCATGTGCTTGTCTCTTTCAGGCACGGTAACCTCGCTCCTCGCGGATTCCTTAGTGAAAGATTGGGTTGGCGTACAGGCCTATCGATGACGACGGAATAAAAAGGCGCTCGAACTTCGACATGCCGCTCTTCGGGACGTACAGAAAGTCGCTCGGTTGCAAATAGGCGTCTTCTTCCAAATTAGCTTCCTTCAACATCTTCTTCAGGTTCACCTTCTTCACTTGGACCCAGCCCTCAGGTACGCGGTGAAAAAGCAGGATTTGGGAATGCTTCGCGGAATCCTTCAGCCCACCGGCAATGGCCACGGCCTGCGCCACAGTTGTTTCGCCTCGCAAATCAAATTTGCCGGGATGACCGACGTCCCCACCCACAATGAAGTATGGTTTCTCGAAATCCTTCAGCTCAATGTTAATCACGGGGTCATGCAGAATCTTGCCGTACGCAATTCGCAGCGAGTTGGAAGCCTCCGGCAGCGTCAAACCTTCCACGTGGATGTCCTCAATCCCGCGCAAAGTGATGAATCCATCTGGCTGTATTGTCACGGTCTGATTGAATTCGGGCGTAAACGGAAAATTCAGATCCAGCACATCCGCCGAGTGCAGCTGGTAACGGTTATTGCGGTGCTGCAAGAGCGGATGCTGCCCAGGCTCGTCGCTGCTTTTCGCGGTAGTAACGCTAGGGCCGGGAATGGAGGCCGATCCTTGGCCGCCAAGCCCACTCTTCTGCGCCTGGGTGCCGTTTGCCGACAGAGTTGCTATGCAGAACGCAGCGGCACCCCGCACGATCCATCTGTAGTTGCTGTTGTTGCTCATCCATCGCTCCTTCGTTTCTGTGTGGGCGTTCACAATTCTCCGGGTTCGAAACCGAGTAGGGAAACATTGGGGCCACCGACAACACCCGTCCGGCATTGAACCGGTAAGGCGCTGATCCAGGTTCGATCAATCGCCACTGCGATAGAACGCTTCAATAGGGACACAGAAATAATCAGCTTCGACTCTTGTTTGCGTTCCAGCACAATGCCGGTTAGTCCGCGCAACGGTCCTTGGTCTAGGTACACCACCCGACCAGTTTCCACGAATGGCCACGGCTGGGCGGAAATGTTGGCCCTTCCCACCAGCTCCACGGCAGCGATTTCGTCGCGACCCACAGCCGTAAAGCCTGTTCTTGTCCCTACAATCGACAGAACCCCAGGTACACTTAGAATTGGCAAACGTCGCTCCGGATCGAGGCGACAGAACAAATATCCGGGAAAGAGCACCACCTCTACATCTTTCCACCGATCCGACCACCGGTGCCTCTGTCTGGAAACGGGAAGGAGACACTCGTATCCTTTGCGAGCCAGACACTGCGCCGCGCATTTCTCCCATCGATTGCGAACCATCAAAGCAAACCAGAGGTATTCCCTGTTCGCCGAAATGTTTCCGCCTTGCGTGAGTAGGTCGCGCATCCGGTCGCATCAATGCATTCGCTATGTTTTAAGCTTGAGTTAAGAATTTCCTGTCAAAAACCGAAAGAAGGCCAGCTTGCAAAAGACGGGCTTACGCCCGTCCAGTCCCATCAAGAGTGTTAAGGTTTTTTGACATTCTGTAATGCTTCGCTTATTGGGCTTCAAACCCGCATTTTCACGACTAATCGAAAGACACCAACTGGCAAAACTTACAGTCGCCACCTTGGTTACGACACACAAGTGATAAACTTCGCCCCGATTGAGGATCTCGCGATCCTCGTCGCACCAACCGCCAATACAGCGAAGAAGGAACATCGCTGCATCGGAAGTTTTGGCGAACGAATCGGCTTATGGGGCTCTACGCAAATACGAATGCCGCGATTCGACTCGAAAAGTGCATGACGGCGTGGTCAAGAGCTGATTAGTTCCGAAAGCGAGATAGCCTGACTTCTCTTCCAGGGAACGCCCCACCACCGTTTGAATGCGAAAGGAGCGCATGCGTTCTTTATTCTCGTCGCCACTTACCCGTAGCCCCTATTAACTCTAGGCTGATGGCATAGACATCTCGACGTACTAGCCGGCGGTAAATGACTTGCGCCTCCGACTGGAGGCCGCCTTCAAGAGACTTAATTACTGGTAATCACTGCCAGTGGGAGATACCACATGGCTGGTAACCAGGCCCTCGCCAGCTATGCGATCCAGTCGTCGAGGGGCCTCATCTCAAGCGCCAATCGCCTCTTCGAAGGTTTTGTGAGAAACCTGCTAACAACAGGTTCGTTTGTTCGTTTGGTCTGTAGCCATTACGAATTCTCTGGTTCGGTGATTCTAGATTCCTGCTTCAACTTTGAGGCCCGATAATGAGTCTCGAGCGTCGGCCCGCGTCCGTGGACATCGGCAAGAGTCTGTGGAACTGTGAGAATTGCCAGTTGCTGGAGAAACGCCCTGCTCATCAGACTTTTGACGGTACTTTGTAGCGTGCCGAAGCCTCCCAAAACTGCATTGACCCGCCACCCGAAAAGTCTTTTTGGAAGTTTTCATCCGCAAGGCTCTTTCTGTCATGCGAACCCGTTCGAGTTTGCTTGGGCTAGAGCACTGACAAGAAGGGACAAAGAGTGCATCAGTGGAGCATTGCAAATTGAGAATTATCCCTAATCAAGCCACCAGATAGAGAAGAGCCAGTGAACATGATCATCGCGGATCGCTTGCGAAACATTAGAGAGATGAAGAAGCTGTCGCAAGGAGATGTGGCGAAACGAAGCGGGCTATACCGCTGTTATCTTTCACGTGTAGAAAACGGGCGCACGATTCCTACGATTGCAACACTGGAGAAGATGGCTCGTGCGCTTGAAATTCACACGTACCAACTTTTCTACGAAGGTGAGAAATCGCCCGAACCATCTGTTATCGCAAGAGGCAGAACTCACAAGCCTGGATGGGGAAGCACGGGAAAAGAGGCACGTTTCCTGCGTGAACTCTAGAGGTGCTTAGGAAAAATGCAGGAACGCGACAGACAAATCCTGCTACGGTTCGCCGCAACGATCAGCCGGTTCAGGAGAAAACACCGCTAACGATGCCGGGACTCCGCCGGGCGGCGCAGTTTTGGCCGTTTTGCTTCAGCGCCCCCTGTTCGTTTTGACAGTTCCAACAAATGAGGCGGGGAAGGTATGTTTGTCACTCTTGGACTGAAGTACCTCGAAGGCGGCCACTCGTCTCTGCTTGGCGTAGACAGCTGAGGTTACAGCAGCAGCCCTCTGGCCGCCTCCTTCATTCTTTTAAGGACAGCAACCTCCGTCAACCTCCCGGTCACGCCCGTTACGCGCAACGTGCCCACTAGCCGCCAGCGAGGAGCCCGCCTGCGGTAGGCAATAAGATTCTCAGATAGCTGTGGATAAGTCCTTTGAACGTTTTTCGCCTAGGAAGCGCGTGTCCTCCCGCGGCAGTCCGTCCATCCATCGTTTTAGCACAAAGGCTCACAATCGTAATTGAAACAATGCCGATCTCAGCTCCTTCATGAGTCCCCTCACCTCGCAGACGATAACTGGAGGAATCCGCGAAGCTGGGAGACTGGCTCTCTCCCGTGGGTAACAATAGCTTTGGCGGGCCTACGCGGATTTTGCGGCTCAAACCGCCATTGAGTTGCTTTCTGGTCAAGGGATATTCATTGCAGCGGGCAGGTTTCACCTGTCAGTTCTGACAGGTGCGGACTCAGGCCTGGAGAATTAGGACAATTGAGCGGGGGTGGAGGCGGTCACTCGGTTCTCTTGGCGCGAACGGCTGAGGTCGCGGCAGCAGTCCTCTGACCGCCTCCTTTCTTTCAGAAGATACGAATTCTTGGGATGATCCGCGAGGCCAGGGTTGACTTAGCGGCGGGGCCTCGCCCGCAGCGTGCGCTGTCCTTGCCTTGTGGAAGTAAACAGAAAATAGTTTGCGTCTGGTGTCCAGGCCCCGCAATTCGCCCTCCAGCCATCCAGCGTCCGGTTTCCGCTCCTTCAGCAGAGGGTGTAGATCCGAGCCGTTAGCGGAAACCTCCCCGAGAGAGAATGAACCCGTTCGGGAATCTCTAAGGGAGAAGCGCAAGACTCTCCCAGATGGAGAGCGCTTAGAGATGCAAGATGCGCCCCAGGGATGGCTCATAAGAGTCGATTAATCAGATTCATGAGCGGTATCAGCACTGGCAAAACTGACAGTTGGAGGCGGGCAGAACCATCGCGATAGTACCTCGTGCTTGGATACCATCACGGGCCACCGATTCTGCTTGAAGTTGTAGGGCGGCCGGGGTGTGGACCTGACGAAAAGTGCGGTGGTGTTTCTAAAGCTGCGATGTTGGCCTCTGGCCCGGGTGCTCGCGCGACCTCGTAAGTAGCAGCTTGGTGCTAGTGCCTTTGCCTAGATCATTTCGATGGTTAAAAAGTCGTCCGAAGATAGGCCTAGGTTTCTAATGCAGGATGTTTCCCAAAACAGACTCGTCAGGCTTCTCCTTCTCGTTCTGTCGTTGTGCCTGCTGACAGGTCTCAACTCAGGATCCCCGTCGCAGGACAGGGGCAGTCCTGCCCCACTGCAGGAGAGGGCAGCAAAGACGCAGGCCAGTTCGGACGCTGGCCACGTAGGAAGCGACGTGTGCATCACTTGCCACGAAGAGCAAAATCGCCGCTTCAAGTACACCGCTATGGGAAAGGTGATGATGCTCAATCCGCGCAATCCGGAAGAGGCGCGCGGATGCGAAGCGTGCCACGGGCCGGGCCAAGCGCACGTGGAGGCAGGGGGAGGCAAGGGCACGATTCCGATACGATTCGGCAAAGATTCAAACAATTCCGTTGCGGAACAAAACGCGGTTTGCATGGGCTGCCATTCTCGAGGTTCGCACATGTTCTGGAAGGGCAGTCCGCATGAATCACGCGGAATGGCGTGCGTGGATTGCCATCAGGTTAAGCAGGGAATGAAGATCAGCGGAGTCTCGGAGGCTCGATATAATGCCCCCCTCACAGAAAATCGCGGTCTGATAAAACCACAGCCGGAGTTGTGTCTACAGTGCCATCAGATGAGGCGCGCACAACTGCAGCGCTCCTCGCACATGCCTTATCGAGAAGGCAAAGTAACGTGCACGAGCTGCCACAATCCGCATGGCACGCCCAATCCGAAGCAACTTATCCAAAGCACCACGAACGAAAACTGCCTGAGCTGCCACACGGAACGCCGCGGACCGTTCCTTTGGGAACACCCACCGGTCGTGGAGAATTGCGCAAACTGCCACGAACCGCATGGCACCAGCAACCCGCAACTCTTGAAGGTGCGTATGCCGCGCGTATGCGATTCCTGCCACGACGGCAGCCGGCACCCGACGCAACCCCAACCACTTAACTCGATCAAAAACTTCAATCGCGGCTGCACGAACTGCCACTCTTACATCCACGGATCCAACCACCCATCAGGCTCGGCGTTCTTGAGATGAGAAGGGGAAACCCAAATGAATGCTTTAGGCACAATGGCAGCTCTCGCATCGCTTCTCGTGGCGCTGCCCTTAGCGGTGCGGGCGCAGACCCAGACGCCAAGCAAGGAACAAGCTCCGGACAACACCCAAGGCCAAGGCGAAGACAAAACCCACGCTGTGGACAAGGATGTGAACCACCGTTATGTAGACTTTGGCGTGCGGTTTGCCACCGGCGACGTCTACGGGCGACCAGACCTGCCGTTTAGCCCTGTACTCAAAACCTCAAAGTTCAACGAATACCGCGATGTGCGGAATGGTTTCTTTGTGCGTCGCGCCGACGTCAGGTTTGACAACATCCTGAACACCAAGAACTACGTTTCCTTGCAAGCATCGAAGGCCGTGTACCGGGATCAGAGCTATCTGGGCTCGTTCGGCGAATACGGCAAATTCTTGGCCCAATTCCGCTACGACGAGATTCCTCACATCTACAGCAACACGACGCGCACGCTATTTACGCAGGCTTCGCCCGGCCTCTATGTGTACCCTGCGCTGATTCGCCAATCGTTTCAGGCAACGTCGAGCACCAACCTTCCGAGCGTCATCAACTCACAGCTCGTGCCGCAGTTGAATTTCATAACTCCGCAGATCCTCCGGCAAGGCGGCACGGCTTCTTTCAGCTACGATGTAACTCCGCGCTGGAACTTGAATGCAATGTACTTTCGGGAAAGCCAGCGCGGAGACCGCGCGATCGGGCTGATTATGAATTCGAGTCCCAGCGCGAGCGCGACCTCGGGCTTTGGGGTGGAGCTGCCGGAGCCGATTCGCTACTACAACAATCTGGTGCGCGTGGGCGTCGACTATGGGCAAAAGAGCTGGACCTTGGCCGGCGCCTACATCGGCTCTTTCTTCCAGAACGACATCCATCAGCTGACCTGGGACAACCCTTTCATGTTTACAGGCGAGACGACCAAGACTCCCCTGACCGGGAGAATGGCACTGTATCCTGACAATCAAGCAAATTACGCGAATTTCGCAGGAGCAACAGACTTGGGGAAGTATCTGCGATTCACGGCGAGCATTACGCCAGGGTGGTTGCGACAGAACGAGCCTTTTCTTCCGTACAGCACGAACACGGCGATCAACACTTGCGGGCCTGGAGGAAACCAGGCATGCACGTCGCCGGCGGCGCTGCCGGAAAGGAGCTTGAATGGGAGCACACAAACGCTTGCCATGAACTACACCCTGGTGAGCGCTGTGTGGAAAAGCGTGGAGCTCAAGGCGAACTTCAGGCACTACGATTACAACGACAACACGTCCGTCTTTACCTTTACACCGGCACAAGGTGATGCATCGGACCCTGACCCAGGCGGGCACGAGAACACACCATTTGGCTTCAATCGAAAGAATCTGGAGTTGACGGGAAACTGGTACTTCGCCAAGAAGAGTTCAGTTAAGGTTGGCTACGAAGCGGAATGGATGGACCGCTCGCACCGGGATGCCGCGCATTCGTTGGAGAACTCCGTGTTCGGTGCGGTCGACTGGGTTCCGATCAAGGACCTGCTGTTCCGGGCTTCCTACCGACACAGTGACCGAAAGCCAGACAATTATCAGGACGAGCAGGCCAGTGACCCGGTAACGGGCGCGCCAGTTCTTTGTTCGGACACTACGAACGTCAATTTCACCGCTGATGAACGATGCCATCGCAGGTTCGACCAGGCCGCGCGTCTGAGGGACCGCGCCGACGGGCTGCTGCAATACGCCCCGACAGACAAACTGACCTTCTCGGTCTTCGCCGGCACTTTGCAGAACAACTATAATCGGCGCGGCGGAACAAACAGCCCAACCGCGCTCAACTTCCTCACGGGGCCAGTGGCCACAACGGCCCCTTACTATTTGTACGGACTTCTAAAGGACATCTCTTACAACATCGGCTTCGATGCGGACTACGCCTTGTCCAAGCAAGTAACCCTATACGCCGAATACTCACACGAGAAAAACTACACGCGGATGATTTCACGCAATCGATCACCGGTTTCCCCTCCCGGGACGATCCTCACTTGTACCGGTTGTGACAGCGCGAATAATGACTGGGAAAGTCTAACCCGCGAGCCCGTCGACATTTACAGCTTGGGCATCGACCTGTACTTGTGGAGCAAAACTTCTCTGACTACCTATTATTCGCTATCCGCCGCCAAAGCCAACGTTCTCAGCCACCCTTTGGGAGATCCAACGATTGTAACCGGTCCAAACGCATTCGTTTTGACTGGCACCAGTGCGGCAGTGGACTACCCTCAAACGACCAGCCGCCTCCACGATTTTGCCGTGGTTTTCAAGTACAAGCTCACAGAAAATTTTTCGCCAAGAGTCGAATATCGCTATCAGCAATGGGATAACAGGGACTATCAAACCTCGCCGATGACTCCGTACATGGGATGCGTGAGTCCCATACCCAACGGACCGCCAGTAACAAATGCTGTGCCTGGCTGCACGACACCGATCCTGCTCTCGAACACCCCTAACCCTGGGACCTCGCCTAGCCCATTCTACCCAGGCTTCGTTGTAGGCGACACGAACGCGGCTCGCTATTTGTTCCTGGGAGTTGACCAGCCTTCCTACCACGCGCACACAGTTATGGCGACGCTCGAATACCGATTCTAAGAGCATTGCACTCGCGGTACGTAACTTCCAGCAAGATCGCTTCAAGAGCGGGTCTTGGCTGCTACTTGAGTGTCTTTACAAATTCTGCAATGGCCTTGGCCTGCGCCTCGTTCACGCCTGACAAACCCTTCTTGTGGGGTGGCTTCGAGTTCGGCTCACCCTTCGTTATGTGCTCCGCAATTTTGTCGGCGTCTAGCGCCGTTCCTTTTAACGCGGGTGCCTTTACCGCAGGTTTTCCTTCACCGGCAACGCCATGACAACCGGAGCATTTTGACTTGTACAGCGCAGCTCCTTCGTCGGCACCCCGTGAAACGGCAGGAACAGCCACGAGCAATGCGATACCGAGCGCATTTCGGATAGACGACCTGTATTTCATAAACTTCGTCTCCTTTCAAAGTTCCGCTAACTACGAAATACCTGTTCAATTACACCGTTCATGCAATCCGAGGATGGCCTCCGGAAATCATTTCTTTTGAACTTTCGATATGCGCTGCTCAATGCCGAGCGTTTTCAGAATCTGGGGCGAGGCTTCATCCATCGCCAATGTTTCATGGCAGGTACTACAATCCTGAACGACGGTCTTACCATCCTTGGTGGTGTGCGAACCGTCGTGACAGCGAAAGCACCCGGGAAATTCCGTGTGTCCGAGATTATTGGGATACGTCCCCCAGCCAACCTTTAGGTCTGGAAACACATTGCGTTTGTAAATTGCGAGAATCGCGCGAGCGGCTTGCTCAACGTCCTGATACCGGTTTGCAAAAAGTTCTGGAAAGTTCTGCCGGTAGTAGCTGGCCAGGGCCGCAGGCAATTGTTCTGAAGCTTCATCCCTTGAACCATAGCTTGACTTTAGCAGTTCCACGCCCTTCTTCTTGACAAAGGGTAAGCTGTCGGAGATTTCGCCCAAAGCGAGGGCGTTATTCATCCCCCGCTCGGGAGATTCAAACGTGTGTGTGGGCCGATTGTGGCAATCGACGCACTGCATCTCATGCTTTTGAAGGTTTTTGAGTGAGTCTTGCGTGGTTCCTTCACTCAAAAAAAACTCGGCGTGGCGGGTCATCGTGTTTCTGTATTCCACCCACGGAATGGTCTGTCTTTTGGTGTCTGCCGCTGCGAACTGGATCTTGATGCCCGGACCAAAGTGGGCGCCGTGAATGCCAGCGAACTTGCTTCCCCCTACCATCATCATCAACACCGTCTGCGTTAGCGTGTTCTTCTCATCCTCTGCGTAGTTATTGATCACGCGTAATCTGACTGCGCCAAACTTTTGCGCCCAGTGGCAGTTCTCGCAAGTCTCGGTGGCCGGTACAAGACGGTTGGTTTCCAGCGCGGAAGGAATTGGACGCGCGTAGGTGTCCCCCAGAGTTTCAACGAGCTGTCGAACGCCCGCTGTTTTGCTCGCGATCCATCCGGCCGCACCTGGAGCCACGTGACATTCCACGCACTCTAACCTGGAGTGCGGCGAATTCTGCTGTGCCACAAATTCCGGATTCATGACGTGGCACGACTGGCCGCAGAATTGCGGTGTTTCCATGTGCTTGACTGCCCGATAGGTCAACTGGGTTCCAATGATCACGTTGAGAACGGTAGTGATACCCAAGAACCAAGCGATGCGGCGCAGTGCTGCCTTCCGATCGAAGGTACTTTCAATACTTCCTTGAAGGCGACGTTTTCCAAAGTAAATACCGATCGGAAGCAGTGCCAGTCCAGCAAAAAATACGACTGGAAGAATCAGGAAAACCACAATCCCGGCGTATGGATTGCTCGCATGGCCCCTAAGCTGAACGGGCAGAACAAACAGCCAAGAAATACCCGCGGTTGTAACCAGCGCCGTACCCAGCAGGCCCAGCCAGTGAAGTGTCAGCAACTGCCAAACGGGTCTACGAGTGCGTGAGTTCATGAGCGCCGGTCTGCGCTGCACGAAGCTTAGAGAGTTTGCATCTAGACGCGCACCTGTCAGATTTGACAGCTACATCCTTATCGCCGGGGCGCTAAGTTTGCCGGAGACTCTTCGACATGAGCAGAAGGCTTTGGCGAAGCTAAGTTTTGCGTCCAGATGAAGTTGTGAGCAATCACAACTTCGAACGCTATGGCGGCGAACATGGAAAAGGACACTCAACACTCCTCAAATCCGCAAAACGATACCCCGTTCGGTAAGTGGCCACCCATGGGCCGAAGGGAGTGGGTTAAGGCAAGCGTCGGCGGAGGGCTAGGGCTAGCGCTCGGCGGTCTTCTTGATGTCTCCACAGTCCGGGCAGCAACCCAAGATCTAAAGCTCTCTCGCGTGAGTGAGTTTACAACCTCCTGCAACTTTTGCTCGTGCGGCTGCGGCATGATCGCATCCGTACGCCAGGGCAAACTGATTGCCATGGAAGGAGATTACGACCACATCGTGAACCGAGGATCGCTTTGCGTAAAGGGCATATCCATGTTCGCAACGCACACCTCCCCGAACCGTCTTGCAAAACCGCTCTACCGCGCCCCTGGCAGCGACCACTGGGAGGAGATCTCGTGGGAAAACGCGGTGGATCGCATCGCGCAGAAGATACGGAAGACACGTGATGAGACGTGGGTCGCCACCGAGAAGCTGGCCGACCTGGAGGTTCCGGTCAACCGGACCGACGCGATCGCCTTCATGGGGGGCGCGCAGAATACTAACGAGGAGTGCTACCTCTTCCAGAAAGCAGCGCGCCTACTCGGCATTCCATTCGTCGAACACCAGGCGCGCCTTTGACACAGTCCCACGGTCCCCGGTCTGGGGGCCGCCTTCGGTCGTGGGGCGATGACCAACCACTGGATTGACCTGCAGCATTGCAAGGCGATTTTGGTGGAAGGTAGCAATGTGGCGGAGAACCACCCCATGGCCTTCAAGTGGATCAGGAAGGCACAGGAAAACGGCGCGAAAATCATCCACGTCGATCCTCGGTTCACCCGGACATCGGCAACGGCGGATATCTACGCGCGGATCCGCCCCGGCACCGACGCTGCCTTTCTCAATGCCATGATCAACTACGTGCTCGTTCACAAGTTGTATGACGAGGACTACGTCACCACCCACACTAATGCTCTCTTCTTGGGCCACGCGGCCTTCGACTTCAAGGATGGATTGTTCAGCGGTTTCGACGAGGAGAAGCATAAGTACGACACCACGACTTGGGGTTATCAGCTCGATGCGAAAGGGATGCCGCGCGTCGCTGCGAGCTTGGATGATCCGCACTGCGTTTTTGCGCACCTCAAGAAGTTTGTTTCGCGTTACGCCCTTGAGGTGGGCGAGCGCATCACGGGGATCCCTGCGGCGGAGATCCAGCAGATCGCGGAAACCCTGGCCAAAAATCGGCCTGGAGCCATCCTGTACGCTCTTGGCATGACCCAGCACACCACGGGTGTGCAAGGAATTCGTGCTTTCACCGTTCTTCAGCTCCTTCTCGGCAACGTCGGCAAGCCGGGCAGCGGTGTCAACGCTCTGCGGGGCGAACCGAACGTTCAGGGCGCATGCGACATGGGCGTGCTCAACAACTACATGCCTGGCTATCTCAATTATCCAGCCCACACGGAACCTACGCTTGCTGAATACACAAAGAGAAATGGGACCGGAGACCGCAAATTCCTAGTCAACACGCTCAAAGCGTTCTACGGAGACGCAGCCAGCTCCGAGAACGACTTCGCCTACGCCTGGCTGCCTAAACGAAGCGCCGCGAAAGACTATGGCACCATGTCAATCTTCGAGAGCGCTCTTGCCGGAACGATGAAGATGTTGTGGATCGTTGGCCAGAACCCCGCGGTGACGACGCCTAATCTGAATCTGACGTTCGAGGCAATGGCAAAGTTTGAGATGCTGGTAGTTCAAGAAATCTGGGAGACGGAAACCGCTACGTTCTGGCGTCGACCTGGTGTCGACCCGAAGTCCATATCTACCGAGGTGGTCTTGCTTCCCGCCTCATTCTTTATGGAAAAAAATGGAACCATCACAAACTCAGGGGGCTTGGTACAGTGGCGACACGCCGCGGTTAAGCCTCCTGGTACGGCCAAACCCGATGGCGAAATCGTCGATCTCATATTCCGCCGTGTGCGCGACTTGGTGAAAGATTCAGCCGATCCAAAGGACGAGATCATCAAGAAAGCCTCTTGGACTTACACCACCGCCGAAGACGTGCTCCGCGAGATCAACGGTCGAGCGCTGGTCGACGTGCCAAGCAGCGGCCTGAAGGCTGGCGACCTCGTCAACAGAGTAGCCGACCTGCAGCCAGACGGCTCGACTTCTTCCGGGGCTTGGATCTACGCGGGAGTTTTTGGCGGCGGGGTAAACCTCACCAAACGCCGTGACTCGAAAACGGACCCGGGAGGTCTCGGCCTCTATCCGAACTTCGCGTGGACCTGGCCGAACAACATGCGCATTCTCTATAACCGAGCGTCGTGCGACCGACACGGCAAACCATACCGGGGGTCGGAGCCTATCGTTTGGTGGGACGAGAAAGCAAAGCGCTGGGACGGATACGACGTGCCGGACGTTCCCGTTTTGACCGATGGCCCGAACACGCCGAACGGCCAGCGAGCATTCCACTTGAATCCGGAAGGTGTCGGACGCCTCTTCGCGGCGGTTTACCAGGACCACGATCAGAAGAACCCGCAACTGCCCCGCGACGTGGCGTACGTTCCGAAGGATGGCCCATTGCCGGAAATGTACGAGCCCGTCGAGAGTCCGGTCGAAAACCTCCTGCATCCGAAGGTAAAACACAATCCGCTCCTCAACTACCCGCGTGTCAAATCCTACGAGCCGATCGGTACAGTCGCGGAGTTTCCCTATGTCCTTATGACATCCACCGTTGCTGAACACTGGTGCGGAGGGTCCTCGACGCGCAACATTCCCTGGTTGAACGAATTAGTCCCTGAGCCCGTCCTCGAAATCCCTGAGAGCCTCGCGCGAAAGCTGGGGGTGAAAACCGGGAACTGGGTAAAAGTGTCTTCGGCGCGCGGTGAACTTAACGTGAAAGCGGTGGTCACACCGAGAATGAAGACACTCAAAGTGGACGGACGCGAAGTCACCATCGTGTGGATGCCTTATAACTGGGGCTATCGAGGGCTGTCCACCGGGCCAAGCGTAAACCATCTCACGATTGATGCAGTGGATCCTGTAGCTGGGACTCAGGAAACAAAGGCTTGCTTAGTCAACGTGGTCAAGGCACACGAGCGTCTCTCAACAGCGCACAACGCGACAGGGAGACGCTCATGACACAGACGACCACGACTACCGGCATAAAGGCGACGCTGGTCGACACGACGAAATGCATTGGCTGCCGGGCTTGCCAGGTGGCTTGTAAACAGTGGAATGACCGTGAAGGGGAACAAACCGAGTTGCAAGTGGGAGAGATGGGCTTTCAGAATCCAGCGACTCTCAGCGCTAAAACCTACACGCTCATCTCGTTTCACGAACTACCAAATGAGAAAGCGCCTGGTGGCCTTGATTACATCTTCACCATGCACCGTTGCCTCCACTGTTTGGAGCCGGCGTGCGCATCCGCCTGCCCGACGACTGCCCTGAAAAGGCAGCCCGATGGCCCAGTCACATACGAAGCGAGTAAGTGCATCGGATGCCGATACTGCATCTGGGCTTGCCCCTGGGGTGTGCCGACTGCAGAATGGCATTCGCTCGCGCCCAAGATACAGAAGTGCACGCATTGCGCAGACCGGTCAGAGCAACCGCTTCCCTTGTCCAGGAACGGACAGGGACTCAGCGCTGACGAGGGCAATTCCTTCGGTGCAAATATCGCCGTTCCAGCGTGCGTCAAAGCTTGCCCTGCAGACGCCCTCCGATTTGGCGAGCGCGAAGAAATGCTAGAAGAAGCGCGCAGACGGATTTCGAAACGTCCCGATAAATATATTGACCACATTTATGGAGAAAAGGAGGCTGGCGGCACAAGCGTTTTGTACCTGGCTTCTGTTCCTTTCGAAGAAATTGGACTCCCCGCCCTTGGCGACAAGTCTTATCCCGCGGTCTCAAAAGCTGCTCTTCACGCCGTTCCTCCAGCCGTGCTGGCGGTAGGTGCTTTCCTTGGCAGCATCTACTGGTTTTTCAAACGAAGAACATTGGCAGTCGCAGCTTCGCCCGAGGGAACTAATACTCACAACAGTGGACAGCAAATAGAATTTGCGCCTCTCAACCGGAAGTTGTTGACACCTTTCAACTGGCTTCTCCTAGCCCTCATCGCATTTGGAGGAATTTCACTCACTGCCCGATTCGCGTTGGGTTTGGGCGGCAGCACACACCTCTCTAATACCTACGCCTGGGGGCTGTGGATCATCTTCGATCTCGTATGGATTGCGGTGGCCGCTGGCGCCTTTGCAACCGCCGGCCTCATTTATGTCTTCCAGCGCAAAGACCTTTATTCCATGGGACGTTCAGCCGTCTTGATGGGATTTTTGAGCTACTCCTTTGTGACGGTCACGCTTGTCGCTGATCTCGGCTTGCCCTGGCATTTCTACCAGCTCGCGTTGCAATCCCCCGAGGCCTTTGCGATGTTCGAGGTGTCCTGGTGCGTGGGTCTTTACGTTACCGTTCTGCTCCTGGAGTTCCTACCCGTCCCATTGGAGTGGCGGGGGGTCAGGAAGGCCCTGGATATCTGGCAACGTTGGTCAGGCGCTTACGTTGCGTTTGCACTGACGTTGTTTGTTTACCTCCTTTCCCGCAATCTGATTTATACAGCGCTCACGGCCGTTCTGTTCTCCTTCCTCGCCTGGGCCTTCCGGGCTAAAGGGATGAAGGCGGAACCAATAATGTTAGCGATCGCTGCCGTTACACTTTCTTTCATGCATCAAAGTTCGCTCGGCTCGCTCTTCTTGCTCATGCCGGATGAACTTGCTCCGCAATGGTGGTCTCCAGTAATGCCTGTTTCATTTCTCCTATCCTCGATTGCTGCCGGTACCGCTCTCATTATTCTGATCGAGATGTGGATGGCTAAAGCTTGGAAACGACGACTCCGGATGCCGCAGCTCGCATCGATGGGACAGATCACATTCTGGTCTTTGCTGGTTTACCTATTGTTCCGTCTCAGTGATATGGTCGTTCGCGGCCAGCTTGCCAACGCATTTTCGGGGAGCCTCGGAGCGCTCTTCGCCATCGAAGTCGTGCTGGGAGGCCTTTTGCCTCTGGCAATTCTTTCCAGTGCGTCATTGCGCACCCGCCCATTAGCGCTCTTCGGTGGGGCGATCCTGGCTACGCTTGGCGTGATCCTCAATCGAGTGAGCGTCGTGTATTTGGCCATGAACCTAAGAGGAGCGATGCCTCAGACTGCTCCAGAGACTTATTTCCCCTCGATTTTTGAGTGGGGCGTGTCCGTTGGTCTAATCGCTGCAAGCATCTTCCTTTTCGGGCTCGGAGCGAAACTGCTTCCGCTACTCCCCAAAGAAGAGGCCGCGTAGGGATCTCATCCAATGACGCAAGACGATTGGTTAACTGCGCATCCCTATCTCCTTTCCATCGCAGCGTTTCATGCACAAGTTGAGAAAGCTCTATTGGGTCTCCCGTCGGCCGTCGCCCGCCTGCCAAACTGGGACGACTACGAAGGCGCTTACCTTGCTGGATTACCGCTCCTGCAAAGTTGCGGCGCAACAATCGATCTAAGACCCGTTGGGACAACTCTTGAAGCGTTGATAGAAAAGTTGGGTTCGGCTCCACTACCAGATAATCTGTTGCAAGGCATCCGTGAATTGCAGGGGGAGCTTCATCGGGATGCGGACGCTTTACAACGTGCTGTTGTCAAGTTGCTTGATCCTAACTCGCGCGCTTCGATAGACTGTGGCCTGCTGCAGTATCTTGGCTGGACCGTGATGGCCCACTATCTCTCCAGAGTCGTCGACGGATTCGGCAATTGGCGGGATGAAGAGAGCTGGCTTCGCCGATACTGTCCCACTTGTGGATCACTCCCGGCGATGGCTCAATTGGTCGGACTCGATCCCGGCCGGCTACGGTTCCTATCATGCGGCCGTTGCGGCACTCGTTGGCGTTACCGGAGAACGGGCTGCCCATTTTGTCAAAACGAAGATGATGCTCGACTGGGAGCCATTCTGGTCGGGGAAGAAACAGACCTGCGTATCGATTACTGCGATTGCTGCAATGGATACATCAAGACCTACGACGGCAGGGGAAACGAGTCGATGTTGCTTGCGGACTGGACTTCACTTCACCTCGACATCATCGCCCGCGATCAGGGACTAAATCGGTTAGCTGTCTCGCTCTATGAAATGTAGTTTAAATCGGTTTCTAGGAGGCCTCTAATGGATATGAACACAATCACCCGGCAGGTATCCGAGGTCACCATTGTGGACATCAGTGGACGGATCACTCTCGGCAGAGAGAGCGCCAAACTGCGCGAATTGGTGTCCGAGCTACTAAGCAATGGGCACAAAAAGATCCTGTTCAACCTTGCCGATGTCAGTTACATCGACAGCTCAGGCTTGGGCCACTTGGTCAGCGCGTACACGGCTGTGCGAAACCGAGGAGGAGAATTGAAGCTGCTCAAGCTGACGAAGAATGTCCATAACGTAATGCAAATCACAAAGCTCTATACGATCTTCGACGTCATGGACGACGAGGCAGCGGCCGTTAAGTCCTTCGGCCAATCGGCTGCAACTAATGCCTGACTATCAAATCTAGATCGTCTTTAGTCAGTTCTCGCATCCAGAAGACCAGCAGGAAACCAGAATCGATTTCAAAAGATTCGAAACGTGCTAGCAGAAGCAACCTGCTGTTCGAAGATTCCTCAAAAAACCCTTCGCCTACTCGACTGGCACTCGAAATTAGGTGGCTCGACGACCGGATTGCGGATTTGGACCGCGGCTTAAAATAAACGCACCGGGAGATTCTTTGAAGACGAATTCAGTTTTCAATTGAGTGGCCTTAGTCAGGGACCTCCACGTCTGCGATGGCCTCTAACTAGTACGAATTTCGCGGTAACCCTGGTTAACCAGGGCTAGCGCAGGTCCGGTCCATGCAGCCAGCCGGAGAATCATGTGGCTGGCGATCGGAGAGTCAGCGGGGCGCTCAAAGTAAAGCTAAGCGGCGACTCAGCCGGGATTTCAATCTGCTTGTTTCCCGTAAACGCGCCTCCCAGAAATCCTGCGGTCGCTCCCACGAGTGCCCCAATACCCGCACCTTTTCCTCCTCCTGCCAATCCGCCAATCAGGGCACCGCCGGCCGCTCCTCCACCGGTGGTAGCGGCAGTGCGCTTACCTTTTCCCTTAACGGTGCTGCTCAGCACATTGGTTTGGATTTGATACGTCTGCCCCTTCGTTGAAATACTGGTCAGAGCGAGGGCCAACTCACCTTCCCCTTTTATCTTGCCTTTCGTTTTCGCCGTCACGACGGTGCCGCTTACTGTCGCTCCCTTAGCAAATGCCGTTCGTCCTCCCACGCTCAAGGGTTGCGCGAGGGTAGCGAGAAAGATTTGGCCTGCTTGGCTGTTTTTGGAACTCAAGGCCTCGCTTGTCGTTACCACGAGAACCGTTCCCGCCGGTATAACCATCGGCTGCGGTTTGGGTTGCTCGGCAGGCGCAGAGTTCATCTTTTCGGCCGATTGAGCTGCGTCTGGTTGAATCGTGATTTGGTCGTCGACGTTCCTTGTTCCAGGTTCTTCGCGAGCTATTTGCTCAATCTTTTGCTGGGCCGCTTGAGACTTAACGTTGCCGCTGAGCGTGATCTTTCCGTCTTTTGCTGCCACGCTAACCTGTGATTCTTTTGTGTCTGGATCGGCGGAAATCTTGCCCCGAATATCTTTGGCAATTGCTTCATCGCTGGCACTACGCGAACATCCGAGAGGGAAGCCAACAAACGCAGCTATGAGCAGGAGCGAAATGCCAGCCTTGCATAAGTCGCGCATGGAGCCTCCTCGCCTAGTTGATTCGCCCATCCCAAATTGACGCGTTTGGCTGATGTCCATGTGACCGTTTCTTTGAGCCGCTGGAGCTACCCAAGCAGGAAAAAGTCCACTCTCCAAGCTAGAAAAACCGGAGATGATGTTGCACTGTCAAAAATGACAGCCCACGCCACCCTGAACCGGTAGTCCCTTAAGCAAAACCGAGAGCCCGCTGATGGCTTCCTTGGGCGCAATCCGCTGCTGTTTGAACGCGTAGAGTGCCCCGTGAGCGAAGCTTATTGAGGCTTTGTGGGTTCACCTTCCACATTTCGCGACGCAGCCACGGAGTTAACAGCGGAAGCGCCAGCGGTTGCCAATTCGGAGGGCTTATACTTCGGAGCGCTGACGTATCCGTGAACGAGGTCCTTGGTGATCTGATTCACCACAACTTGCACCGGCTGCGATTGATTCTCCGTGTGGATCCAGATCGGCTCGTACAGATTCACTTTTTTCTTTATCAGTTGGTTATCGTCCACGATCATGGCCATATCGAAACTGTTGTGCTTTGTATCCGTCTTGCGTAGCGACAGGGGGAGCGGCCCAAAGCGGTGGAACTCCTTCGATTTTGATAAGTCGAACTCGAAATAGCTGCGTTCTCCGCGCTTGGCAAGCGTGACGAGATCTTCATGTGTCCTGGCGATCGCACCATTCAGTTCGTCGCGCGTTGAATTGAGACTCCACTCAAGCTCTCTATGGTTCTTGGCTATCAGATCCTGTGTTTTCCGCAATTGCCTCTGCTGTTCTGTCAGTTGTGTCCGCAGGTGTTCGTAGCGCTTGTCGACGGGGGCTGCCCTTGCTGCTTGTTGCCTTTTGCGTTGCGCCCCGGCATCTTCCGCTGTTGGTGCCGGCGGTGGCTGGGCTGCCGCCAGGTTGTTCAGTTCGTTCGTCATATCTTTCAGTTGTCGCTGCAAATCGTTGATAGTGGCATTGGCTACTGCTTCTTGAGCCGCTAAATAGCGGACCTTGAGTTGCTGCTGGAAACCATAGCCGAACGCCAACACAGCGACAACGAGGATCAGGACGAAACCTACCAGCCAGCGCCGTCGTTCAGTCGAAGCCGGTACCTCGCTAGTCGCGTTTTCGCTCATTTCCGGATATTCTTCCATCGCCAACCTCCCGGCCACCAAGTAGAGTCGGCAAGATTGACGACAGTCAGCTGTCAGAATTTACAGGTAAAGCTGAAAAGTTGCGGCTAGTATCGAACTGCCGGATCCCCGTGGATTATGTGCAGGGGAAGTCTCGGCCATCTCGCAATCAACCTTCTTCGGGCCCTGGCCTCGTCCGCCCGAAGCCAGTGCGATACTTGTACAGTGCACAGCGTTTAGGACTCCGTGCTCAGCGCGCTCTTTGATCATCCTCTCGACCGTGAGCGGCCGGCTTCATCTCACCTCCCACAAAGCAGCTACGTTCCAAAAAAGATTAACTGTTAGTTCTGACAGACGCAAAGAGGGCCTCGGCCAATTGCAATCAAACCGGATAGGGCTGACGATAATCCGTCTGTAGCGTAGTGAAACTAAAAGACTTATTGTCAGCCTGACGCCCTTCCTCGGTCTGCCATTGGCCTGTCAAAAGTGACAGTGGCGATTGCATTAACACCTCCATATCTTCTCGGCGAGCCTTTGCTCAAGGTCAAGTGCCGCCCTTCGTTTCTCACTCTTCGTGACCGGAAACCAGGCCGTAAAGTGAGTCGAGGAGCGCAGGCCTTCAATAGTCCAAGCAATTCTCGTGCTTTTTAGTCCACTCAGGAGGTTGATGTATGAGATTACTTATCAGGATCTTACTGGTTGAGGTCATAATACTAGTGCTGGCTACTGCGGTCTGCGCTCAAAAGGACTTATTGGTGCCAGCCGGCACTCTTCTGCAATGTACTTTGAATGAACCAGATTTCTCTTCGGCCACCGCAACGGTGGGAGACCCGGTGGTGTGCCATCTCCGCGCGCAACAGGAGTTTGGCAAAATACTGTTTCCCCGAGGCAGCATGTTAGGTGGGCACCTGGAAGCAGAAAAAGAACCAGGGCACTTTTTCGGGAAAGGTTATCTCAAGATTACGTTCGACAGGGTAATTTTGCCCTATGGTGATTTGCCCGTGCCTGCGAAAGTGATTCAAGCAACGGGATTCAAGGTGGACAAAAGAGGAGACATCGACGGAAAAGGACATGCAAAGCGAGACGTGGCGGAGTGGATGATCCCGCTGTTATGGCCGTGGAAGGTCATTTCGCTACCGATGCGTGGTCCCCGGCCCACGTTGAAGGGCGAGCAATCGCTAGAGCTGCGATTAATGGATGACATTTCCATTCCGGCGACAATGGCCTATGGACCAATGAAGCCGGATCGGCCACCATACGCGTCGCAGGCCCAGCCGAGCTCTTTTACCAGCAGGAGTACGAACATCGCCGAGCCGGCGGTAGATAAGAAGATCGCCACCGGAGAGAGTCTAGCAGACAGTGCGGGCTCGAATCCGCCCATCCGTTGCACAATTCTAGTCCTCAAGTCTAACGAGACCTTCGCGCTGAGCAAATACCAAAGAGTCGGAGATGTGCTGGTGTTTGAAGAGTTGGATGGCGCCAGGGGCGCGGTAGAAGTGGACTTAGTGGATTGGCGGAGAACTACTGCGAGGAATCAGATCACTCCGGCAGATCAACAAGGCACGTCAGGGTCACTGCCAATCCAGGCTCGCATTAGTGATAGACAGTGAGTCACGCCGGATGATCTATGAGCTTTTCGAAGCGCATTCTTTTGCGAATCCCAGCGAACTAGCTACGACCTGAAACAGTTCTGCCGAGGCCCTCCGTTATTTGCCGCAATAGACTGCGGACTGGCCTGGCCACACAAAGACGTAGTCTTGGCTGTTGACGGTGAGGTAGTAGCGGATCGTTCCGATAGGGTGGCAGCCTTCGACGGAACAACGGAGCGGATAACTACGCGGATCCAGGACTACGGATGAGACGGTCAGCGCAGACTTAGGAGGGACGCTGAGAGGTTCCGATGCGACTTCCGCCGAAAACAAGTGATCAAAGGAAAGGAAACCACTTGCAAAGCATTGCATTTTCTCAGGCTCAAGGACGCTCGGTTTGTTCCCCCGTTTACGCTTATTGGGCTTCTTCCCAAGAGGAATAACGGATGGAAGGGAGACTCTTCGCCCATCAATGCTAATTCCGCCATAGCGCACAGACAGCGTTGCGTCCGAACCATTGACGATAGTCGTCGTGTAATTGAGGTAAGTCCCCACTTCGTCGGCGCTGACACGTTCGAATCCGATTCGGGAACTCACCTCGATTGGGCCATAGTTTAGTTTGTGGATCGTATGGCCAGTCAGTGGGTCCCGAATGGCCGAAGACGTCGCGCCCGAGGGGGAATCCTCTCCCCACACAAATGCACTCACAACCTCTGCTTTGATTTCTTGGCCGAAGGCACAGGACGCAAATGCGAAAACCGCCAGCAGAGCCATGCAGCCTCGTTCCGTCTTAGTCCAGTCTATGGAATCCGAGACGCTTAGCCGGCCGCTTTTCGTCATTTATGCTCATTTCTAGCTTTAACGTTGGATTCGGACAACTGGCAAAATCGCTAGTGCCCGAAAACCATTTCTTGCTGGCGGAATGTCGTCAAATTGCGGAGGAAACAACTGAAGAGCGGTCATTGCTACAGAGCAACGACACCGGCGCTTAACAGGCTAGCCTTTCAATTACTTGGTTTGCGATTTGCCGCAACTAGGTATTCAGGTGAGCGGAAAAGGAAGCTATGGATTATTCAGTCACGGTTTGGCGCACTCCTGTACGGGAGTCGAAAGAAGTTCTCTACCGCCTGACCTACCGCAGGGAGTGGGTGTCCGAGCGAAACTGCTGGAGGGACATGTTAGTGGGCCAACAGAGGGTATGAGTTTAGCCGCAAAGTCTTACGAGGCGAGGTTCCTGCGTCATGGAATCATCTTCGTCAGAACTGTGCCCTTGGACTCTTCCACAGCTTTTCGATGTCTTAAGAACTCGCTGATGCTGTCGGGCGTCCGCTTATTCCCATCCAACCATTCAACTTGCCACTCCGTGATTCGATCACCCTTTTGGACCTGATAGTGCCCAGGTTCGGGTTCGTTGATCCACTCATACTGTCTCACGAGCACAACAGGTTGTTCTGCTCCTGTGGAAGCTCTTGAGCGTTCTTCCGCCTTTTCGTATTCGGCGAAAGCCATATAGTAATCATTCTTGCCATTCACGGGTTTCGCTCCCCGTTCCGGGCAGAACCACACGCGGTATTCGAGAACTTCATCGTAGAAGTAGCCGGCGGCAGATTTCGATTCGGGCGCGTACTTTCCGACTTGGGCATTATCAACCGCAAGTGGATACGCGCTCTGCTTACGGACGGTGCGGTCTGCCCGCGCGCAAACAAAATGGTGTGCGCCTCCACCACAGCCACCAACGTAAACAGCTGCGAACAGCACCGCAGAGGTCTTATGCAACGCTAATCTCAATGCATTGCCTTGGGACTGAGTCCCTGACACGCGAACCATCTTCCCGACGTTTACAGCGCCATCAATCCCTGGTAAAGCAGGGTCTTCAGCAAGAGGACCCGTATCTCGTTCAGCATCTCGTTCTACGTGCAAATACCGCAGTAGTCCTACTGTCAAAATTGATAGGTAAACCGCGAGGCTGAGAGAGGTCACGCTTCACTCTGGGGTTGAGTTCGTGGGCGGTGCCTCGCGGATTGTTCGACTCAAACCGCCATTGAGTCCTTCGAGTGGTCAGGGGAATACTAATTCCGGCTCAAAAGCTTTCACCTGTCACTTTTGACAGGTCAGGGAAATGGGCGCGAGAACTATGCTTGGGGCTCTTCGATTAACCCGGGAGGTGACCACCCTTTTTCACCCTCAATAACCGAAAGGTTGGTCGCCTCCATTTTCCTTCAGGAACTATTGAAGGAGCCCATAGTCGCAAATCTTCTTAGCCGTAGACTCGGGTACTAGCCCATCGAATCAGTGGCGAAGTTAAAGGATCCCTAGCACGCCCGACTGTAAAAACTGACAGTTTGGGTTCGATGACTGCCGGAGCAAATTCATAAGAACACGACGCACGCTAGGTGTGGGAAATGGCGACGGACACGTCCGGCCCGGGGCCTAGTGTTAGGCATCGGGCGCGGATGCTCCAGCCCCACGCTAACGGTCACACAAAAACTGAAAGCCAGTCGAGGAGGAGAAGAATTATGATTAGCTTTAACCCTCGCTTCATAATTTGTGCCGTCGCGGCGATCTTGCTGCCTCTGCTGGCCACATCAAGAGCCTGTTTTGCGCAATCCGACACGGCCCGACTGCAGGGTACCGTTATCGATCCGCAGGGCGCCGCGATTGCAGGCGCCAGCGTACAGGTGACCAACACCGGAACTGGATTTTCTGCCACCGTCTCTACCAATGAACTCGGTTTTTACTCGGTGTCTGCATTGCCACCGGGCTCCTACCATGTAGAGGTGAGCCAGAAAGGATTCAAGAAAACGGTGCGCGAATTGGACTTGCAGGTTGCGCAAGTGGGCGCCGCGGATTTCACGCTGGAAGTCGGCGACATAACTCAGTCCATCACGGTGGAATCAGGATCCCCGGTGATTAACTCTGCCGACTCGGCCATCGGACAAGTCGTGGAAGGCCGCCAAGCCACCGAGCTGCCCTTGAACGGCCGCAATTTCACTCAGCTTGCCTTGTTGGTTCCCGGGGTCACACGTGGAAATCCAACCGGAGCGGCCACCGGAGCAAATAATAACGCCGAAACCTTCCGATTTGGCCAGTCGGGCGGTGCGTCGCTCGCCGTGAACGGCCTGCGCCCGCAGAACAACAACTTCATTCTCGACGGCATCGACAACAACGAGGCGCTAGTGAACACCATTGTCTTTTTCCCTCCCGCGGAGGCGATTGACGAATTTCGTGTACAAACCAACGTAGCGCCAGCACAATTCGGCCGCGCCGGCGGTGCGCTCGTCGTCACCTCTATTAAATCCGGGACCAACGATTTTCATGGCAGCGCATTCTGGTTTAACCGGAACAAGAACCTCAACGCTCGAAGCTTTTTCCAAGGCCCTCCAACACCGGGGTTTGACCGCAATCAGTTCGGTGGTACGTTTGGCGGTCCAATTATCAAGAACAAGTGGTTCCTATTCGTTGACTATGAGGGTCTGCGGCAAAAGATCCCTGGCTCTCCGGAATACGCGACAGTCCCTACGGATCTCATGCGCCAGGGGAACTTCTCCGAGTTGCTTTCTTCTAGCGGCACGGGCTATTCCCAAACTTTTGCAATCACTGACCCGACCACGGGATTACAGTTCACGGGCAGCGGGGCCCAGCCGAATGTCATTCCAAGCAATCGTATCAATTCCGTTGGACTCGCTTACATCAAGGCTTTTCCCGAGCCCAATTGTACGCATGCTCAGGACATAAACTGCTTCAGCGTATTTCACAACTATAAGAACACCAGAAAGCTTATCGAAAATTGGAACGACTTCGACGTTCGAGGCGACTACATCCTGAGTTCGCGTAATTCCTTCTTTGTTCGCGTCAGCCGGGGTGAGGCCGACCAAACGCAGACGACACGTCTGGCGACGCTGCCGTCAGGTTTCGGGTCTGGCACCAACCTCAATCACCCTTGGGGCGCGTCCATCGGCTGGACAGATACGGTGAGTACAGCGGTGGTGAACGAGGCACGTATCGGATTCGTCCGCACTGTTTACGGCTACACCCCTCCCGGGAACAATACGGACATTTGCGTAACGCTCGGCATCGTAAACTGCAACACGCCCCTGCTCGGTGGCATATCTCTCAACGGTGGATACAACAACCAGATCGAGTACACTGGCGACTTCGGGACGTATCTGGTTCCGCAAACAGGCTACAACGCCAACGATGCGCTGACTTGGGTCAAGGGCAAGCATACATGGAAGTTCGGTGGCAACGTGATCCGGCGCCAGCTCAACTTGTACCGGCCACTCGCCGGCAAGGGTTATTTCGCTTTCGCGGGAGATGGCAGCAACCCTTGTTGTGGAGTCGCTCCAGGCCAAGGACATACCAGCACGGGCTACGAGGTTTCCGACCTCCAGGCAGGTTTTGTCGACGGCTATGCCCACGGCACCACCTTTGGGATGGTCGGGACACGCACCTGGGAAAACGGGTTTTTCGCCCAGGATGATTACCGAGTGAGTCCTCGCCTAACGTTAAATCTCGGCCTTCGTTACGATATCCTTACTTGGCCCGTCGAAGTCCTTAACCGTCAGGCCAATTTTGACCTCACCACCGGCGCGTTGGTGGTGGCGGGAAGCAACGGCGCCTCGCGCACATTGATATCCAATGACTACCACAATTTCGGCCCGCGCCTCGGGTTCGCCTACCAGCTTACCGGCGATGGCAAGACGGTGATCAGGGGCGGTTATGGTTTGTTTTATTTCCTGGATCGCGGTGGCATCAGCAACCAGCTGGCGCAGAATCCTCCTTTTGCCGGCACAAATGGTGTTAGCTACGCCCAGGGATGGAGAATCACCATGTCCGGCGCCTTGCCCTGCTCACCGAACTGTCCCGCAAGTCCTTCGCCCCTGCTGAATTCGACTCTGGCTACCGGCCCCCTCCCGAGCGGAGACTTCACCAACTTGAACTTGGCGGCGCCAACTGGCGTTAGCGTGATCGCCGTCTTGCCCACGAACCTTACGCCCATGGTTTCCCAGTGGAATCTCCAAGTTCAACGACAGATTGGCGTAAACCAATCGCTCAGTCTGGCCTACGTAGGTACGCATGGCGCGCGCATAACGAGGAATTACGATGCCAATCAGCAGTTGTTTATCACTGGGGCAAAACGCTTCCCCAATTTAGGCAGCGTCACTACTCAAGACAACCGTGGGAAGTCCGACTATCACTCCATGCAGGCCCAATACGAGCGCAGGTTCACAAGTGGTTGGCAATTCCTCGGGGCCTTCACTTGGTCGAAGACAATTGATGACGGCTGCGGGAACCTGGACACTTGCTCGCCGCAGCTCTACACGAATTACGTGATTGAACGAGGCCTCTCGAATCAGGACCAGAACTACCGCCTTTCGCTGAGCTCACTCTATGAACTGCCGTTTGGCCGCGGCAAGCGCTGGGGGCACGACGTGTCGCGCGTATGGGATTATGTATTTGGTGGCTGGCAACTGAATGGCATCTACACGCTGCAGGCTGGACTTCCTTTCAGCGTTACTGTGGACGGCACTCCCGGCAACACACGTGCGGATCTGCAAGGTCCCTTTCGCGTGAACCCTGGGAATTTGACCCACTACATTAGTGAGACCTTTCAATCGCAGACGTGCAGTGGCAAGACCGTCTCCATACCCACCGGGCCCTTTTTGTTTCCCGCTAACACCGCGGGAATTCTTGGTTCGGCGGGTCTTCTCTGCCCCGGCGGAATTTTCCTTGCCCCAGGAACTGGCGGCCGCGACATACTCCGCGGGCCGGGCAGTTCAAACATGGACTTGGCGCTTTTCAAGAACCTGTCTTTCACAGAGCAGGTCAAAGGGCAATTCCGTGTGCAAGCCTACAACCTAACCAATACACCCCATTTCGCGAACCCAGACTCGGATTTGAGTCATGGAACTTTCGGGCAAATCAACAGCGTTCAGCCTAATAGCTGGCGTCAAGTAGAATTAGGTATTCGAGTTAGCTTCTGAACCTGTTACAACTAACGCTCCTGTATCGCAGGTCAGTGACCCGAGGTACGTTCGAACAAGACAACCGTCGAGACTGTCAGTTTTGACAGGTACAGCAACGGTTTGGATTCCTTCAAATAAGCCCGTGAGCTTCGAGGGTGCCTTCAATCGTTGAAGACCAAAGGGAACGTCGAAGCAATTCGGCTGAGAGATCTCGGCCGTTTCGATCTCGCGAGGGTGGAGGAACAACTCATGAACCTCTCTAAGGATCTCGTCCGCTTCCTCACGCTTTCCATCAGCGCGATGTTTCTGGCAGCCTCGGCCCACGCGCAATACAAAGCCGGCATTCAGGGAACCATCCAGGATAAGAGCGGTTCAGCTGTCACTGCGGCGAAAGTCACGCTAGTGAACCAGGGGACGGGCATTCAATATGAAGCCATTTCTGGTGACACCGGGTTTTATCGCTTCACGGGGCTGCCTCCGGGGACCTATACGCTGACCGTCGAAATGGCCGGTTTCCAAAAGAAGGAGATCAAGGACTTAGTCGTATCCGCAGATCAAGTCCGGGGCGTGGACGTGACCTTGGAGGTTGGCCAAGTATCCGCAAGCGTAACGGTTAACGGAGACACTCTCACGAATCTCCAGACGGAAGACGCAAACATTTCCGGAACGATTAACAACAAACAGATAGAGAACTTGCCAGCTTTTGGGCGCGACCCGTACCAACTGCTCCGGCTTGCCCCGGGAGTGTTCGGAGACGATGCGCGTTCTGCCAATGGCAATTCCCAGAATCTTCCCCTGCAGCAAGGGCCCGGAGGTTCCAACACCCAGATCTTTCAGGTTGAAAATCAGGTGCAGATTGTTGCGGATGGCCAGCGCGTTTCGGCAAACAACTACATGATTGACGGCGTGAGCGCGAACAGTCTGGGATGGGGTGGCGCAGCCGTGATTACTCCTAACTCAGAATCTGTAAATGAAATCCAAGTCCTGTCGAGCACTTATTCTGCCGAAGACGGCCGCAATTCGGGCGCACAGGTAAAGGTGACGTCCAAGAGCGGCACCAACACTTACCACGGAAGCGGATTTTTCAAGCTCGATAGTCCTGGCCTGAACGCCTTCAACAAGTACAGCGGCCCGTTTGGGCATCCGAACCAGAACTCCTCCGGTTTTGGACGCGTGAATAACTTGTTCCGCCAGTTTGGTGGTAGCCTCGGTGGCCCGGTCATCCACGATAAATTGTTTTTTTTCTTTTCTTATGAAGGGGTACGCCAGAATAATCCAACCATTCATACCAACACAGTTGTTGAGACACAGCAATTTCGACGGTATGTCATAGACAACAATCCGAACAGCCTAGCCGCAAAGGTGTTCGGAAGTTCCGGCATCGCTCCTCGTATTGTCACAGTCCTCCCTGGCAGCATATCCGATTGTTGCTCGTTTGACCCGTCCATCCCCCTCGGCGGCTATTACGACAATTCAGCCTGCGTTGTTGGAGGTGTTACTCACCCGCCCGGCACCGGGTGTGGTCCGGCTGGCATCCCAGAGTTCGTGCATGCGGACATCGTCAACCCGTTCACAAGCTCAGCGAACCAATACAACGGAAGAGTAGACTACACGCAGGGCAAGAATCAGTTTTTCTATAGTAGTTATTTCTCGCACCTGGATCAGTTCCAGGGTGGCGATCGTCCGATCGATGACCTTACCCTTGTTCCCTTCAACTGGCTGATAACCCTCGGCTGGAATCGCACCGTCAGTACCACCATGTTGAACGACTTTCGTTTTAACTTCACTCGCTGGTCCTATGACCAAGTGGCTTCCTCTTCCGGGACGAACTTCGGCATTCCTTTTTATAATGTCTTCGACTTCAACAGCGCTGTCGGCGGGCCCAACGGAGTTCCCGGTTGTTGTATTAACGCAGGCGCTGGGCGCGGGGGCACCACTCCCGGTGTTTTTTCCCAGAACACCTTTGACTTCCGTGACACACTTACAAAATTCCTTGGCCGACAAAACCTAAGGTTTGGAGTAGACATCCAAAAAAACCAGAACGACAACAACGAGCAGGGCGGAGCTCGTCCGCTCTTTCAATTCTCGTCCTTCATGAATTGGGCAAACGATGCTCCTCAATTTGAAGCCATCACCGTGGATCCCCGTACCGGCAGCTTGCCACTGGGGCAGCGGCACTTCCGCACAAGCATCTATGCCCTCTTCATCCAGAACGACTGGAAGCTGCGTCCAAACCTGACCTTGAATTTGGGCTTGCGATGGGAGTATTTCTCGCCGCTGACGGAGACAGACAACCTGATTAGCAACTATGTGTTCGGTCCTAACGGGATTATTGACGGAAAGGTGGTTGCGGGCCACAAGCTCTATAACGGAGATTTCAATAATTTCGGCCCGCGAATCGGCTTCGCCTGGAGTCCCAAGCTCTTCAATGACAAAGTCGTGGTTCGTGGGGGATTTGGAATCAATTACGACCGTATTTATGACAACATTCTCGATCCAGTTCGCTTCAACACTCCCTTTGCCGCCGATTTGGCCGCCTGTTGTGCGGGACCGGGCACAACTCCCGCCTCGGTCGGAATCAAATACGTCCTGGGTACGAGCAATTCTCCGTTCAGTTACCCCGCCAATCCACTACTTGCATTTGGAGTCGACCCCAACACAGGAGGCCTATGCTCGAGCGCGGCCTGCACCAGCAACCTCCCAATTACCATTTGGGGCTCCGGTCTGAATCTACGCAATCCCTATGTTTATACCTACTCGCTCGGCGCTCAGTGGGAGCTTATTCGCGACACCGTCCTGCAGGTCGGATACGCCGGAAGCTCGTCCCGCAAACTCATTCGAGCAATCGACCTAAACCGCTTAAACCCTGGCGATACCTTTGACAATGTCCTTGACTATGTGCAGCACGTCGGAAGCAATGGCCAACCATGCGGTGCCGCAAATGCGACTTGCGCGACGGTTCACAACACCGGCAATGTGCCCTTGGGCGTGGGCACGCGCATTTTCTTTCCCTTGCCGGACGTCAACTCAAACTACAACGCCTTGCTGGTGCGCTTGAACCATCGCTTCGCTCAGGGATTCCAGCTCAGCGGAAGCTACACTTTTAGCAAGACGCTTGACTTTTCGTCATTCGAGATAGGCCCACAACAGGATTACCCGTCCAACCAAAGGCTCGACTACGGTCCCGCCGACTATAACGCGACCCACTTCTTCACAATCACGGGCGTATGGGACCTGCCCGTATTTCGGAATCGTGATGATTGGCTAGGGAAGACTCTCGGCGGCTGGAGCGTCAGCGGTGTCTTCACCTATCACAGCGGGTTCCCGTGGAGCCCCGTGTCCTTTGGCCCGACGAACAACAATCCCGTCGGCGACGGATATCGCCCGGATCGGCCTACCTCATACGCTGGCACTTGCATCCACAGTCCGGACAACGCGCAGTTCATTAACGGTGTCTGCCCGACCACAACCACTCGTCCCGGCAACGCAACCAACGATCCCAACTTTCCGACCCTCCTTACGAACTGCGGGGCAGGAATAGACAACTGTTTCACCACGGCGTTTCCCCGCGGCGGCCCACCGATCGGACGCAATTCCTTTACTGGGCCGAGTTTTAAACAAATAGACTTGAGCCTGGCAAAGCGATTTGGTTTGCCTACAACGCCTTTGCTTGGCGAGAATGCAGGCCTCGAATTTCGGGCTAACTTCTTTAACACATTCAATACGTTGAATCTGGCGCCGATTCCCAATTTCAGCAGCAATGACGACCTCACGAACACGTTTTCTTTCGGGCGCGTACCAGGAGGCTTGGCTGGCCGCGTCATCGAGCTCCAGGCACGGTTTACCTTTTAGCTGAGAAATAGCTTCCTGCTGTGTCTTTGTCCCGCTGGATCTCTCCGTCTACTCGATCCCCTTATGAGCCGCACTTCGATGGCTGACAGTTTGTCATCCGTGAGTTCGGCAGCCAACATCAGGCCGAGATCGATTAGCCGTTCGATCGAAGGGTGTGGCCGTTAACGGGTTCGCGACAGAATTGGAGACAAAACGCGGGCACTTGGCGTGCCCAGGCGAGGCAAAGTATCTCTCCTCAAAGGATTGCTTCCGATTTCAGCGAAAACGGGCTGGTTTAAGCCTTGCCTTTGGTTACAGCCCCTTCTGGAGGCACACGGCCGAGCAACTTTCTTAACCGATGACGAGCTTTGTGCAATTGGGACTTTGAATTTCCAGTTGAGTATCCGAACATCTTGGCGATTTCGCCGTGATCGTAACCGTGGATATCGTGAAGGACGAGCGCCGTCTTGTAGCCGTTCGGCAACACGTCAATGGCGGATTGCAAGTCGATGCGATCCAACAAGCCGGTTAGATGCAAGTCCGGCGCGCCGATCTCGCTGTAGGAAGCAGCCTCATCTTCTCTGTGCTCCTCTAAAGGAATCCACGCGTTTCTGTGTTTGTTCTTGCGAAAGCGCATGAGGACACTGTTGGTTGTTAGGCGGTAGAGCCACGATGAAAACGCTGATTCGCCGCGAAAGGTATTGATTTTACGAAATACGCAAACGAAAACGTCCTGTGCTGCGTCTTCAGCTTCGACCGGATCCCGCAGCATGCGCAGGCAGATTCTATGGACGAATTCGCAGTAGCTTTGATAGATAAACTCGAATGCATGCACATCGCCCCGATTAAACAACCGAATCGCCCGGCCTGCGAATAAGTCGGCAACCTTTCTTGCTCTGAATCGTTGCATTCTCCACCTGCCGCCTAAACGATATTTGTTAAACAAAGTAGGGAGCACTGCCAAAAATGACAGGGGCTACCGCCGATGGCGATGAGGCTGCTGCGGAGATGAGCCACTGGACTGATCCTTGGGATCGAGAATAGGTGGCCCAAGAGTCTTCGATGTGCGTGTTCCTTGCTACGAGAATGGCATGATGGACGTTTTTTGCTTGCTTGTGGTCATTGACAGAAGCTGGGTTGAGGGGGTATAGCTGACCACAAGGTGCAAGGTTCGGGGGGGGGACAATGGCAGCAAAGCGAGCATCCTTGTTTTTTCTCGTTTGTTGCATGTTTATAGGGGCGAAAAACACGCCTATGGTGCACGGGCAATCCCGCGCGCAGACCGAGATTGTCGCAAACGTTGAGCTGGTACAGATTCCCGTAACCATCTTCGACGACAAAGGTGCGGTAGCGACGGGCCTTAAAAAAAGCGATTTTCGC
>Ga0126369_10000038_pt1 | contig 72203 bp, 52 predicted proteins | sample PanSoiMetaPlot_1_FD_109646 | JGI IMG/M metagenome (GOLD analysis project Ga0126369, IMG submission 109646) | Tropical forest soil microbial communities from Panama - MetaG Plot_1 | ecosystem: Environmental > Terrestrial > Soil > Tropical forest > Bulk soil | place: Panama | collected 2016-02-17
ATGGCATGGAAGAGGTCGTCGGTTCGATCCCGACCAGGTCCACCAAATCCATCATCAACCCGCCGCGGGTGAATCGTCAGTCGATCGGTCTCGGACCTAGTGTGCACCCTCTACGCGCACGGTGGATGGTTGTATGGCAGCGACGTCGGTGCGTGCCTCGGTAAGCCGGTAATCTTTGTATTCAATCGTCAGAATAGCGCGGCCCCCGAGGCGGATATAGCTGATCGATTCATTCTTGATCGGCACCCACGAGTTCTGAATCTTCTGGTACTCGTGATGGACCTCACTCTTCTTGGTCCAGAACGATGGATTCAGTGCCGGCTCGGCTTCGATTCGAGTGACCGCAAAATCCGTGGCGTCGACCCAAATCTTCCCGCGGTAGACATATTTGCTCTTATGCTTCGGGGTGACGTGCAACTCGTATTGCCGCTCATCCGGATCGTAGCCGACCAATGCGAACTCGTAGTTTTCCCGGTTGAGCTGGCTCTGCGAAGCGATCTCAGGCCGAACGGACTCTTTCTCAGCCTCTAGAAGCTTGCCAAAAACACGTTCACAAATCGCCTTGGAGCCGCTCTGTGACAAGATCCTGAATTCTTTGTTGGCGGGACTGTCGTAGGACGCTTCCACCGTCATTTCGGCTTCGCGGCTAGTAGGAAAGCCCTTGTAGATGAGGTGATAGACGCGAGTAGCTTGGGAGTGGAGGAGGTTTCGCGACCGTTCAGCGTTCTTGGTCACGAGCTTGTCCACGATCTTATCCAGCGACAGAGGCGCTTCCGACGACGCTTTTGTCTCTGCGGATGGCGCGTCCTGCGCTACGAGAACGGATGAGAGCATCAAGATGACGATGATTGTCGAGATGGCCTGTGCCGCTTTGCGGGAAGAAATGGTTTCTACGTATTCGGTGTACATGGCTTCTGCCTTTGACTCAGGACTTGACTTCGGCGCGCAGCGGCATCTTCAGCCCGGCCCTCGCATTTGCCGGGGTTGGGGCTAACGCAATGTCATAAGCGCGGTACACCGCCTCGAAGATGCTATCCCAGGATGCAGATTCGGCTTGGCGGCGCGCATTTCTTTGAAACCTGTGCAGTTCATCTGAGTGATTTCGAAACCAAAGCAAGTGCTGCACGAAATCGTTTGCATCGCGGCAGACGAATCCTGTTTCTCCGGGGCGCACGATGAACTGCGGTCCTCCTTGATCTGTTACCAATGCCGGCATTCCTGCGGCCAGAGCCTCGAGGACGACGTTGCCGAAGGTATCAGTCGTCGAGGGAAATAGAAAAACATCCATGTTCGCGTAGGCGCGAGCAAGTTCCTCCCCGCGGAGGACGCCCGTGAAAGTGGCATTCTTTAGATGTCTCCGGAGGTACGGCTCGCTGCTTCCCTGGCCAACGATTAATAAGTGATAGTCCGATACGCCAACGGCTTGTAAACGTTGATCAATCGCAACTAGTGTCTCAACATTTTTCTCCACCGTAATTCGTCCTACATATCCGATGGTGAATGGCCAACCTTGCTGATTTCGCCGCGCAGGGTGAAACATTTCGGTATCCACTCCTCGCGCCATCAGAAAACAACGTTTGCCCGTCGATTCTTCAAGCAAATCGATTAGTTCGCGGTTTGGAGCCATCAGGACTCGAGGAATTTGGTAGAAACGAGCGGTCAGTCGAAAGCAGGTTTCGCGAATCTGTGCGCCTAGCTTTTGTTTCCAGGCAGCAGGCAGAAAAGCAAACATTGGCATCGCCCGGCGCTCAGCGTATTGATGAAGGTTTGTGTGCCAGGAGGCAATCAGCGGGATGCGTAAACGGTGTGCGGCGAGGGCGCCAACGATTCCCACATCGCTGGGCCCCGTGATATGTACGACGTCGGGCGCAAATTCGTGCAGAACCTCTTCAACCCTTCGGAGATGCCGGATGAAACCCAAGTCAAAGTCATGCTTTTTGTCGAGGGCAAATCGAATGGGGCCGCGCGGAAGCTCGACGCGCCGGACAGCTCCCTCACACACGACCTTCTCCTGATCGTAGCCCCCATGAAGCAACAAGAGAGGAAGGTCAGCACGACGCGCGTAAGCCTCAAACTGGCGCATGGTATTGGCAACGCCGTCAACCTCCAGGTACGCGTCCGCGAACAGGGCCACGCGAATAGGCGCCTCTCTCATGGCAATACCTCAGCTCCCGCTCAGCTCTAACTGTGGAACCTGCGGTACGCGATTAAAAGCAAACCGCAGTGTTCGTCGTATTGGCTCCGCTTCGCCCATGCGCAGTAAATTGAAAATCACATTTACAAATCCTGGCGGTTTTTGCCAGAGTGCACTCAATGGCCGCAATACGCCTTGCGAATCGGGATGATGCACGCGCTCATCCCAGTTGCGCAATCCGATCGGATGATCGGGATAGTGGCGGATGACATCCAACAGAGTGTGGTAGACGCGCAAGTGCGTGCAATCAGAATACTGTGGCATAGCCAACACGTGACTGTGACCACCTCGGACCTCCTGCACAAACTCCGAAAATGAAGTTGCGGAGGTAAGGTTCAGCAGACCGCTAGGCTCACATCCGTGCCTGTCACCGCCGGCAATCACGGGCTGGTTGTAAGCCTTTGCCAATTCGATCACCGCACGATTCTCCTTCGACGTTCGAAGGCCACCTAGTTCAAAAGCGTGAAAGAAAGGATTCGCTCTTTCCAGCAGGCTCTTGACTGCTTGGATGTGGTTTGCGCGGCCGATGTTAGGCAGATCCCAGAGCGGATGATTGAACACAAGCAGTACTTGCGGAATCTTGACGAGCGCGAATAGCAGTTCCCAGAGATTGGACGCGCATGGTTGCTTCCTATAAGCACCCATCTGTTGGACCCAGGCTTCGGCTTCCGCAGTTGGCAGGTTATGGACGCCAACATGAAACATAGTCTGCTCAAACGGAATTGACCACTCAATAGAAACCGGAATCCGTCGAGCCTCGGGAACAACGCGCAGAAGAAGCGGTGCCTCAATGTTGTCATGATCAGTCAATGAGATCATGCTGTCTAAGCCCAGGCCCTCTTCAATCTGTTTGCGTTCAACCCGGAATGCTTCCAGCGGCGGTAGTGGAGGCGTCCAGTAAGCCTCAAAAAAATTCATTTTGATCGCCGATTCTCGTTGGGCTTTGCGATCCTTCTGAGACAGCGCCCAACGCAGGAGAGGACGCTCGCTGGCAAATTCAGAGATGAAATAGAGACTTTCGCGTGAATGGTTGGTGTGGCCGTGCAACGAAACAGCTGTGGTGTACTGGCTGATAATTCCGTGGTCCTGCGCAAGGTAGGTGAGTTTATTCGCCACTTGTCGGATCTCCGGTTCAGGTTTTCATGCCAGACTCAATGCATCAATTTTGGTGCACTACGGTGAAGGTGAGATTAAGAGCACATCACAGTTCTGTGAATTAGGTTTATAAGTCGGATGCCTCGCTGCTATTCACCAGTTCTTAATATCCATGCAAAAACGCGTAGCTATACTCCATCCAGATATGCGAGGCGGCAACACCGGACACGACTCTCGCCAGGCCGGCCCCGCGGTGCGCACGCGATTTTGCCCGCTCAATTTTGCCCTCTGGAACTGGAAGTCAGCCATCCTTAGCGCGGCTTTTCGAGTCCCGGTTTTCGCTATAGCAACGGTGCGGAGAGGTTTTGATGTTATGACCGGAGCGGTTCTCGCCGAGGCCGCGGTCTGCGCTTTTTACGCCGGTTTTTATGCTGCGATCGTGCAGTACATTCGCAATCGCCGCCCGGTTTGGCTCACAGCATTCGCGATTGCCGCCATCTTGCCGGCGCTTGGACAGGTAATCGAGTATGAAGTGCACACATGGCGGGCAACCCCGCATCGCATTATTGCGGTGATAGTTTCGTCGATTCTCAGCATCCTATCTTCGCTATTTAACTGGTACGTAATGCGACAGGGGACATTTCTTGTGGGGCGCGAGCGGACTTCCTTTGTTGCTGACTTGAGGAGATTCCCGCAGCTGCTGTGGCGTTTCATCCTGCTCGTTCCACGCTGGCTGATGCAGCGCATGGGCGGGGACGTGCTGCCTTCGAATTGATTGTGGAGGCGTTATGAAGAGCCTGCACCTGACCAACTCCTGGCACGCCAACTCCGGCGGGATTGCTACGTTCTATCGATCCTTAATGGAGGCTGCCAACCGGCGCGGCCACTCCATGATTCTCGTGATTCCCGGAGAAAGAAACGAGACCGAAAATGTGGGTGCTTGCGGACGCATCTACCGAATTTCGTCAGCATCCGCGCCGGTGAATCGCGAGTATCGTCTGATTCGCCCTTTTTCTTATCTTGGACGTGGCACCCGGCTCAGACAGATCTTGCGAGCTGAACGACCGGACCTTGTCGAGGTCTGCGACAAGTACACTCTCAACTATTTCGCCGGCATGCTGCGAGACAGAATGATGGGCGATGTGGATTGCCACCCCATTGTAGTCGGGCTCAGTTGCGAGCGTATGGATGACAATGTCCGCGCCTATTTGGGATGGAATCGGCTTGCTCCCGGCCTGGTGCACTTCTATATGAAGTGGCTTTACTTCTCATTGTTTGACCATCACATCGCAAATTCGCACTACACCGCCGAAGAGCTTCGGCTCGCATCGCGCGGACATGCCATTCCCCGTGGGATATGGATTCGTCCTATGGGGGTGGACTGCAGTGGACTATCGCCATCTCAACAATCGCCAACGCACCGGCGGAGTCTTTGCGAGAAAATTCACGCCACGGAAGATTCAGCTCTTCTGCTCTATGTCGGTCGCCTTGTCCCCGAAAAGAACCTGGGATTGCTGACAGAAACAGTCAGCGATTTGCACGCGAAACTGCAGCGAAATTGGCGGCTGATTGTGATCGGCGATGGAATCGCACGAGACGACTTCTTGGCTGAATGCGAGCGTCGTGCAGCGGGTCACGCGGTCTGGTTGGGATATCTCCGCGATCGCGCCGAACTGGCACAGATCTATGCGAATTGTGATGTCTTTGTTCATCCCAACCCGCGAGAGCCGTTCGGAATTGCACCGCTGGAGGCGATGGCCTCGGGTCTCCCGCTAATCGCTCCAGACCGGGGCGGAGTGCTTTCGTACGCCAACTCCTCGAACGCGTGGATTGTGTCTCCAACAGGAAAGGCATTCGCGCACGCTATTCGAGAGGCGATTTCCGATGATGGCCTGAGGCAATCGCGGATCGCAAACGGGCTGCTGACTGCGGAGAAGTTTCGCTGGGATAATGTCGCAAATTCGTTTCTCGATCTTTATGAAGACATGTTGCGGTCGAAGTCGGGAGGGGAAGAAATTCGATTTCATCCCGATTTCGTGTCGACACCGCCAGATAGACCGCCAACATTTGCGCGCTTCACGGCAAGCATTTTTCAACGTCTGTTAGCCACTCGATAGCTAACGCTCTTCTCGGAGCGCGCTCACTCTTGGTATTCAGGAAAGACTTACGATGTCGCCTCCAGGCTATGCGGCGACAAACTGCTGTCCGCCGTCGATGTCGTAAGTTGCGCCCGTGAGCGCGGTGTTGGTCATGATGTGTATCGCGAGTGCAGCGACGTCGGCCGGTTCGACGACGCGCCGGATGGGAAGTGTGGTACGCAGTTGTTTGCGCCGGTTTTCAAGTTGATCGCCGAGTAATTCTGCCGACAATGGGGTATCGACGAAGCCGGCAGCGATGAGGTTGACTCGGACTGGTGCTAGTTCGAGCGCCAGACTCGCTGTCAGTGCAGGACTGGCAACGGTGAGTGCCGACGCAATTGCGAGGCCGATCGCCGGACGTCGAGCGCCGGTTCCGCCCATGAACAGAAGCGTGCCTCCCGGTCGCACCTTTTGAGCCGCATTCCGGGCCACGTGAAGTGGCAGCAAGAAGTGCTCGTCGAGCAGCCTCTGCACCTGGGCGAAGTCCAGGTCGACGAGGCGTCCGTAATACGGCCGGCCAGCTGTCACCATCACATGATCAACCGTCGCTGGCAGGTTGTGGAAGAACCGCCCAAGAGCCGCAGGGTCTGCGGCGTCGAATGCCGCTGTGCTCATCGGACTTAGTTCAGCCGCGGCGCGCTGGAGCCGTTCTGGGTTCCGCCCCGTGAGAATCACCTCAGCCCCCTCGGCGCGGGCTCTTCTGGCCGTTTGAAGTCCTATGCCGGCGCTCCCGCCGATCACCACTACGGTTTGGCCCAAGAGTTCCGGTTCGCGCTGAATGGGAGAAGGGTTTGCTGCGGCATTCATGCTAGCTCCAATCGGCAGACTAGATTTTCTGCTTACGGATGGTGGCGATGCGTGACCTAGTCATTCATTCCGGCAGTTCTTTGCCGGACTGCTCCGCCGCCATATATGCTGCGTACCACTCGGGCCAGTTTTCGTCGCGCTGCCCGGTGCGCTGCTCGTGCTTCCCGTGAGCAGCCTCCGCTCGTCGCAGCGCGCTAGCAAGATCACTTATGGAGGCGAAGCTGGTGGTCGCGGAATCAAGGCGGCCGGGCAAACGCGTCGTAATTTGTTGGAACAACCAGCCGTTGCCGTCCGGATCGTTGAACGACGCAAAAGAGCGGTAGCTGCCGTGTCCAGGATCAGGCCCGCTGACCCGGTTGCGCCCAAAAAGGTAGGGCTCATCCGAGCCGGTATATACGCCGCCGGTACTGTGGAACACTTCGCTCACCTGGATGCCCCGATTCGCGAGTTCTTTGCGGGCGGCATCGACGTTGGAAACGATCAGGTACAGCCCTTTCGCTGAGCCGGGTGTAGCCTCGGTGACATTCTTGCCGAAGATGACCGAGCAGCTCGAGCCCGGCGGCGTGAACTGGATCACTCGGAAGTCGTTGCCGTTGTCAAAATCGGCATCGAGTCGCCACCCCAGTTTCGTGTAGAACTCCTTCGCGCGATCAACGTCCGACACAGGGATGACGACGATCTCGAACTTCATGTCGACTCGCGGGGCACTCGTGCCGTTTTTCGGCTCACTCGTAGGGACTTCCTGCATTATGTTTGCCATTTTTCTCTCTCCTTATGCCTTCATCGGGAGCTGGTTTGTCGAACGCAGAATTCGAAGACTTGCCCCATCGCGTTCCACACACAGTCGGTTTTCGGTGGAGAGACGACTGCTGGTTTTGAATCTTTAAAACCAGTTTGCGAAGGGCCCGTGCCTGACAAAGATGCTGCGTATTGACACCGCGATTCACAGAAGTTCGAGAGGCCTGACTCGAACCGCAGCTTGGCACGGTGTCTTAGCGAAGTCGGCGCGCTCGCGGCAAGAGTGACTACGGAACCTGGTTGCCGTTTGCCTTCTCCAAGTCCTCGGCGGCCTTATCGATTGCTGCCGCGGCATCTTGGATTGCTTTCGCGACAGTGGGAACTTGTGCGTCAGCCTCAGTCCATTTCTTCTCGTCCATGTATTCGCGGACCGGCGCCAGCGGTTTTGCACCATATCCGGTATATGCGCCAGGGGCGTACACCTGGTGCTTGAACCATGGCCGTGCCGGCAGCCCACGCTCCGACAGGAACGCGCGTTGCACTTTGAGCAAGTCGAGATTCAACGAGTCCACGTTAGTCTTCGAAATCTCGCCGTCATTGGTCAGCGGTGACTTCGCGAGTGCCGCCTGGTAGCGCTCGGAACTCTTCTTTAGCGCTTCTACGCTGTTCTTCAGCGCGGCGAAATTCATGAAAGGAGGTACCTGCTCGCGCGGCGGAGGAGCGAATTTCTTTTGCGGATCGGAGACAGCCGTGAAAAGTCCCTCCTGCAACTCCTGGTTGCGCTCAGTGATTTCGTCTTGCTTGTCCTTGAGCAGCTTTTCCATGTCGGTCACGTACTTCGCAATGTTGTCGGCGAGGCCTGAATATTCATAGGGAATCAGTTCCGCATCCGCCAAACGCATTACGGTTGTGCCGCCCGTCTGCGCAAGCGCGCGGCCATAAGAGAAGTCGGCGTCGACAAATTTCGTGTACCAATAAAAATCGTCGTAGATGGAGTGGTACTGATCGGCATCGGCCTCGCCACTGTAGCCGATGTTCAGTGCTGAAATGCCGGCGTGGTCGAGAAATGGCGCATAGTCGGAGCCATCGCCCAGGCTGCCAATCCGCATGTCGGTACGTTTGCGAATCTGATCCCGCTCCTCCTGGTTCTTAGCTGTCGATATCCGGTAAAGGCGCCACCGCTGGGAGGCCGGAATGTTCTTCTCCGGATCGTTGATGTAGCGGCTCACTTCGTTGATGAGACGCTCCAAATCGTGCGAACCGGAAGCATGAAAGAAGCCACGGCTGTTGCTATCGGAGTTGATGTAGGCGACAGCATGTTGCCGCAGTTCATCAAGATGAGTCTCGACCCATTCAGTCGATCCAAGCAGTCCGGGTTCTTCACCGTCCCACGCGCAATAGATGACGGTTCGCTTCGGATTCCATCCCTGTTTATGGAGTTCGCCCAACATGCGCGCTTCTTCAAGTACGGCCACCATTCCGGACAGCGGATCCTCCGCGCCGTTGACCCACGCATCGTGATGGTTGCCACGGAGCACCCATTGATCGGGAAACTCCGATCCCTTCATCGTGGCAATCACGTCATAGATCGGCTTCAAGTCCCAGTTGGAGGTGACTTTCAAATGCACCTTTGCGGGGCCCGGACCCACGTGATAAGTGATGGGTAGTGATCCGCGCCATTTTTCTGGCGCTACTGGGCCAGTCAAAGCCGATAACAGGGGTGACGCGTCCGCGTAGGAGATAGGGAGCACGGGAATGCGAGTGATGGTCTTTGCCTCTTCGACCTTCAGGCGCTTTGCATCGGCGGTTGCACCAACACCTGGCGTCAGCGGGTCGCCAGGATAGTCAGTGTCCATGACGCTGCCGCGCTGGACACCGTCCTTTGGACGCAGGCCGCCCTTGGGATAGTCGTCGCCATAGAAGTAGCCATCGTCCTGCGGATCGGAATAAATGATGCAGCCAATAGCGCCATGTTCTCCGGCGACCTTGGGCTTGATGCCACGCCACGCCTCGCCATAGCGCGCGATCACGATCGCGCCTTTCACAGAAATTCCCAATCGGTCGAGTTCTTCGTAGTCTTCGCGCGAGCCGTAGTTCACATACACAAGCGGCGCGGTTACGTCGCCGTCGATCGAGTAGGCGTTGTAAGTGGGCAACTGCTCGGCCGTCTGATTGCTTGTCGGATCGATGGCCAGTGCCGGTTCCTGCATTTTGGCGCGGAACTTCGTTGGCTCGATCAGTTCCACCAACCGCTCTTTTGGAGTGGGGAACAGCACTTGGAAGGTTTCGATATGCGCGTCAAATCCCCAGTCTTTGAAACGGGAGAGAATCCACTCCGCATTGTCCTTGTCGTAGGGAGAGCCCACGTGGTGTGGCCGAGCGCTCAGGCGGCGCATGCTCTCACGGAGATTGTCGCGCGAAATGCCGTCCTGAAATTTCTTCTCCCATTCGCGCTCCGTTGCGGAAGCTTGCGCCGTGTAGGCATAGAATCGCTCGCTCGCGGATGGTGCCGCAGGCGTCGATTGCGCCAAAAGCGATTGCACGAGACAGACTATGACGACGTAGCAGGAATAGACGCGGGCCGATTTCAAAGAGAGCTCCCCCTGGTTTTTCCTCGGCGACCAATTAGTGAGGAAACGAAATTATAGCGACAGAGGATTGTTTTGCAGCGGCAAGTATTCTTCCATACCGCGAAGTAGTTTTACGGCCGAATCTCGATGGGAGTTCCATCCGGCACGAGCTCCCAAATCTCATCGATCTCTGCGTTCGTTACTGCAATACAACCGTCGGTCCAGTCACGGATCCGATGGTCGGCTCCAACCCAGCCATATCCATTCGGAAGGCCGTGAATCATGATGTCGCCACCGGGAGAAAGGTGCAGCTTCTGCGCGAGCTTCCGGTCTTGATCATTCGGGTACGAAATGTGGATCGACTTGTAGAACTGGCTCTTTGCATTCCGCCGGTCGAGAACATACTTGCCCTCGGGCGTCTTGTGATCGCCCTGCTGCTGCTTTTGCCCGACTGGGGAGGCGCCAAGCGCAACCTTGTATGTGCGGAGAGTCTTGCCCTTTGCCATCAGATTCAGCTTGCGATCTTTCTTGAAGACGACAACCTGATCGGCCCGAACCGACGGCGTTGGAGCCGATGCCAGACTGCCGGACAGAATCGCGATGATCAATGCCGCAATCACAAGCTCGGTATCTGTTCTCAACTAGGAATGCTAGCCTGAGAATGTGATGCGTGTTTCATCTCTTCTCGCGGCGCCCTTCCTCTTGTTGGGAACATTATCATTCGCCGCGCCCGCCCCGCCGGCAAGTTCCTGGAGCGTTACTAGCCAGCCGGCGCGCCTCGTGAATGGAAGCCCAGTATTGTTCCGTGTTCGCGCTCCCAAGGCTGCGCACGCACTTTCAGGACACTGGCTTAGCCATGATCTCGAATTTAGTTTCGATGCCAAGACCGGAACATGGTTCGCCCTAGGTGGCGTCAGTCTCGAAACTAAACCCGGCACCTATCCGGTTGAGTTGCGTGCCGATGACACGCCAGACCACACGACCGTGTTTACGCGTCAGGTCAGGGTCTTCCACCAGCGCTATCCCACGATTGTGCTCACGGTTCCAGGCAAGTACACCGCGCCCAATCCCGAGGATCAGCGAAAAATCGAGGCTGACCAGCAGGTCAAGGCTGACGCATTCAAGACTGCCAGCGCCGCCCGGGAATGGAGCGGAAGTTTCGAACTTCCTGTGAAGGAAGAGATATCGGATGTGTTTGGTATCCGACGAACGTTCAATGGCTCTGTAAAGAGCACGCACCAGGGGCTCGATTTCAGGGCGCCTGCGGGAACGGCGGTGAAGGCCATTAACGATGGGACTGTCGTTCTTGCTCGCCCCATGTTCTTCGAGGGCAACTTTGTTGTGCTCGATCACGGCCAAGGACTCCTGAGCCTCTACCTCCATCTGTCGAAAATCGATGTGAAGGAAGGAGACCGCGTGTCGAAGGGCCAGGAAATCGCAGTTAGCGGCGGCACGGGTCGGGCCACCGGGCCGCACCTGCATCTCGCCATCCGGTGGCAAGGAGTCTATCTGAACCCAGCAGTTCTGTTCTCACTCAGGCTTCCCTGAGACGCGTTCGATCCATCCCGTTTTGGAAAGAGTGCAACAAACAGTAAAAAATGTTGCATCGTCCTTGTGAGATGGGTATAGTGTGCGAGCCTTCCAGCCGCGTGAGAGCGATTCGGGGGAAGCGCTTTTGCATATTTGGCGAGCTCAAGGCAACGGGAACCCGAGGGTACCCCCTCGCCGGGTTCCCGTTTTTTCTTTGCCGAATATGGTTGTCTGATTTTGCAGGCGACCCGTGACTTGAAGGTGCCCGCGAATGCTCGTCACTGTTAAGCGCTCACCGATTCAGCACCCGGAATGTCCAATCCTTCCGGCTCCCACACTCCGTCGCGATAGATGACGCTGCGTCCCGAGATTGCGGGAATGCGCTCGCCGGGAACGATGATGCCTATCAGGTTTAATGGGTCGGCGGCAGCGACGATCACACGCTCTCCGGTAAGCGGCATCTTGCGATGCGCGCGTAACGACTCCACCGCAACGGGAAGGGCGAACTGTTCCCCGAGGAAGCCATCGACAAAACGACCGCCCCGGATTTCTCCGCGATCCTCGAGGCGACGGAAGGCAATCTGCATTTCGCGCCAGCGCGGCAGGTTGGTTTCGCGCGTCAGCAAATCACGGAAGACGACTCCGTGGCGCCGCAGCAGCATCCAGCAGCAGGACTCAACTGCCCGATCTCGATCTGCTCCTTCCGAATAGAGTAGCGACCAGCGGCCTGCCGCGTGACGCGGCCGGCGTACCTTGCCAGGCCCCATTCCTGAAGCGCTCTTTGGAGTGACCAGCGCACGCAGATTTTCGAAGCCATCTGCGGTCACCAACCCCGCGGCGACCAGCTCCCACAAGCCCGTCTCCACTTCCGCTTTGAGATTACCAGTGCTGCGTACCATGTCCGGAAAGAATAAGGCGCCACGCTGTTGCAATAGTGCCAGCAGGCGGCGCGCGACCGGACTCAGGAATGCTCTCTCCGGATCCTCAGTGCCAGGATCGCGAGGCCGCATCCAATCCGAATCCTCGCGCACGAAAAATGCGATCGGCGCTACGCGTGTCGGAATCACACGCCGCCGCGTTTCCTGCCCAGGCTCTTCACCCGCCGACTCCAGCGTCGCTGGGTGCGGCGACAGCCGGCCCCATCCGACAGCACCTGCGAGGCAAAGTTGGTCGAGGTGCGCCGGATCGTACGCGGCAATTCTGCGCGCCAAAATGGATCGCTCCCATGCACTCGCGGGAATCTCGAAACCTTGCAGTTGCCGTATCACCTCGAGGGTTCCGTGTTCACCGCGCACCTGAGTGCCGGGTGCCATGTGCTGCCAGCGCAGCAACCAATTCATAAACTGCGATGCCGTGACAGGCTCGATCTGTTTGCGGAGCGTAGAGACGGTGAGACGGTGAATCCGAGCCAGCACTCGGCGCTCGCACCACTCAGTTTCTTTCGTGATCGCCGAAGCGTCTTCAGTTCGGGAGATGCCCTCTGTTGATCGTCCCGGTCGGAATTTTCCTCGCAGGATGGCTCCCGTCGCCTCAATCCGCAGCAGAGCTTTTTCAACTTCACTCGCCGACACTTCCAGCAACTCTGCTATTTCGGTGGCGGTTGTCGGACCGATGTGCTGCATCCATCCGCGAACCGCGGAGAGTAGAGCCTCGGCTGGATCGATCGCTTCCGACTGCACTGAAGAATGCAATGCCGGAATTCCTTCGGGGATCGAGTGGGTGTCCTCACCGTCTCGGACGGCTTCCGGATGCAGGCTTTGGAATATCTGCAATCGCTCGGTGGCTACCCAGAACTTTCGCTCGTGGGTTCCAGTAGATACCTCGGCCACGAGGGCGCGGCCCTGCGATTGCAGTGTGTCGAAGAATCTTCTCCACTCCTCTCCCATCTCCTGATTACTGAGAGCCGAGTACTGGGAACTGCGCTCCGGCATCATTACCAGCGTGTGCAATACATCGTGTAATTCGTCAGCGTCACGTACGTCCGGCCACGCTTCGTCCTGCACCTGGGCGATCGCTGCGGGATCTAGCGCTCCGACTTCCTCGAGAACCGATTCGGGCAGGGCTCGCCGCATTTGGACGGCTCTGGCTCTGCGCTCCTCAAGCGGCGCGTCGTCAAGATAGGCATACGGATTGGCATTGAGGATTTCATGCGAGAACTGCGACGGGATGGGCGTATCGACGGCAATACACCGAATCTCTCCAGACTCGATCTGCCGCAGAACCTCACGGAGGCCATCGATGTCCATTGCCTCGGTGAGTACGTCCTTCATGACCTCATTCACCAAGGGATGGTCAGGAATCTGGATATCCCCCTCAATGTTCTCCTGGCACGCTGCCACATCAGGGAACACCGATGCCAGAAGATCGTCGGAGCGCATGCGCTGAATCTGCGGCGGAACTTTCTTTCCTCCCTGAAATCGCAACAGAGCGAGCGAGCGCGTTGCATCCCAGCGCCAGCGGGTCTGAAAGATGGGTGAGGCGAGTGCGGCCTGCTCAAGAATCGGCGGCATGCTTTCCGAGTGCAGGAACTGGAAGACGTCGCCAAGTGGAAAACTGTGCTGCTCGGCCAGCGCGATGTTCAGGCCATTGTCGGTGGCCGCCGCCTGCAATTCGAAGTTGAAGCCACGGCAGAAGCGTTTGCGCAGAGCCAGTCCCCACGCTTTGTTGATCCGTCCGCCGAATGGGGCATGGATGATTAACTGCATGCCGCCGCCTTCATCGAAGAACCGTTCTGCGACGATGGTCCTTTGGGTCGGCACCTCACCCAGCACAACCCGCCCCTCAATCACGTACTGAATCAACTGCTCAGCGCCAGCGAGATCGAGGCCGCATTCCTTTTCTAGCCACGCTACTGTGTCTGCGACTTCAGGTAGATTGCGCCAGCCTTCGACAGGAGTCACTCCAGGAAGGCGATCACTGATCTCCCTTCGCAAGTTTCCAAGCTGCTCTGACAATTCCGAGGTCCGCGAAGGAGCCTCTCCACGCCAAAAGGGAATACCTGGCGGCTGGCCCTGTGCGTCTTCCACCAGAATCCGGGAGGTTCGACCCTCGACGCGCCGAATTCTCCAGGATGTATTGCCGAGCAGCATGACCTCGCCGGCCATGCTTTCGACTGCGAAGTCCTCGTCGACGGTTCCGACGATAGCTCCGTCGGGCTCTGCCACCACGGTGAATAGAGAATTGTCGGGGATCGCGCCGCCCGAGGTTATTGCGGCGATACGCGCGCCACGCCGCGGCCGCAGCCGCCGGTTCACCCGATCATGATGGAGATACGCTCCATAGCGTCCGCGCTGCGAGGCGATGCCCTCCGATAGCATCTCTAGCACCTCGGCGTACTTCTCACGTGTGAGATTGCGATAGGGATAGGCGCGCTTGATCAGCGCAAAGAGCTCGTCTTCATCCCAGCCATCGGTAGTCATGCTCGAGTCGGGAGTCTCACGGGGCTGAGCCGCCGCGCTGCTCGATACCACCGTCGCCACGATCTGCTGCGCCAGCACGTCGAGCGAGCTTTCCGGAAAAATCAGCCGATCGAGTTCTCCGGAATGAATGGCCCGTACCAGTACCGCACATTCAGCCAAGTCATCCCGAGTGGTGGCGAAAAATCGTCCTTTTGGAACCGCGCCGCGCCAGTGACCCGAACGTCCCACGCGCTGCAACGCAACTGCAATTGAGCGTGGGGAATTGATGTGGCAAACGAGATCCACCGTCCCCACATCGATTCCTAACTCCAACGAAGCTGTCGCAACCAGAACCCTGATCTCACCTTCTTTAAGCTTCCTCTCCGCGGCCAGACGCAGTTTGCGTGAAAGGCTTCCGTGGTGTGCGGCGACGTTGTCCTCTCCGATCAGCGTCGCCATGTGATGCGCAACGCGCTCCGCCATCCGGCGCGTATTAACGAATACGAGGGTTGAACGATGGTCGTGGACAAGTTGCACAATACGCGCATAGATCTCATCCCACATCTCGTTCGAAGCGACCGGGCCCAGCTCCGAGGCAGGAACTTCTACTCCCAGATCGAGCGTACGTTTGTGTCCCACGTTGACGATCACCGGGTCGGGACGGCCATTCCCCGCTAAGAAGTGGGCGACCTCTTCAATCGGCTTCTGGGTGGCAGAGAGCCCAATTCGCACGGGCGAACGATGAGTGAGTGCTTCCAATCTCTCCAGCGATAGCGATAAGTGAACGCCCCGTTTGTCGTCAGCGACCGCGTGGATTTCGTCGACGATCACGGTTTCGACGTCGCGAAGAATGGCGCGGCTCTTCTCGGCGGTCAGCAGGATGTAGAACGATTCTGGCGTCGTAACCAGGATGTGCGGGGGGCGCCGCAGCATCGCTTGCCGGTCTTTCATCAAAGTGTCGCCGGTTCGGACGGCAGTGCGAATTTCCGGCATGAGCATGCCGCGCTCTCCCGCCATCTGCAGAATCTCGCCGAGCGGAATTTCCAGGTTTTTCTGAATGTCATTCCCGAGAGCCTTCAGGGGCGAAACGTAAAGAACCTCGGTCCGGTCGCGTAATTCCCCCGCCAGGGCTTTGCGCACCAGGCGGTCGATACACGCCAGAAAGGCCGCAAGAGTCTTGCCTGATCCGGTGGGCGCAGAAATTAAGGTCGTGTGTCCGGCGAGGATATGTGGCCATCCCTGTTCCTGTGGTTCGGTGGGCGTCCCGAATCGCGCGGTGAACCACTCTCGGACCAGCGGATGAGCCCAGGAGAGCGCAGGAGAGACCACAGCAGACATCGTGTCATTCTAGCGGGAAATCATGTTTTCGTAAAACATTCGCCCATTGCGACCCGTCGATTCCCGTTCTGGATTCCATTCTGAAACTTGGTTAATGAGAACTCGCTTACTTAGAACCCAAAGCAACCGCTGGTGTTAACCGTAAGTCTTGCCGCTTCAGAAACTTGCGCTCTGAGCGAACGTTTGGCGAATCCCTTGCATTCATGTTCCGCAGGTCGTGACCCGAAGCGTAAATCGTAAGGAGCAAAAGAGAAGCGCAATGATCAACCTTAGCGAGATCAAAATTACTCCCCGTGATCATGAAGTGCTGCGCCTGCTGGTTCAGGGCTGCAGCAACAAAGAGATCGCCAGCCACCTCAACATCAGTCCCCGGACCGTTAAGCAGCATCTGCGTACGCTGTTTCTACGGGCCGGAATCAAGGAAGGCCGCAAACGCGTGAAACTCGCGACCGCCATGTTCATCAAGGAGCAGGTGCAGCCATGCAACCCCGTGATCGGCTAACTGCCAAGGAAATTCAAGTCGCAACCCTCGTCTGGCAAGGCTTAACGAACAAGGACATTGCGGGCGTTCTCCACACCAGGGAGCAGGTTGTGAAGAACTACTTGCGTACTGCATTCGACAAACTGGGTGTCTGGAGCCGGCTCGAGTTAGCCCTCTACGTCGCTGGACATGGCGGACCGCAATGGCACCTGCAACTAGGACTGGGGCTGCAATCGGCAGTCGACGATTGGCCCTCTGCTGGGGAAACCGCAGGCATCACCTCAACTCGAGAGTCACTTTAGTTGCCTGATACAGAACCTTGAAGGAATGTGCTTCGTTTAGAGAGCAGTCGAAACTCCGTATGGTCGCGATGCGCATCGGTCATCACCGAGACACATGACAGGATCTGAGAGTGTGAGTTGCGTCCTGGGCGACCTTCGGATTCGAAGACGCTAGCCCAAGCCTGCTGAGTAACATAGTCCAGCTATGATTTTTCATTCGCGGCTGATGTTGACGGCAATGGATTTCACACTCAAGACGCGCAACTGCCGTGACTGAAGTTGCAGCTTGGTAGGAATCCAAGTACTACCTGCTTTGTTATCAATTAGTTATTGCCGTCAGGTAGAAACGAACGCATGCCATCTGCTTCGCTGGCAGAGCGACGTATGCGGTACTGAAATTGCTCATTTTTCTGTGGATACTCTAGGTTTATTCGCAGTTACAGTGGTCGGTTGAGTCTCCCTAAACTGAGGTAGGTATGTCGTACAAAGAAACGTTCTGGATGGCGTGTGACTCGACCGAGCAGCTACGTGCAGAATACGGACCCTTCCACACCCGCGCCGAAGCCGAAATCGAAGCGCGCAAGCTTGGCTTCGGTTACCTCCTGCGCTACGAGCATATTCTCGGTCCCGACGAGGAGATCGAGGAAGTCCGCTGTGTCTTCATCGAGCTACCCGACGTCGTGGCCGCACCGCGCGCCGGAGTGACCTTCCATACTCGCTGTGCGACCTGTGGAGAGTCCGCGGCTCACGATAAGTCATGGCAAGCCGAAGTGTGGGCCGACATCCATGAATTCGAGCATGCCCGTCACAAAGTGCGACTCTTTGAACACGCTCGTGGAGAGGGATTGCGGGAGATCGCCGACTGGCGCGGCCACGCTGCCTGAGAACGCGTGGCTGAGGAGTGATTTTAACCGGTCGCATCGTTCGGCTGTTTCGCGACTGCATCCTGCCGAGAAGTACCCTCGATGTCGTTTGGATTTGTACGGCATCTCTGGAAAGTAGAGTTGGACGAAAGAATCTTAGCTGCTGAGCCGTTCGGCTGCCGCTTCATCCAGCATCCATAACAGCTTTCCATCTGAGGGCCGAACCCTTTGTGCCGGAAACGGAGGCCTATTCTCGCCCTCCAGAACATGCAAGGCGATATCCGCCTTTTCGACGCCCTTCACGAGAAACATTGCCTCTGCCGTTCGATTCAGGACCGGGAATGTAAACGTGATGCGGTAGGCGTTGAACTTGTTCACAAAATTTGCCACCACGAACTTCATTTGCTCTTTCAACGCCTGGGAGTCGGGAAACAGCGATGCCGTGTGTCCATCTTCGCCCATGCCGAGCAGAATCAGGTCGAAGCGCGGGAAGTCATCGTGCTTCGGCGTGAAAAACTGCCGGATATCTTCTTCATATTCAGCTGCAGCGGCATGCGCATCGCGGTTCTCGGCGCGAACTCGGTGTACGTTTTTCGAAGGAATGGTGATCTTGCTCAACAAGCTCTCATTCACCATGCGGTAATTGCTATCGGGGTGATCCGGCGGAACATGCCGTTCGTCGCTAAAGAAGATGTAAGTCTGTCGCCAGTTGAATCGCGCATGTTTTTGGGCGAGCAGGGAATACATACCCTTGGGGGTGGAACCGCCCGCTAGAGCGACGGTGAACCGGCCGCGGGCAGCGATCGCCGCAGTCCCGACGTTCACGAAATTATTGGCCGCGGCGTGAAACAGCCCTTCGGGAGTGGGCAAAACTTCAATCGTTCGGGTTGGGGGCATGGGCTCAGACGACAGTGGCAATCAGGGTCGATCTTCGATCAGCGTAGCATGCCGCTCCTAGCAGTCCAGTGCTTCCGTTGGTAATCACGCGAACCGGAACGGCCTCCAGCAGTGGCTGCATCCGACCTTTTCCAAGGAAGGCCTGCATGAACAATGGTCCGGCCAGCTTAGAGAGAACCTTAGGAGCAATGCCGCCTCCGAGGTAAACACCACCAGTGGCCAAAACCTTCAGCGCCATGTTGCCGGCTTCAGCACCATAGATTGAAATCCAGAGATCAAGAGCATGTTCAGCCGTAGGTGACTTTCCTGAGACCGCCGCTCGCGAGATGGCCGCAGCGGGATCACCGGCCAGCATCTCGTCGCAAAGCCACTTGGGTTCGTCGCCACGATTCGTGTCGCGCAGGAATAGAAACACATTAACCAGCCCGGGCCCGGAGACAATTCGCTCGTAACTCACATGACCGAAGCGGGTGTGCAGATAGCGCAAGAGATCGATCTCCAGTTCATTGCGCGGAGCGAAATCGCAGTGCCCGCCCTCGCAGGCAAATACGAGGTGCCGATGTCCGTCCCAAAATAGCCCGGCCTCGCCAAGTCCCGTCCCCGCTGCTACCACTGCTTGGTTGCCGGTCGCGGTCGCCTTCACTTTGTTGAGCGGGACCATGTCGTCTTCGCCCAGGCAGCGAATGCCCCAGGCCTGTGCCGCAAGATCGTTCAGGAGCAATACCGTATCGAGCTTTAACTCCTGACCTAACTTCGCTGCATCGACGATCCAGGGAAGGTTGGAAGCTTCTACCCGCCCCTGACGGACCGGTCCGGCCACGCCGAAACAGGCGATATCGGGACGGATACCGCTTTCAGCCACGAACTTAACAACGATTTCATCCAACCCGAGGTACTGGCGGCTGGGAAAGACCTGCTCGCGTACGCTTACAAATTTTCCACCTTCAGGTTTGTAGTACGCCAGGCGCGCATTGGTGCCCCCAATATCACCTGCTAAGATCATTTTTCGAAGTTTCTCCAGCGGCGGCCATCGCGCTCTAACAGTTCATCAGCCTCTTTAGGTCCCCATGTACCGGACGGATAGTTGGGGAAGTTGCGAGGAGGCAGTGCCTTCCAGACATCCAGGACCGGATTCACCACGCTCCAGCCAGCTTCGACCATGTCGGCGCGTTGAAACAGCGTTGCGTCGCCAATCATGCAATCGTGCAGCAAACGCTCATAGCCGGTGTTGGGAGTCTGCCCGAAGTAGTCTGCATATTCGAAGTCCATATCGACTTCGCCCAAGTTCATTGCCGGGCCCGGCGTCTTCGCAGCGAATCGCAGCGAAATACCCTCCTCCGGTTGGATATGCAAGACCAATTGATTTGGCATCAGGTCCTCGACCTGAGTCTCTCGGAACAGCATAAACGGCGCACGCCGGAACTGAATCACGACGTGAGTGTTGCGACTTGGCAATCGCTTCCCGGTTCGTAGATAAAACGGAACGCCGGCCCAGCGCCAGTTGTCGATCAACAGCTTCATGGCTACGAAGGTTTCAGTTCGCGAGTCGGGAGGTACACCGTCTTCGGACCGATACCCGGGCACTCGCTCATTGTCCATGACTCCTTCGCCATATTGTCCCCGCACGGTTTTGCTCAAGACTTCTTCGGCGGTGAACGGCTGGATAGCATGCAGGATCTTCGCCTGCTCATCACGAACTGCGTTCGCCTCGAATGAGATTGGCGGCTCCATAGCGGTCAGGGAGATCAGCTGCATGATGTGGTTCGGAACCATGTCCCGCAGTGCGCCAGCCGTATCATAATAGCCGCCGCGCTTCTCGACACCCACGGTCTCAGCCACCGAAATCTGAACGTGATCGATGTAGCGCCGGTTCCAGATCGGCTCGAAAATTCCGTTCGCGAAACGGAACGCCAAAATATTCTGTACTGTCTCTTTTCCCAAGTAGTGGTCGATGCGGTAGACCTGCGGCTCTTTAACCACCTTCAACAACTGGTGGTTCAGCGATCGCGCAGTGTCCAAATCGTGGCCGAAGGGCTTCTCGACGATCACCCGCCGCCAATGACTATTCTGCTCGCACATCAACTCAACTTTTCCCAGGCGCTCGACGATGTCACCGAAGAAGTCGGGCGACGTCGCAAGGTAGAAGAAATAGTTGCCCTGCGTGTTGTGCTCGCTATCGACCTTGGACAGGGTGTCTTTTAATTGCTGATAGGTGGCAGAATTGTCAAAATCACCCGCAACGTAGTAGATCCGTTGGACGAACCACTCCCAGAGATCCGGGTCGATTTTGCCAGTCGCGAATTTCTTGAAATCCTCGGTGAGCTTCTGGCGAGCTTCCTCGCTCGACATCTGATTTCGGGCAACACCAACGACCGCAAACTCCCGTGAAAGCAAACCTTGGCTGGCCAGGTTGTAAAGAGCTGGAAAAAGCTTCCGTCGCGTGAGATCGCCGGAGGCGCCGAAAATCACCATCACGCACGGATCACCGGGGCGTCCCACGCGCGGTTTGGAAATAACAGGCAGAGTCTGCGTTTGTGCCATAGCTGTCGTGTCCGCCTTTACACAGTTTTGGTCTTGGTTTTCGGCTCAACGTGCCCGCCGAATTTTTGACGCATCGCCGAGAGCATTTTCTCGGCAAAAGTATGCTCCTGCCGCGAGCGGAAACGTGCGTACAGCGCCGCTGTCAATACTTCCGCCGGCACGGCCGCTTCAATCGCCGCTTGGATCGTCCAGCGGCCCTCTCCAGAATCCTGCACGAAGCCACTGTACTCGGATAACGTCGGATTCTCGACCAGTGCCATCGCCGTCAGATCCAATAGCCATGAACTGACCACGCTGCCGCGCCGCCAAACTTCCGCGATCTCCGGCAGGTTCAACTCATAGCGATAATCCGCGAGGAGCTCGTTGCTGTTCGCATTCTTGAAAATATCGAAGCCCTCGGCATAGGCCTGCATGATTCCGTACTCGATGCCATTGTGCACCATTTTGACAAAATGCCCGGAACCCGACGGACCGCAATGAATGTATCCCTGTTCAGAGGTGCCACCAAGTTTCTCGACGCCCGGAGTTTTCGGGATGTCGCCAATTCCGGGAGCGAGGGTCTTGAAAATAGGATCGAGCCGCTGCACGGCTTCTTTCGGGCCGCCGATCATCATGCAGTAGCCGCGCTCCAGACCCCATACGCCGCCGCTGGTCCCGACATCCACATAGTGAACACTCTTTGCGGCGCACATCTTCGAACGGCGGACATCATCTTTGAAATACGAGTTGCCGCCGTCGATGATTGTATCCCCAGCCTGCATGAGCGAGAGCAAGGATTGCACAGTGGTCTCGGTCGGATCGCCCGCAGGGACCATGACCCATGCCGCTCGCGGCGGTCCTAGCTTCGCGACCAGATCTTGCAGGGATGATGATTCGGTCGCGCCTTCATCTCCCAACTGCTTGATCGCGTCAGCACTGCGATCGCTCACAACGAGCTTGTGTCCGCCCCGCATCAGGCGCCGCGTCATATTGGCGCCCATGCGCCCCAGACCCACCATTCCTAATTGCATCGCTGCTCCTCACTCGCATTCGCAGACGGCAACTCGCGAAACGGAAAACTTGACTCAATAAACGAAACGAGGGATCGAACCCGGAAACCCCAATTCCAAGATCGTACAACTCTTGCGGCCGAAACTCGACTTACTAGGATACTTGTTGCACCAGTTCCGAGAGGTTTTTCAACCCGGCGCTTACATCGCTTCCCAGATGCACGCGCAGCGCTCGACGGTTCCGCTCCGCCAGCACTGCGAAATCGCCCCGCGCCTGAGCCGCTTTGACAACCCCAAAAGTGTACTTCTGTTCGGGAACCTGCAAATCTTTGGCGTCGTCACACGTGACTTGCAAGAACACGCCGCTGTTCGGACCACCTTTGTACGCCTGTCCTGTTGAGTGAAGGAAGCGTGGCCCGAAACCTAGGCAGGTCGCAACCCGTTTGCGATCCCGCACCACGTGTCGCAGTGATTGTAGTGCAGCTTCATGTTCGTCATTCATCTGCACGTAAGCCAGTAGACCGAGATAATCCCCAGCGCCCAGTCGTGAGAGGTGGGCCCGCAGATAGTTCTTCAGGGACTTGTCACTTCCTACGGCCTTGGCTAGTTCTGCGGCATTCTTCTCGTCGGTGAACAGCTTGAAGCCGCCTTCGTCGAGCAACGGCTGTTCCGGGGGCAACGATCCGGTCATCTCATATTCGGAGGTCAGCTTACGAGTCTCAATCTTGCTTGCCTCGACGTCGGGCTGGTTGAATGCGTTAATTCCGATCACCGATCCCGCTACCGCAGTTGCGATCTCCCAGCGGAAGAATTCCTGGCCAAGATCGTACGTTTCCGGTAGTGCGATTCGCACCACAGGATGTCCCGCTTTCTCGAGCGCCGCCACCTTCGCATCCTGTTTCGCGTCGGCTGCATTTGAGAGTCGGATATAAGCGAAAATGCGGTCATTGCCGTACACATCCGGCGGTCCAAGTTCTTCGCGATCGAGGGGAATGATCCCTTTGCCAACTTTCCCAGTGGATTCCGCAATCAACTGCTCAAGCCAGGCCCCCAGATCGAAAACTTCCGGCGACGCGATGATGGTGAGCTTGTCGCGTCCCATTGTCGCCGCGGTTCCGAGAATCAGTCCCAACAATACACCGGGATTTTCTTCCACCGGCACGCACGACATACAGGCCTGCACCATTTCTTCGGTACGGTCGAGAAACTTCTCGACATCGAGTCCCATCGCGGCAGCGGGCGTCATGCCGAAATTCGACAGTGCGGAATAGCGTCCGCCGATCGAAGGCAGGCCGTAAAAAATTTGCCAGAATCGGTCGCGCTCAGCGACAAGCTGCATCTTCGATCCGGGATCGGTGATCGTGATGAAGCGAGTGCCGGCCCTGTCTGCGCCTAAAACCTGCTTCACACGGTCAAAAAAATACTGTTTGTAGATGTTTGGTTCCAACGTGCTGCCGGATTTGCTCGAAACAATGAACAGAGTTTTGGCGAGATCAATCTTCGCCTCGGTCGCCCGTATCTGCGCCGGATCTGTTGAATCAAGAATGTGAAGTTTGGGGAACGCAGCCACTTGCGGATAAGTGAGCGACAACACCTCCGGACACAGGCTCGACCCGCCCATTCCAAGCAGGAGAATGTCACGGAAACCGCCGTTTTTCACCTCGGCAGCAAATGACTTCAGCTTGTCGATGTGGCCGATCTGCTCGTCAGTGATGCCGAGCCAGCCCAGCCACTTCGATTCGTCATCGTTTGTCCACAGACTCGCATCGAGCTGCCACAGCCGCCTTACTTTTCCGTTCGCTCGCCAGTCATCAAGGTTTTTTTTTACCGCGCCTTCCAGATCCTTGGGCAGCGCTGCGCTTTGCTGATTGACTTTCGGAGTCGTTTGCAGCTTAGTGCTTTTTTCGACGGCCACCAGCAATTTGTCGAACGCCTCGGCAAAAAGCCTCACGCCATCTTCGGTGAGCTTGTCCGTCACTTCCTTCATCGAGATTCCGGCAGCCGCCAGGTCCGACATCACTTTTCTCGCGGCTGGCAGATCCTTGGTCAAAGTGACTTCAGAGTTCCCGTGTTCACGAAAGGCGTCGAGTGTTGCCGGAGGCACTGTGTTCACAGTGTCCGGACCGATTAGCTCTTCGACGTACATGACGTCGCGATACACGGGATTCTTCGTGCTGGTGCTCGCCCACAAGACCCGCTGCGTCTGGCCGCCCTTGGCGGCGAGAGCTTGCCAACGTGAAGTCGAGAAAATCCGCTCATACGCTTGATAGGTCAGCTTGCCGTTGGCGATGGCCACCTTCCCAAGAATGCTCTTCAGTAGAGCCTTCCGCGCCGGATCACTCTCTTTCTTCAGCTTGTCTTCCGCAATCGAGTCGACAAGAGTATCGATGCGGCTGATGAAGAAACTCGCAACGCTCGCCAGTTTGCTCACGTCGCCGCCGTCGGACGCGAATTTCTCCGCACCGTCGATGAAGGCCTGCGCCACTTCCTCGTAGACCTCCTGCGCGAAGAGCAGAGTGATGTTGGTATTGATTCCTTCGCTCAGTAACTGACGCACGGCCGGGATCCCTTCGGCCGTGCCGGGAACCTTGATCATTACGTTCTCACGACCAACAGCCTTCCACAGGCGGCGAGCCTCATCGAGCGTGCCCTGAGTCTCGTGCGCAAGGTAAGGAGAAACTTCCAGACTGACGTAGCCGTCGCGTTTCTTCGTGCTTTGGTAAACCGGCTTCAGCAGATCGGCCGCGTCCTGGATATCGCGGATCGCCAGCAACTCATAACGCGCCTTGGCATCGAGATCGCTGCGCGCGGCAAGTGAGTCGAGAAAATCCCGGTAATCGGTGCTGCCGACAATCGCCTTCTCAAAAATTGCGGGATTCGACGTCATTCCCCGCAGTCCGTCTTCATCAATCAGTCTCTGGAGTTCGCCGCTCTTCAGCAGGTTCCGTCGGATGTAATCGAGCCAGATCGACTGACCCAGTTCCGTCAATTGTTTGAGAGGGTTGACTGCCTTGCCGGCAACTAGAGTCTCTACGGAATTCATAACGGCTCCTACAGCTCAAGAGGACAGCAGAATAGCCGCCCGACGTTAATAAATGGTTACTTGCCTGCCAGTTCCCGTGCCGTTTGAATTACTGCTTCTGGAGTAAATCCAAACTTTTTCTGCACGTCCTTGATCGGCGCCGAGGCTCCAAAGGTGTGCATACCGATAATTTTGCCACTGTCACCTACGTAGTGTGCCCATCCCATGACAGAAGCTTGTTCGACGGCGATTCTGGCCTTTACATCGGGCGGGAGCACCTGATCGCGGTAACTTCTGTCCTGCTTCTCAAACAGCTCCCACGATGGCATGCTCACCACTCGCGCCTTGATTCCTTCTTCCCGTAGCTTCTCGTAGGCATTGATGCAGATGCTCACCTCGCTACCGGTACTCATCAGGATGACTTGCGGCTTGCCGCCTTCGGCATCCGCCATCACATAGGCGCCGCGAGCAACCCCGGAAGCCGAAGCGTACTTCGTGCGATCGAAGGTGGGCACAGCCTGCCGCGTCAAAATGAGCGCAGCTGGCTCGTGGCGAAACTTCATCAAGACCTTCCAAGCCTCGACCACTTCATTTGCATCCGCGGGACGCAGTACCACCATCCCCGGAATCGATCGCAACGAGATCAACTGCTCGACGGGCTGATGAGTCGGACCGTCCTCGCCCAATCCGATCGAGTCATGGGTGTAAATCCAGATCGACGGAATATCCATTAAGGATGAGAGCCGCACCGGCATTTTCATGTAGTCAGTGAAGATAAGGAACGTCGAGCCATAAGCGCGAATTTTGCAGAGCGCCATCCCGTTTACTATCGCGCCCATCCCATGTTCACGAATGCCGAAATGAAAGTTGCGGCCGTTGTAATGTCCAGCTTCGAATTCGCCTGTGCCATCGAACGTCAACCGCGTCTTGGTAGACGGATACAAATCAGCTGCTCCACCCATTAGCCACGGATGGTTTTTCGCAATCGCATTCAGGACCTTTGAGGACGAATCTCGCGTTGCCACACCCTTGGCGTCTGCCGGGAAAGTGGGCAACTCCTTATCCCACCCAGTGGGCAGATCGCGCTCCTGCATCCTCTTGAGCTGATCGGCCAGATCCGGATACTGCTCGCTGTACTTCTTAAACATCGCCGACCACTGCTCTTGCAACTGGCCTCCACGTTTGCCGATTCGCTGTTGGAAGCACTCCATGACGCCGTCTGGAACGAGAAAGTGAGCGTCTTCCGGCCAGCCGTAGGCACGTTTCGTCAGCTTTACCTCTTCTTCGCCGAGCGCTTCTCCATGCGCTTCCTTTGTGTCCTGACGGTGCGGCGATCCATATCCAATGTGGCTGTCGACGATGATGAACTTCGGCTTATCCTTCACTTCGAGCGCGTGACGAAAGGCATTGGTGATCTGACCGATATCATTCGCGTCGGTCACGTGACTCACATCCCAGCCGTAGCTGCGAAATCGCGCTCCGACGTCTTCGCTATAAGCCAGCTCCGTGTCGCCTTCGATCGTGATGTGGTTGTTGTCGTAAATCCAGCAGAGGTTGTGCAGCTTCAAATGTCCAGCGGTTGACGCCGTCTCGGAAGAGATTCCTTCCATCATGTCGCCGTCACCGCAAATCGCCCACACGTTGTAGTCGAACAACGGGAAGCCCGGACGATTAAAATAACTGGCGAGCCACAGTCCGGCGGCAGCCATCCCTACGCTATTCCCAACTCCCTGCCCGAGCGGACCAGTTGTCGTTTCTACTCCGGACGTCAGGTGATATTCCGGATGTCCCGGCGTTTTGCTGTTCAGCTGCCGAAAGTTCTTGATGTCGTCAAGCGTGAGCGACGGCTTCGGCAAGATCTCGTACTTCGGACTCACCTCTTTCACTCCCGCCAGGTAGATCAGAGAGTAGAGCAACATCGATGCATGGCCATTTGAAAGCACGAAACGGTCCCGGTTCGGCCAAATGGGATCGGCGGGATCGTAGCGTAGGACATCCTGCCAAAGCGTATAAGCAAGCGGTGCCAGGGCCATCGGAGTTCCCGGATGGCCAGAGTTTGCCTTCTGGACAGCGTCCATCGAAAGAGTGCGAATGGTATTGATACATAGCTGGTCGAGTTGCTGGCCTGTGGCTATGGTTTGATCACTGACGGCCATCGATCCTCCCGTTCAGTTTTTGCAGACTTACCTTTTTTGATGAAAGGGCAGACGCTTTCGATACAGAACTCCCAATTTTCCGGTATTGGCTGAATTCTTGGGATCCGACTACAGAGTCTTAAATTCTACACCGCCAGCGGTGGACTATGGGAGCATTGGCCGACGGCAACGGATTGCGCGTCGTAGGCCGAAATTGGAAGCTTTCAGGTAGTGAGGTAAACCTTACCCTGGGTGAGTTTGTGCTGCAAAGTCGCGGCAAGTTGATCGACATCTGCAGCAGACATATTCAATATTCCAGGTTCAAGAACTGGAAAACGATTACTGCCTACCGCGTCACGGCGAATTTGAATCAGGAGAGCTTGCATAGCCTCCGCATCGTATTTCTGAGGGGTCATGCGGATGAGTTCGTGCAACGCCCTCCCCAGCGGCAATGGCTCGCGATACGGACGCGGGCTGATCATCGCATCGAAGCTGTCGGAAAGAGCCACGATCCGCACCGGCAGTGGCAACTCTTCCCCATGCAGGCCATCCGGGTAGCCGGTGCCGTCGGTCCGTTCGTGATGCCACCGCACGATCTCGGGAATTTGAGGCCAAGGAAATTGCACGTTGCTGACGATCTGATGTCCGACGACCGTGTGATCCGCCATTTCGCGAAATTCTTCTGGGTTCAGCGTTGAGGGCTTCTCGAACAACCGCTTGTCGACTGCCACTTTTCCTATGTCGTGCAAATAACCGGCCGATCGCAGTGACGAGACACTCGAAGGATCCATGCCCATCGCCTCTCCGATCGCCTGCGCATAGCGTCCTACCCGCAGCGAATGACCATGAATATTGACGTGCTTCACATCAATGGCGGCCGCGAACGCTTCGAGCGCATTGTCGTAAAAACCATGCAGCGAGGCGAGCAGCCGCAAGTTTTCCGATACTCTTTGCGCCAGGGTCTGACTGAGCGCGTGATTCTGGATTGCCAAGCCGATGAAGTTGCCGAGCAATTGGATCGCGTCCAGCGCATCGTCTTCATAGACCCCGTCCCCTGCGCGTCGTCCAAGCGCAATCACTCCTGCCAGCTTGCCGCGTACTTTGAGAGGACATATGCACTTGAACAATTCCGGCGCGACGTTTCCGTTCGAGCTCAAAAACACGTCGTAGGTGCTGCTATTCAGAAGAACGGGTCCGGTCGCGGCTGTGAGGGTGTGGACGTGGCGCGGAAGTAGTGGAACCAGACTTGGGTCGGGAAGCAGCGCAAAGCCTTGTGCATCCACCGACGTGAGGAGGGAAGGCCGCTCGCTGAATGAGAAAAGTACGGCCTCGCGTGCTCCGGCCGCCTCGAGCACCGCCGTCAGCATGATACGAGCGGTCTGACGGAATTCTCGATCCGCAGTAAGTTCAGGACCCAGATCCGCCAGCGACTCGACCGTTCGTAACAGCTTTTTCAAGTTGGTTCTCTGCAATACCTCTTGCGGAGGGAACTGCGAGAGACCAGAGCCGTGCTCAGGCTAGCACGCGGGTCTGTGCATGCCTTATTGGTTAGTTTGGTGCGGTACACTACACAAAAGTGGTAGTCCGCCGGACGATTCTATGGGGCTACTGGAGCTGTCGCGACGCTGTTGCCGGTGATCGGTACATGCTTCCAGCCGGGCCGACCGAAGATGTAACGCAGCTTGTTCTTCCATCCTGGCGCCATGCGCACATCCTGCATCATTTCGATCCACTCGTGAAACGCAATGCGCGCGGGATTGTAGGTGTGAATGTTGGTGGTCAGGCCATAGCGCGGAGGATCGGCGGGATCTTCCGGCTCGTACGTTCCGAAGAGCTTGTCCCAGATGATGAGCGTTCCGCCGTGATTGCGGTCGATGTACTTGGGATTTGCGCCATGATGAACGCGATGGTGCGACGGCGTATTCAACACGCGCTCAAACGGTCCCATTGAGCGGACTAGTTCTGTATGAATCCAGAATTGGTACAGCAGGCTGATTGCCTTCATGGTCATGATCATGACCGGCGGGAAGCCGATTACTGGCAGCCACAGCCAGAAAATGAAGCTCATGAAGCTGCCGGTCCACGTTTGCCGCAGCGCAGTTGAAAGATTGTAGTGCTCCGAAGAATGGTGCACGACATGCGACGCCCAGAACAACCGGCATTCGTGGCTCGCCCGATGAAACCAGTAGTAGCTGATCTCGTCGCCGAAGAAAAGCAGGGCCCACGCCCACCAACGATATCCGATTGGGAAGATTGCAAATTTGTGCAGGAACGTGAGCGCCGCGAACTGGATCACCTTAGTGATCAATTCAACGCCGAGATTGCCTAATCCCATGGTGATGCTGGCCGCAGTGTCGCGAAGATCGTAGAGGTCGCGGCGCATCCACGCAGATGCCGCCGCCTCCGCAACTAGCAGCAGAATGAAGGCAGGCACGGCAAGTTGGATTAGGTCGGGCATGAAAGTCACATCATAACGCGACTTTTGCTGGCGAATGGCGGACCATACAGGGGAGTCACAGGAAAAGCCCAGCACGTAAGCGGTGGGAGGAATAAGCAACGGGAAGCTTCCCAGGGACGGCGTTCCTACACGCCTACGGGGAAGGGTTTCGTATGCGTCTCTGACCCGACCGAGAGTCCGGCAAAGCGTCCCTGTAACAACGACATTAAGCCGGTGTACCAGTAGCCAATCACGAACAGCATCAGAAATGGAACTGTGAAGTAGTTCTCGTTATCGACAGCGTAGTACACCGTGAGCGCGAAGTAGCTGCCGATCAGCAATTCAATCCACGGAATCCAGCCCAGTCGTTTGCGGTATTTTGTCGCGCCGACCCTATCTTTCTTCGATTCAACCCGATACTTCGGCGTGCGCGCGAATGCTGTCTGTTTCCCAATCAATGCTTCGAGTACGGCGCGCGTGTTCGTGATCGTGAGCCCGATTCCCAGCGCCATCAGGAACGGCAAGTAGAGAAGGGCTCGTGGCCAACTCTTAGGAAAAAGTTCCTTCTGGGACACAAGATAAAAACTCGAAATTGAGAAAGTAGAGGCCATGAATAGCGGCAAGTCGATGTACAGCATTTGAAACCATCCCTGATAAAAACGGATGATCATCGCGGGCAGCAGCAGCACCGACAACACGATCATCAGCGGATAGCTCAAATTAGCCGTCAGGTGATACCAGGCTTCGACCTTCACTGGGCGCGGCGCATCACTGGCAAAGACTTTGGGCAGGATTTTCTTCGCGACCTGGATCAATCCCTTTGCCCAGCGTGCTTGCTGAGTCTTGAACGCGGTCATTTCAACCGGCAATTCGGCAGGACACTCGACGTCTTGCAGGTAGAGGAATTTCCAGCCTTTGAGCTGCGCACGATACGAAAGATCGGTATCTTCCGTGAGCGTGTCATGCTCCCAGCCCCCGGCCTCATCAATCGCTTTGCGACGCCACATTCCCGCCGTACCGTTGAAATTGAAGAACACTCCATGGCGTGCGCGACCGGAGTGCTCAAGGACAAAATGTCCGTCGAGCAGGATCGCTTCGACCTCCGTCAGGAACGAGTAACTGCGATTAATGTGCGTCCACCGGGTTTGCACCATTCCGATCGTCGGATCGGTGAAGTAGTGAATGCACTTCATCAGAAATTCTTTTGGAGGCACGAAGTCGGCGTCGAAAATGGCGACGAATTCGCCTTTCGCGGTCTTAAGTCCCTCCGCCAAAGCCCCTGCTTTGAATCCGTTACGATTGTCGCGATGATGGTAAGTGACCGGATATCCCTTGGCTGCATATCGGTCGACGAGAATTTTCGCGACCTCCACTGTTTCGTCCGTGGAATCATCGAGTAACTGGATGTCAAGCTTTTCAGGTGGGTAATGGAGTCTGCACACCGCGTCCAGCAGCCGGTCGACGACATACTGCTCGTTGTAAATTGGCAATTGAACCGTGATTCGCGGCAGTTCTTCAAAATGGTTGACCGGCGCAGTGGTTTTATTCTTCTTCTTCTTGTAGTAGAGATACACCAGCCAATAGCGGTGCGCTCCGTAGGCCGCTAGAACGATCAACACAAAGAAATATGGGATCAGCAGCGCGAGATCGAAAGCGTTGATCTGGTACAGTCCCTGAAAAGTTTTGTCGAGAAAATGCTGCCGGATGTAGGGCAGCACTCCTTTGGGAGCCACGGCGGCGCAGAAAGCGAAGTGGGGGATCATGCGTTCCGAGAAAATCTATTGTATCTGAACAGCTCAACTCGAAGTCCGTGAGCCTAATATCGCGAGCCTAAGTCCCGAGCTTGAAAACCTGATTCCCTATTGCCAATCTTCTCCAATTGCCGACAGCTTTAACTCCAATTTCTGCCGCGTGCCTTCTTCCACTCTGACGGTGCTTCCATTTCCCACTTGCGATTTCAGAAAATCGGCATCCAGATAGAGACCATCTTCCAGGTCCTGCCATGCACAGACGGTGTAGGTTCCCGGAGCGAGGCCATGGATCGTGAAGTGTCCGTTCTGGTCGGTATCTGCCTGTCCATAGCGCTGCCGGATCTGGCGAAATCTTTCCTCGGGCACGGCCACCACTGTTGTGTTGTTCGCCGGTTGATCTTTATCGGTGACGACTCCCTCTAGCGTTCCCCCCTTTGAGCTCATCACGACTTCAATGGTTGCCGGGCCGTTTACAGTAAAGCCGGCAATGCCGTTGACATTTCCCACCGTCACCGATTTTACGAAGGCGTCGGGTGAACCTGTGCCACTGACTCCAATCATGTAACGTCCAGGCGCGATCGCGGGCCATCGGAAATCACCTGCTCGATCGACGCGCGCCAGCACACTACCGCCGGCAAACGACGCGATCGACGACACATCATCGGGATCATCGGGGTTCTGCAGAAACACGGTGTATTGGGTTGACGGCGCAGCGGCGCCTTCAAATCGCAAATGCCCAGAGAGGGAGAATGGCCTCGCGGGCGTCAGCTTGACCCCTTCGATATCGCCTGCAACCACGGTTACGGTTTGGCGGGCGCTCAACGTATCGCCCTCCGTGCCTGAGATCGCGCTGATCAGATACGTTCCAGGGGCGACGCCGCGCAGCTCAAACTGCCCATCATCGGAAACCTCCGCGGCGTTCATGGTGAGCGTGTTCAATCCCTTCGTGAATAGTTGGACCATCGGTTTCTGCTTCGGTGAAACAGCGGTTACGATTCCGCGAATTCTGTAGGTGCGAGTCGGAAGGATGGTGAAATTGACCGGCATTTCATCGCCCGCACGGAGAGTCACGACCGATGCCTGTGCTGGATCCGTTGTGCCCGGATAGTACGTCGTCAGGTAACCCGACTGCGGTTTCATCTCCTCTTCGGAGCCCTTGGCTGGATGAGCGAAATTGCTGACCTCAGGCGCTGGAACGACAGAAACGTAATACTGTCCGGGGGAAAGCCCCGAAATGCGGAATTCCCCGAGATCATTCGTCCGCTCCCCTCCGATCGCCTCCACATCGCTTGATTTGGTCGGCTTTCTCTTTCCCATCGAAACCCCGAAATTTGCCAGTGGGTCTCCGTCCTGATCCACAACGCGCCCGGTGATTACAGCCATGGGCAGCATGTGAAAGACAACATCCTTCATCTCTTCGCCCGAGCGTAGATCAAGAACGCTGGAATCGAGCCTGTGACCGCGATCGTTGATCTGAAGAAATCCGTTGCGTTCAACCATCAGGTGATAGCGGCCAGGCTGAATATTTTCGATCCGAAAACGACCGTCGGCCTCCGTAGTCGCAGTGTAGTTAACGCCATTTTTCTGATCTTCTGTGATGAGTTCCAGCAGGACCTTCTTGAGTGGCTCGCTCCCTGGTTCCTTTACGACCACACCCTCGAGTAGCGCGCCTTTTGGCTGCGGGATCCCCTGTTGCGCGGGCGCTACCGTGAGGATGCTCAGCCAACAAAGCACAATGGTGAGAAGGTATTTCATGGCTGGTCGCTCTGAGAAGGGAGACCTTCGTATCAGGGTACTAGTCGAACGATGCTGGAAGTATCCAACTCGCCCGTCGTCGGGCTAAGTCCTTGAACCGTCCAGCATGATTCAATTCAAAAAGTACTGGCGATAAAGCGTGTCCCGTTGAGCCGGCCGGAATCCCGCATCCCGTATGATGCGACGCAACTCCTCTTCGGTTGTGCAATTGGTGACGCCCGCCGCCCGCACAACATTCTCTTCGAGCATGACCGAGCCGACATCGTTGCCGCCAAAACGAAGACCCATCTGGCACACTTTTAACCCTTGCGTCACCCAGCTCGACTGCACATTTAGAAAATTCGAAAGATAGATGCGCGAGATCGCCAGCACCTTCAGGTATTCCACCGCAGTCGCCTCGTCCCAATGACGGCCGCCTAGCGCTGTGTTCGCAGGCTGGAAACTCCACGGGATAAATGCGGTGAATCCTCCTGTCTCTTCCTGGAGGCGATAGATGGCCTCGAAGTGATTGATGCGGTGCTCGAACGACTCGCCCACACCGAACATCATCGTGGCTGTCGTGCGCATGCCGAGCTGATGTGCGGTGCGGTGTACCAAGAGCCAGTCTTCTGTCAAGCACTTCAGGCGCGCAATCCGATGGCGGACTTCGTCGTCGAGAATCTCGGCGCCGCCGCCTGGAATCGAATCCAACCCCGCGTCTCGCAACCGCGCAATCGTATCGCGAACGCTGAGTTCGCTGTACTCGGCAATAGCCAGAATTTCCGAGGCCGAGTAGCAATGCAGGTGAATCTTCGGAAAGCGTCCCTTGATTCCTCGCAGCATCCGCTCGTGCCAGTCGATCTTCAGGTCGGGATGCAGGCCTCCCTGCATCAGCACTCCGGTGCCCCCGAGTTCCACCGTCTCGCGAATTTTTTCGTAGATCGTCTCGAAATCGAGGATGTAGCCTTCCTTGGCCCGCGGCCCTTTTAGCGGACGGTAGAACGCGCAGAACGTGCAGTATTCAGTGCAGAAATTGGTGTAATTGATATTCCGGTCGATGATGTAAGTGACTACGGCTTCGGGGTGCAGCTTGCGGCGAGCTGCATCCGCCTCCATGCCGATTCCGATCAGATCGTCGGACTGAAACATCTCGAGAGCTTGTTGTTTGGTCAAGGACATAGCGTGATGGCAAATCTGCTGTAAGGACGCTGCCGACGCCGTTAAGAAACCGCGGTCACAGTGCCTAGTGACATTCTATCGGACGCCATAGCTAGCACCAACTGAAGTGTCGCGGTTCGTGCTCAAGTCAGATTATTCAGTATTTTCAACCTTGATGAGCGCGATGAATTCTAATCATCAACTGCTCAGAAACCAGAAACCCAAGAAACCACAAACCGGGGCCTACGCCGCTCGCACGTTCGGATGTGCATCTTGCTGGGGATTAGATCCCCTGCCTTTCTTGCGCTTCCGCAAATATTCGATGAGCGCCATGACGCCACCGAGCACTGACAAGGCAATCAAAACCGCAAGTGCCGGCTTGTAATAGCGCGAGAAAAATCGCACGATGTGGCGTCCGTAATGAGCTCCCAGGAATGCCACAATCGTGAATCGCACTCCACGACCGGTTGCGAGAGCGGCCAGAAATTTTTTGCGTGGGTACTGCATGGCGCCCGCTGCCAACAGCGCCGGGACGATCGGAAACGGCGGAGGCAAAAGGGCCGGAACCGCAACAGCGCCAAATCCCCAACGCTCAAACTTCTTGTAGATACGGTCGACGGTGCGCTTAGAGAATTTTCTCTCCAAAGCTTCTTTTCCGCCTTTGCGCGCCAGTTGGTAGGTAACGTACCCGCCCAACACCGCACCTGCAGTGGCCATGATCGCGTAGTAGAACCAGATATCGCGACGGCTCGCTGCTAGCCATATAGTTAACACGTCCATGCTGCCTGGCAGGGGAATGACAGAGTTGTCGGCCAGGCCGAGAAGGATGAGTCCTGGACCTCCGAGATGGATCAGCCAGCTTAGATGGCTTGTCGGGGCTCGGGACAAGTCGGCCATTCGCATCCTTGATTAGAGGCGCTTTCTACCCCATCGGATGGCGGCGCGCCGTCAAGAAACGTCAATTACGCAGTACTATCGCAGCTTTCCCAATAGACGGTACCTGGTTAGGTTAGAGGGTGTTTCTCCACCTGGAACGTGGAGACGTAGCTCGCAGCGTCCCAGATTGATCGAAAGATGGCCAGAATGCCGTTACGCCTCACTTTGCGCCGACGAATCTCAGCTCCGGCGCCTTCGGCAGCGCTCCGATCTCGGCCGCATACTCATAAAACAACTCCAAGCCCTCACGGCACTGATCATCCAAGAAATAGTGCATGTTCTCGGTCAGATACGAGGACACGACCGAGGTAGGCAAACTCAGTTGTACGCTCCATTCCTGCACAACTTCGTCCAGATTCGGTTTCGTCAGGCCGTGATCGCGGCTCAAGCGGAACGCCTCCGCCACTGTGCGCTCATCTTTTCCCGCGAGTGATGCACGCCGGATCGCCCAGAACGCGAACACGAACGACTTGCCGGTGTAACGGTTCCACTCTTCGGCGAGGTCGAGCGTGATGTGACGCGATCGATCAACCTGCAATGCCGGATCTCCAATCAGCAACGCAGCGTCGTATTGAGCAAGCATTTCGTCCAGGCTCGGGTGCATGGAGACGTATTCCCGGGCTCCTCCCATCCACTTCGCGAACAGGACCTTGGTCAGCGCCACTGAAGTCATCGATGAGTCATCCAGCGCCACAGTTCGCACTTTCTCCATCGGCACATTGCTGATCAGCAAGATCGATCGCACTCGTTTCCGCGTCGCAATCGCAACGTCCGGAACGATCATCAGATCAGAAATCGTCGTGTACGCGGCCGCGGGAATGATCCCAATGTCCGCCTGCCCCGCCTGAAGGGCTCGTGCGCAACCGGATGGAATGGTGTAGGAAATATCGAAGTCTGCGCCTTTTCCATGCTCAAAATCCCACATGAGCGGCGCGGTGTTGAGATAGGAAATGGCCGAAATCCGTAACCGGCTCATCACTTTGCGAATTCTAACAAAAGTAGTGTGAGCGCTCTCCTTGACACCGTTTTTAGGAGCCATCTAGAGTCCGGCCAGATGACCAGCACCGCAGTTCGACCGCGAAGTGAAGCTTCACCAGCTACCAACCTGCTCGCTCTTGCACTCACACCTGGTCTCGGTCCGACGCGAGTCCGAAAGCTGATCGAACATTTCGGATCCGCCGAGCGAGTCCTTCAGGCCACCCTCACGGAACTCGAAGCGACGGGGATGCAAGCGGTCTCGGCGCAATCGATTGCCACCGGAAAATCCGTCGAGTTGGCTCAGCAGGAGTGTGCAAAAGCAGCTGAGAGTTCAGTTCAAATCCTCGGGATGACTGACCCAGCCTATCCCGCGCGGTTGCGCGAGATCTATGACCCGCCTGTCGTGCTCTTCGTTCGCGGGAACGTAGAGACTAGATCGGCGCCCGGCCTAGCGGTTGTCGGCACGCGACACCCGACTCCCTATGGCATGGGCATGGCTCAGCGGCTTTCGACCGATCTCGCTGCCCACGGTCTGATCATTATTAGTGGGATGGCGCGCGGCGTCGATACTGCCGCCCATCGGGGAGCAATTGCCGCCAGGGAAAAAACTGTCGCCGTCTTTGGCACCGGCATCGGCGTGATCTATCCCAAAGAAAATTCTCGTCTGGCCGAGCAGATTCTCGCGCTAGGCGGCGCGTTTGTCTCCGAATTTCCGATGGGAACCTTCGCGGCCCCACAGAACTTCCCGATCCGCAATCGCATCATCAGCGGCATGTCTGCGGGTGTGCTAGTTGTCGAAGCCGCCGAATACAGCGGTACACGCATCACCGCCCGCTGCGAACTCGAGCAGAATCGCGACGTCTACGCCGTGCCGGGCAATGTCACGACCAAGAACTCCTGGGGTCCGAACACCCTTATCAAGCAAGGCGCAAAGCTGGTTGCAACCTGGGAGGATATATGGGAGGAACTCCCCGCGGACGTGACAGTTGCGCTGACTGCTCAGACCGCCAATGAATCGTCGGGAGCGGCCACTGCATCTCTATTTCCGGATCAAACAGCATCGCCTCACGAACGAAGGATCTTGTCGCTCCTGAAGCCCGACGAGGCAATTCACATCGACGAGCTGGTAGAGCGCCTCGACCCGGAGCTCTCTTCCTCGGAAATCTTCGCGGCCCTGTTCGAACTCGAGCTGAACGGCAAAGTAAAGCAGCTGCCGGGGAAGAATTTTGTAAAGAGCTTCTGAGAGAGCTTCAAGCCTCGAGCTGCGAGCTTCGAGCAACTAGCCAGCAGAGATAAGTTTGAGCCGAAGACCGGGTTTCAGGGTAGCAAGGAGGCGTTGTGAGAGATTTCAAGGAGTTGCGTGTTTGGTCAAAGGCTCACGCATTAACCATAGCTGTCTATAAGATGACGCAAAGACTTCCGAAAGAAGAACTGTTCGGTCTCACGTCGCAAATGCGCCGCTGTCCATCATCGATCGGGGCCAACATTGCCGAAGGAGCGGGCGCAAGTCTGACAGAGAGTTATCGGGATTCCTGCACATTGCGCGAGGGTCGGCTGCCGAGTTGGAGTACCATCTTTTGCTTTCGCATGACTTGGGATTTCTGTCGCAGCAGGATCACAAACTGCTGAGTTTGCAGACCGATGAGGTTCAACGAACGTTGACTTCCTTAGTTCGGCGGATTCAGCCCCTGACAGCTAAAGAGGAGACGAAAGTGTCCACGAAGGATGTTGAACTTAATCGCTCGTAGCTCGTAGCTCGAAGCTCGTAGCACCTTTGCAGTTTCACGAAACTTGCCAAGTCGTGCTAGTTTCGATAAATACTGATCCGCTGAGGAGCACATTGTCCAAAGGTCTAGTCATCGTTGAATCGCCAGCCAAGGCGAAAACCATCCAGAAGTATCTGGGCAAGGGATACACCGTCGAGGCTTCTCTCGGCCATGTCAAAGATCTGCCCAAGAGCGATCTCGGTGTCGATATAGATAACGACTTCGATACCGAATACATGGTCATTCCTGGCAAGGAAAAAGTCCTGATCAAGCTGAAGAAGCTCGCTCAGTCCGCCGACACCATCTATCTCGCTCCGGACCCAGACCGCGAAGGCGAAGCTATCGCCGCCCATCTCGCGGACGAACTTGGTAATGGCGACAAGAAGAAAAAGAAGAAGAAGAAAGAAGAGCCCGGCGAGGAACGTATCCGCCGTGTGACCTTCAACGAGATTACCCAGCGGGCGGTGCGTGCCGCTTTCGAACAGCCCCGCGATATCGACCAGAATTTAGTGGACGCGCAGCAGGCGCGACGTGTGCTGGATCGGCTTGTTGGTTATCAGGTCTCTCCCCTGCTTTGGGACAAAGTCCGCCGTGGTCTCTCCGCCGGACGTGTGCAGACTGTCGCGCTGCGCCTGATCGTCGAGCGTGAGCGCGAAATCAAGGCATTCGAGAAAAAAGAATATTGGACGATCGATGCGCACCTCGCCGCCGTCAAGCCGCCCGCATTTGACGCCCGCTTTCTTGGCAAAGGCGAAGAGAAGATCGAGATTCCGAACGGCGAGGAAGCGGAGAAGATCCGTCTTGCCCTCGAAAAGGCCGACTGGCTCGTTCGCACGGTCGACAAGAAAGAGCGCCGCCGCAACTCCGCGCCACCGTTCACAACCAGCAAGCTGCAACAGGACGCGTCGCGCAAACTTCGCTTCAGCGTCAAGCGCGCCATGATGATCGCGCAGCGCTTGTACGAAGGCATCGAACTGGGCGACGAAGGACTAGTTGGACTGATCACGTACATGCGTACCGACTCGACGCGCGTTTCAGCTGATGCTATCGGCGAGGTTCGGGAATACATTACCAACGAGTATGGCGCGAACTACCGCCCCGAGCAGCCGAACACTTTCAAAGAGAAGAAGGAAGCGCAGGCGGCGCACGAAGCGATCCGCCCGACCTCAGTGTTGCGCCATCCCGACCAGATCAAACAATACCTGCAGGAGGACGAGTACAAAGTCTACAAGTTGATCTGGCAACGCTTTGTTGCTTCACAAATGAACCCCGCGGTCTTCGATCAGACCACGGTCGATATCGACGCCAAGTCCGGCAACGAAACTTTCTGGTTCCGTGTGACCGGCTCCGTCCTGAAATTTGATGGCTTCCTGAAAGTCTACGAAGAATCCAAGGAAAGCAAAGACGAAGAAGACGAGGAACTCAAGCACAAGCTTCCGCCGCTTGAGCCCGGGCAGAAGCTTACGCTCAAATCACTTCTGCCCGAGCAGCATTTCACCGAGCCGCCACCGCGCTACAACGAAGCCTCGCTTGTGAAGGAGCTCGAAGAGCGTGGGATCGGCCGTCCGTCAACCTACGCCACCATCCTGAGCACTATCCAGGAGCGGCAGTACGTCACCAAGACCGGCGGAAAATTCATCCCGACCGAAATTGGCCTGGTCGTCACCGATCTGCTCGTCGAAAACTTCAAGGACATCTTCGACCCGCAATACACGGCACGCCTCGAAGAAGAGCTTGACGATATCGAAGAAGGCAAAGAGAAGTGGACCGACGCGCTCGGCGAGTTCTACAAAAAGTTCGCCAAGGATCTCAAATACGCTGAGAAGCACATGGAAAACATCAAGCGTATGGAGAAGCCGACGGACGAAAAATGCGAGCGCTGCGGCGCACCCCTGGTCATAAAGTGGGGCAAGCACGGATCCTTCTACGCTTGCAGCACTTACGACAAGGATGATCCGAATTCCTGCACGTTCACCAAAGAGAATCCGATCAATTTGCCCGACTTGGACTCGGCCGACATGCAGGAGACTTCGCAGGAGGAGTATTGCGAAAACTGCGGCCGCGTCATGGTCCTCAAACGCGGACGGTTCGGCCAATTCATGGCTTGCACCGGATATCCCGACTGCAAAACCACGCGGCGGCTGGATCAGGGTAAGAAGGTTCCGGACATTCCGCTCGATGAAAAGTGCCCGCAATGCGGACGTAACCTGATCCTGCGCCACGGCCGATACGGCGAGTTCACCTCGTGCAGCGGATATCCTGACTGCAAGTACGTGAAGCAGAACTTTATCGGCGTGAAGTGCCCTGACTGCAAAGAAGGGGAACTAGTCGAGAAGCGCGCTCGTAAGGGAAACACGTTCTACGGATGCTCGCGCTACCCGAAGTGCAAGTTCACCTCGGCGGCCAAGCCGATTGCCGAGAAGTGCCCGAAGTGCGGCAACGAGTATCTGGTCGAGCGCTATCGCAAGGATGGCAACGTGGTCGCCTGCCCGAACAAAGAGTGCGACTACGAGCGTCCATTGCCGGAGGCTGAGAAGGCCGGATAAAGCTTTGGTGCGGCGGCGCCGTTTGCCTCGCCGCCTGCCCAATCATCAGCTCTGGTCCCCCCATTGTCTCGGACTTTCGTTGTCCTATGCGTCGAGATGCAGCTTGCTGCGTCTCCTGACGCGTGGTTCATTTCGCACATGCACTTCCTGCCTTTGATAACATCATTGTTCGCGAGTTCTATCGACCACACACCGACGCGAGGCGACATATGGCAAAGAAGGCGACCGCACAAGATGCCCAGGTAGTCATGCAACTCTATGATCTCCGCCGCGAGGCGGAAATGCGCAAGGCGCGCAGCTGGTTTTTAGGAGAATTCTGGCCACAGAGCGCCGACGATTTCATGAAAATTACGAATGCGTTTGGGGCACAGGAAAATGCTTGGATGCGACAGGTCAACGGCTATTGGGATATGGCTGCATCGCTTGTTCTCCACGGCGCTATTCACGAAGAGCTCTTCCTGAGCCCGGGAATTTCCGGTGAAATGTTTTTCTTGTTCGGCAAGATCCAGCCGTTTCTGAAAGAGATCCGCGAGAAGATGGGCAATCCGAATATCATGCTGAATATCGAGAGGGTTGCAACCGGATCGAAACTGGCCCGCAAACAATTGGAGCGTGTGTCGAAAAACGTCGAGAACCGCCGCAAGGCGATGGCGAAAACCGCAAAAGCCAGCTGACGCTCTGCCCCCACGGCTTAAAGGCTGACGCCCGAGGCCTGGTGTTCTGCTATCCTAACCAGTTGTGCGGATGCTCTGGTGGTTCCTGATCCTCGGAGCCAGTGCAGCGGTAGTCGTATCGGTGGTGTCCCTGCTGTACGTGCAGGTCCGGCGGCAGCTGAAGAAGCCTTCCCCCGGCGCCAAGCCGAAAATCGACGACCTCTCGCAGCCCTCGTCTCCTCCGGAACCCTAGTACTAGGCGTTCAAGCTCCGCAGGCCGGATTTTTCGTCATAACGAAAGGATGCAATCATGGCAAGAGTCGCCACTCACACCCTTGATGCGCAACATCGCTCGCTCGAGTGGGTCAAGCAGGGCGCCATTATCGTGGGAGCCAGCTTGTTTGTCGCCTTGTGCGCTCGCGTAACAATTCCGCTGCCGTTCAACCCTGTTCCACTCACGCTTCAGAATTTTGGTGTGCTCGTTGTCGGTCTTACTCTTGGCTCACGTCGTGGATTCGCTGCGCTTGCCCTATACCTGATCGAGGGCGCCTCGGGGCTCCCAGTATTCAATCCCGCAGGTCCGGGTGGAATGTTGCAGCTTCTCGGCCCGACCGGCGGGTACCTGATGGCCTATCCATTTGTCGCATTCGCTGCCGGATGGATTTTCGAACGCAGCGCGCGCAATTTCATCACTGCGGCTTTGGCTGCTGTAGCGGGCGAGATCGTGCTCTTTGCTGGAGGACTGAGCTGGCTCTACACCCAGACACACTCCCTCGCGCTTGCGATCCGCTTCGGCCTGTACTGGTTTGTCTTTGCCGAAATCATCAAGATCTTGATGGCCGCGGGCGTGGCCGAGCGCGGACGCAAGTGGCTTGCGCGGTAGCGCGGGCCCGGCAAAGGTTCCAGGGCTCAGCAACTAATTAACCGTTCGTAGCGACGCAGATCGCTGCGTCTCGCGACCAACATGTCTCAATGCGCGGTTTCGTGCCTTTCGGGAATACGGATTTTGTCTTGATGTCGACTGCCACTGACGTTCGCGAAATCACGGTCGCGCATAGCCCCGACTCCGACGACGCTTTCATGTTTTACGGGCTGGCCACAAACAAGGTCCGCGTCGCGGGACTGCGCTTCACACACACGCTCTGCGACATACAAACCCTGAATCAGAAAGCGCAGGAGGGCGTCTACGACGTCACTGCCATCTCGTTTCACGCATATCCGTACATTCAGGACAAGTACGCGCTCATGCCTTGCGGTGGAAGCGTTGGCGAAGGTTACGGTCCGATGATCGTTTCGCCCCGTCCGTTCACGCAGACCGAGATCAAAAAACGGAAGATCGCCGTACCCGGCAAGCTGACCACCGCCTACCTCGCCCTCCAACTCTTTGCCCCCGGAATCGAAGTCGAAGTTGTTCCTTTCGATCAAATCATTCCCGAGGTGCTTGAGGGCAAGCATGAAGCCGGGCTGATCATTCACGAAGGCCAGCTCACCTACGCGAAGTCCGGCTTGCAGCGCATCGTGGATCTCGGCCGTTGGTGGCAAAAAGTGACTGGTCTTCCCCTACCGCTCGGCGGGAATGCCATTCGCCGCTCACTGGGTCCCGAATTGATGTCTAGTGTCAACCAGGCGCTTCGCGACAGCATTCAATACGCCATTGATCATCGCGAGGAAGCACTCGCCTACGCCATGCAGTTTGCTCGCGATCTTGACCCGCAACTCGCCGACAAATTCGTCGGCATGTACGTGAACGAGCGCACTCTCGACTACGGTGAAGACGGTCGTGAAGCCGTCCGCCGCCTGCTCGATATGGGTCACAAAGCCGGAATCATCCCTCAGACTCCACGAGTCGAATGGGTCTAGCGGATTCGAATCGCGATATCAAACTTGCCGTCGCTAATCTCCAAAGCTGTACTTCGACGAGTTGCCGCCAAAGCTATAATCGAGAAAATGTTCATTCGCTCGGGTTGGTTCGCCTGGGTAACCCTGTTTGCCCTGCTCGGCGCAAGTCACGCAGCGCATGCCGCGACTTCTGCGTCTTGGAGCGGTTCTCTTCAATCTGACGACGGACATCCTATCGCCGCCGCGACTATTCAACTCCAGGGCGCCGACGGAAAAGATGCATATAAGACAACCACCTCCGCGGCTGGGCAGTTTTCTTTCGATGAACTGAGCGCTGGAAGTTATCGCGTCGTGATCGCCAAAGACGACAAGTCCTGGAGGTCTGCCGATCCGCTTGTCATTCACGACGGAAGCGTTCTGCTCGCGTCTTTGAAACTCTCTGGTGGCCTGGTTGAGATCCAGTCTGCCGAACCCTCCAGCGAGGGCAGCGGCGGCGAACATCTCTCCGGAACTCAAGTTTCGAGCCTGCCATTGAATGTGCGCGATTTCAGCAAGTTGCTTTTGCTGGCGGCTGGCACGATGACCGACTCCAATGGCGCCGCTAACTTCACCCAACAGTTTGCGGTGAACGGGCAGCGCGGCATTGCGACCGTTTTCGCAATGGATGGCTTCGACACAACTGATCCCGAGATGGGCGGAGCGACTTTTTCTAACTTCAACGTCGACGCTATTCAGGAAGTGCAGGGAAACTCCGGAGTGATGCTAGCTGAAATCGGACACGGTGCCGCCAGCTTCACGAACGTCATCACAAAATCCGGTACCAACCAGGTCCATGGCAGCGTCTTCGAGTTCGTGCGAAACGCCGCCTTCGATGCGCGAAATTATTTTGATCACAACGCTGTCGGCGATAATCGCCGTATTCCGCCGTTTGTCCGCAATGAGTTCGGATTCACCAACGGCGGACCAGTTTATTTACCCCACATCTATGATGGTCGAGACCGCACCTACTACTTCGGCGAGTATCAGGGGTTTCGTCAAGTCCTCGGCACGACGCAGGTTTTTCCTGTTCCGACCGCAGCTGAACGCCTGGGCATCGATACCATCACTTTCCCTGGCGACACGCTCACCGTTCCGGTGAGTGCCGCGATCGCTCCAGTGCTCGCCGGGTATCCGCTGCCTAACCATTCGGCCGGCGCTTATGGAGATCACACTTACGCTATCTCGTCGAAGGTCTCGACCAATACTGACCAGTTCTCGGTGCGGGTCGACCACCGCATATCCGATAAAGCTTCACTTCTCACCCGATTCAGCTTCAATCAGATCACGGGTCCGCTGACCAATCCGGATCAAACAGCGATTAACCCGAGCTTCGCCGTGCAGTTCTTTGACCACCAGCGGAACGCAGGCGTGAAATACACGCGCACGATCTCTCCGCGTCTGACATCGGAAACATCGTTCGGATATATTCGCAGCACTCCGAATTTCCCTGCAATTAACCATACTCAGCCTGCGATCACCTTCGGTGATGCGCTCTTCCAGAGCTATAACGCCCCGGGTGGCTCGCTTTTCGGCTCCTACGGAAACCTCTACCAGGTTCTCCAGGATATGAGCTTTGTGCGCGCCGGCCATTCGTTTAAATGGGGCTTCGAGTTTCGTTTCAACCATGACATCACAGTCTTCGGAACGAATCCGAACGGTCTGTACGGCTTTGGCGGGGGTACGGCTTATTCGCCAGTGTTCATTCCATCCGCCAGCGGAACGCACGATATCCAGATCGGTGATCCGCTGCCCGATTCACTTACCGGACTCCTCACTGCTACGCCCTACAGTTACAACGTGGTCGCCGCGGCCAGTTTCACGCAACAGGGTGATCGTTTCGATGCCGCCGCGGTTCGTCGCGAGGCTTATAACTTCTATATCCAGGATGTATGGAAAGCGACACCGCACCTGTCAGTCAGTTATGGCCTGCGATATGAAGTCAACAGCCGCATTCATGAAGCCGCCGGTCGCACATCGATTCCAAAATTCGTCGGTGCCGACGGTAAAGACGTTCCTTACTGGGATCGCAACGCACGCCAGATTTTCCTGTACAACCCGCAGCCTCCTTACGACAAGGATTGGAGCGGCTGGGGACCGCGCCTCGGGATTGATTATTCAGTCTCATCGAAAACCGTTCTGCACGCCGGCGCCGCCATTAACACCATGCTCACCAATCTCTGGCAAGACAACTACATGACGGGCGGCTTGCCGTTTGCGACGACACTTTCGATCACTGCGCAGCCGGGCGCACCGATTCCTTTTCAGAATCAATTCGTTCCCACTACGCTGCCGACTCCCTACACGACCTCAGGGCAACCGTTGTTTGTCGACAACCGCAATGCGGGCGTTCCCGCGAACACGCCGCTCGATCTTGTGCGCTACCAGCAGGACCTGACCGCGCTCACTCCAGGTCACCAGTTGCAGTTGATCAATCTCGCGGCATTTGCCAAGAATTTTCGCAATGGATACATCGAAACCTACACGGCAGGGATCGATCATGACTTGCGGGATTTCAAGCTGAGTGCGGCCTACGTGGCGACGGCTGGCGTTCATTTGCCGAGCGTCTACTACCCGAACAGCTACGCAGGTGCGGAACCCGCGTTCGCGCCATTCACCCAATTCGATTCATCGGGTCGCGCGACTGGTGGACTCGGTCCCGAGAGCGCCATTACCACCCGGTCGCACTCGACATATCATTCGCTGCAACTGGGTGTGGCCAAAAACTCGGCGCGCGCTGGGCTTGGAGTGCAAGTGAGCTACACGTATTCCAAGTCGCTCGACGACACCAGTTCTGCCATGCCGACCTCTGTGACCGGAACCGGCGTGGTACTCCAGACCGGGCCGCAGAATCCGTGGGATCCCAGCGTCGAAAAAGGACCATCGACCTTCGACGTGACCCACGTCTTCGCCGCCAGCGTGATTCAGATCCTGCCCTTCGACCACATCGCGTTCCTTCGTCCGCTGGGGCGAACCATTACCCGCGGATGGCAATTCCTCAATATCACGACGCTGATGAGCGGCTCGCCTTTCACGGTTTATTCGGGTATTCAGCAGACGGGCGTCGGCGCAGGCGGAGCAGATCGACCCGATCAAATCGGGAAGCCGTCGTTCTCGACAAACCACGCGGTGCGGGAAGACTATTTCGGTCGTGGCGCCGACAACGTCGATTTCTTTTCAATTCCTATCAACGTCCCTGACGGCACGGGACCGAATCACGGACGATTCGGCACTCTGGGACGCAACACATTCCGCGGTCCGGCATTTCACAACTTCGACATTGCGCTCATCAAGGACACACCCTTCGGGCATCGCGGCAACGCCGAGTTCGCGAATCTTGAGTTCCGCGCCGAGTTCTTCAATGTCTTCAACATTGTTAACTTCGGATTGCCGAACAATGTGCTGCGGGGCAGCGGCTTCGGCATCGTCAGCAAGACCGCCGGCTCATCCCGGCAAATCCAGTTCTCGCTGAAGCTTATTTATTGAGGCAGTCTGTCCTAGTAAGAGACGGCTTGGTGTTCCAGGTTCACCCCCGATATCGGTCTCTGGACCTGCGTCAGACAGTCGAAGGAATTTCTAACTCGTGGAATTTGAAAGAAAGAGTCAAAGAGCATTCGGAGTCGATTGGGGCTGCACACAAATCCTTTGTCCTCAGACGAGAAAATTTTTGCGCGCTCGGGGATCGAAAGTCTGTGACGGCTGCACATCAAAAATGGGACAAAATCAGTGCGGGGGTTCGTCGTGCGGGGTCGTTTGAGAGAATCTCACATGGTGTTTCGGTCGCCCCGCAGTCCGACGCTTAACTACCCCACTCAAGCCAACAGCGGGCTTGAATGGGGCACCGGCTTTCTTACTTCACCCGCTCTCCAAATTCGAAAACGGGATCGATGTCGACCGGAACATCGGCGGCCATCTTCAGAGAGACCTTGAGGTCTTCGGGCATGGTGCCGTACTTCTTGAACCAGTTTTCGGCGCGCTCGCGGTCGCCGGTGGCCTCGATCTCCAGTAACTCCTTGGCGAGATCGGCGATGGCGGCGGGCATCTGATCGAAGTCGACCGAGTAGCGTCCGTTGGTGTTGCGGCGGATGGCGCCGTGTTCCGAGAGATAGTTGAATTCCATCATCTCGGCCTGGCTATGGGCCTCGGCGGTGCCGAAGCGCACGGTGCGGAAAATTCCACCCACGTAGGACGTGTAGTACTCCTGCAGCTTTTCTTTTGGAACGGCGCCGTTGTCGATCAGCCATTTCAGCCCGAACATGCCGACGACATCGGCTTTGGCTTCTTCAAGTCCGGAGAACTGCGGTCCGATTGATTCACGAATGCTGACTTTGCCGCTGGCGGTGCGCGCGTACGCAGGGCCGAGACCGTGACAGATCTCGTGCATGATGGTCGCCTGCATGTATCCATCGGCGGTGACCTTCGCGGCTTGCGCAGGTTCCATGAGCTTGCGCGCCACGGGAAGGATGACGTAGTTGACGCGCGCATCCATAAAATTCTTGAAAAAGAGTTTCTTGCTGCCTTTCTGCTCGTGCACGCGCGGATCGTTGGGCAGATTGTCGGCGACCGCCTGATAGCCATGCGCGAGGTCGCCGGCGCGGAACGGCGTGTCCATCACTTCCATGGGCGTTTCCAAACCGTGCTTCGAAGGTCGATCTTCGGCGGCGATGGGCAACGCGTCTTGAATGTCGGCAACGTACTTCTGGAATAATTCCAGCTTCTTGCTATCGCGCTCGTTTCGGATCATGACCGCGGCGCCATAGGAGCCTTTCACGCCGAGCAGGCTATCCATGTAGGTTTCGTAGGGCGCGAAAATGATGTCGAATTTGGGATTCTTGAGATCGAGCCAGGCGAGGTCGCTGGGATAGTAGTCGTCACTCAGGAGAGCGTCCGCACGGAGTTCGAGGAACTTGGTGAATGCGGGATCGGTGCTGAGTTTTGCGGCCGCGCACAACGCGACTGCGGCAGGCTCGAGGAACGACCGATAGGCGACGCGGTAGGGAACGGCCTCAAGCTGTCCGTCTTTCGACCGGACGATGGTGAACTGGTCGTAGATCGCGGCTTTCTGATCGGGATGCTCTTTAACGAATTGCTCGACCTGCGCCCGCGTGAGTCCGGGAGGGTAAAAGCCGCGGCCCGGAGACATGGGTTCGGTTCCTACAAAAGGCTTGTTCTCGTCGAGCAGATCGAATCGTGACGCATTGATGCGAAGGTAGGTACGCAGCTTTACATCGCGCGGGCTGGTGGCCGACGCAAGTGACTGGTAGAGCGTCAAACCTTCGGGATCGCTCTGTCGCCAATAGATGCTCTCGAGATATCCGCAGGCTTCCACCAGCTTGCGAACCATCTGCCGCTCGCGAGTGGTGAGGCCGACGGCGTTGAATGGCATGCGGACGCGGCGGAATTTCGCAAGGCGCTTGTCGAGATCGGGAGCGACCTTGAGATTTGCGGCAGAGCCGGCCTTGGCGGCCGATCCGGTCATTGTGCGTGTTTTCTTTGTCTGCGCGTGGACCCCGAGTGAAAACACAAGAATGCAGAGACTGAGAAGTAGAGCCCTGTAAGTTGTCATTGAATGCATTTAATTTTATCAAACGTGACGCCGCTGTCGGGTTCGCTATGATGGACGGATGAACGCAGAAAATGGCAGCCAGACTCTCCTCATCGACGCCGATGACACGCTCTGGGAGAACAATATCTATTTTGAACGTGCCATTGCCTCGTTCATCTCTTTTCTAAACCATCACGAATACACGCCGGAAGAGGTCCGCGTCGTTCTCAATGACGTGGAGCGGGACTGCATCGTGAAACACGGTTACGGCCTGCACAGCTTTGCGCATGCGCTGGTCGACACTTTCGAGAAGCTTTCGGTCGAGCCGCTCACTTCGGATCTGCATCAACGGATCAATAGCTTTGCGCACGAGATTGCGGAACATCCCATGGAAATCCTGCCTAACATCCCCGAGACGCTCGGATATCTGGCAGAACGGCATCACCTGATCATGATGACGAAGGGAAATTTTGCGGAGCAGTGGGGCAAGGTGGAACGAAGCGGTTTGAAGGAATACTTCGCGGCGATTGAAATCGTCGCCGAAAAAAATGAGAATACGTACCGCGAGGCGACGGCCAAGTACGATTTGCCGCTGGATTCTACGTGGATGGTTGGGAACAGTCCGAAGTCAGACATTAACCCGGCGCTTGCGGCAGGCTTCCATGCCGTCTTCGTCCCGCACGGGAGCACCTGGATTCTGGAGCATGAGGAGTTGGCAGCGGCTCCCGAGAGGCAACGTTTGCTGATAGTAAACAATTTTGCAGAACTAAGAGGACACTTCTAGCTGCCGCGAACGATTGCGGCGGCGTACGATCGCCGAGACGGCTGGTTTTCACGCGACTCGGGCTGTGAATTGTTTTGTTTGGCATAAAACGGTGTTTCGAAAGTCGTAAATCCCTCTGTTGTGCTGTTTTCCCCGAATTGAGGCTCTGCTAGAATTCCGCGTTCTGTCACAGGAGCCCTCCATGCGCAAGTTCGCGTTCGTGTTGTGTCTCGCATTGGTTTCGTTTTCTCAAGCCCAGAGCAATCCGCCCCTGCTGCTCCGCCAGCCTACCGTCAATAAAACTGAGATCGTGTTCAACTACGCGGGCGATCTGTGGGCTGTGAGCCGCCATGGCGGCGACGCGCGGCGCCTGACATCAGCTGTGGGATCCGACTCGGAACCTCGTTTCTCGCCTGACGGCTCAATGATCGCTTTCACCGGACGTTACGCGGGCAATCGCGACGTTTACGTGATGCAAGCGGCTGGGGGTCAACCGAAACGGCTGACGTACCATCCGGGCGCCGACGACGTGATGGGCTGGACTCCGGACGGAAAGAATGTGCTGTTTCGTTCCACGCGGCACAGCTATTACCGGTTCAACGGGCAGCTATACACGGTTTCCGTTGACGGAGGATTCGCGCAGGAACTACCGCTACCGATTGCCGAAGAAGGTTCACTCTCGCCCGATGGCACGCATGTCGCTTATGTGCCGCACGGCCAATGGCAGCCCGCCTGGAAACACTATCGCGGAGGCCAGACAACTCCCATCTGGATCGCGGACCTGAAAGACTCGTCGATTCAGAAAATCCCTCGCGAGAATTCCAACGACTTCAATCCGATGTGGGTGGGAAACGCGGTCTACTTTCTCTCGGATCGCGACGGAGCGGTGAGCCTGTTCGCTTACGATCTCGGTACGAAGCAGGTGCGTGAAGTGGCGAAGAGCGACGGTCTCGATTTCAAGTCGGCGTCGGCTGGACCGGATGCGATCGTGATCGAGCAATTCGGAGCGATCAAGCTGTACGACATCAACTCAGGCGAGACGAAGACGGTGCAGATTCGTGTCAGTGGCGATCTTCCGGAACTGCGTCCGCAATTCGTGAAGGTGGAACCGAAGCGCCTGCGCAGTTTCAGCCTTTCGCCGGCGGGTGTGCGGGTCGTCACGGAAGCATGGGGAGAGATTTTCACGATTCCGTCGGACAAGGGAGATATTCGAAATCTTACGCACAGCCCGGCCGTAGCGGACCGCGATCCGGCGTGGTCTCCGGACGGCAAGTGGATCTGCTACTTCTCGGACGAACCCGGCGAATACGAATTGCAGATTCGCGACCAGAACGGCAGCGGGCCGGTGAAGCACATCAACCTTGGAAATCCACCGTCGTTCTTTTATTCACCAGTCTGGTCGCCGGACAGCAAAAAGATTCTCTACACCGACAAGCGTCTGAATGTGTGGATCGCTGATGTGGAGAGCGCGAAGATCACCAACGTCGATACCGATCGCTACGACGTGCCGGATCGCAATCTCAATCCCGCATGGGCGCCAGATAGCAAGTGGGTTACCTACACTAAGCTTCTGCCGAACCATTTGCGAGCTGTGTTCGTGTATTCGCTCGAGCAAGGCAAGGCGTGGCAGATCTCCGATGGCATGAGCGACACGGAATACGCGGTGTTCGACAAGAACGGCAAGTATCTGTATTTCACCGCTTCGACTGACGTTGGCCTGTCGTCGAGCTGGCTGGACATGTCGAGCCTCGAGCACCCGCAGAGCCGGAACGTCTACGTGGTTGTGCTCAGAAAGGAAGATCCGTCGCCATTGGCGCCGGAGAGCGACGAAGAGAAGATCAAGGAGGCCAAAGAGGAAGCGAAGAAAGAAGAAGTTGCAGTGAAAGCCGGTAAGTCGAAAGAGAAGGCTGCCGAAGAAGCCAAAGAAGACGCAGCGAAGAAAAAAGAGGAGCCGGTTGCAGTCCGGATCGATATTGATGGAATTGGCCAGCGCGTACTGGCGTTGCCGATTCCCGCGAAGAATTACCTCGGCATGGCCGCGGGAAACACCGGAATACTTTTTCTGGGCGAGGGGCCATCAGTGATCCGAGATGGCGATGGCGAATTGGGAGTGACGGTCCAGAAATTCGATCTAAGCAAGCGCAAGCTCGACAAGTTTCTGGACGAAGTGAATGACTTTTCGGTCTCATCCGACGGCAGCAAGGTTCTCTACCGCAAGGGCGAGCAGTTCATCATCGCATCGGCGGCGGAACCGCCGGGAGAAGGCGGCGGAAAGCCAAAGCCGGGCGAGGGTCCACTCAAGCTCGATTCGATGCAGGTCTACATCGAGCCGAGAGCGATGTGGAAGCAGCAATACCACGAAGCGTGGCGAATTGAACGCGATTTCCTCTATGACCCTAACCATCATGGGCTTGATCTGGCTAAGGCCGAAAAGAAGTATGCACCATATCTCGACGCGCTCGGCTCACGCGATGAATTGAATTACCTGTTCGAAGAGGCGCTGGGCGAGATCCAAGTCGGGCACGTGTTTGTGTTTGGCGGCTATGAGCCGGAGGTAAAGCGGGTTCGTAGCGGATTACTGGGCGCTGACTACGCCATCGAGAACGGGCGTTATCGCGTGCTTCGCGTCTACAACGGTGAGAATTGGAATCCTGATCTGCAGGCGCCTCTTACACAGCCGGGGGTCAACGTCAAGGCGGGCGAATACATTCTTGCCGTCAACGGCCGCGACGTTCACGCCGCCGACGACATCGACAGTTTCTTCGAAGGACTTGGGGGTAAACAGGTAATAGTGAAAGTCGGCTCGAGCCCAGATGGCAAAGGCTCGCGCGACGTTACGGTTGTTCCGATCGACAGTGAAACCGGACTCCGGCACCTGGCCTGGGTGGAAGGAAATCGTCGAAAAGTGGATGAGCTGACAGGAGGGCGAGTCGCGTACGTGCATCTTCCGAACACGGCCGGGAGGGGCTTCTCTAGCTTCAATCGTTACTACTACGCGCAAGTCGGGAAAGAAGCGGCCATCCTCGACGAACGTTTCAATGAAGGTGGCGACCTGGCCGATTACATCATTGACGCGCTTCGACGTCCGCTGATGAGCCTTGCAATAACGCGCGAAGGAGAACGATTTACGAGCCCGGGCGCGGCGATCTATGGACCGAAGGTGATGATCGTCAATGAAATGGCGGGCTCCGGCGGCGATGCTCAACCATGGTACTTCCGAAAAGCGGGGATTGGACCCTTGGTCGGTAAACAGACGTGGGGCGGACTGGTCGGGATCTGGGGATATCCCGATTTCATCGATGGCGGCGGAGTCACAGCTCCGCGGGGCGCAATCTTCGGGCTGAATGGCGAGTGGGAGGTCGAAGGGAATGGCATCAAGCCTGACTATGATGTTGATCTCGATCCCGCCGCAGTGCAGAAGGGGCACGACCCACAGCTCGAGAAAGCGGTCGAAGTAGTGATGGACTTACTGAAGAAGAGTCCTCTGCCGCAGTACAAGCAACCCCCGTACCCGGACCACCAGGTTGGGACGTCACTCGAGGCAGGGAAGTAGGAGAGCAGGTCACCGGGAACAGGCGACGGGACCTCTCGTCCCCCGCGCGTGTGGCGCCGGATTGAGATCGCTTCGCAAGATCCGGTGCCCACCGCCGATTTCTGCGCGTATAATGTCGCGTTCTTTCTGCGGTCTTTTCTGTCTGCCGCAGTTTTCAATCCATTACAAGTAGAAAGAGGAGACTGCCATGTCCAGTACCCCGTCAGGCCCGCTTCCAAGCCCAGCACCCGTTATCCCGCCATCACAGGGCGCCAAATCCAATGTTGTTCTGTGGATTGTCGGCATCATCGTGGGTGTGATGCTGCTTTGCTTCGGCAGTTGCGCGGTGATCGGTTTTTACGCGATGCACAAAGCGAAGCAGGCAGGGCTTGATTCGGAACTGATGAAGAAGAATCCGGCGCTTGCCACGGCGAAGATGGCTGTCATGATGAATCGCGACACCGAGCTTGTCTCAAGCGACGACGATTCGGGAACCATCGTGGTGCGCGATAAGAAGACCGGCAAAACGGCCACCATGAAATTCGATCCAGAAAAGAAATCCATGGTGGTCATCGACGAAAACGGCAAGACCGCAACCCTGACTACAACCGGTGAAGGCGCGAATGGTGGGATGGAGATGAAGACCGACGAAGGAACGGTGAAGGTCGGTGTCGGCGCTGACAAAGCGCCGGATTGGGTGCCTGGATATCCGGGAGCTTCGATCCAGAATACATTCTCGGCGAGCAAGGGGAGCGAGCAAAACGGTGTCTACACGTTCGTCACGAAAGATGCGGTGGACAAAGTCTCGAGTTACTACGGAGACTCGATGAAATCAGCGGGTTTCACGGTCACCAATGTGAGCAGTAACTCCGATGGGAAAATGGGCGGCATGGTCTCGGGGGAGGACAAGAGCAATAAGCGGACGATCGTGGTCGTTCTAACTACGGAAGACGATGGCACGCACGCGAGTGTGACGTACTCGGTTAAGCAGTAATTGTTGGAGTGGTGTTGAAGAAGTCAGGGCGGACAGCGATGTCCGCCCTTGGTGTCTGAACTTGCTATCTTCCAGCGGCAGCGGAGAGTGCTTTGGCGGGTGTCGCGGCGAGCGTGCCAAACTTCGATCCGATTAACTCCGAGGCGAACGCGAGCGCGTACAGGCCTGCGGCCATCAGGTAGAGGAACTGAAATCCGAAGTACATCGAGTTGTATTCGAGCAGACCACCGCACATCGCACCGAACAGGTTGACGGCCATCACGCCCGAGATATCGCCGCGCGCTTTCAGCACAGTCGAAAACACGATCCCGGAGAAAAATAGAGGCGAGGTCAGCAGCAGGGCAGTCTCGATGCGCCCCGTCCAGGTCGAAGAAAGTCCGCCGCTTTTTGCGATCCACCAGCCGAGCGCGAGCGAAGCGAGAAGCAGCGAGTAAGGAATCACTGGACACCTGATTTCGAATCGCTGTACTGCCAGGTTTGCGAGATAGGCCATCACCATGATTTCGGCAATGACTACGCCGATCACTTGCCAGGAATTTCCGAAGGTAAGTCCAAGTTCGGTGATCCCCTTGGTCTCGATCAGCATGAATCCCGCGCCCAACAGGAAGAACGGAAAGTTGCCAGGCGAAGGGCGCTCCTTCATGAAATTGGAAAGCAGGAAAAGCGATAGAAAGAGGACGAGGGCGACCATCCCTAGATAAGACACGGGATAGATACGTACCGGCATGTAAAAGAATGGCCAGTCATCGGTTGAGACGTCTGCACGGATCGAGGGATTCGAGTAGGTTGGCGTCTTGTTCCAGAAGCCTTTTTGCGCAACCACATCGGCGGGCATGGTGATCGGGTCTTCGGACTCGAGGAAGATTACCCCCGCGTCATACCCGATCATGTAACAAAGTGGCGGACGGCCATCGAAGGCGTCCTTGAGCATGAGATAGATTTTTCGACCGAGCTGATCATTCAGGACGGTGAAAGTCAGCGAGATCACTCCATGCGGCTTCAGGCGGGCGCGAGCCTCGCGCATTGCCTGCACGGTGTAGACAAATGAGTCCAGGCGAACGCTTGACGACTGGCTCAGCAGAGTGTGCGAGTCGAGCAAACCGAAGACGATGAGGTCGTACTTGCGATCGGTGCTGCGTAAGAAAGAGCGCGCATCATTGTTGATCGCGTGCACACGCGAATCGGCGTAGGGATGCTCGGGATGGCCTTCGTACCCAAGCATGAGAATTGCAGGATCGATTTCGATAGCATCGACGCGCCCTGCACCCGCGCGCAGCGCGGCGGCAACGTCGTTGCCGGAGCCGGCGCCAACCACCGCAACATCCTGCGGCTGGTGCACGATCCGGTAGGGCAGGTCGTAATAATTGCGCGCGATGCGAACGTCAGAATCGGCCGGCCATTTATCGCCAGTGTTCAGGAAGTCGTACACCTTCTGGTAGTAATGCCCGGCGGCGCGGATTTCCATGTAGCCGTGGTCGTCGCGTCCGACCTCGAGGAGCTGGTAAGGCGAATAGATGCGACTCCAGGTGGGGCTGACCGGCCAGGCAAGAATCAACATGGCGAGAGCGGCGGAGCTGGCGGCTAAAACAATGATCGATTTCCGGCGCGCATGGAATGCGAGCAGGACCGCAAAGGAGATCAGGAACCAGATGGTAGGCGGTGTCCAAAGCGCACTGACCACGAACATGAGAAGGACGCCGGCAAGGCTGCCGAGCAAGTTAAAGCCGTAAGCGGTCAGCTTTTCACGGCGTTCCATAAGGGAGCCGCAGAGCTGGCCGACAGGAACGAACGCAAGTGCGGTTAACAGAAATACCACCGCGAGGACGTAATAGCTCTGCAATCCCTGCCAGTACTGGCCAACGTGGGGCAAGCCCATGTTGAGTTGCTCGCGGAAAGGTAGAACGTACAGGCTATGGAACTGTTCGTAGGTCATGCCATAGCGCATGGCCATCATGAACAGGAATTGCCAGCAGAGAAGAGGCAGCGTCAGGAATAAAGGCACGCGGTCGCGGCGTCCAAGTGCATAGCCCAGGCCAAGACCGGCGAAACATGAGAGCAAGGAAAGATTCTTATAGAACGAAAAGAACGGAAAGACGGTCGCCTGCCAACGGATGAGTGCGAGTTCAAGGAAGAGGCTTACACCGGCGGAGGCAAAGATTGCAGGATTGATCCAGCGTTCGGGAAGATCGCGGAGCAGGAATGTAGCCTGATCGACAGCGGCGGAATCGCCAAAAGCTTCCTGCTTGCGAAGGCACCAGCGGAGGAGGCACCCCAGAGAGATGATGGCGAGGGCGATGAGTCCGTAGATCGGCAATTGGAGCCAGGGCAGTACCCCATCGCGAATGTACTGGCTGGCGAGAATCGTGATGATGGGAGCGAGGGCGCTGCCGGTCAGGGTGATTGTCAGCAGCCGAATGTAGGATCGACTCATCCGAGCCTCCGGAAATTTGTTGCTATAGACACAGGCCGGGAATACCGGAATTGCTTCCGGTCCCGGCCTGCGCTTCGATCAACTTGAGCACGAGTGTTTTAGTTCTTGGGAGCAGCATCGGCGGCCGCCTGCGTGGGGGCTGCCTGCGTGGTCCCGGAGTTCGGAGTGGTTGCGCCATAGCGAGTCAGGCGGGGGAAGAATGGCGTCACTTCGAATGGCATCTTGTCGCGGGCGGAGGTAATGGCTACCGGCTGCGCCTTGACCATTTCCACCTTGTCGTCCCATGCGTTGAGCTTCACGCGCCCGCCCAGCGGGAGAGCAGCGATCTGATCAAGTTTGTTCCAGTCGAGCGCAGGCGCGGAACTACCGAGCTGCGCCAGACGAGTCACCACTCCATTCTCGGAGATATTGTTGCCGAGATGCGCCTGCAGCAAGGCACCTAGTGTGGGAGCGCGCACTTGCAACACTTTGATGAACAGGCCCGCGCTGTCGAGCTTCTGCGCATAGGGCGAGTTTTTCAGCATCTCGATGGCTTTCTTGTCGGCGGCCGCTTCCTCCTCGGGAATGTGCTTGAAACCGAGGTTCTGGTAGGTTCCTTCGTCGGAGAAGAGCATGCGGTCGTTAAAGGCGTACTGGCTGCCAAGGTTGTGGCCGAGCACGATGTGCGCCAGTTCGTGCGAGAGCACCATCGCAAGGCTTGCCTCGTCGGGTAGAACGTCGATCATGCCGCGGCTGATGACAATCGTGTTGCCGACGCTGAAGGTTTCGAGCGGCGATGTAATCAGGACTCGTGTGCGGACCGGACGCGGCAACTCGATATTGTTGGTGATTTCAAGGTTGTTGACGACGGTCTGAAGGACCTTGTCGAGTTCGCCTTCTGGTGCGAGCAGTCCCGAACGTTCCAGACGCTCAAGAACGTTGTCTTCGGCCTGCTGCTGCCACTCACGCTGTGCGGCGAGTGGAGATGCGTCCTGCGCAGAGGGCGTCTCGTCTTTCACACTGTCAACGCGGATCTGTGTGAGTTCATCGTTGGCGGTGCCTGTGCGGAGGTTATATCCCCACATGCGGGTCTGGGCCTTGAACGCAATTTTGTTCTTGGCGCCCGCGGTGAAATCGCCTTCTTCGCTGTAGATGTAGGCGGGAACCCAATAACCGGGGAGCAGGTTCAGACGCCAGCTATCCATGTGGAAGTAGTAGGAATTACGCGACGGATGAGTATAGGTACCGTTCAAGCGAACGATATTGAAATCCTGATCTTCGACCCAGATGCGGCCGAGGAAGCGTCCTCTACCTGCATCTTTCTTGGGCGTGACATCGAACACCAGGCAACGCACGTCGCCTTGGAATTCGCGGCGGACGTAGCGAAACTCATAGTGCTGACGATCGAAATCATTGCGGTCGGCGTAGATCATCCATGAAAAGCCGAGCGGCTGGTACTGGAACTTGAACATCTTGGTGAAGCCGCCGAGCAGGTGTTTCTGCATGCTCTCATCTTTGTCTTTGAGATAGTCGGAGCGATCGATCGATTCGCTCAGGTCCATGCGGCCGAGAAAGTAGCGGTCATCCTTGGGTATAGGGCCCAGTTGCGGATCCTGAGTCAGGTTCTGCAGATAGGTCTCGACGACAGGTGTGCGGGTCGCCAAGAACTTGGTCAGGGCTTTTTCGCGCTCGATCGTGCGATCCACAACCTGATCCATAGTTGTCGGGGGACCTTGAGGAACCTGGGCTGCCGGCGTTGCAGAAGCCGGTTGCGAATTCTGGGGAGCGGACGAGGTTTGCTCGGCCACAGCGATCGCAGACACGACAAACAGGGCCAAGACCATCCATTTCACAGTGCGCATGACTCTCATCTCCAAAATTTTCAGTACGCCAATTGAAACACGACGTGCACAATGGCCGTCGAGTCTACTGCTTGACCGTTACGTAGGGCCGGTTTGAAACGCATTTTGTTGGCGGCTGCGATGGCGGCCTCATCGAGCCCGTGGCCCAACCCGCGGACCACCCGATTCACGTGCAGCTGCCCTGCCGCCGAGAACATGACTTCCAGCAGGACCTCGCCCTCAAGTTTTAGGTTGCGTGCTTCCTCAGTGTAGACCGGGTTGGGCTTGTATGTAATCTCCACGGAGGTGGTGGGAGGGCCATTATCCACGTGCTGAATGTGCGGCTGGTTCTGGGCGATCTCCTGCGAGCCGAAGCCGGCGGTCTGGACACCGCGTCCGCTACTGCGTCCATCGCCTTTTCCGGGGGTGGCAATGCCGCTGCCGAAGTCCGCGCTGGCGACCGTACCCTTGATCCCCTTGGCTCCGCCGGAACCATTTCCGTAACCTGGCCCTGCAGGCATATCGAATGAACCCGCCACCGAGGCCACAAGTTTCGCGCCCGGCTTGCTATTGTCACTCGCCTTGAGGCCGTTGGGATCGCCAAATCCGCCCGTCTGCACTTTCTGGATCGGAGCGTTGACGGTGGGCGTCACCGAACTTCCCGAAAAGTCGCCTGTATGGATCAAGACCGGGCGAGCACCGCCAGCCACCGGCTTCAAAACGGCCGGGGCAAAATTGTTAAGAGCGACTTTCGGCGGTTCCATCTGCTGCGGTTTGGGCTGATGAATCTCACGCGGAACCACCAGCTTGGGCGCTTCAAAGACCGGAAGCGGAACCTTTGGCAGCAGCTTTGCGTGGATCGGAAGCGGCTTAGGCGGCGGTAGCTTCTCTGGCCTCAAAGCAGGAAGAGGAATCAGCTCCGTCACATGAAAATTCGGCTTCAAGATCAATTTGTCAGGGATGATCAGTCCGAACAAGAGAAAGAAGATGATGAGGACGGTGATCAGTCCGTAGCTGGCGGCAAAGGTGCGCCAGTCCCACTTTTTCTCGGGCAAGAGCCCAAGCTGAAAGCCGCGATTGTACGTAGCCATTCCTTTAGACTCCAAGGGGAACCCGGGCTGGGGAGAGCGCTCGGGGCTGGAGTCTCTACCTTAGGGGAGTTAAGGCGGGGGGTAAATGTGTCGGCTGCGCGTGTCCTTTGGTAACAGGTTGAGGAAAAACTGAAATAGATGGTCGCTATTTCAAAGACATGTCTTTTCGTTTCTTGAAGATATAGAAAATCGGAATTCCCGCCAAAATGGCCACAGTTCCGTATATAGAGTTGGGCATGTTACCCACGAAAGTGAAGCAGAGCAATACGGCTGAAGTAGCCACAAACAGGCCGGGGACGACCGGGTAACCCCACACTCGGTACGGGCGGTCAGCGTAGGGATCTCGCTTTCGAAAGACGAATACGGTGCTGGCCGCGATCATGTAGAAAAGCCACTCGGCGAAGATGGCGAGCGAGAAAAACTGTCGGAAGCTTCCTCCAAATAAAAGCAACACAATCGCCAGAATTGCCTGCACGATGATGGCGACCGAAGGAGTGTGAAACCCGGGATGCACTTCGGCGAGTTGCCGGAAGAAGTATCCGTCCCGCGCCATGGCGAACGGGACGCGCGCGCCACTCATGATGGTGCCATTCAGGGTCACAAACATCGAAACCGCCATGGCGACCGACACCAGGGCGCCGCCGAGTGGCCCGAGCACCACCGCCACGGCAACCGAGGCGGGGCGATCGGAGGCGGCCACGGTGGAAGCGGGCAAAACGTATTGCACGGCGGCGTTCACAAGCATGTACAACGCTCCGACGGTTGCCACTCCCCAAACCAGCGCGAGCGGAACATTGCGTTGCGGATCGCGGATCTCGCCTGCGACCATGTTGAGGTCATTCCATCCGTCGTAGGCCCACAGCGCGGCGACGAGCGCGGCAAAGAATCCGGCGAGTCCTCCGGTTGCACCGGTGAATTCCGTTGTGAAGTTTGTCCAATCGCCACCACTGTAAGAAAATCCAATTCCCACGATCGCGAGGATAATCGCGACTTTCAGCAGCGTGAACAGGAACTGGAACTCGCCCGCCTTGCGAATCCCGATGTAGTTGAGCCACGAAATGACGATCGTTGCGCCGATGGCCACTAACTGTCCGTAGGAAATGTGGATTGGACGAGTAATGCAGTCGTGCGAGAAGAAGGAAAAGGTGGAGAACGTGCCGAGGATGCGCACGATTCCCGTGGTGATAGTCGCGATCGATGCCGGCTTGGCGATGAGGAACCAAGTCCATGCGTAGAGGAAACCGGGGAGCGGGCCATACGCATCGCGGACGTAGACATACTCGCCACCGGCCTGCGGCTTCATTGCGCCCAATTCGGCATATGTAAGCGCGCCGAAGAAAGAGAGGATTCCGCCCACCATCCAGGCGAGATAGACGAGTTGAGCCGAGCCCACGGCCTGCATCATTTCTTTCGGGACAAGGAATATCCCGCTACCGATGATGGTGCCGACGACAACCGCTCCAGCATGGGAAAGGCGGAGATCGCGGGCGAGTTCAGCCTTGGCTTGAGTCATGGTTGAAGAAAGTCCAATTGCAACAACCTTTGCCGCTGCCATTTCGAGCAAGAGAGTTTTATCGCGGAGTCGCAGGGAACGCCGAGAAATTCGCTCGTGGTTTATGTGTTTTGGAATCGCGAGGACAAACCGAATTGGATCTTCCCCTCATTTTGCCTTTCTCTCCGCGTACTCCGTGTCTTCTGTAGTGAAAGTATCTCGTTCCGTCTCAAGAATCACGCTTGCCACGTAGCCAATCGCGAATGTCACGATACTTCCTATGGCGACCCACCACGTCCAGGGGATACGCGATCCCAGCCAAAGATACAACTCGATTGCGAATCCGCAGATCATGCCCAGAATGGCTCCGGCCTGATTGGCACGTTTGGTAAGGACTCCGAGAAGGAAGACGCCGAGAAGGGCGCCATAGGACACCGACGCAATCTGCAGCCCTACTTCGACCACACGCCCCGCCTTGTGCAGCGCGATGATCGCCAGCGCGAACAGAACCAGGGCCCAGGCGAGTGTTGCGAGTCGAGAAAGGCGAAGCTTCTTGCGCTCGTCCAGATTTCCTCGCAAGCGGAAGTAGAAGTCCATCATCGAGCTCGAGGAGAGTGAGTTCAGAGCTGCGCTCAGGTTCGACATCGCGGCCGCTAATATCGCCGCGATTAACAGACCCGAGATGCCGTGCGGCATCTTCGAGACAATAAACGTCGGATAAATGCGATCGGCTTTCCCGAAAGCTGACGCGGGAACGCGGTAAAACGCGAAAAGCATCACACCCAAGACCAAGAACAAAGCGAACTGGAAGAATATTGCGACACCGCTCGACAACAGCGCCAGCGCGGATTGCTTCTGGCTGCGAGCGGCTAGCAGCCGCTGCACAATTAATTGATCGGTACCGTGGCTGGCGGTCGTGAAAAATGCGCCGCCGATAATACCGGCCCATAGTGTGTACGGCTTGAAGAAATCTATGTAGGGGAAGTGCGCCATTGTCGCCGGGTCGATGATCCGGAACTTATGAAAGCTTGCGGCGGCCGATTGGACCGCATCCCATCCGCCCGGGACAAGATGAAGAATCGTGAACAGGCCGACCAGCGTGCCACCTACGTAAATGAATGTCTGGATGACGTCGGTCCAGATTACCGCGGAGAGACCGCCTTCGAAGGTATAGATCAATGTGAGAATGGTGATGATCGCAATCGATGCCACTTCGCCTGTCCCGAGCGCGATTCCGACGACGATCGAAACGGCATAGACGCGAACGCCTTCAGCCGCGGCCCGGGTAAAAAGAAACAGCCCGGCTGTGACGGTGCGCAACCGTGGGCCGAACCTGCGTTCGATCAATTGGTAAGCGGTATAGAGGTCGCCTCGGAAGTAGTGCGGAAGGAGGAGGAAGCTGATGATGATCCGCCCGACGATATATCCGATAATGACCTGCAAGAAAGTCAGGTTCGTGTCGTACGCAAGGCCCGGAATACTGACGATGGTGAGGGTGCTCGTCTCGGCCGCCACAATCGAGAGTGCGATTGCCCACCATGGAATGTTGCGGTCGGCTAGAAAATAGTCGCGCATGGACCGCTGCTGCTTGCGAAAACGCAGTCCGAAAAGCGTGATTCCCGCAAGATATACGGCAATGATCAGCAGATCGAGATGATTCAATCCCACGCGGTCCCTTGATTGTTCGACTCATGAAGACGCGACTGGCTGCGTCTCGCCAGCATTGTACAAGCATGTTCCATCGCGGAAGGATCAGGAGTGCCTGTGATAGAACTGCCTATTCGTAGCTTGTAGTTCGGAGTTCGTAATTCAGCGCCCGGGTTGGGATTGAAATCGGGCAAATCGTGTCCCACGAAATCCGGCTTCTGACATGTCTCTTTATCTCGGCATAGACGGTGGCGGTACCAAAACGCGTTGTGCCCTCGGTGATGACCGCAAAATTCTTGCGGCAGCAACGGCAGGCGGCAGCAATATTACGCGCACCGGTGTGAATCAAGCGCGTGAGTCACTCCATACCGCTTTGAAAGAGGTGTGCGCAACCGCGAATGTTTCCCCGCACAAGATCGATACCGTTTGCATGGGTGCTTCGGGGGGAGGCAGGCCGGAAACTGCCGCCAGCTTCCGACAGATTTTTGCGGAAATTACTCCGGCGCCGGTCCAGATTGTCGGCGATATGGTGATTGCGCTCGAAGCTGCTTTCGGCTCTGGAGCAGGCGTGATCGTCGTCGCGGGCACGGGTTCGGTCGCTTACGGTCGCGACGTCAACGGCCAGACCATTCGGGTTGGAGGCTGGGGTTTTGCGATCTCCGATGAAGGATCCGGCCACTGGATTGGCCGTTGCGCCGTGGCATCCGTTCTGCGGGCACTCGACGAGGGCCATCGGAGTACGCTGCTGGCGGACATTTCTGAAGCGTGGAACCTGGTGACGGTAGATGATCTTGTGATCGCAGCGAATGCCCTGCCTCCACCCGATTTTTCGCGGTTGTTCTCTCTTGTGGTGCATGCCGCAGTGAGCGGCGATACGCTCGCACAGAGCCTGCTGACCGGGGCGGCGAGCGAGCTCTCGCGATTGGCCGCGCTGGTGGTTCAGCGTTTACCTCAGACTCCGTATCCGCCCGTTGCAATGACGGGCAGTGTCTTTCGACAGTCGGAGCAGGTCCGGCGAACTTTTGTCGATGAACTTGAGCGGCGATTTCCAGGAATCGGTATCCATCGTGAGATCGCGGACCCAGTGGAAGGTGCGCTCGCACTTGCACGAAAAATGAAGCCCGCCTAGCCGCTTCGTTCGACGCCTGTAGAATGTCACCCGGGAGAAATCATGGCCGGAAAATTACAAAATCAAACCGTCATCATTACTGGCGCTAGTGCTGGCATCGGGCAGGCATCGGCGCGGTCGTTGATGCGCGAAGGTGCGAACCTCATGCTCACGGCGCGCCGCAAAGATCGTATGGAAGAACTTGTAGCCGAAGCGAAGAGACTAGGGTCGCAGGCGGCGTTTGTGACAGGCGATGCGCGCGAAGAAGAGACCGCGCGCCGCACGGTCGAGGAAACGGTCAAACTATTTGGCCGGATCGACGTTCTCATTAACAATGCGGGCGTGGGAAATTACAAAAACGTGGTTGATACGAGCGCCGCTGACTATGACGAGATGATGGACGCGAACATGCGGTCGGGCTTCTTATTTACGCGGCATGCCGTGCCAGTCATGATTCAGCAGAAGTCGGGGCTGCTGCTTTTCGTCTCATCCATGGCTGGAGTCTATGGGTTTGCCGGAGAGGCGGTTTATTGTGCAACGAAATTCGCGCAAGTGGGTTTTGCGCAGGGGCTTGACAAGGAGTTACGCGCCTACGGGATAAAAGTGGGCACCATCAATCCGGGTGGTGTGAAGACGGAATTTGCAATCGGAAAAGGGCGCACCGAGGCGGGGGTCGCAAATTCGGGAATGCTGGAGGCTGAAGATGTAGCCGAGGCTATCCGGTTTGCGTGTACGCAGCGGAGAGAGGCACGAATCATCCAGATACAAATGCGTCCCATGGAGGAGCCGCTTGCTTGATGGTTCGCGGGCAGGATGTTCTGCTGCTTTCATTTTCGCCCGCTCGCCTGCGGACTTCATCCAACGATCGGTAATTTCTGCTTGTTTTCAACATAACAAATTGCTTGTGATCGCCATCAGGTTTTCGTGTGATGTCGCTTATGGCGGGGATTGTCGGCGGAAAACGATACTGCTCGTGTAGTCATAAGGAGTTACATGGCAGCACTGGCAATCGTCTGGCGAAATCCGAAATGTCCTCACCGATTGCGGCGTTGGTCGCACGTACGAAGTGACAACAAACCGCAGCCTTTATCTCGTTCTTGAATCCGTTTCGATGAAAGACAATACGTGGGGAGGTTTGCCCACGCTCGAAGTGATTCGTCGAGCAAAACCTGCCACGACCGCGGCCAAGAGGACGAGCATTCTTCAGAAATTCCTTTCCGGTGCATAGCGGGACTGGCTGCGGATTCTGTACACAACCTGGGGCCATCGAACCGGCGAACCTAATCTTCCTTAGGATTGGCTGAGCCAGCCTTCCCTGTCCCACCTTGTGCGCTTCTTACATTTCCATCCTGTGACCGGCGCGGAGGCTACGCAATTTCCGCGCCCCACTAGCCACTGAACGCTTTTCTCTGTCACACTGAACACAGGTCATCAATATCCAAGCATGGGCAAGATCCACGTCCTCCCGGAGCGCGTTGCCAACCAGATTGCCGCTGGAGAAGTTGTCGAACGTCCGGCATCCATCGTCAAGGAACTGCTGGAAAACGCGCTGGACGCAGGATCGACGCGCATACGACTAAACATTGAGGCAGGCGGAAAGAAGCTGATCCAGATCATCGATGATGGGTGCGGTATGGTTCGAGACGATGCCATGCTCGCGTTCGAGCGGCATGCCACCTCGAAGATCAAGAATACTGAAGATCTGTTGAGCATAGCGACGCTCGGATTTCGAGGCGAAGCTCTGCCCTCGATCGCGTCAGTGTCGCGGTTGCGGCTCGAGACACACGCGCCGGAAGATACAGCCGGGACTGTAATCGAAATCAACGGCGGCAAGATGATCCGGGTCGAAGAGGCCGGCTTGCCCTTGGGAACTTCGATCACCGTTCGTGATCTTTTCTTCAATACGCCAGCACGCAAGAAGTTTCTGAAATCAGAATCGACTGAGCTCTCGCATATTGCGTCGCTGGTGACGCATTATGCGCTGGCGCATCCCGAAATGCATTTCGAATTGCACTCGGCTACGAATGCGTTGCTTGTGGCATCACCGGTCGCCGACCACCGCGAACGCGTGTATCAGGTGTTTGGACGCGAGACGCTCGACCAATTGATCCCACTCGCCGCCGTTCAGCCGCTGGAGCGCGTGGGACTCCCGCAGCCGCTACCATGGCGCCGTGATCCGGAGGAGGATTCTGAAAGGGCCGAGCCGGGCGAGGTTCGCATCCATGGCTTTGTCTCGAAGCCGGAAATCCAAAAGCTGAACAGGAATTCAATTTTTATTTTCGTAAATGGACGGTTGATTCGCGACCGCCTGATCCAGCATGCACTGACCGAGGCCTATCGAAATATTTTGCCGCCAACAGTGTTTCCAGTTGTGCTGCTTTTTCTCGAGATGCCGACTGCCGAGGTGGACGTGAATGTACACCCATCGAAAACGGAGGTGCGTTTTCGGCAGCAAAGCGTGATCCATGATTTTGTCCGCGAGGCAGTGCGCTCGGCACTGATGAAGGCGCGACCTGTAGCGCAATTTCTTTCCGAGATCAGCGCGCAACCGAGCGCTTCGCGCTCGCTGACTCCGGGTGTACGCAATGACACACAGCTCGCCCCCTGGCGGGACGAGCACGGACCCGTGGCAGGAAGAGGTTTTGCACTGCAGGCGCCAAGTGTTCCGCCCGTGACCGGACGACTGGAGTTTGAAGGCGGAATTGCGGTCGAGGCCAATGCTGCGGTTTCTCTGGCGCGCGCTCCGCAAGTTGCCGTACCCGATCATGGCTGCGCGCCTCCGATCGCGCAGGAGTCGCTGTCGCCGCCGACACTGGAGTCGTTGCGAACGCTCCGCCCATTGGGTCAGATCCGCAATTCATTCATCCTCGCGGTGAACGAAGATGGCCTATGGATTATTGACCAGCACGTGGCTCATGAACGGGTGTTGTTCGAGAGAATTCTCCGCCAGCGCGCGGCGCAGCGAGTGGAAAGCCAGCGGCTGCTGATGCCCCTCGTACTCGAGCTCTCGCCAGCCCAACAAGCGATTTTCAGCGAGATCGCGGTGGAACTGGCCCACAACGGATTCGAAGCCGAACCTTTCGGCACACGAAGCGTCGCCGTGAAAGTAGCTCCCGCTGGAGTTGACGCCGCTCAGATTGAGCACATGTTGCACGAGATTTTCGAGCAACTCGCGCGTGAGGATCAGGCGATCAACCTCGAGGCGGTTCGTACACGCATTGCGGCGTCGATCGCCTGTCACGCCGCAATCAAGGTGAACATGCCGCTCGAGCAGAACAAAATGGAGTGGCTCCTCGCCGAACTCTCGAAGACGTCTCATCCCATGACTTGTCCGCATGGCAGGCCCGTCGTACTGCGATATTCCATGCAGGATATTCAGAAGGCATTCAAAAGAATTTAGCTACGAGCGCGAGGATCGCGCAGGGGCCAGGCGTAGGCGCTACCATTGGTCAGCCTCCGCACATATGTTCTAATCAGTAACGAATGACTGAAACTGAACTCCTGCAGGCTCGGGCGCAAAAATGGAGGCTCGACGGGCATCCAATGCGGACGATAGAAGAGGCGTCCGCATTTCTCGAGTCGGTAGGTTTCTGCCTGATGTACCCCCTGCGCCCCGCCGTTACCGTTCCGACGTTTATCGGCGCGTGGGTGGGGACCGAAGACCGGCTGCCGACTTGGCAACATGCCTTTGCCGATCCGCGCGCAAAAGAGGCAACCGAATTGATGGTGCGGACGCTGCGGGAAAAGGCGGCGTATGAAGCGCCGTTGTTCGACGAGAATAACAACTTTCTTGTGGCGGCGTCGGTGTTTCCATACTTTTATTCTCTGGTCGGGGAGCGCAATCCAAAGCAGCCGCCAAGAACGACGACCCGTTCGGGCTATTCGCAACTCGCCTGCGATGCGTTTCAGGTCATCCGGCGGGATGGGCCGATTTCGAAAATGAAGTTGGGAGAGAAACTTGGCGGCGCATTGTCAGTCTCAGCGCTCGACCGCGCTCTCGGGGAACTTTGGGCCAAGCTCCGGATCACGCGCGTGGACTACACAGCGGAAGAAGGATCGGTATGGGATGAACTGTCACGTTGGGCGCCCCATGCCGTCCGCGAGGGAGTCGGTATTTCTGTCGCGGAGGCGCTTTCAGCGCTACTTTCAAAATACCTGGAATGCGTGATCGCATCGGAGGCGGCTGATGTGGAAACATTTTTCGGGAACTTCGTGCCGCGTTCGCGCGTGAAAGAGGCGATCAACGCGTTGCTTTCGGCGCGGGAATTGAGTTTCGCGCACGTGAGCAACCGGGCATTTCTACAAGTTACTCCGCCGAAGCAAGCCTTCGTGCCCCGTCAACACCGACCTGAGCGCGTGGGGTAAACGACAGTCCCAAGGCCCCGTCCAATGAGTGGTTGCGTGTCGGCGTCACGTGTACAATTTTTCCTTCGCCCGATGACGAATCCCACCCCACGCAAACTGATCATCGCCATCGATGGCCCGGCCGGCGCGGGAAAGAGCACTATCGCATCCCGACTTGCACGAAAACTTGGTTACGTGAATCTCGAAAGTGGCGCCATGTATCGTGCGCTAGCGCTCAAAGCAATCGAGTGGGATACATCCTTTGAAGATGAAGCCGGACTCGTCAGGCTTGCACACGACTCGCGCATCGAACTGGAACCAACCGTTGGCGGGAATCGAGTTCTGCTCGATGGCCGGGATGTCTCCTCGCGTATCCGAGAACGCGATGTTACGGAAGCTGCATCGCGGGTGTCGGTTCATCCCAAGGTGCGCGAGTGGATGGTGGCGCATCAGAGACAGATGGGCATTGGTGGTGGGGTCGTGATGGAGGGGCGCGACATCGGAACAAAGGTCTTCCCCGATGCGGATCTCAAGATTTTTCTGGATGCGGACCCGGTGATTCGGGAACAGCGTCGGCTTCAACAACAGAGGGTACAAGGCGTATCCGCGGTGGCGGTTGCAGCAGAATTGCGCGAACGCGACCAACGCGATCGAACGCGGGCCAACTCGCCGTTAGAGGCAGCGCCCGACGCTCTGAAGCTCGATTCGACGAAAATGTCGGAAGACGAGGTCTTGCAGCGAATCGAACAAGAAATAGGAAATCTTAGAAGCAAGAAGTGAATCTTGCCAGTTGAGGTTTCGTCGCGGGGATCAGTCCCGCTCGGAATTGTAGGGAAGAGGCGGCGGGATTCAATTTCCGATCTGCTGCGACATGCATCCGGAATTTTCATTACTTCGCTACCGTAGCGATGGCTGTATCGGCGGGGCCTCTGTTGAAGCACCTCGGCCTGCCCCTGTCGGTCAATTGGAGTGCTCTGTTTTCCCTTTACTGGATACGGATCGGCGCCCGTTCGCTGTCATGGGCCCTTCTGCTGGTGATGTTCGCGTGCACACCCCACCATACGTTCGGCGAATTTTTCCTACACATTCGAAATCGTATTCTTCCGATCGTGTTGGCGATCACTGGTCTCTTGCTGGGCCTCCTCTTTTTGCCGTGGAGCGCGGCGGTTCTGCTCAGCCTCAATATCGTGGTGTTGTTCGAACTGATCCGACGAACTCGTGCCGACACGCATCCTTTTAGCAAGAGGGTTCTCTGGACAGTGATCTGCGGAACATATCTGTTTGCAGGGATCACCCTGGTTTTCATATATAACGACGTCGTCGTTGCCAGCCGTTTTCCCATATCGCACGACAGCACTCTCAACGCAATCGACCTGCCGATTCTAGGACATTCGGTCTCGGTCGTTGCGCACACCATGATGCTCCCGCTGCCTGTTAGCTTCTTGAAGTTCTTGGACCTCGCCTATTTCGAGTTGTTTATCCTGCTTGGTATCGCCCTGATCTTTGTGTCGTACGTGTCCTTGACGGACGGTCTGCGATTCGTGGGCACGTGTATGACGGCTTACTACCTAACTTTGCTGATCTTCTATCTGTGGCCGAGCTACGGGCCATATATGTACTGCCCCCAGCACTCGGTTCATTACCCCTTCTTCCTCGCCGCGAGTGTTTTTCAGAGCGCGGGGATGCCCAATCTCATCGCGATTTCTCATCGACAAATTCGTCACGTCGCCACGGGCTATTACATTGCATTTCCCTCCATGCACGTGGCCCTGCCGGTGATTTCGGCATGGTTCTTGCGAAGGTGGCGATTACTGGCGTGGGTGATGGCCGCATACATTCCTCTCGTTATTTTCGCCATCATTGTATTGGAGTGGCACTATGCCATCGACCTGGTGGGCGGCATTGGGATTGGACTCCTGGCTCTCTGGATGGTCGGTCCCGAAAAAAATGTGCTCGCGGAGGCACCGGCGGTCATCGACGCTCCGCCGGCAGATCCGCATCGAGCCCTGGCTTCCAGTGGGACAGGTCGCGGTTGAGCAAGGTCTCTAGCTCTTCGATTTCAGGGCGGAACACCTGGTAGAGCTGCCGCGACGTTTCATCTGACAGCTCTGCGAAGGGTGGGCCTCCGCCGAGTAGGAATTTCTGGATCTTCGATCTCTTGATGCGTGCCACCAGGTTGTCCATGCGTCTCGCCTTGAACCAATTGGCGGCCAGAGTTGCGCTGCGAGTGCGGCCGTAGTTGCGCGGATAAGTCATGCTCTCAGAACTGTTCACGAACAGCGTTTCAGCTATACTCAACTTGAAACGCGGCACGCTGATGAAATCTGCCACTCGATCGACATAGCACTGCGGATGACTGTGAAGATCATCGTAGAGTGTGACAAGCACCTGATCGCGGCCCAAGATTCTCCACCACTCCTTCAAGTTGGAAGCGTACTTGCCGGATTCGAGCAGTTCCGGATCGCGGAAAAGAGCCTGCTCAAAGTTCCACCGGATCATTCCATAGGCGGATTTCAGACGATAAAGCGAGAGAACTCGCTGCACCGGATCGCGAAACGCGCACACCACTTTGGCGTTGGGCAGCAAGCGAGCGATGCGCTGTCGCGCCATGTCGGAAGCAAAGTAAGTTGGCGCAATTTCTCCCACCGGATGGCCGGCCTGCGCACGGGGAAAATGTGCGCGATACCACTTGAGCCCGCGATGAAAATGCGAATCGAAAAAGCGTGTTTCCTTGGTTGGCGCCGGTAGCACGGCGCGATGTCGCAATACCTCATGCAACCAAGTTGTACCGGTACGCGGCGGTCCGATCACAAAGAAAGAAGGCAATGGTAGTTCATCCGACCCTTCCTGCACGGTCATGAGCACATTGCTCCGCGCGAACCCGCGAATTCGCTGGAGCCATGAGCCTTCACGAGTTGACAGTTCCACACGCCCCGATGTGCCCATCGTCGGAAGGTACGTACCTCTTAGTTGTAGTTGCGAGCACTCGTCTCACAAGCTTTGCGCTTGGATGGGGGTAGGGTGAGGCGGGTTGTGTCTGTCTCGCCCTTTGGTGGTTCGGATGAGAGAAGTCGGGCCTGGAAAAATGCGGTTTGCGATTGCCAGAACTGGCCGGAACACGTCTTTATTTCTTTGGTTCGGGGCTCGAATTGCCCATGTCGACGACCACTCTCCAGGACCCGCCAGGCTGTTTTTTCCAGACCGAAATGTACTTGCCATAGTTAGTGACAACCTTGCCAGTTTTGTCTTTTGATTTGAAGACATAGTTGCCGTAGGTGTAGCCAAGATCGCCTGACTCGGCCATGTCGGCCTTCACCGGGGTCCACGTCAAGAGAGTGCCCTCGGGCCAAGGAGGCTGTTTGCGCATGGCTTCTTTGGTGGTGACTCCCCCACCGTCTTCCAACTCAACACCATCTTCCGCGAAGAATGTGAGGAAAGCGTCATGCCCGTGCTCGGCAACAGCTCTCGCGAAGTCGGTTTCGAGCTTGACGAGTAGTGCGGCCCCTGCCGACGTCTGTTGCTGAGCGAAGGTGCTGCCAGCAAAAACGCCAAAGAGAACAACAAGCAATGCAAACGAATGCTTCATTGAGTTCCTCAGCCGCAGGAGCAGCAAGCAGGTCAAGAGATGAGCTGAACGAGTCGGAATGACTTTATGCTTGGCAATGATTCTTGGGCGCCGCAGCAATGTTGTGTCACTAGCTGTCCTTGCGGTACAGAAGGTTGCGCATCGCTTCGCGCCGCGCTGCGTTCATTTCACTCTCGGAACGACGCGTGAGGGCATCGCCCGGACCCTTACTGGAGTGTTCGTCGGCGTCAGTCGCACTACACTCCGGACAGCGGTTGGCGAAGCCCGGCTTGTCGGGCTTCAGTTCAAATTCCTCTCCACAGACCACGCAAACTTTAATTGGGTAGGCCATCGAGATCTCAAGAGACAGCCTAATCATGATAGTGGAAGAATTAGGTGCGATTCCAGGGGAACTGCCGTCAATCCCTCGCAGGCGGAGGTTGCCGATGGCTGAGGAACGGTCGCGTATCGAAGATCCGATATTTGCAGACTTTGTTTTTTGCCGATAACCGAACGAGCTTTTGACCTTCGACCTGGGCCGGATACTCTCCAAACATCCCTGCCGCTTCGCAGTAGTCCAGTGATAAATACACCGTCCGGCCGATGCGCAATTCGGTCACATACGATCCCGCGACTTCGCCTCTCGCGACTCCGAGTACTGCTTTGACGGAAAATTCGCGCTTATCATTGGCCACCGTCGTTCCGAGCAGCAAAAAGGTGCAAAGGCATCTCACAAAATTGTTGCTTGAGAGCCGCCCGATCATCGTCTGTGCGCGCCTGATCTATCCGCGTCCAACGATTGTACCCCGGTTGAACAGCAGCGGATTCGATGTGATTTACGACCTACGATTTGAGATTTACGAATGAAAACCCATGAACCACTGGGGAGAGTGAACACTGAGCAATGGAAACGACCCGAATAGGTCGTTTTTTCGCATTTCCAGTATCTTGAGGCTTTCGCATTCAAGGTTTCGCTTCGCGCAGGACCAGTTCTTTGATCCGCGCAGGCAGCTTGGAACC
>Ga0126369_10000039_pt1 | contig 71893 bp, 57 predicted proteins | sample PanSoiMetaPlot_1_FD_109646 | JGI IMG/M metagenome (GOLD analysis project Ga0126369, IMG submission 109646) | Tropical forest soil microbial communities from Panama - MetaG Plot_1 | ecosystem: Environmental > Terrestrial > Soil > Tropical forest > Bulk soil | place: Panama | collected 2016-02-17
CGCCTCAAGGAGTTCCGCCGCATCGCCACCCGTTACGACAAAACCGATGCCAGCTTCGCCGCCGCCATCTATCTCGTCGGCGCGTTGCTTGCTCTCAGATGAATGTCTACAGGCCCTAGGGCGGTCTATTTCACCGAGTGCGCCGGGCTGTCGGATATCACCGCATTGATATGCGGAAGCGGTTTGGCCGCGCGCTGCCGCTTTTGACCCATCAATACGGCCTCGAGGCGATTGCGCACCCCCAGCTTTTGCATGATGTTCGTCATATAGTGCTTGACGGTTTTTTCCCGTAGATTGAGTCCCCTTGCAATCTCCTTGTTTGTCAAGCCCTTGCTGACCTGAGCCAGGATGATTTCCTCGCGGCTGGATAGTTCCTCCGTATCGTCCTCCGGCTTCGGCGCCGGCGTGCTCATTGGCGTCAGCAGGCGGGCGGCAAGCGACGGAGTCACATAAAATTCACCCGCGTAGACGCGCTGCACGGCACGCACGATCTCCTGCCCCGTGCAGCCCTTCAGAAGATAGCCGTGAACGCCCATCTGCAGCATCGCCGCTACGTTGCTGTCGCAATCGGAGGCGGTCAGTATGATGATGCGAACGCTTGGATGCTCGCGCGCAATCGTCGACGCCGCACCGGCTCCGTTGTCGGGCAGGTTGAGGTCGAGCAGCATCACGTCCGGCACGTATTGCTGAGCGATATTGACGGCGTCCGCTGCCGTGCTGCCATCGGCGACGATTTCAACGCCCGACGTTCTGGCCAGCAATTTGGCGACACCTTCACGAAACAACGGATGATCGTCAATCACGGCGGTTCGGATCGGATTGGACATGAGGCATTCCCTGGTAAATATTGCCCTGGTAAAAACGAAGCTCGGCCGACGAGCATCGAACAAACGGACCGGCGCCTGCTGGCCGAAAACCGTGGTTTGAAGGTGCTGTTAGTCTGAAGGTTGTTTGCGATGATCCGGCGGTTGCAAACGCTGCGTTCGATCTCTTTGAAAGCGATGCGCGCGGCGCGGCCACCGCCCATCCGGACGACAGAGCCGATCTGCTCAACCATGGGCCAAGACGGACTAGCCGGTCTCTTGTTCGGAATGGAACGGCCAATTCGAACATCACGCGGAACTCACAGTCCCCAATTACTTTATTAGCTTTGACACTCAAGCTTTGTTACTGATGGCACTCAGTTTTGTCGTGTATCCGACTTTGTCGCGCATCCGACGCAAGTAAGCAGCAGAATCACGCATTTTTGTAATTATAGCATCATTTGTGTGTCGTCTATTTGGCAGAAACGTGTCGTCCCCCAAATAATTCTTTTTGCAACAAAAATTGCACCTTCTAAGATACGTCAAGCGGCGGTTTGACGATGGGGGTGCCAGTGCTCGTCGACGTCACCCGGCGATCTGCTTTCGCTTTGTAGCCCTTGCAAGCCCATCCGAAGAGTCATCGGAAAGTCGCGCCGAAGCTTGTCCGACCGATGGCAACTCACTGACAATTGAGTGGCGCCCAGTTCGGAGGATCGCCTAAACACTTGGCGCGACTACAGAAACGCGTTTGCATGCGAAATTTTACGCCGCTGCTGAAATTCGTACCGCCGCATAGATTTCAAGCCGCTGCATAACGGTTCCAGCCCGACGCCCGTACTTAGGTCTAGCTGAGCCTCATACCTGCTGACAATACGCTTACGACCTCAGCCCGGCATGTAGGGCCGTAGACAGATTTCAACCCCTTCGCGAATATGACCGCACCCCCGTCGCATATACCAAACGTCACAAACGTGACAAGCGGAGGGGTAACGTATGTACTTATCTAGCAAAGCATCGCGCATTCGACAGAGAGAGGCTCAGAATGCACGAAATAATCGCGCCGAGATCGTCAAGGCCCTTTCGCTTGGCCAGATCACCCGGCGCGACCTCTACAAGTGGGGCCTGCTCACCACGAGCGGCGTCATTGCCCTGAAGAACGGCTTGAGCCCGTTCGCGCGCAGCGCGTTCGCGGGCGTCCCGACCGGCACGCCACTCAGCCCGCTGTTCGGCGCAAAGAAGTTTACCCAGCGCTTGAACCGGCTCGCCTTGCAGACGCCGCAGCCGTTGACCAGGGTTCCCTCGCTTGATGGCGCCGGAGAGTTCGGTGACGCGGCATTTCCTGCAGGATCAGGTGAGCGTCCGGCGAAGCGATTGTCATACCATGACAACTTCAGCAACAATCCCGGCAATCCGGCTTTTATCAATCCGGTCACCGGTCGCGGCCCGATCGAGGGCCGTGCCCCGACAGATCCGAAGACCGGCTTGGCCTTCTTTGCGCATCAGCGGTGGCAGGAGTTCTTCCCCAAGGTCGGCTACGTGACGTCGTGGACGCAGGCTGCGCCCAACACCAAGTTCCATCCCAATTTCCCGGCGCAGGCTCCGAACAGCGTCTGGACCTATGGAACCGGCAACACCCATGCGGGAACACTGCCGCCGATGCTGATCCAGGCGCGGTACAGCGAACCGATCATCATGCGTGTCTACAACAACACGCCGGTCGACCGTGCACAGAACAACGGCTTCGGCCGCAACGAGCAGCAGCTCCACTACCACAACGCTCACAATGGTGCAGAGAGCGACGGCGCTTCCAACAGCCACCACTTCCCCGGCACGTTCTATGACTACCGCTGGAGCGGGACGCTGGCGCGGCGCGACAAGATCAATACCGATGCCACCGATCCGCGCGCATCTGCCCCCGATGACAACGGCGGGCTTGTCAACGTACCGGGCGACTGGCGCGAAATTCAGGGCACCATGTGGGCCCATGACCACCGCTTCTTCTTCACGGCCGAGAATGTCTACAAGGGCAATCTCATGATGGTGTCGATGTACAGCGGTCGCGATCGCGGTAACGAGACCCTCAACGACGGCATCAATCTGCGTCTGCCCAGCGGCTCGCACAGGTCCAAGGGTTGGGGCAACCTCGACTTCGACGTCAACCTCATCGTCTCGGATGCCGCAACCGATCCGACCGGTCAGCTGTTCTTCGACATCTTCACGACCGACGGCTTTGTCGGCGACATCGAGATGGTGAACTTCCAGTATGCGCCGTTCATCGAGGTGCTGCCGCGCAAGTATCGCTTCCGCATCCTGAGCGCCGGCATGTCCCGGTTCATCCAGCTCAACATTGCGGACTCGTCCGGCAATCCGGTGCCGTTCCTGCAGATCTGCAATGACGGTAACCTGTTCGTCAACCCGGTCCAAATCAATGGCTCCGGTCAGCAGGGCGGTCTCGAACAGCAGGGCACGGCCGAGCGGTACGACATCATCGTCGACTTCTCGAGGTTCCGGATCGGCGACACGGCGTACCTGGTCAATACGTTGCAGTCTACGACCGGCCTCAAGCCCGATGGGCAGGTGCAGTTGCAGAAAGCCTTTAATGATGCCGACAACAACGACCCGGCGGTGGGCCGGATCATGCAGTTCCGGATCGTCAGCCAGGTCCAGAGCGTCGATGACCCGACCGTCACCCTCAGGGCAACCGATCCTGACCCGAGCCAGGTGCCGACGGTGCTGACGGAGCAGATTCCGATCGTCACGCCTGCGCGTACGCGCGTGGTCCAGTGGGGCAGAATCGGCAACGGCGATTCGGTCAGCCCGGTCACAGGCCAGTGCACCCCCGATTGCGGCCTGCAGAATGGATTCCCATGGACCGTGGTGGTCGACGGCGGCCAGCCGCATTCGATGAACGCCAACCGGGTTTCGCTCGAGTACCAGAAGCCCGGGACCATCGAGCACTGGACATATGTCAACTCCGGCGGCGGCTGGGATCACCCGATTCATCTGCACTTCGAGGAGGGCATCACGCTGAATCGCGGCGGCCAGCCCATCGGGCCAACGGAGTTGAACGTCCGCAAGGACGTGTGGCGGCTGCGTCCGTCCGGACAGGTCACGTTCCAGATCCAGTTCGGCGAATACGGCGGGGCCTACGTCAACCACTGCCACAACACAGTGCACGAGGACTTCGCCCTGCTGATGCGCATTCAGCTCCTGAACGGATTTGCCGGAACGCCACAGTCTATCGTGACAAGGACACCGAATCCGAGTCCCGACGGCGTGACGTATACGGATCCGGAAGTCCTGCCGGAAGCTCTCTGATAGCTGGCAACGCTCGCCGAAGGGCATCGCAAGATGCCCTTCGGAGCCGAACCGGCTGGCGGGCGGCCCCATGCCCGCCCCGCAGCTACAGCCGTAGATGCGTTTTGCTCCATCGCCACGCGCTGCGAAAAAGACCGATTAATATTTTGCAGCGATTATCGACGTCGATAATTCTCTGGGTCGGTAAATGTAAAAAGGCCCTAGTACCTAGGTCGATCGCTCCCGAACCTGCGTCCATTATTTGCTCCGACCTCAGCCCAGCATGTTGGGCCGTCGACAATCTCAACCGCTTCGCGAATATGACTGTAGTGGGGCCGCATTAAGTTTTGCGAATTGCGTCAAAGGCCTGGGGGGTAGCCGGGTGCGCAAATCGTCGAACTGGCTGCGGAAAAACTGATGTTGCTTCACGCGGGGCCCCCCCGCCGTCGCGTGTACAGACCGTCACATCGGAACGTGACATAGCGGAGGGTTGATTTATGTACATATCCAGTAAAGCCTCGCGCATTCGACAGAGAGAGGCTCAGAATGCACGAAATAATCGCGCCGAGATCGTCAAGGCTCTTTCGCTTGGACAGATCACCCGTCGCGACCTCTACAAGTGGGGCCTGCTCACCACGACCGGCGTGATCGCCCTGAAGAACGGCTTGAGCCCGTTCGCGCGCAGCGCGTTCGCGGCCGTCCCGACCGGTACGCCGCGCAGCCCGCTGTTCGGCGCGCAGAAGTTTACCCAGAGGCTGAACAGGCTGGCCGTGCAGGCGCCGCAGCCGTTGACCCGGATTCAACATGACGGCAACCGGAACAACGACACCGCGCGATGGCCTGCGGCAGCCGGTGAGGTCCTTCGGGACGGGACCCCGAAGGACGCAAAGCGATTGTCATACCACGACGATTTCAGCAACAATCCCGGCAACCCGAATTTTATCAATCCGGTCACTGGCCGCGGCCCGATCGAAGGCCGCGCTCCGACAGACCCCGCGACAGGCTTAGCCTTCTTTGCGCATCAGCGGTGGGACGAGTTTTTCCCCAAGCAGGGACGCGTAGTATCATGGACGCAGGCTCTGCAGGCTGCAAATGATCCTGCTGGTATCGGCACCAAGTTCCATCCCAATTTCCCGGCGCAGGCTCCGAACAGTGTCTGGACCTATGGAACCGGCAACACCGGTTCGGGAACCCTTCCGCCGATGCTGTGCCAAGTGCGATACGCTGAACCCGCTATCCTTCGAGTCTACAACAACACGCAGGTCGATCGCGCCCAGAACAACGGCTTCGGCCGCAACGAACAGCAACTCCACTACCACAACGCTCACAACGGAGCGGAGAGCGACGGCGCTGCCAACAGCCACCACTTCCCCGGTACGTTCTATGACTACCGCTGGAGCGGAACGCTGGCGCGGCGCGACAAGATCAATACCGATGCCACCGATCCGCGCGCATCTGCTCCCGATGACAACGGCGGGCTTGTTAACGTGCCGGGCGACTGGCGCGAAATTCAGGGCACCATGTGGGCCCATGACCACCGCTTCTTCTTCACGGCCGAGAATGTCTACAAGGGCAATCTCATGATGGTGACGATGTACAGCGGTCGCGATCGCGGTAACGAAGTCCTTAACGACGGCATCAATCTGCGTCTGCCCAGCGGCTCGCACCGCGCAAACCAGTGGGGCAACCTCGACTTCGACGTCAACCTCATCGTCTCGGACGCCGCAACCGACCCGACCGGTCAGCTGTTCTTCGACATCTTCACGACCGACGGCTTTGTCGGCGACATCGAGATGGTGAACTTCCAGTATGCCCCGTTCATGGAGGTGCTGCCGCGTAAGTATCGCTTCCGCATCCTGAGCGCCGGCATGTCCCGGTTCATCCAGCTCAACATTGCGGACTCATTGGGCAATCCGGTGCCGTTCCTGCAGATCGCCAACGACGGTAACCTGTTCGTCAACCCGGTCCAAATCAATGGCTCCGGCCAGCAGGGCGGACTCGAACAGCAGGGCACTGCCGAGCGGTACGACATCATCGTCGACTTCTCAAGGTTCCGGATCGGCGACACGGCGTACCTGGTCAATACGTTGCAGTCTACGACCGGCCTCAAGCCCGATGGGCAGGTGCAGTTGGCGCAAGCCTTTGCTGATGCCGACAACAACGACCCGGCGGTGGGCCGGATCATGCAGTTCCGGATCGTCAGCCAGGTTCAGAGCGTCGATGACCCGACCGTCACCCTCAGGGCAACCGATCCTGACCCGAGCCAGGTTCCGACGGTGTTGACGGAGCAGATTCCGATCGTCACGCCTGCGCGTACGCGCCTGATCCAGTGGGGCAGAATCGGCACCGGCGATTCGGTCCAACCCAACGGTCAGTGCATCCCCGATTGCGGCTTGCAGAATGGGTTCCCGTGGACCGTCGTGGTCGACGGCGGCCAGCCGCATTCGATGAACGCCAACCGGGTTTCGCTCGAGTACCAGAAGCCCGGAACCATCGAGCACTGGACTTACCAGAACTCCGGCGGCGGCTGGGATCACCCGATTCATCTACACTTCGAGGAGGGCATCACGCTGAATCGCGGCGGCCAGCCCATCGGGCCAACGGAGTTGAACGTCCGCAAGGACGTGTGGCGGCTACGTCCGTCCGGACAGGTCACCTTCCAGATCCAGTTCGGCGAATACGGCGGGTCCTATGTCAACCACTGCCACAATACGGTGCACGAGGACTTCGCCCTGCTGATGCGCATTCAGCTTCTGAACGGAATTACCGGAACGCCGCAGGCTATCGTGACACGGACACCGAATCCGAGTCCCGATGGCGTGACCTACACGACCCCGGAAGTCCTGCCTGAAGCACCCGACTTCGGCTAAGACGTAACAACAATCGCCGGAGGGCGCCACAAGGCGCCCTCCGGCTTGAATTTTTCAGGAGAACCCCATGCAGCGCCCGCTCTTGCCCGTACCCCTCTGGTCCGCTTTAACCATCGTCTCGGTCGTGGCGGTGTCGGCCGCAGCGGCGGTATTCTCGCCGGCGTTTCGCACTTCTCTGGTTTCGGAACGCGCGGCTGCGGCCGCATCGCAAAACAGCCCTCCCGCTGTGGAAGCGCCTAAGCCCGTTGTTCCTCAAGCGCAATCCGCGACCGCATCTGAAACGCCAAACAAAGCACCAAGCAACAGGTGGGGTGCAAATTACTTCCCCAACGTCCCGGTGATCGACCAGAATGGGCGAACGTTGAATTTTTACGACGACGTGATCAAAGGCAAGATCGTAGTTGTGAGCTTCATCTATACGAGTTGCCAGGATCTCTGTCCGCTCACCACGGCCAGAATGGCGCAGCTCGCAGATAAGCTTGAAGGCGCCGTCGGGCGCGACCTCTTCTTCATTTCCATGTCGGTCGATCCGGAAAACGATACGCCGGAGAGGATGAAGGCATTCGCCGACGCCTTCGACGTCGGACCAGGCTGGCTGTTCCTGACCGGAAAGGTGGCCGATATCAGAGCCATCGATTACAAGCTTGGCGACCGCAGCGACCGGAATTTGAGCGAGCACCGCAACGAAATCGTGCTCGGCAATGATGCGATAGGGGACTGGCAACGGGCCTCGGTGTACGCCGATCTCGACAGTTTGGTTATATCCATTCGCCAGATGAATCCCGTGTGGTTGAACGAGGCCCATGCCCCCCAGCATGAACAACGGGCGGATATTAAAAACTTCATAATACCTGATCAGCCGGGCCAGGCCTTGTTCAGGAGGATGTGCGCGCCCTGCCATACGATCGGCGTTGGGGATCGCGTCGGGCCCGACCTTCGTGACGTGACTGCGCGACGTGATCGGGCTTGGCTGGTCAATCTCATCAAGGATCCCAAGAAGATGTTTGCCGACAGGGATCCGATCGTACTCGCGCTGGCACAAAAATTCCCCGGCGTACGCATGCCGGCCTTGGGGATGGGCGACGTCGATGCGCAGGATTTGCTTACCTATCTGGATGACCAATCAGCGCGCATCGTCGACGGAGCGCCGGGCAGTGCGCCCCTATCCAATCACCACCTTCACCATTGAGGCCCTGCGCACGCAACGAAGCTGCTATATCTCGGAGCTCTGCGACCGCGTTCCTGCGGTCGCAGGCGGTCGAGCGCATCAGAAGTATCCGGTGTCGGAGCGTATCCGGTGGAGTCGCCCACTAATGTAAGGTTCTGATCCCCGTCGCTGCCCTAATCGACGTACTGGCAAAACTTCAAGGCAGCCTCGACGCGGTTTCGAACGTTGGACTTTCGGATGATATTGGTCATGTGATGCTTTACGGTTCGCTCCGTGCAATTGAGCCCGTTTGCGATCTCTTTGTTCGTCTTGCCCTGCGATACAAGCAACATGATCTCCCCCTCACGTGAGGTAAGATGGCGCATGTCATCGCGGTCGGCGGTCTCGATGCGCTGTCCGACCCGCATCAGCAACCGCGCCCCGAGGCCCGGCGCCACGTAAGATTCGCCACGAAAGATGACCCGGATGATTTCAACAATCTCGGATCCGCTGCTGCCCTTGAGAAGGTAACCTCGCGCGCCCGCCCGCAGTGCCGAAGCCACATTTTGCTCGTCGTCGGAGGAGGTCAACATGATGGTCCTCACGCGGGGACAGTGCCGGGCAATGTCGGCAGCCGCTTCGATGCCGCCTCCCGGCACAACGACGTCCAGCAACATGACGTCCGGAACGAGATCCCGTGCAATCCTGATGGCATCGACCGCGGTCGCGCCCTCGCCGACAACCTCAATTCCGCCTGCCTTTTCGAGGGTCTGCACAGCGCCCTCACGAAACAGAGGATGATCATCAATAACGGCGACGCGGATCCCATCAGGCATCTTTTGCTCCACTGCAGGCAACTTGGAACGACGCGCGCAATCTCGTGCCCAAACCCAACTGCGTTTCCAGCGAAAATTCCCCGCCCAGCGACTCGACGCGGTCACGTAAACCAGCCAATCCGAGTCCATCGCCGCTGCGCATGTTTGAGGAAGAGAATCCCGGCCCGCTGTCCGCGACCTCGATGGAAAGCTGGTCGCCGCTGCCGATGGCTTGCACCGTCTGCCCCTCGCCGGCGGCATGACGGAACGCATTGTTTAGTCCCTCTTGTACGAACCGGTAGATGCAAACCTTGTGTAGTGACGAGAGGCAGTCCGGCACCACGCCAATGGTGGCTTTCACGACGGTTCCTGTCCGCTGTTCATGCTGGCGAACGGCTAATTCCAATACCTGGTAAAGGGGCAGGGCGTCCAAATGGGGCGGAGCAAGACCGGCTGACAGGTGCCGGATCTCCCCTAAGCCATCCTGGAGCACTGCGCGGATCTTTTCGAATTCGTCGGACTTGGAATGTCCGGCAGCGGGCGTCGGACGCAGCGCATCAAGTCTCAACAGCGCCAGGCTGATAAGTTGCGCCGGGCCGTCATGAAGGTCGGCGCCCACCCGGCGCAAAAAGAGCTCGTTCGTTTCGACCGATGCGCGCCGCGCATCGAGGAGCACGGCGCGCTGCGATTCGATCGTCTTGTTGCCTCGCGCTACGATGCCGTAGAGCAAAAGGATTTGCAGCAGTCCGACTCCGCCAACGGCGATCCAGCTCTGCAGACGAGCGGCGCCCAGTTCGGCCTTCAGCGTGCTGCCGGAAGTAAGGAACTCTGCCGCCGCAACGACGCGATTGCTGTGGGTGCCGTGGATTGGGACATAAATCTTGAAAATTGGCACATTGAGGCCAGGCACGGCAACGTCGGGATCGTTGGCGCTTGCGAATTGAGCAGTCACTTCGCCCTTCAAGGCTCGATGCACGTTCGCATTGGCCGAAAAGTTCGTGGCGATTAAATCCCGTCTACTGCTGTAAACGACATGCCCGTTGGGTAGCCAAATCTTGACGGATAGGATCTGCTTACCCAGGTCACTATCGGTGAACGAAGCGTCGAGCCCGGTGATCGCTTCATGGCTCAGCGCCGATTCGGTCTCCAGTTCCTGGAGGTAGGTCGCATTGAGGCTGTTGACGTAGAGGCCGGTGGTGGCAGCAGTATTGTGAACCACGCTGTTTTCGATCTCTGATGATACAAAACTGCCAAGCACCACCATTCCGGATCCGATGACAATGCTCGCCATGAGCACAAATTGCCGCACAAGGCTCAACTCGTCCACGCGGCTCCTCAAGCTCGCCATACTACGGACTCACATGTTGCGACAGCACAAAGGGCACCTCGCAACAGCACGAAGGTCCTCATCACAAAGGACGATCGGCCATATTGAGGCGCGTCATCCCATCGCCCTCAGTACAATCTTGACAAATTTGGGTCAATCCGCAACGGCGATTTATATAAATAATTAAGCAGATAAATCAGTGGGGTGGCTGGGTGCAAAGCACATCCATGCATGTTGCACATGCATATTGCAACTTTGGTGATTTTGATCCTTTTCGGTGTCATACTCCCACGCACAGCGGATCACGCATATCGGACAGAGAGCAATCCGCGCGTGCCCTCGGAAAGAGGTGCCCCGCGCGAAATCATGTTGCTGCTGTATCGCCTGTATTCGCCCCGATTACTGAGAAACAAAGGTCGGAACGCCAGTGATTTTTTGGATCGGGCTAAGGCATTACCCCATGCGTGGTCAAGCGATCAGCCTCCCACGCCAGGCGGCACGACTTTGACCGTAAAGGTGGGACCGGTGATCACGCCGCTGGCGGGGATGGCGCTCGTGGAACCGCCTATTGCGATGATACCGAGACCCGTTGGCGTATTGCCTGCGCCCGCGACGCCTGCAGGTGGGGTGATGGCGCCTGTGGTTGTTATGCCGGCGCCTGTTACGGTGCCTGCCCCCGCGGCGCTGGCGCCCGTTATCGTGGTGCCTGCGCGTAGCGGGGTGAAGACCCCCGTCGTTGTGGTGCCTGCGCCTGTGGTGGCGGCGGTGCCCGTTGCTGAGGTACCTGCGTTTTGCGCGGTGGCGCCCGGCGCGGGGTTGCCACCGGGGAAGATGAAGCCGCCCGTCGTTGCGGCACCGCTGCCTGTCGCAGCGGTGGTGGCCGCACCTGCTGAGGTGAACAGGTTGCCGACTGCAGCGAGGGTGGGAGGCGCGCCACCTGTTGCTGTGCCACCCGCTGTGTTTCCGGGGACGGTGCCACCGGTTGTGCCTCCGGCTAGGGTGCCACCCGCTGTGCCTCCGGCTACGGTGCCACCTGCAGGAGGATCTTCGCCATCCATGTCCTCGCACAGCGGCAGCTTCGTTACGAATTCCCGGGCCGCAAGGCCAATGGCCGTCGGGTCGGTATAAATAAACAGCGATTGGAGAGCATCGTCCGTGCCGAGACCGGTGACGATCGAGAGCCCCGTCACGTAGGTGCGATATCGATATTCCGATAACCCGGAAATCGGGTTAACTTTCACCAGAAATTGATAAATCGTGCCGCCGATCGGACCCGAATACATATACTTTCCGTGAGAAATCAGTGCATTCGGTTGGGTGATCAGCGCCGCCGTAAATGCGAAATTCGGTTGCGCGCTGCCGCAGCCGTTTTGGAAATTGTTCGCGAAGGCATCGGCCAACGACGCGGCGCCGTTGGTTTGCCAAATGCAGTTTGGCCATGCAGTGGCAACCGGATTGTTAAAATCATTGGAGCCGGGCACCGAATTGAAAGTGTTGACCGGCCGCCGCCCGCCAAAATACGGCTGATTGTCGGGGCCGAAGGCCGTGGTTAGATCGACCGCAAGATTGTTGCTGCCGACCTCCATGCAGGGGACTTCGCTGCCCGGGGGAACGAAGAAATCGGGATTGATAGGCAGGCTCGGATCGCCGGGGTCACCCAGCGGATTGAGGCATCCCCAAACCCGCAGATCCCGTCTGATTGAAGTTGCAATCGCGAACTGACCATCCTTGCTGACTGCTGCGTTGGTGAGAAACGACCCACTCGGAATCTGGGAGTAATAATTCTGGCCGCTGACCGTCTTGCCGGCCTCGCCTCCGACTACCGTGTTGTCGGCATTGTCAAGCGGTATGGAAAACAAGCCGCCCTTGATGCCGGCCACGAACAAGTATGTGGTGGCGGTCGGTGGCGTGTTGGCGACTCCGTGCGAGATCGAACAACCAAGCTGGTTGAAATAGGTATTGTTCGGATTGGGATTGTCTGGCTGACTGAGCAAGGTCGGGTCGCAGGTGGGCGTAATGGCGTCGCCCTGGTAGGGAATATCGCCGAAATTGGTCACGCGGCCCTGGACGATGACCGGCAGGATGACGCAGTCGGTCGGGTTGTTTGGGGGGATTGACCAGCCGGTGGGTAACGCGCCGGCAGTTCCTTCGTCGGTCACTTTGCAGAGTGTTGAGCCTTGGTCGAATACCCAATTATGGCCGCCGCCTGTCAGCGGTTGAGTCGGATCATTGTGCTCGAAGACCGACGTATCGGGAACCCAAATGGAACCGGTCGTTCCGGTGAAGACGTCCGGCGACCAGTTGTTCGCATTCACAACCGGCGGCCGACCGATCACGAAACCTTCGGCCGGAAGGGTTGAACCGTCAGAGCACACCGCCCAGGCGAAACTCTGACTCAGAAATGTCGAAGCGATCGCCACCGCGGTTGTCTGGCGAAGGCGCTTAACGGTGCTGTTTCGCATTCTCATCTTATTCCTCACGCACAACTGAACCCGATATCGAGTCGCGAAATAAACCATGGAATTGGGAACACTACGGGACCGGCGTCGTGATGCTCATGAGCGCGTTCTGCAGTTCGCCGAACAATTCCCCGGTGTTTGGGAAGCAGGTCGCGAGACCCCGTCTGCCCACTGCCGGGAGAAGAACCTTGAAGTCCGCGGCTTTGGGGCTGCCCGCAGCAGCGGGCACCGGATTCTGACCCAAGAACAGAACCAGCTCCGGATGATCAAATACGTCCGAGTGGCATGCGACGCGGTTGTCCGTCAGCGAGAGCAGGAAATTTACGAGGTCGTCCACGTCCTGCGGCGACAGCCCAAGACCTTTGCCGCCGCCGCCACCACTTTGGGTCACAAGCCCGACGGTCCCGGTGTTTCCGTTTTGGCCGCCGCCACCACCGCGACCGCTACCGCCGCCACCGCCGCCACCATTTCGGCCAGAGGGGATGCCTACGAGAGTGCCGCCGATCAGGTTGAACCCACCAATGGTGCCATTGGCGACGTCTGGGACGCCTCCTTCGCCGCCTGAATCATTACCTATATTTGCATCGAGGTTGGCCGGATTGGTTTGGTTAAGCGAGTTTGGAGACTGTACTAAGCCGGCCGGTACATCGGCGCCGTTGAGCAAAGTTGCAATCGCCTGATCCGACAATGGATAGCCCGACGTGTCGGCGTTCGGCGAACCGCGGCGGTCGCCGCCCCGATTGTAGAAATTGACCACATCGTGCAGCGTGGCCTGTCCACCATTATGGAAGTACGGCGGAGTAAGCCCCACGTTTCGCAAGATAGGTGTTTTGAAGGATCCATCCACGGCATCCCGTGGGGAGGTTGCAGGCGAGGCCCCACGCAATGCCGGCTGGCCTGAGCAGTTGCGCGAATTGAACGATGACACAAACAGGCAAGGATTGACCAGAAAGTTATCGGCGACCCGATCGCGGCGTCCGAGCAAATGCCATTTGTATTGGCGCGCGAACGAGAGGTCGAAGGCGCCCGGGCTTCCGTCAAGTCCGCCAATGCCGACATCCTCGAACGCCGGGCGAACGCCGATGTTGTAGAAGCCGTGGTCATATAGGGCCGCGCCGCCGTCGCCCATCCGCATCCGCTCGACGCGCTCCGGATTTCCCGGATCCGCCCTGGTCATGGTCGCGGCGCTGAACAGCGGGCCAACGTGACAATTGAAGCATTTGCCTTTCCCGCTCTTGAATATATCCATTCCTTTCCGCTCGGAATGGTTCAGTAAACCAAGATCAAACCTTGATTGGTCAGAAATCAAGATGGCTTCGTATTCCTGAATAGCGAGCCCCCAGAAGAACGAGAAATTATGTTCCATCTGGGTGTAACCATTCGGGTCGGCTTGTACGACGCCGGCGCTGTTGATCGTGGTTCGAATTGTGCTTTGCCAGTAAATGGGGTCAAAGGCCCGACGAATCATGTCGGCATAGTTGGTGCTAAGGCCGGTGCCGTTCAGATTGATTAATCCCAAGGTTCGGCTGAACAGGCTGTCTTCCGGATGCACTCTCTGGGCGGCCAGCGCGCCGGCATTGAGCAAACGGCGTCCAAGATCCGCGAAGGTGCGGCCGGCACAGGACATTTCGACGGGGCTGAGCGCTGGTCCGACCGCCTGGGAGGCAAGACTGGCGTTCGGTATCTCGATCTTCTGCAGGGTCGGGAGTCCATCCGCAGACGCGGCGAGGAGTATTCCGGCAGCGGGATTGGAAAGGTTGGTGCGCCGCCCGAACGGATCGACTCCATTGAAGACATTGTTGGCCCGACCGTCCCAAAACTGACGGAAATTAAAGGCCGCGTTGATATTGCTCGGCGTATTGCGCCCGGTGACCTGCCGATACAGCAACGTTCCGTTGTTGAACGGATTGGTCGGATCAATCGAGTAGGTGCATTGGTCCGGGGCGACGGGCGGGGCTGTCCCGCTCGTGATCTGGGCCGCGGTCGGGGCCGCGGCCGACAGGGCCGCGGCGGTGGAGGTGTTTGGAATGAAAGTGCCTTCGAACGTGCCCTGCGATCCGGTACGGTCGTTGGAATCGAACAGGATCGCCGAATTTCGATCCGTGATGTCCGCAAGGAGATGGAACGGGTAGTCCCCCGGTCCGAGCTGGGCGTCTGGTCCCGGTACCGCGCTGAATTGTGAACCTTGGCCCGGGTTGATCTGGTTCGTCACCCGGATATCCGCGCCGGCATGGTAATGGCAGCTCGCACAGGCCTGTCCGGCGCTGCCGGCCTGGGAATCCCAGAAAAACGCCTTGCCCAGTTGCTGTGCGGCAAGTTTGTTGACGATAATGCCGGCCGTATTCGCGATCGTCGGTCTTTCGCGCAGTGGCGCGATGGGCAGGTCCGCAGGCGCAACAGGAGCAGTAAGTTGATTGACCGCGTTGTTGCTGTTGGCGGCATGCAGATCGACCGCACCGCGCCCGAAATAGATCGCAAGAGAACAGGCTGCAACTGCTATCCAAAATCCATAATATCGATAGGAAACCCGGCCCTTAGATAACGGCTCTTGCTTGCAATTTGTACTCACGGCAGCCCCTCGTTTGTTAGCTATTTGTCAGGTTTACTGTGGTATCGGTCTCAGAATGGTTCGTTTGCCGATTTTGGCCGGATAATGTTGGACCACAGGCTGATTGTGCAAACAATTGGGCTGAGGTACGCGCTTTCGTTGGCGGAACTTGTCCTTGGGTCGAGGCCCTATAGGCGACTGACCTTCCCCATGGTCGGGTGACTATAGTCGGATGGGATTTCCCTTTGGTCCGAGCACGTTTAGATTACCTTTGGTCGGCTGTGCCGGACTTTGTCGGTAATCGGGCGATACGTGTGTCGTGCCGCGACAAAGTATTGCGCCGCAATGCCAGGTTTCAGCAATTTCGATGACGGATCGCTATATGCGAGGGCCTACAAGCCGACCTACGTCTGAAAACGTGGAGGGTCGTTTTATCGATCGAAATAAGGCATACCCGTCATTCTGGGTCCTGCCTTGTGACGGGCATGCTTCATGTCACGGTATCGTTGACAGCGCGCCGGATGATATCCGCCAAATGCGTCCGCTGAAATTGACCGTGCCGCCGGACGTGTCATCGCGATCGATTGGTTGCCGAGGCGCTCCAACTGCAGAAGATTGCTGTTTCCGCCCACAAAGGCAAAAAGATTGCTGGTAAGGCCCGGATTTAAGCCAACTATGGAAATCTGGGCCGTGGCGTTGCCGGAGATCGTACAACGCTACACGCCGTTTTCGTTGATGGCAAGGTACAGCCGGTTGATGCCGTCGGCCGTTATTCCCACGTGGCTGAGGCCCGCAAAGCCATCCGTCGTCTGGGCATCAGCCAATGACACATGCTGTACGGAAGCGTACGCGATCGTTGCGACATTCATTGCGGTCGTGCAATTCAAGTTCACTGCTCGTTGGGATTTCGGTGGGATAGGTTGCATACCAACGCGCACAAACGCACTCGCCGCCCGAGGGAGAACTCCACTCGTGCGAGCCGCAAAAGGCCTGTAACGGAGCGACTTTTTGACGGTGCCACCGGGGAGGGTGTCGCCCTTGGCCGAAGGACTCGCGGCCACCCGCATAACCGGACAGATAGCCTTTAGATAATAGAATAGATGAAATCTTAATCTGAACTATTCAGGTCGTTAATTTTTAGTTGTATGTCGGCCTTTTTGCAAGCCACAACATCCTATCTAGCGGCAGAGCAACGTGAACCCCAATGCAAGGGGTCCCAAAGACCAGCGACCAAAGGGAACTCGCATCCGTGCTGACCTGCACCTTTGACCGGATTGTGTACGCACCCAGCCTATGGTTCAAGCAAAACCAGCGGAACCTAAAGAGCAGAAACCTCTTCCGCCCAGCTTCTACCATACAACAACTGTCATTTGACTTACAGCGAGTAACGACGTGTCGGGGCAAATACTTCTAGCGTGTTGCCTGATCTGTCACGGTCTTGAGCGCACAATTTGGAAACCAGTATCGCTGACGAATCCGGCTGCGGCGAGGTCTGTGGTCAGGTCAATTGTTGCGTTGGACGGGATTCACGCTCCGATACACACCCACGACCGGTTCCATCCAATTCGTGCCGCAGCGTCATCGCTTGCACAATCCGCTCTTGAGCTCCCAGCGGCTCCCGCTCCGGCTGACGGCGACGATATCGTAATAGAGTCGTTGATTGGGATCGTCGGCCGACAAAAACGTCACCTGGCACAGAAACCGGTCATCGACGGGTTTGTCGCAGCTCGTCTCGATCACCTTCAATCCCCGATCATGAAGGCTGCTGCCGCTCGATGCCTCCGACTCATAGGCCGATTGAATAACGGACACGTTCGGACTCGAAGGAGCACCACACGATAGGCCGACGATCGAGCACGCCCAGAAAACCAATTTAGTCGCCCACATCGGAGTCTCCACCGAACAAAAAGTCTGACGAAGATGTTCTTCCTAACAGAAAACTACCGAAGAGCAAACTTCGATTTCTTCCACGGATCGGTAATTCCCGCCCCCATCCGTGGTATGTCACCGGCGGGTAATGAGAAAAACCATGTCAAATAAAATAACTATTCGCAACAAAATAAATAGCCGCATCGGCGTCGCGGCTATTTTAGCAGGTTTATGGTGCGCCTCGAGCGCGGCAGTCGCCGGACCTTTCGTCGACCCTCCGGTATTCGCTAGTGCGAACGGGGCGCTCGATCTTCTGATGATCGCTAAACCAGCCCCGATACCAAGTATTTCCTTTACGCCGCTCCACGGGGGCGGAGTTATTCACCCCACTGGATGGGTTTATGAAATCTGCCAGCGGTCAGCGGCAATCGGAAATCAATGCCCATCCGGAGCCGCCACTGTTGCGCCTTACGGCGGCACTCGTCTGGCGCTGAACCAGGGCGACACGCTGAAAATCCGGCTCGTGAACAAGTTGCCCGCGTTGAATCCGATCAAGGTCACGCATTCTACAGGCCCGGGCGAAGCCAATCTGCCGCTAAATCCGACCAACGTGCACACCCACGGTCTTCTGGTTGAGGCGCGCGCGCCGACGCTTAACGATCCAACCTTCGGCGACTACGTCTTTGTGGAGAATTTCAATTCCGCCAATGGCACGCCGATTCCACAAACGACACATCAGCACGGTTCGATCAAGATGGACGTCGTCGACTATCGTATCAGTATTCCGGCGAACCATCCTTCGGGCTTGTTCTGGTTCCACCCGCATGTCCACGGCCTTGCACTCAACCAGGTATCGAGCGGCATGGCGGGCATTATCACTATCGGCAAGGTAGGCGATTTCGCCCATATCGACACTAATAATGCGCCGTTTCCCGAGACCAATGTCCGTCATATGACGCTCAAGGACATCGAGGTTCTCGCTGCTCAGAAAAAACTCCAATTTGTGAACGGCACGGCGGATGTCGCGAATGGTGAGGTGCTGAACCAGGAGGATCCGAACTTCTGCACGCAGTTTCCTGCGGATGCCTCCGAAATACGCCAGGGCTCTTGCCCAGGGGCCAATAATGCCCCGGATGGCAACGACTATACCGGTGGAAAATGGTATTTCACGGTCAGCGGTCAGCAGTTTCCTACCGTGCAAATGACGAGCGCAGACGGCGAGATATGGCGGCTGACCAATGCGTCCGGCAGCCTTTCGTACGATCTGCAGTTGACCAACGACGCCACCAATGCGCCGATGATCATGCAGCTCATTTCGGTCGACGGCGTGAGTGTCCATCTGCCGCAGGACACGCCGGTCGGCACGACGGTCACGATGGCCGGCGGCAGATTCAAAGTCGTGCCTTGCTCACCGGCGCAAGCCGTGGGTACGTCGCTTCCGATCTGCATCAGCGAACTCCTCATGATGCCGAGTTCGCGGGCTGAGTTGTTTGTCACTTTTCGCGACGCAAACGGCCGAATTGTCCCGCCTCCGTCCGGGGCGACAGGCACGCTCAAGATGGTCGGCCTGACGATGGGGAGCGGTGACACCTGGCCGGCAGTCGACCTTGCCAAGGTGCAATTTGCCCAGGGCGTTAGACCCGGACGAGTTTCGTCGGCGATAAACGTCATGGGTGATACGCTCGCCGGATTCCAGGCAAATGGCATCTTCAATGCTTCAGTGCCCAATGCAAAGCCGGCGCCGCTGCCGGCCGGCTGTGCGGCCCTTCCGCCAGGACACAAGCGGCGGGTCTTCTTTGGATTGGAAGATCTCACCGATGGCGCGTCTTTCGCTCTCGGTTATGAGGAAATCGACGCCAAAGGCAATCCTGTTCCAGGAACGCAACGGTTACCCAACCGCTTCGATCCCGCGCAAAACACGATCTGCCTGCCGCTTGGGCGTGGCCAGACGCCGGTTCACGAGACATGGGAACTGGTGCAACTGTCCACGGAGAATCACAACTTTCACATTCACCAGTCCAGGTTCCGCTCAATAGACTCGTCGGCTCCGGCAAACTCGGTGCTCGCGCCGACAGTCAATCCGGCGGTCGGCGGCGGCATTCTTCAGGATAACAGGCCGCTCGGAGTCGCGGCGCCTGATGCAACGATCATCGATCAGGTCATGAACAACCAGAGCGGCGTCTGCTCGGTCGATCAGTGGCGAAGTGGGCACTGCGTTTCCACGGCCGTCCTCGTCGACATCGCATTCACCGACCTCGGCGAGTTCGTCTACCACTGCCACATCCTCGAGCATGAGGACGGGGGGATGATGGCGAAGATCCAGGTGGTCCCGTCACCGTTCTAAAACTGAGGCCCCGCGGCCCGGATGGCGCTGTTGCGCTATCCGGGCCGCGGAGTCTTTACTTCAGAATGCCTGTTGTAGTTTCTTGAAATTTCAGCATGTGTAGTATCGGTTAAGCGATAGCGAAACCCATCAAGGATGGCCGCGCTGAAGGGTGTTGACGGGTTTCGCTTTCGCTCAACCCACACTACTCAACCCATCCTAGATGATGGCCCGATTTCCCGCGGAATCGATCGACCAGCCTAACGCGGCCGCCGTTGTGGTGTTTGCGGATCGCCTAGCGATGCCTCTTCAGCCATCGCCGCCGCGCGCGACCCAGCTATCGCCGATTTTCACGTACGAGCGCTTGACCGCGGCCCACGCGATCCGGTGCGCCGCCTCTTCCTGACGCGGGTCTCCGGCATGGGCCGCGAAGGCGTGATTGAAGGCAGCCCGATAAATATCCTGGGCATGCTGTGGCAGATGGCGCGTAACTGAATCCGGCAAATCCTCATTGGTGCTGTAGGGCATTACTGAACTCCTTGCGGGCGTCCACGGTTCGACGCGGCGTTACGGACGCAAGCGAACAGGTCCTCACATGTCCCACCGGCGTACGAACCAGATTTTTACAGAGTGTGTTGCGACGGCGTAACAGCAGATGATGGCCGCAACGGCGGGCCAATACAGTACCGGCAGGGAAACGAACCCAAGTGAAGCGCCGAACCAGGTGAAGGGAAGCGTGATCCCCACGACGCAGATCGCGAGCGATGTCGCGATCAGGGCAGGGCTCGCCCGGCTTTCGACGAACGGGATTTTGGCGGTGCGAATGATATGGATGATCAGCGTCTAGGTTAAAAGCGACTCCACGAACCAACCGGTCTGGAACAGCGCCGGATTGGCCCCGGCACCGAACGCGTAGACCATGGTGAAAAAGGTCACATAGTCGAAAACCGAGCTGATCGGCCCGACAAACAGCATGAATCTCATGATATTGTCGATGTCCCAGCGGCGCGGCACCAGGACATAGTCCTCATCGACGTGGTCGGTCGGGATGGCGGTCTGAGAAAAGTCGTAGAGCAGATTATTGGTGAGCACCTGGACCGGCGTCATGGGCAGGAAGGGCAATATGATGCTCGCGCCAACGACGCTGAACATGTTGCCGAAATTCGAACTCGCCCCCATCTTGATGTACTTGGTGATGTTGCCGAACACCTTGCGGCCTTCGATAACGCCATCGCCCAGAACCCCGAGATTCTTTTCCAGGAGGATGATGTCGGCGGACTCCTTGGCGATATCGACTGCGGTGTCCACGGATATGCCCACATCGGCAGCCTTCAGAGCCGCGCTGTCGTTGATGCCGTCGCCGAGAAAACCGACGACGTCGCCATTGCGCTGGCACGCCGCGATGATCCGCGCCTTCTGGGCAGGCGAGACTTTCGCGAATACCGCATAGACGTCGACCATTTGGGCCAGCGATCTATCGCTCGCGGCTTCTACTTCAGACCCCAGGATGATGCGGTCTACTGCGAGGCCGACATCGGAGCAAATCTTGCGCGTGACGACGTCGTTGTCGCCGGTGAGGATTTTTACGCGCACGCCTGCGCGGCCGAGCGCCGCTATGGCCGGCCCGGCGCTTTCCTTGGGCGGATCAAGAAACGCGATATATCCGAGCAACGTCAGCTCGCACTCGTCGGCAACCGCGTAGATGTCCTTGCCGGCATCAAGCTCCTTGTAGGCGACCGCGATGACGCGAAAGCCTTCCGCATTGAGTGCGGCGCTCTTGAGGTTTCACTGGTACTGCGTTTTTGACTTTGATCTAAGTCAAAGCCCGCGGAAAACCGATCGCCAATGTATCCACCCCTTCGCACCGAGGCGTGAGCCGCACCGGACCGCACGCGCAGGCTCCTTGGCGGCATCCTTGTAGTGCTTGTCCCGCGGCAACAAGACGGTAGCAGAGCACGCTTTCTGATGCTCCGGGTCGAGCCCAAGAGGAACGGTGTCTTTTTCCATCAGGGCGATGGCGGCTCGCATCAGACGATGCCGCGCCATGATGATGCCGTTGTCTGTCAACACCAGGTTTTCTTTGGTGCGGTCGACGATCGGCCCCATACTCTCCTGCAGCGATGCATCCTGCATGGCCGTGCCATCGACGCCCGAGAAGGCTGTGCCGGCGCGCTGTGCGGCACGATCCGCCAGGTATTGAGCGGGATCAAATTTTGAATCTGAATTTCGTGAACCGACGCTACTGATTTGATCTGGATCAAATACTTGCTTTCGCGGCCCAGCATAATTCGAAAAACCATAAAACCATGGAGGAGCGTTCGATGCCGATCGAAAGTGCGGTGGTAGCAGCAGCCGTAACGGTAATATTTGTCGGTTTCGCTTTAGTTTTGGCATGGGTGGAGCGTCAGACGCGTGATTTGCATAGGGGATAGCGTCCTCGGACGATTGCCCACAAGCGCTCGATTCCGCTCGGGGGCCGTTGTCAGCGGCCGTCACAGGTCCAACGAAACGTCGAGTATTCCGGGATCGTCCGCATCCTGCTTTGACTGAAAGCCGAGTTCGGTGCACATCGCCAGCATTGTGGAGTTTTCCCGCAAGACTTGGCCTTCAATGCGGCGGATGCCTTCGGCGCGCGCGTATTCGATGATCGTGCGCATCAGCAGCCATCCGATGCCATGACCCTTGAGGTCGGAGCGCACCAGGATGGCGTATTCTGCATTCTGATAGTTCGCGTCCGCGTGGAGTCGAACGCCGCCGAGCATCTCACCCGACCTTTCATCAAGGGCGACAAACGCCATTGCGCGTGCATAATCGAGTTGCGTGAGCCGCGCAATGAATGCGTGGCCGATGTCCTTGACCGGGGCGAAGAACCGTAAGCGCAGATCGTCCGGCGACACGCGGCTGAAAAACCGGCGCATCAGATCTTCATCCTCCGGACGGATAGGCCGCAGCAACACATGCGTACCGTCCTGGGTCGTGATGCGATGTTCCCATTGCTTCGGGTACGGCCGGATGGCAAAACGCGAATGGGCTAGAGTCGGGCGTTCGATCGGCGCCAGCGCAACGCGCGCATCGACGGCGATGACGCCGTCCTGGTCAGCGAGCAATGGATTGATGTCGAGGCTGCGAATTTCTGTCAAATCTGCGGCAAGCTGAGCCACTTTGACCAGCACGAGCTCAATCGCCGCCACGTCCGCCGCCGGTACATCGCGGTAGCCGGCAAGCAGCTTCGAAATGCGCGTACGGGATATGAGTTCGCGGGCGAGCCTGAGATCGAGTGGCGCCAGCGCCAGGGCTCTGTCATTGATCACCTCAACGGCGGTGCCGCCGCACCCGAACGCGACGATGGGGCCGAAGGTCGGATCATCCGCAATCCCTACAATGAGCTCCTGGGCTTTCGGCTTGACGATCATTGGGTGGATGGTGATCCCTCTGATCCTTGCGTCTGGCCGGGCGGCGCACGCTCGGGCGAAAATATCGTTGACCGCTTCTCGGACCGAATTCGCGTTCGTCAAATTCAGGCGAACGCCTCCGACATCCGATTTGTGCACGATGTCGGGTGAAAGTATCTTGGCCACCACCGCGGCGTTGCGCGCCAGAACCGGGGCCGCCAACGCGATGGCCTCGTCCGCATCGGCGGCAAGCAACGCCGGCACGATCGGAATGCCGTAGGCGGCGAACAAATTGCCGATCTCCAGCGGGTCGAGCCACTTTCGCCCCTCAGCGATAGCGCGCCCGACGATTGTTCGCGCAGCGTCCACATCCGATACGAATTCGGCCGAGACGCTCGGCGGCGTTTCCATCAAGGCATCGATCGCCTCGCGATAGCGTACGATATGCGTGAAGCCGCGAATGGCGTCGGTTTCATTGGCGAAATGCGGAATCGCGGTAGCTTCGAAGGCGCTCGCGGCGGACTGATCTTCTCCGACCCATACGGAAATGACTGGCTTGGGCTGGATTTGTCGCGAGCGTGCAGTGGTGACGGTTCGGACCACCGCCTCGGCCGCTTCGGTAGCAGAGGCCAGCGCCGTCGGTACGTTCATCACCAATACGGCGTCAATGTTACTGTCGGCCAGCAGGACCTCAAGTGCTGCCGCATAGCGCGCGGCATCGGCATCGCCGATGATGTCAACGGGATTCGCCTTCGACCATGTAGCGGGCAGGACTGCATCAAGCTTTGCCTGGATTTCCGTTGACAATTCAGCGAGGGTCCCGCCGAGATCGATCAGCCGATCGACAGCGAGCACCCCGATGCCGCCGCCGTTGGTGAGAATCGCGAGCCGTTTGCCCCGGAATGGATGCAAGCGCCCGAGCGTTTCGGCGGCAGCAAACAACTCTTCGAGGTCGAACACCCGGAGCAGGCCGGCGCGCCGGAACGCGACCTCGTAGACCGCATCCGACCCAGCGAGCGCGCCGGTATGGGTCGCGGCCGCGCGTGCGCCCTGGGCATGGCGACCAGCCTTGGCTACGATCACCGGCTTGGTTCGCGCCGCCGCGCGGGCCGCCGACATGAACTTTCGTGCGTTCCCGATCGACTCGATATACATCAGGATCGCCCCGGAATTGCGATCGAGCGCGAAATAATCGAGCAGATCGCCGAAGTCGATATCGATGGCGTCGCCGATCGAGGCAATTGCCGAAAAACCGATCCGGTGATGCGTCGCCCACTCGATCATGCCGGCCGCGATTGCGCCCGATTGCGAAATCAGGGCGAGATTACCGGGGGCCGCCATTCGGCGGGCGAAGCTCGCGTTGAGGCGGGTGCCCGGAACGATCAGGCCGAGACCGTTCGGTCCGAGTATCCGTAATCCGTAGCGGCGGGCAGCGGCTCCTGTCGCCTCCGCAAGCGAGCCGACGCCGTGGCCAAGGCCGGCACTGATGATGATAGCTGTCGCGACGCCCTTGGCGCCGGCGGCCGCAATGATTCCCGGGACCTCGTGGGCGGGCGCCGTAACCACCAGCATGTCCGGAGGCTTGCCGATGGCATCGAAACTCACAACCGCTTTCACGCCATCGATCTCCGCATGGTACGGATTGACGAGGTGAATGGGGCCTGCAAAGCCGCCTTCGCGAAGATTACGCAACGCGATGCGGCCAAGCGAGTGCTCGCGCGAACTGCCGCCGACGACGGCTATCGATTTGGGCGCCATCAGCGCATCAAGACGGTAAATGCTCACGGAAAGCGATTACAATTTCGTATCGCCGGACGCAATGACTCGCGTTTGGCAACTTGCTATTAACGCTTGAGAGCATCTATGAATTTCCGATGATCCCTCGGGGGGTGCGGAGCGAAACCTCCGCGGGATGAAGTGTGTGCCGGTGGATGAGATGCCGACCGTGGCGGATATCGAAGCGCGGCTGCAAGCGCTTTCCAGGACCAACGTGCTGATTCGCGATCGCGACGGCATCATCACGTTCTGGTCGGACGGGATGGCGCGACTTTACGGATTTTCCGCCGTTCAGGCGATCGGGAAGCCCGCCCATCAATTGCTGCAGACGGAATTCCCGGGTGGGCTCGGCGGTCCCGAAGGCGAGTTGATGGAGCGCGGCGAATGGGCTGGAGCCGTCGTTCAAAGGCATCAAAATGGTGAGGTCGTCATTGTAGCGACTCAATGGTCATTGAGGCGAAGGGCCGATGGCATCGCCATCACCGAGGTCTATAATGATGTCAGCACATCAACAAGACGGGTGATGCGGGATCTGATCGCCAGCGAGGCGCATCTGAAATCGATTCTGGAGACCGTTCCTGATGCCATGATCGTCATCGACGAACATGGCACCATGAAGTCTTTCAGCGCGGCGGCGGAACGGCTATTCGGGTACCGGGCGCGCGACGTGATTGGGCAGAATGTCAAGGTGCTGATGCCGTCGCCGTATCGGGAAAACCACGACAGCTATCTCGAGCGGTATGCTCGAACTGGAGAAAAGCGCATTATCGGTATCGGACGCGTTGTCGTTGGCGAACGCAAGGATGGCTCAACCTTTCCGATGGAACTCGCGGTCGGCGAAATGAGATCGGGCGGGCAGCGCTACTACACGGGTTTCGTGCGCGATCTGACGGAGCGGCAACGAACCGAGGCCCGTCTGCAGGAATTGCAATCGGAACTCGTGCATATCTCGCGCCTGTCCGCCATGGGGGAGATGGCGTCGGGGCTGGCCCACGAGCTTAACCAGCCGCTGGCTGCGTTGACCAATTATTTGAAGGGGGCGCGACGACTCCTCGAGCGCAGAGGTGACAAGGACACCGCAGTTATCAATGATGCCTTGGAAAAGGCCGCCGGCCAGTCATTACGTGCCGGAGAGATCATTCGACGGCTGCGGGACTTTGTGGGTCATGGCGAGGCCGAAAAACGCCTCGAGAGCATCAAGAAACTGGTTGAGGAAGCGAGCGCGCTCGCACTCGTGGGCGCCAAAGAGCGCGGGGTCCGCGTAAATTTCCGGTTCGATCCTGCGGCTGATCTTGTGTTGGTCGACAAGGTGCAAGTTCAGCAGGTTCTGCTTAATCTCATTCGCAACGCCATGGAAGCGATGGAGGAATCGGAGAGGCGCGAAATCCAGCTATCGACCACCGTCGGGCCCGATCATGTGGTGACCGTCAGTGTAGCTGATACCGGCACTGGAATCAGCGAGGAATTCGCTGCGCAATTGTTCCGACCTTTTGTGACAACCAAGCCACATGGGATGGGAATCGGGCTTTCGATTTCACGGACCATCGTTGATGCCCACGGTGGCCGGATATGGGTAGAGCCGAACCCCGGAGGCGGTTCGATATTCCGCTTCACTTTGCATTTCGTGCACGAGCCGGATCTCGCCAATGCCTGATCCAGTGGTCTACGTCATCGACGACGACGATGCCGCCCGGGAATCTCTAGAATTCCTGCTGCGCAGTGCGAATCTCGTGGTCAAAACCTACGATTCGGGAGCCGCATTCCTGCGCACCCTCTCGCAAATCGCCTACGGTTGCATCATCACCGATGTGCGCATGCCAGGCCTGAGCGGGATTGAATTGCTCCGGCACTTGAAGGATAGCGACCTCAAATTGCCGGTCATCGTCATTACCGGGCACGGTGATGTGCCGATCGCCGTCGAGGCCATGAAGCTTGGCGCGGTCGATTTCTTCGAGAAGCCGTTCGATGGCGACAAGATCATTGAAGCCGTGCAATCCGCACTGAGCGATTGGCAAAAGGATGCCGACCGCGAGACAGAGCGCAGGGAGGTGCAAGATCGGCTCGCCACGCTCACGCCCCGCGAACGCGAAGTGCTCAGGGCGTTGGTGGCCGGGAATCCCAACAAGGTCATCGCGTACGATCTCGGCATCAGCCCGCGAACGGTTGAGATATACCGCGCTAATGTCATGACAAAGACGAAAGCGCGGAGCCTCTCCGAATTGGTGCGCCTGGTCCTGCATGCCGGGATTCTTGACCAGTGACGATCAAACGACCGAATTCCCGCACCAATAGCACAGATGTCTTGCGCTGGATCAACGCGTCGGCGCGGCCCTCGTGATTTTTAGTTTGGTCTTGGACCCAATTGCTTAGGCTTTCAGGGAGCATGGCGAAAAATCACAGCAAAGAGCAACCGCAGCCAACAGTAGTCATCGTCGACGACGATCCCGCGGTGCGCAATTCGCTCAAGTTCTCGCTCGAACTCGAAGGATTCGCGGTGCGCCTTTATGCCGACGGGGGTGAACTGCTGGCAGACTCGGATCTGCCTGCTAACGGATGCTTGGTCATCGATCAGGTAATGCCCGGCACGTCCGGCCTCGATCTCGTGGACGCGCTCCGGAAACGCGGCATTTCGAATCCGGCGGTTCTGATCGTCTCGGATTCGAATCCGCAGGTCCGCCGCCGCGCCGTCGTGGCGGGCGTTGCCGTAATCGAGAAACCATTTTTCGGCAACACACTGGTTGACGCCATTCGTGACAGCCTTACGTAGAGGACCAAATAGCCGCGCTAGATCACGTCTCGCGCCCACGTCACCAAGTCTGTGGCCGCTTTACGGAACGCTTCGTCAAGCGCCCGCGCAGCGCCCGACGCACCGGATTCGCGTTCCGGCACGACGGCGTCGAACGTGCGCGACCCGATGATCCTGCCGTTTTCGCCGAGAATCTTTGCCGCGAATTGGACGTGAGCTTCCGCCGGCACCGAATCCGAGGTGGCGGGACCGGTTTGTGCAGGTGAAATTTGAAAATTGCGAACATCGATCAGCAGCTGATGGTCGGCGCTGAGCCCGTCCATCGGCCGCGCAACGGCGGCCACATAATTCGAGTTCTCGAAGCTTTCGATCAGCTTCGCCTGCAGGAGCTTCGGGATATTGTCGCGCCATTGCGCCGCATCAACGGGCGGGCTCTCGCCGGCGCCTTGAGCGACGATGATCCTCGGCGTATCGAAGGCGAGCACCGCAGTGGGCTCCGGAACGACGAGTTGGCTCTTGGCCGGCTTGTCGGATGCCACGAAGGTGCGCGGCGCCGTGAGATCGAAGAGTTCAGGCGTCGGCTTGCTGGGTGTCCCGGCGATCATGCGCTCCAGGCCCGACAAAATCCCGTCGACGCGATCGGAATTGCGCGCAAGCGCGCCGGTAAACGTATCAAGGTTGGCGATCGAGCTTTTGAGCGAATCGGAATTGTCAGCCAGGACCGCGTCAAGCCGGCGCAGGGCCTGGCGGGCGGCCTCGGTCATGCTTTGGCCGACGGTTGGATCGGCGAAGAGCGTTGGCACATCGCCGTTCGACGAGGTGAGACGCGACGCCCGGGCCGCACCACCTCGCAGCGAGATCACCGGAACGCCGGTCAGACCTTGGAACTCCAGTCCAGCTTGCGTGTCGGCGCGTACCGGTGTGCTGGCCACAATCGTGATCGTCGCCGTGACCTGTTTGGGATCGTCCGGATCGAGTCGGAGGTCGGTGACTTCGCCGACCCGGATTCCGTTGAACAGGACCGCGGCGCCGGCAAGTAAGCCCGAAACGGTATTTTCGAAGCGAATCCGATAGACCGTTCGCTGTCCCAGTCCGCCGGTGTTATGCAGCCAGTAGACGAAGCCGAACACGGCGCCGAAGATGGCGATGACGAATGCTCCGATGAATGCGTAGGGGGCGCGGGTTTCCATGGTTCTGCCGTCAATTTGGCGCTGCCGCGAGCGCGCGTGAACGTTTGCCACAGAAGTAGGATTTCACCCAGGGATGCTCCGAGGCAAGCATCACTGTCATCGGCCCATCGGCCACGACCTTGCCGTCGGCCAGCACCGCGATGCGGTCGCATACGGTGTGAAGGCTGTCGAGGTCATGGGTGACCATGAAAACCGTCAGCCCCAGGGTCTGCTGCAAGGCCCGGATCAGGACGTCGAATTCTTCAGCCGAGATGGGGTCAAGCCCGGACGTCGGCTCGTCGAGAAATACGATGTCGGGGTCGAGGGCGAGCGCGCGCGCCAATGCCACGCGTTTGGTCATGCCGCCCGAGATCTCGGCGGGAAACTTATCGCCGTCCCGCGCAGTCAGCCCAACCATCTCGAGCTTCACCGTCGCGAGCTCGTCGAGCAATCTGTCGGACAGGTGAAGCGCTTCCCGCATCGGGAACTGGACATTCTGGCGTACGGTGAGGGAGGAGAACAGCGCACCCTGCTGGAACAATATGCCACGCCGGCGCGCAAACGCCGTCGCACCCGGTTCGGCGGCATCCTTCAGCTGCAGCCCGGCGAAGGAAATAATGCCTTGGCGTTTCGGGATCAGGCCAACGAGGGTGCGCAGCAGCACCGATTTTCCGCTTCCTGACGCGCCGACAACCCCGAGGATTTCGCCGCGGCGCAACGTGATCGACAGGTGGTCGAGTACAACCTGATCGCCAAATCCCACTACGAGATCGCGCGCCTCGATCACCGCCTGTCCAGCCGGAGCGTTCATCTTTTTACATTCCGATCGATGCGAAAAATATCGCGAACACACCGTCAAGCACGATGACAAGAAAGATCGACTTCACCACCGAGGTGGTAGTCTGCAGGCCGAGCGATTCAGCGCTGCCCTTCACTTTCAGCCCTTCGCTACAGGCCACGATGCCGATGGCGAGCGCCATGAACGGCGCTTTGATCATGCCGACTTCGAAATGCGTGACGGAAATCGCTTCCCTGAGGCGGGCGATGAAGACGGCTGGACTCATCCCGCCATAAAGCCATGCCACCAGGCCTCCGCCGTAAAGCGCCGCCATGGCGCCCAGGAACGCGAGGATGGGGAGCGCACAGATGAGCGCAGCGATCCGCGGCAGAATCAGGATTTCAACCGGATCGAACCCCATGGTGCGCAGCGCGTCGATCTCTTCGCGCATTTTCATCGACCCAAGCTCGGCCGTGTAGGCGCTGCCGGAACGGCCGGCAGACATGATGGACACGATCAGGACCCCGATTTCGCGCAGCACCAGGATGCCCACCATGTCCACCACATAGGCATCGGCGCCGAACTTGCGGAAGTGGAATATGCCCTGCTGCGCAATGATGGCGCCGATCAGGAACGTGATCAGCACCATGATGGGCACCGCCTGCCAGCCGACCCTGTACAGGTGATAAACCGCGGAGGTGAGCCGAAATCGGCGCGGATGCCCAATGATGCGGGCTATCGCGACGGCGAGTTCGCCGAACATGGCGAGAAACGTCGCCGCGTCGGATGCCAGCCGGACCGTAACGCGGCCCACGCCGTCGAGTGCCGCCCCCAGCCTGCTCGGCTTTTTTGACGGCACGCGCTTCTGCGGGCTAACCCGGCGGATCGCATCGATCAAGCCATGATAACGGTCCGGCAGCCCGACGAATTGCGCGTCCGCTTCCGCAAGGTCGGAACTTCGGAGCAGCCGTTCCAGCAGCCATGCCCCGAGCGTATCGAGTTCCTGGACGCCCGCCATGTCGATCGAGACCGACTTGGCCGTTGCGGCGCCGGGCGCAGCCGCATCGACAAGCTGTTCGAGCACTTGGGAATGCGCGGCGGTCCATGTCCCGGCTGGCACGAATCGGAGCCGGTCGCCTGCCATTGTGCTGCTCAGGAGCGGCGTCGGGCTCATCATTTCCTTGCGGTGGTCGCGTCAGTACAACTAAGAATGCCAATCTGCTGCAAGCACATTGATGTAACGCAATGACGTGACGCCGTCGCGGCCTTATAGGAGCCATATGAAGGCGGTAGGGCCTTTACCGCCCCCGATCCAGACGAGGAAGCGGGAAGTTCAGGAGGGAATCCCCGAATCCCTGAGAGGAGCGCAGCGCCGTTCGGCCCCGTCGCGTGAGATTTGATCTTACGCGACCACGGTACCTTATACGCGGCACCATTTTACAATGGCTATCGAACCTGGGAGCACGGCGTCGGGCTCATCATTTCCTTACGGGGATCGCGTCGGCAACGGCCAGAAAATGTCAGTCGGCCGTAAGCACATTGACGTAACGCAACGACAAGGCGCCGTTGGACTCTCTCATGGGAGCTTGGGTAGCGGAATGACCGCCGTGCAGCTTTTCACTTGTGCTGCTTACGGGGAAGGGAGCGGAAAACTCGGGATACTAATCCCACAATCCGAGCTAGGCGCAGGGCGTTCGGCTATGAGCTTTGATCTTGCGCAATGACGGCATCTCGACATTGCGGCATCATTTTAGCATGGCTATCGAACCCGGGAACACAACGACAGCAATCGAGCGTGTGTTGCGGCGCGCTCTCGCGGCGGTTGCCATCATCGGCTTGCTGGCGGGCATTGTGGCGCGCGTCGCCGACCACCCTACCATTGCGAGCGCTCTCTGGGCGTTGGCAACAATTGCGGTTGCGGTGGGCCTCGCGGTTTCGATTGTCCGGCACCTCCTGGCCGGGAGGTTGGGCGTCGATGCGATCGCGTTGTTGTCGATGGTGAGCGCGCTTGCGCTCGGCGAGCCTCTGGCCGGCGCCGTCGTTGCGCTCATGTATGCGGGCGGCAACGTGCTCGAGGACCTGGCGGTGGCGCGCGCCGAGCGGGATCTGCGTCTGCTGGTGGACCGTTCGCCTCGCGTGGCACACTGCCGCCTGGACCATCACATCGAAGACGTGCCAATCGAAGACGTTGCCGTCGGCGACCGCATCCTGGTGCGTGCCGGGGAGATCATTCCGGTCGACGGCTTAACCGGCGGGCCGGCGACAATTGACGAATCGGCGCTGACAGGCGAACCGATCCCTGTGGTCAAACAGAAAGGCGCGCCCGTCAGCAGCGGCTCGCTGAACGCCGGCGACGCGTTCGAGATGACCGCCTCGTCGATCGCCGGCGAAAGCACCTATGCGGGCATAGTAAGGCTCGTAACCGCGGCGCAGACCGCCCGGCCGCCGTTTGTGCGGCTTGCAGACCGCTATGCGCTGCTGTTTCTTCCGGTCACGCTTGCGGTCGCGTGGGGCGCCTGGTTCCTCTCCGGCGATGTCCTTCGCAGCCTCGCGGTTCTCGTTGCAGCGACGCCTTGTCCACTGATCCTGGCGGCGCCAGTGGCGTTCATTGCTGGCGTCGCCCAGTCGGCGCGGCGCGGGATCCTGGTCAAGGGCGGCGGTGCGCTCGAGGCTCTGGCATGGGCACACACGGTGCTGTTCGACAAGACTGGGACCCTGACCGTCGGCGGCGCGCGGCTTCTCTCCGTCGAGGTCGCTCCCAATAATGGGACCGCCGACGCGGTGCTGCAGCTTGGTGCATCCCTTGAGCAGGCTTCGCACCACGTGGTTGCGAAAGCTATCGTGGCGGCGGCCGCGGCGCGCGGCCTGCAGCTGAAAATTCCCGAGAAGGTCTGTGAATCTCCGGGTTCCGGCGTGGAGGGTGTGATTGACGGGAAGCGGGTCAGCGCCGGCTCCCCCGATATGATTGTTGCACACCGGCATGCCGACGAATGGACACTGCGGGCGATGCGCCGCGCCTCGTGGCGGTCGGCGCTGATCGTCTTCGTCGCGGTGGAGGAACGGCCGATCGGGGCGCTCCTTCTTGCCGATGAGTTGCGTGCCGAAACGCCGCACGCCATCCGCCTGTTGCGGGCCGCCGGGGTTCGCCGGATCATCATGGTGACCGGCGACCGCGCGGACGCGGCGCAGACAATCGGCGCGGCATTGGACCTTGATTCCGTGCTCGCCGACCGTGTTCCGTCCGACAAAGTCGAAGCGGTGCGTGCCGAGCAGCGCCTCCATCCCACCATCATGGTCGGCGACGGCATCAATGACGCGCCGGCTCTCGCTGCGGCCGATGTGGGGATTGCCATGAGCGCCGGCGGCGCCACCGCTTCTTCCGAAGCGGCCGATGTGGTGATTCTCGCCGATCGCATCGATCGGGTTGCCGAGGCAATCATCATCGCGCAACGGGCCCGTCGCATTGCGCTCCAAAGCATCGCTATCGGAATGGGCCTGTCCCTCATCGCGATGCTGGCGGGGAGCGTCGGGTGGCTTCTTCCGGTGCCCGCGGCGCTCGTTCAGGAAGCAATCGACGTCGCCGTGATCCTCAATGCCTTACGGGCCGCAACGCCTGCGGCTCGTCGCCGGCGGCGTTCAATTTCTGCGGCTGCCGGACGTGAGTTGCGTCATAATCACGTCGCGCTTGGCCGTAGTCTCGACCGCCTCCGCTCGATTGCTGACGCACTCGACGATTCTTCTCCCGAGGACGCGCTCGGGCTGATCAGCGAGGCCAATGACGTAGTGCAGCAGCACGTCGTCATCCATGAGCGCGACGACGAGGGGAGCGTCTATCCGACGCTTGCGGCTGTGCTTCGCGACGGAGCCGGCCTGTCCGCTATGAGCCGCGCGCATCGGGAGATCCTGCATCTCGCGCGCCTGCTTGCCCGCCTTGCCGCCGACGTGAAGTCGGAGACGGTCGATCGCTATCTCGTACGCGACGCGCAGCGGATGATCGAATCGATCGAGGCCCTGGTGCGTATCCATACGGCGCAGGAAGAGGATATTTATGATGCGGTGACGGAAGATCACGGAGTTTCCATGATCCCTGCCTATCGTACCATAATGTGGTGACCATTGGATCGTACGGCGTTTGAGGACAGGGCATGAGGCCGTTGACGCTCGGGCTTTGTTTAGTCTTCGCCATCTCACCAGTGTGCGCCCAGGATGCCGCTTATCTCAAGCGGGGCGAGGCTCTTCTCGTCAAGGATTGCTCGCGTTGCCATGCCACCGCCCGTACTGGCGAAAGCCGGCATCCGCAGGCCCCCCTGTTTCGCACCTTGGCGAAGCGCTACCCCATCGAGTCGCTGGAGGAAGCTTTGGGCGAGGGTATCATCTCCGGGCATCCGGATATGCCGGAGTTCAAGTTCGAGGGCGAAGATGTCGGTGCCATCATAGCGTATTTGAAGTCCATCCAGGAACCCTAGGAATGTCTTTCGGTTAGTTTGCACTATTTTTTATCACCGTCCGGCTTGTCCGGTTGATCGCGTAAACAACGGCCGCCGGGTTGCCGGGGTTGGCCCGGTCAAGCCGAGGCAATGACTTGGATTTGGACATTTGCCGCTAATCCGCATTCGTTCCAATGAATGCACCGCGCAATTTGAGTAATATCAATGTCCGGTCCGCGCTCCTCGTAAAAAGTAACATGCTTAAACGAGTGGAGCTGTCCATGAAAGCCTCCGATATCATGGTTACGGACGTCGTTACGGTGAAACCCGATAGCGACGTCGGGGAAGTTGCCGCGCTTCTGCTCGCCAACCGAATCAGCGCAGCGCCCGTTGTCGACGAGGCTGGCGCCCTCGTCGGCATGATCAGCGAAGGTGACTTGCTCCAGCGCGGCGATGCTGGCACCGGGCACGAGCGCTCGTGGTGGCTGAGACTGCTGATTGGTCGCGAAATTCTTGCCGCCGAATTCCTGAAGGAAAACAGTCGCCGGGTCGGCGATCTCATGACGCGGGATATCGTTTCGGCGGCGCCCGACACGTCGGTTGCCGAAATCGCAACATTGCTCGAGCGCCATCGGATCAAGCGTGTGCCGATTATCCAGGGCGGCAAGCTTGTCGGCATCGTCAGTCGCGCGAATCTCATTCAGGCGCTCGCCACGTTCCGCCAGAAAGCGCTTCAGGCGCAACCCATCGCCGACGCCGATCTCAGAGAAAAGGTCATTTCGCGGCTTAAATCCGAGCCGTGGGTGCGGCCAAATCTGGTCAATGTGACCGTCACTGATGGCACCGTCGACCTGTGGGGCGTCGTCGAGACACCTGTTGAGAAGCAGGCGCTGCGCGTTGCGGTGGAAATCATGCCGGGCGTGAAGGCCGTCAACGACAATATCATCGTGCGTCCGGTGGCGTCGGGAACTTTCTATGGTGCAATGGTCGTCCGTTGATCCAACGCAAGACGGCCGACCACGTCGATATCGTGAGCCGATCAGAATCGAACCGAGAATGGGGATCAAGGCATGACTGAGGTCGCTCAGCGTAAAATAATGACGACTGGCGAAGGCGGCTTGGCGCTGGTCTTTGCGGTAACCGCCTTCGTTTGCCTTATCGCAGCCGCCAAGGCGGAGGACGCACCCTTCGCGTTTCACGCTTACCTCGCGGCCGCGGCGAGCTGCGCGGCTGTTCTGGCGATTCTCAACCACTATTACGACCGACCCGCAACGCCACCGCCCCAGGAAATCGGTGGCAAGCCGAATTACCACTTAGGGCCCGTCAAGCTCGCAGCGGGCTTGGCGGTTTTTTGGGGCGTTGCGGGATTCGTGGTCGGCCTCTGGGCGGCGCTTGAACTCGCCTGGCCTTACCTCAACTTCGACCTGTCATGGATCAACTTCGGCCGCATTCGGCCGCTGCATACCTCGGCTGTGATCTTTGCGTTCGGCGGCAATGTGCTGATCGCAACATCATTTTACGTGGTCCAAAAAACCTGCCGGGTCCGTATCGCCGGCGAACTGGCGCCGTGGTTCGTTGTGCTCGGCTACAATTTCTTCATTGTTCTTGCCGGCACTGGCTACCTGCTCGGCGTCACCCAGTCCAAGGAATACGCCGAGCCCGAGTGGTACGCCGATTTGTGGCTCACCATCGTCTGGGTGGTCTATCTGCTGGTTTTCCTCGGCACGCTGATCAAGCGCAAGGAGCCACACATTTTCGTCGCCAACTGGTTCTATCTTGCCTTCATTGTCACCATCGCGGTGCTGCATCTCGGCAATAATCCAGCCCTGCCGGTATCGGTGTTCGGCTCGAAATCCTACATCGCTTGGGGCGGCCTGCAGGATGCGATGTTCCAGTGGTGGTATGGGCACAACGCGGTCGGCTTCTTCCTGACCGCCGGCTTCCTCGCCATCATGTATTATTTCGTGCCGAAACGCGTCGAGCGGCCGATCTACTCCTATCGCCTGTCGATCGTGCACTTCTGGGCGCTGATCTTTCTCTATATCTGGGCCGGCCCGCATCACCTGCACTATACGGCGCTGCCTGATTGGGCGCAGACGCTCGGCATGACGTTCTCGGTCATGTTGTGGATGCCGTCCTGGGGCGGCATGATCAACGGCCTGATGACGCTGTCGGGTGCGTGGGACAAGCTCCGTACCGATCCGGTGTTGCGGATGATGGTGGTGTCGATCGCGTTCTACGGCATGGCGACCTTCGAGGGCCCGATGATGTCGATCAAGATCGTCAACTCGCTCAGCCATTATACCGACTGGACCATCGGCCATGTGCATTCCGGCGCGCTCGGATGGGTCGGCTTCGTATCGTTCGGAGCGCTCTATTGCCTGTTTCCCTGGCTGTGGGAGCGCAAGCAACTCTACAGCCTCAAGCTCGTCAACTGGCATTTCTGGATCGCCACCATCGGCATCGTCTTCTACGTGTCGGCGATGTGGGTATCGGGCATCCTGCAGGGTCTGATGTGGCGCGCCTATACATCACTCGGGTTCCTCGAATATTCGTTCATCGAAACCGTGGAAGCGATGCACCCCTTCTACGTAATCCGGGCCGCGGGAGGGGCGCTGTTCGTCATTGGCGCGCTCATCATGGCCTACAATCTTTGGATGACCGTACGGCACGGCGAGGCGATCAGCGCCTCTCCGCACGTGGTGCTGCAGCCCGCGGAGTGAAGACGTCATGTCGATATTCGCAAGACACCAAACGCTCGAAAAGAATTCGATCCTGCTGGTGATCGGTATTCTTCTGGTGATCGCCGTCGGCGGCATTGTAGAGATAACACCGCTTTTCTATCTCAGAAGCACGATCGAGAAGGTGGAGGGGATGCGTCCCTACACGCCGCTCGAACTGGCCGGACGCAACATCTACGTGCGGGAAGGCTGCTATGTGTGTCATTCGCAGATGGTCCGGCCTTTGCGCGACGAGGTCGAGCGTTACGGCCATTATTCACTGGCAGCGGAGAGCATGTATGATCACCCCTTCCAGTGGGGATCGAAGCGGACGGGGCCGGACCTTGCCCGTGTCGGCGCCAAGTATTCCGATGAATGGCACGTCACGCATCTGATCAGTCCGCGCGCAATCGTGCCCGAGTCCGTCATGCCGGGCTATCCGTTCCTCGCCGATACCGATCTCGATTACCACGACATCGCGGCGCATCTGAAAACCAACCGCATGGTGGGTGTGCCGTATTCGGACGACCAGATCGAGCACGCAGCCGTCGATCTGCGCGCGCAGGCTAATCCGAACGACGACGGCGCGGACGACTTCCTCAAACGCTATCCCAAGGCGAACCTGCGCGATTTTGACGGCAAGTCAGGCCGCCTGACCGAAATGGACGCGCTTGTCGCCTATCTGCAGGTGTTGGGCACGCTGGTGGACTTCAAGCTTTACGACGACAAGGCCGACCTGCGCTGACCGGAGTAATGACCGATGGAGACCTTCATTTCGAATTTCGTCGCCACGTTATGGACGCCGATCTTCGTTGTGATCTTTCTGATGATCCTGGCCTATGTGGTCTGGCCAGGCAATCGCAAGAAATTCACTGAGGCCGCCAAGATGCCGTTGCGGGAGGATTGAATCATGGCGAAGCACGAGGTCGATGCAGTTTCCCGCATGGCCACGACGGGCCACGAGTGGGACGGGATCAAGGAGCTTAACACGCCCTTGCCCCGATGGTGGGTGTGGTTGTTTTACGCCACCATCCTGTGGTCCTTCGGGTATTGGGTGCTTTATCCCGCGTGGCCGACGATCAGTGGTTATACGACCGGTGTGCTGGGCTACACCAATCGCACCCAGATAGCGGCTGATCTCGCCGATCTGCAGAAGCTTCGCGGTGACAAGGCCGTAGCGCTGCAGCAGACGTCGCTCGCCGACATCGAAAAAGATTCAGCGCTTCTCGCCTTTGCGCAGGCGCAGGGCAAGGCCGCTTTCGCCAACAACTGCGCACCGTGCCATGGCGTGGGCGCGACCGGCGGCTTTGGCTATCCCAACCTGAACGACGATGACTGGTTGTGGGGTGGTACGATCACGGCGATCCGGGAGACCATTGCTTATGGCGTGCGCTCAGGCAACGAGAAGGGGCACGAAAGCGCCATGCCGGGTTTCGGCAAAAACGGCATTCTCAAGCCGGACGAAATCGTGGCGGTCGCCAATTATGTGCGCTCACTGTCCGATCTTCCGGTGCGTCCCGGCGTGGACCTCGCAAAGGGCAAGGCGACTTTCGCCGATAGCTGCTCCAGCTGCCACGGCGACGACGGCAAAGGAAATCAGGATCTTGGCGCGCCCAACCTTACCGATCGGATCTGGCTCTTCGGTGCGGAGGAGGCTGCCATCATCGACACCATCACCAACGGCCGCGCGGGCGTAATGCCGGCGTGGACGGATCGGCTCGATCCGGCGACGATCAATGCGCTCGCCGTTTATGTGCACACGCTGGGCGGCGGCAAATGATAGGGAAGAAAAACCGCGCCGGCCACACGTAACGACCTTCCCTGCAAAGGCAGGATGAGCGGTTCCGGCCTTTTTGCGGTTTATCAAAACGCTGTTTGGGGTTTTTGCTAATATTATCTGAGCCTGACGACCAGTGGTCACACCCCCATGAACAAACCTCTGAGCGCGGCCGACGTCGATAGCGATTCCGGGCCCCTTTATGCGCCGCACGCGCAAGTCTACCCGCAAAGCGTTTCCGGCACCTTTCGCAACATCAAATGGGGGCTGATGGCATTCTGCCTTGCCGTCTATTACCTCCTCCCATTCGTGCGTTGGGATCGCGGGCCCAACGCGCCGAGTCAGGCCGTGCTGGTCGATTTCCCGCACCGTCGCTTCTATTTCTTCTTCATTGAGCTGTGGCCGCAGGAAATCTACTTTTTCACTGGACTGCTGATCATCGCGGCGCTGGCGCTGTTTTTGATGAATGCAGTGGGCGGCCGCATCTGGTGCGGCTACCTGTGCCCGCAGACGGTCTGGACGGACCTGTTCTACGCAGTGGAGCGATGGATCGAGGGCGACCGGCGCGATCGCATGAGGAAGGCCGCTGGCAAGCTGACGGTCAGGCGGGCCTTTGAGATCGTCGCCAAGCATTCGATCTGGCTTTTCATCGCCTGGTGGACCGGCGGCGCTTGGGTGCTCTACTTCGCTGATGCGCCGACATTGGTGAAGGAACTCGCGACCGGCGAGGCTCCGGCTGTGGCCTACATCTGGATCGGCATCCTCACGTTTACGACTTATGCGCTTGCCGGCCACATGCGCGAGCAGGTCTGCGTCTACATGTGCCCGTGGCCGCGCATCCAGGCGGCTTTGACCGACGAATGGGCGCTCAACGTCACTTACCGTCATGATCGCGGCGAGCCGCGCGTATCGATCAAGAAGGCCGACGAACTGCGCGGCCACGGGTTGCCCGCGGGTGACTGCATCGATTGCTATCAATGCGTCGCGGTGTGCCCCACCGGCATCGATATCCGCAACGGCGCTCAGCTCGATTGCATCATGTGCGGCCTGTGTATCGACGCCTGCGACACGGTGATGAAAAAGGTCGGCCGGCCGACCGGCCTCATCGCCTACGACACCGACATCAACATCGCGCGTCGCACTGAGGGCAGGCCGCCGATCTATCGGATCGTGCGTCCCCGCACACTGATCTATGTGGGATTGATCGCCTTAGTCGGAGCGGTGATGCTCTATGCGCTGCTCACCAAGAGCTATCTCGATATCAGCGTGAGGCACGACCGCAATCCACTGTTCGTTACGCTGAGCGATGGGTCGATCCGCAATGCGCATACGGTGCACTTGCTCAACAAGCGCCGGGACCTCGGCACCATCGAGCTTGAGATCGAAGGCCTGCCGGAAGCGGAAATCCACATTGTCGGAGCGGACTCCGTCATTCCCGGCAAGCCGACGATCCCGGTCGGTCCGGACCAGAGCCGGGAGGTGCGCGTCCTCGTGACGGTGCCTGCCGATGTGCATATTGACCGTTCGACACCGCTGACTTTCCGCGCGACCGATATCGCGACCGGAGAGAGTGCGGTGGCGACCGATCACTTCATATCGCGGTGACGAGGAGGAGAGGGGCCGTGAAACCGAACGCGAGACACGGGGTCATCGAAATGGCGCGGAACATTGAACTCTCACCACCGAAGAAACCCCTGACCGGCCGCACCGTCCTGCTGTACCTGCTCGCGTTTTTCGGCGTCGTCATCGGAGTCAATGTGATCATGATGGCGCTCGCAATCGGCACGTTGCCGGGCCTCGAAACCGAAAAGCCTTATCAGGCCGGCATCGGCTATAATGCGGAAATTGCGGCCGCGCGGGCGCAGGCGACCCGCCACTGGAGAGTTACAAGCCATCTCGACCGGGATGCGAGCGGACGCGCCTTGTTAAAGGTCGATGCGCGTAGCGGCGAGGGCACACCGCTGACCGGCCTCGTCGTTACCGCGCGGCTTGCGCGGCCGACCGATCAGCGCGCCGACCGCGCCATCTCGCTTACTGAACGCGAAACCGGCAGCTATCTGGGCGAAGCGACGGAAGTCGCGCCCGGCGTGTGGGATGTCGAGCTTGATGCCGACCGCGGGGCTGAGCGGATGTTTCGCTCAAGGAACCGCGTCACGCTGGAGTAGCCGACCATCGCCATGGCTGAAATCCGCGATCTGTCCCACTTCGTCCACCATCTCGACGGGGGGCTCGCCCGTATGGAACTCGCCGTCGACGGGATCGTCTGTGGCGCGTGCATGCGGGTGATCGAGGGCGGTCTCGCTGCCATACCGGATATCACGTTGGCACGGGTGAATCTGAGCAACCGCCGGGTCGCGGTCGAGTGGCGCGACGGCAAGGTCGATCCCGTCAGGCTTATCGATCGGCTGTCAGAGCTTGGTTATCGCGCTTATCCTTACGATGCCAGCCGGGCGGCAGCGGATGTGGAGCAGGAGACGCGGAAGCTCCTGCGGTGCCTCGGCGTCGCGGCGTTTGCTGCCATGAACATCATGTTGCTTTCGGTCGCCGTGTGGTCTGGTAACGCCAGCGACATCTCGCCTGAGCAACGCGACTTTTTCCACTGGCTGTCCGCGCTGATCGCGCTTCCGGCGGCGGCGTATGCGGGCCGGCCCTTCTTCCACTCAGCCCTCCGCGCGGTGGCGACACGGCGCCTGAACATGGATGTGCCGATCAGCATTGGCGTGCTGCTCGCGCTCGGCATGTCCGTGATCGAGACATCGCAGCACGCCACCCATGCGTATTTCGACTCCGCCCTGATGCTGCTCGCCTTCCTGCTGGCTGGGCGCACGCTCGAACAGGCGATGCGGCGGCGTACCCGTGCTGTCGCCGGCAACCTTGCGGCCTTGCGTGCGGAAACCGCGACCAGGTTCATCGGCCCGGACGAACTCGCTGTCGTGCCGGTCGCATCGATCAGGCCCGGAGATATCGTCCTGGTGCGGCCGGGGGAGCGCATTGCAGTCGATGGTGTGGTCACGGAGGGCCGTTCCGAGGTCGACCAGAGCCTCGTGACTGGCGAGACGCTGCCGATATCGGCGTCCAAGGGCAGCATGGTGTATGCCGGCACCCTCAACTTGTCCGGCACCTTGCGTGTGAAGGTCAGCGTCGCCGAGCGCGGCACCTTGCTCGACGAGGTCACGCGCATCCTCGACCACGCCCTCGAAGCGCGCACGCATTACGTGCGGCTGGCGGATCGGGCCGCGCGCCTCTACGCGCCGCTGGTTCACGCCACCGCCTTTACCACCATGATCGGCTGGATCGCGTTCGGGGCGACCTTGCACGATGCCATCATCACGGCGATCGCAGTGCTCATCATTACGTGCCCCTGCGCGCTGGGCCTCGCGGTTCCGGCCGTGCAGGTGGTGGCTTCGGGCTCGTTGTTCCGGGCAGGCGTGCTCCTCAATTCCGGCGAGGGCATCGAGCGACTGGCCGGTGTCGATACCATCCTGTTCGATAAGACTGGCACGCTCACCCTGCCGGAACCGGAGGTCATCAACGCCGCCGACCTCCCGGCGGACCGGCTGGTGCTGGCCGGACGATTGGCGCTCGCCAGCCGACATCCGCTGGCTGCCGCGGTCGCTCGCGCGGCCCGCGCCAAGGCCCCGCTTGCCGCTGTCGAGGAGCCCGGCCAAGGTGTTCGCTGCGAATGTGAGGGCGTTGAGTTGCGCCTCGGGCGGCCATCGTTTTGCGGGGTGGAATGCGCCGCCCAGAGTTTCGATGCTGACCCCGAGGCATCGGCGATCGCCTTTGCGTACGGGGGCGAGCGCTATGTCCTGGCCGTGCGCCAGCGCTTGCGCGGCGACGCTGCCGAGGTGATCGCCAAGCTCAAGCGGGGCGGATTCAGGATCGAGATACTCTCCGGTGACCGTGCGTCCGCGGTTGCCCATGCGGCACATATGCTCGGCGTCGAGCACTGGCACGCCGGCATGACGCCGGCCGACAAGATCGTACGGATCGCCGCGTTGCAGTCACAAGGACGCAACGTGCTGATGGTTGGCGACGGCCTCAATGACGCCCCATCGCTCGCGGCCGCCGACGCTTCGCTGTCGGTGGCCACGGCCGCGCATCTCGCCCAGGCGGCGGCCGACGCCATCTTCCTTGGCGACCGGCTGACTCCCGTCACAGCCGCCATCGCGATCGCGCGCCGGGCGCGGCAGTTGATGCGCGAGAACCTCCTGTTGGCGATCGCCTATAATGCGGTCGCGGTACCGATCGCGATCTTTGGGTTTGCGAGCCCGCTGGTCGCCGCGCTGGCGATGTCGAGCTCATCGATCCTCGTCACGGTCAACGCCTTGCGAGCCAAACCCCGAGAGCCGGACCGATGGAAGTCCTGATCTATCTGGTGCCGCTGGCGTTGGCGCTCGGCCTGCTCGGGCTTGGCGGCTTTCTGTGGTCGCTCAAGACCGGGCAGTATGACGATCTCGAAGGTGCTGCGTGGCGGGCCGTGATGGATGATGATGCGCAGGGGCCCGGGCCTGAGGAAGGGCGCAAGTAATCCTTGCTTGCTACAACCACCGGCACGCCACCCCGAATGTTTGTCAATTGTCAGCATCCGGGGTGTAAGAAAGGGCGGCTTGGAGCCGCGTGAGGGTGGTTTGCATCCGAGCCGCCCACGGGGAATGCCCCCGCGGGTCACATAATACCCATAAAAATGGTTTTGTCAGGACAATGTCGGTCGCGCCCGGGGCGCCATTCGGATGGCGCCTCGACGGCCTATTCATGCCTGCGCGCCGGCAGCAGCGGCCGGCCCACACCCGAGCCTGGCAAGGAAAATCGCTGATACGGCCGCCGTTTAAAGCGCTATTGCCCCGGAGCGTGACAGGTTACCCCGTTGTCAAGGGGCATCACGTGTTAAGCGCATACCGCCCGGCATTGGTGATCCGCATCCACCGAACGTGCGTTACGTGGCCGTCAACCCATACCGTGTCCATCGTTGCTGCCGCGAGTCCGGTGCTAACGAGGCTTGCCAGCATCTCAGTCGAGAACCCCCGCTCTATCAGCACCGCTTCAGCGCAGCCATTGTGCCCTGCGTCAGCCAGCATTTCCAGGGCGCGACGCCATTCGGGGCTAAGCGGAATCTTACCGGGAGGCCTCGGGAGCATCACGATAGTGTCGATCGGTGGCCGGCCGCGGGCAAGATGTGTCTGCTCAGATTGGAGATTTTCAAATTCAAAAGTATTTCCGCCGAATCAGCCAGCCGATGCCCTTGTCCTAATTCTACAAGTGCGGCGGCTCTCTAGCGGCGTGGCAGTCAAGGTTGGCTCACAGCTTCGACCCGCTTGCCGTCCGTAATCAGGAACCGTGCAGTGAGCTTCGGCGCTACACAGAAGTCGCCGCGAACGACAGCTCGCACTGTGTCGACGACCTCATCTCCACTGCCGCCTTTCACAATATACCCCAGCACGCCTGCGCGCAGCGCCGCAGTGACGTCTTGCTCGTTTTCCGAAACCGTCAGCACGATTGTTCGCACATTTGGACAGGTGCTGGTGATGCCGACGATTGCTTCGACACCGCCTCCCGGAAGGCGGAGATCGAGAAGAACGACATCCGGTCCGTTTTCCTGTGCGATCTTGAGCGCGTCAGCCGCTGTCGAGCCCTCTCCGACAACCACGAAGCCATCCGCGGCCATCAGCATGCGGATCGCGCCATCACGAAACTTTGGATGGTCGTCGACAACGGCAACGCGGATCGGATTTGGCATCAGGGAAGTTTAGTCGAACCGTTCCAAAGGTCCGCCTCCTCACAGGCGCGCGCGGTCGGGAGTGATCGCCAGCTCGACGCCGCTTTTGGGCAACTCGGATGGTCGGCGATATACAGTCACTTGTCGGATATTCAGTACACGCAGGAGGATCGGGCCTACCCTTTTTCGGCCATTCATCACCTGATTCAACGTCGTTCGGTTGATGGTGTTCTGCCGCGCCCATTCTGCCTGACTACCAGCTTTTTCTACTTTTCGTCTCAGCAATCGAAGCACTTCGCTCTCGCTTGGCAGCGTGACCTCGTTAAGCCCCAGAGCATGAGTTATTCGTCGGCCTATCGGCTTATGGCCCTGAAGCACCTTGTTAAGGTAGGTCCGAGGCACGCCTGTGCGTCGCGACCATTCCGCTTGGCCGCCCGCCAGCTCGATGTCGCGGCATAACCGCAGTCGAACTTGTGCCAGATTTAGCGAACGCGAACTCACCTCTGCTCCAGCGCAATTGTCGATGTCGGTTGACTTGCCTCAATGCATTTGAAGGCGGCTGCCCCAATGATCCGTCCAGCTCGGTCGCAGGGACTTAGCTGGCGGCAAAACAGATACTGTGTCAACTTTTATTTGGACTATGTACAAATGAAGGCCGTCCAGTTGCGCATGGCGAGGGCTGCCGTAGGTTGGGGCGTCCGCGAGCTGGCAAAAAGGGCTGGCGTAACCGCCAACACAGTAACGCGCATCGAGCTTGGTGCTGACGCGAAGCAGTCAACCATCGACGCTCTACAACGCACGCTGGAGGCGGCCGGGATCGAATTCATCCCACAAGATGGCGGAGGTCCAGGAGTCCGGTTGAGAAATCCCGTAACCACGCCCGCCACCGAGTCAAGGCCACCGGCTGAGAGCAAGAAAGGTCGGAAAGCGCGTCCGCAAAAACCGCACTCTCGATCCGCAAAATAAGGCGGGGACTCGGCAACGCTCACCGCTGCACGCTCGGAACTGCGCCACGCGTTGGGGTTCCGGACTTCACCGCGCGGCCCGCCGCGGCCGGCAAGGGCGAGTCTTCGGCAGCACAGCCGTCACTGTGGAACTCTGTTCCAATGTTGCGCGGCCAATCCTCGCCGATCGGTCGAGACCGTGGCAAAATTATCACGCGCGTGCGGCGTCTTCTCACCAGCCGCGCGGAACCGATCTTTTTCCCTCGACAATCGAAAGCTGAAGCGATCCCATGTTCTCGGGTGGAACGTGGGGGGACAGGACATGCCCAAACTGATAGCCGTAATCGTCGCGATGGCGACCGCATCGCTTTGCGCAAGCTGTACCGCGGTCACGGGCGGAACAACCGAACAATTTCAAATCGTCTCTGACCCGCCCGGAGCCGAGGCGCGCACGTCCATGGGGCTTGTCTGCACAACACCTTGCACGCTCCAGGTCGGACGCAAAGACGAATTCACCGTCACTATTTCAAAGGCAGGTTACCAGCCGGCTCAAATTCCCGTCAGCACAAAAGTCAACACCGGGGGTGGCCCTGCATTCGCTGACGCTTTAACGGGCGCCGGACCGGACCACCATCCGAATCCGGTCGAGGCTGATCTGGTTCCGCTGAAGCCGACCCGAGCCCGACCACGGAAGCCTTCACCACAGGCGAAAGAGGTGCCGCCGCTATATCGGCGCTGGGAGGGTGATGATCGGGCATGACGGCAGTATCCGACCGTAAGGGCGCTACTCGCGCGTACCACAGTGATCAACAAGCTTTCGCGGCCATCCGGCGGAGATCGACGCTTGAGCGGACATAAGTCTTCGCAGTCAACGTAACCGTCGTTCGGGTAGGACCATTTCTCGATCACGCCTCAATCGAGATCAGTCATCGGCTTGATCGTATCGTTGACCCACTTGTTGACGCGAACCAGATCGTTGAAGGCTTTCGGCGTCAGCACGACGTCGCGCGACGGGGAAGCAAGCATCGGCCCCACATCAGCTTGCGAGGAGCGGTCGGACAGCTTATTGCTGCCTGCCACTGTTGGGAGCTCTTGTGACCAGATCCTCGGAGCCGATTTTCAATGTGCCCGCGATCGTGTTGACGATCATCGGGGTATTCGTGTTGGTGCATGCGGGCAAGGAGTTCCTCCTGTCGAACGAGGAGGATATCGAGTTCCTGTACTATTTCGCCTTCGTTCCGGCGCGCTACGACAGCTCGCTGCTGCCGTCGGGCAGTTTTCCGGGCGGCGTGGGCGCAGAAATCTGGACGTTCGTTACCTATGCGTTCCTTCACGGCGATACCACTCATCTTGTTATGAATTCCGTTTGGTTCCTGCCATTCGGCAGTGCGGTGGCGCGGCGTTTTGGAAACTTACGCGTCACCGGATTTTTTGTGGTGACGGCGGCGTCCGGCGCCCTCGTGCATCTTGTCACGCATCGTGGTGAACTGATGCCGATGATCGGGGCTTCGGCGGCGGTGTCCGGCTTTATGGCGGGCGCGATCAGGTTTGCATTCCAACGCGGCGGACCCCTCACCCTGTTTCGCAGCGAGGACCCCGCGGCCTACCTGGTGCCGGCAGCGCCGCTCCTTTTGGCTCTGCGCGATCCCCGCATTTTGGTTTTTCTGTTTGCCTGGTTCGGGCTGAACCTGTTGTTCGGCATTGGCTCGATCGGTTTGCCTGGCGGCGAACAGAGCATTGCCTGGGAGGCTCATATCGGCGGCTTCGTCGCGGGTTTGCTGCTGTTCTCGTTATTCGATCCGGTGCCGCGGGAACCGACATACGCATAGTTAATAGTATGGGTGCGGCGGGTGAGCCGCGTCGTTCCACCGCATGACCAAGCGCCTTTTATCCCCACGTTCGGTGTTGCCGATCCACTCCGACAGGCGGAAGATAACCTGGGGTAGTGGAGTTCGTAGTCCGCGTGGAAACGCATGAGCGAAACAGGGAACACAAGGAGGCTGCCTGTGACAGTCAACGACATACTTTCACAGAAAGGTGACCACGTCCTCACCATCGAACCGACCGCGACACTGGCGGAGGCTGTGCAGATTCTGGCGCAGCGGAGAATCGGTGCGCTGCTTGTCACCGGCGCTGATCACCGCATCGTCGGGATCATTTCGGAGCGCGATATCGTCCGGTCGCTCGATGAGAAAGGGACCGCGGTGCTTGGCATACCCGTCGCCGAGGTGATGACCCGCAAGGTCGTGACCTGCGGCCGCAATGAAACGATCGCCGAAATCATGGAGCGGATGACTGGCGGCAAGTTCCGGCACGTTCCGGTGGTCGAGCACGGGCGGCTCGCCGGCATTGTGTCGATCGGCGATGTGGTCAAGGCGAGGCTCAGCGAGCTTGAGAACGAGCAGGACGCCTTGCGGGAATACATCCGCACGGCGTGAATCGATTTAGCTCAAGGCGGCGATCGATTCCGAGATCGCCTCGATCGATTTTTCCGCGGCTTCTGCGCCGAGGGCAATGGTGTCCTTGGCGCGGTGGAAGTCGAACAGATTGATGCGCCCTAGGCGCGGGCTTATCATGACATCGGGCGGATCGCCGGCAAGCCGCGAGCGGGTGATGCGGTCCTGCATGACCTGGAATGCTTCGACCATGACGGTCGACAGCCCGGGGCGATCTGGTCCGCCGAAAAATTCGCGATGAATGAGCCGGTCCGGGCGGAAGATGCCACGCCGGGTGCGGTCGACTTCACGTCGCGCGTACCGTGCATCGTCGTCGGCATCGGGGCCGTGGTCTTGGATCGTCGTGCCGCGGCCAAAGTTGTCCGCGTTGAGATTGACCGCAACGACGAGGCGTGCGCCGAGAGCGCGCGCCGCCGAAATGGGCAGTGGATTGACGATCGCGCCGTCCATCAGCCAACGGCCGCCGATCAGTTTGGGTGGAAAGATCCCCGGCAAGGCATAGGACGCCGCCATCGCCTCGGACAAGCGGCCGCGCGTCAGCCAGATCTCATGACCGGTGCCGACCTCGGTCGCGATCGCGGCCAGCCGCAGCGGCAGGTCTGCGAAACTGGCGTCACCGAGGGTCGCTTCGAGCTTGCGCAACAAGCGACCGCCGCTGATCAGCCCTGAGCCTCCGAACCTGAGGTCGAGATAGCTGAGCACGCGCCGGCGCGTCAGTTGCCGCGACCAGTCTTCGAAGGCATCGAGTGCGCCGGCCGCAAAGAGACCGCCGACGACGGCTCCAATCGAGGTTCCAGCAATCACGTCGGGGCGGATGCCGTGAGCGATCAGGGTGCGCAGGACGCCGATATGCGCAAAACCGCGCGCCGCGCCACCACCCAGTACGAGGCCGATCGACAGCCGATCTTCCGCACGCGGCTCGGTTCCGGCGGCGAGATCGCCGTTCATCTGTCGTCGCAGAACTTCCAAACCGGGCACCAGTCTTAATGCGAGCTTTCCGATCCCCGCATGATAACGCAATCCGAGGACCTCGATGAAATCATTTCCGCGCGAGCGTTAACAGTCGCCGAGACTGTGACGTGCGCCTGCGCAACCATTTGGTCGCGTATGCGACTCATCCCTCCCTGAGGTCACGCAAACGGACGTGCGGACGTCGGCGCGGTATCCAGCCCGGTTCAGCCTTGACCCCCTCCGCCAGTTGGGCGCTTCATGGTGAAGCACAACTGCGGTGTCGTGCCATAGTAATCGTGATATCCGGCACGCATGATCGGGTGCATGGCCCCGGTATCGAGCAGGCCGTTACGAATGAATCTCTCGTCGATATGCACCCCGATCACTTGACCGAACACCACATGGCGGTCGGCCGGTCGTCCCTCATAGTCCGCAAGAGACACGGTCTGCAGCCATTTGCACTCGAGCGCACAGGGAGATGCCGCAACGCGCGGCGGTTTGACGAGCCGCGAAGGCGCAGGTAGGAGCCCGCACTTTTCCATTTCGTTGACGCCACGCGCAAACGGCGTCGAGGACTGGTTGACCTGCTCGCGCAGCTCGTATGTCGCAAAGTTGCAAACGAACTCCTTCGTCTCCTCGATGAAAGTCAGTGAATCCTTACGCTCCTCGCTGGAGAACATCACCATGGGTGGGCGGCTCGACACGCCGTTGAACCACGAATAAGGCGCGAGATTGATCTCGCCGGCAGCACTCATGGAGGTGATCCAGCCGATTGGTCGCGGTGCCACAATGGCTTTGAAGGGGTCGTGCGGGAGGCCGTGATCGTTCTTCTTGCGGGTGTCGTAAAACATAGCCGCTACTTGAAACGCGTGACGATATCGGCGAGCGCCGGTCGCGGCCGATCTTCGGGCGCGTGGGTCGGGCGGCCGATGTGGACAAATCCCGCGATCTTCTCGTGCGACGCCAGCCCTAGCGCATCGAGCACGCTGCGATCATAGGCGTACCATTCAGTGATCCAGGTGGCACCGAAGCCGAGTGCATGCGCCGCGATCACGAGGCTCATGGCGGCGGCGCCGGCGGAGAGCACTTGTTCCCAATCGGGGATTTTCACATGCGGCGCGGCGCGGCTCACAACCGCGATCACAAGCGGCGCACGGGCAAGGCGTCCGCGCTCGAAATCCACGTGCTCAGGCTTTGAGTCCGGATATTTCGCGAGAAAGGCGGCCGCGATCGCCTCGCCGGCCTTGAGTCGCGCTTCACCCTCGAACACGATAAAGCGCCACGGCGTCAGCTTGCCGTGGTCCGGCACGCGCGACGCAATCGTGAGCAGGGCGTCAAGATCGGCGGGTGACGGGCCGGGGCCGGCAAGCTCAATCGGCTTGAGCGAGCGGCGCCTTCTCAGCAAGTCGATTGGGTGCGAGAAGGTCTGCATTGGTGGTTGCATCAATTGGCTCCTCTGGCCGACCTGGCGATCAGCGCGTCCGCAAATTTCGTGCCGCACGCGACATAGGTAATATCTTGCACATATAGGTAAAACTAATAAAAACAATACGTATCAAAAAGGCTATTTCCAACATTTTGCTGATTTGCAACATTTTGCTGACAAATAACTTGGGTAGCGGATTTTCCGGCTAACAGCTTGCGCGGGTTCATGGTCAACGCACCGGAATCTTGACGCAGGGCGAGCATCTGCCGCCGGCGGCTGCCGTGGCAATGAGCAACAAGAAATAACGAAATCGCACACCGCCTTTGTCGGCAAAAGGCTGCGAGACACTAGATGATACCGCTTCTGCATGATGTCTATCATGCAGAGGCGCAAGCGCGCCATGCAAAAGCGCAAGCCCGCGTATGGCGATAAACCGACGCTCCAACCGATTTCATTGACAGGGAGCTCTTTAGATGCCTGACGCTATCCGCATCTCCGTCATTGACGATCATCCGATATTTCGCGAGGGCGCAGTGCAAAGCCTCGCTTGCACGGATGGAATTGAGGTTGTTGGGGAGGGCGCAACGGCCGCCGACGCGCTCAAAGTCGCCGAGGAACTTCGTCCGGAAGTTATGCTGCTCGATATTAGTTTGCCGGGCGGCGGTCTTGAAGCGGCTGCCAACATTGCGCGGGTATGTCCAGATGTACGGGTCATCATGCTCACCGCCTCCGAGAGCGAGCAGGATGTCGCGTCGGCGCTGCAGGCTGGTGCACGAGGCTACATTCTGAAGGGGAGCAGTGGCGCCGAGGTGGTCGAGACGGTGCGCGCCGTCTTCGGAGGCGAATCCTACGTGGCGCCAAGCCTCGCTGCGCGGTTGCTGATTCAGATGGGCAAGCGGACCGCGGTTGCCACCGGCCAGCCCGCAAGCAATCTGACCCGCCGTGAGAACGAAATTCTCGGGCTTGTCTCGAGTGGCCTGACAAATAAAGGAGATCGCCAACCGCCTCCGTCTCACTGAGAGGACGGTGAAACATCACATGACGTGCATCATGCGAAAGGCTAAGGTGAGAAATCGCGTCGAGGCCATGTTGATGTTTCGTCGAAGAGCCGGCGCTTGACATCACCGGTGTGCTTGGGGATCGTGCCTCAAATTTTTTGAATTTTTCGCCACGGCCGAGGGCGTTCCACCGCGCGTAACTTATCTGACAAAAAATTAAGTCTGACAAATAATTTAGTCTCCTGACATTTTGCTGACAAAAAACTTCGATACCGATCTTGTTGCGAACAGCTCGCGCGGGTGTCAACGTACCAGAATCGAGTCTTGACGTAGGGCGAGGAGAATGTGCTCGCCGCGTCTTCCCGCAGCAAGAGCAATTAGGAAATCGCCAACTGCCTTTCTCGGCAAAAGACCGGGAAGCGCCGCATGATGCATGTCGCGCAGAAGCTGCAGGTTCGAAACCGCGCTTAAGGCAGTCGTGAGGGCTCCGAGTGGAATGCGGTCTGACGTAGCGGACGGCGACCCGGACCGTGCGCGCATCCTCGTCCCCTGCCGACACTCGGCCTGTTGCTCCCGTTTGAACGGGTGTCGAATTGAGCGACGACAGCGGAGCACACCTCCGTAACTTCAGAGGCGCGAGATCAGGAATGAAGTGCCGTTGCCAGTGATGAAGCGACAACTGATGTGGCGAGGAGGAGCAAGCATGCGTTATTTATCGACTAAGGCGTCCCGTATCCGACAGCGCGAGGCACAAAACGCCCGCAATAACCGGGCGGAAATTATCAAGGCACTGTCAATAGGCCAAATAAGCCGGCGCGATCTTTACAAGTGGGGACTCCTGACGACTACTGGCGTGCTGGCCTTGAAAAACGGCCTCAGTCCCTTTGCCTCGAGCGCCTTCGCCGATAGCAACGTTCCGACCGGTACGCCGCGCAGCCCCTTGTTCGGCGCCCAGAAGTTCACCACGCCGCTGCCGCGGTTGGCGCTGCAGACGCCGCAACCGATGACTCGCGTTGCGTCCGCTGATCCCGCTTCCGCTGGCGACGCTGCCTTTCCGGCGGCGACGGGTGAGACGCGGCCGGCCCGACGGCTATCCTATCACACCGATTTCACCGCCAACCCAAATGACCCGCAATTCAAGAATCCGATAACCGGAAGAGGCCCGATCGAGGGCCGTCCGCCGGGAGAGATCTTTGCGCATCAGCGCTGGAACGAATTTTTCCCGCAGGTCGGCTACGTGATGTCATTGGGGCCGGTGGCGCCGAACACTGGGTTCCACCCCAATTTCCCGGCGCAGCAACCGAACAGCGTGTGGACCTACAGCTCGGGGCGAACCAATACCGGGGGCGCGACCGCCACCGGAACGTTGCCTCCGTTCCTCATCAAGACGCGGTACGGGCAACCCATCACTACCCGGATTTACAACAACACGCCGGTCGACCGTACGCAGAACAACGGGTTCGGTCGCAACGAGACCCAGTTGCACTTCCACAATGCCCACAACGGCGCCGAGAGCGACGGCGCTGCCAACACCCACCACTTCCCCGGCACGTTCTACGATTACCGGTGGAGCACGACGCTGGCCCGGCGCGACAAGATCAATACGCAGGCGACGGATCCGCGCGCGTCAGGACCGAACGGCAATGGCGGTCTCGTCAATGTGGCGGGCGATTTTGGCGAGATCCAGGGCACGATGTGGGCCCACGACCACCGCTTCTTCTTCACGGCCGAGAATGTCTACAAGGGCAATCTCGGCATGATCAACATGTACAGCGGACCCGACCGCGGTAACGAAGCGCTCAGCGACGGGATCAATCTGCGCTTGCCCAGCGGCAGCCTGCTGGATTTCGGTAATGTCGACTTCGACGTGAATCTCATCATATCGGATGCTGCCTTCGATCCGACCGGCCAGTATTTCTTCGACATCTTCACGACCGACGGATTCCTGGGCGATGTGATGCTGGTCAACTTCGCTTACGCGCCATTCATGGAGGTGTTGCCGCGTAAGTATCGGTTCCGCACCCTGAGCGCCGGAATGTCCCGGTTCATCCAGCTCCAGCTTGCCGATTCGAGTGGAAACGCCGTGCCGTTCCTGTTTATTTGCAATGATGGCAACCTGGTGGTCAACCCGATCCCGCTGACGTCGCTCGACCAGCAGGGCACAGCCGAACGCTATGACATCATCGTCGACTTCAGCAAATTCCGGATCGGCGATACCGTTACGCTGGTGAATACCCTGAAGCAGACCGACGGGCGCTTGCCGGACCAGCAGCTCCCGCTGCGGCAAGCCCTCGCGGGCACCTCAGAGGATCCGGCCGTCGGTGGAATCCTGCAATTCCGGATCGTCAGTCAGGTTGCGAGCGTGGACGTCCCGGGCGTCATACACCATGCCACCGACCCCGATCCCAGCGTGGTCCCGAACGTCTTGACCCAGCAAATCCCAGTCGTCACGCCTGTAAGAACGCGGACTGTCATATGGGGGGATGGTAACGGCGACTCGCGCGGGCCTAATGGCCAATGCACCCCGGACTGTCCGCCGAACGCATCGTTTCCCTGGGTCGTCACGGTCAACAACGGCCAGGAGCACTCTATGAACGCCAACCGGATCCAGCTCTTGTATCCCAAGGCCGGGGACATCGAGCACTGGACCTACATCAATGACGGCGGAAACTGGGATCACCCGATCCATCTCCACTTCGAGGAAGGCATCACCATGAATCGCGGGGGCAGTTCAATTCCCGCGACCGAACTGTTGGTGCGAAAGGACGTCTGGCGGCTGCGTCCCGATGGTCGGGTGCAGTTTCAGATCCAGTTCGGGGAATATGGCGGATCCTATGTCAACCATTGCCACAATACGGTGCACGAGGACTTCGCCTTGCTGATGCGCATCCAGCTCCTCAGCGGGGTACCCGGGTCGCCGCAGGCCGCGATCACCTCGACCCCGAACCCGACACCCGACGGCGTGTTCTTCACGACCCCGGAAGTTCTGCCGGAAGCGACGACAAGTTCCTCAACTGCGTAAGCCGATAGGAGACGACCGCGGGGGTGCGATGCGCCGAAGGTTACCAAGGGGGTGTCCTTCGGCGCTCTGTCATGGAGGAACAACATGCGACTAAGTTTGTTGACGGGCATCGTGGCGCTCGCCGCTGTGATCATATCGGTGCGGGGTCCGCTTGAGGCACAAGGCGTTCGCCGGGGAGCGAACTACTTCCCCAACCTCCCCGTTGTCACTCAGGATGGCAAAACGCTGAAATTCTATGACGACGTGCTCAAGGGCAAGATCGTGCTGATCAGCTTCCTGTACACGAATTGTCCGGATATCTGCCCGCTCACGACCGCGCGGATAGCGCAACTGGAGGACAAGCTGGGCGATATGGTAGGTCGCGATATTTTCTTTGTGTCGATGTCCGTCGACCTGGAGCGCGATACGCCAGAGAGGCTCAAAGAGTTCGCCATGGCCTTCGACGCCGGACCAGGATGGACGTTTCTGACCGGGAAGCCGGAGGACATCAAATTGATCAATTCAAGGCTTGGCGACAGGAGCCGAACCTTGAGCGAGCACCGCAATGAAATCGTCCTCGGCAACGATACCACCGGCGAGTGGACGAGGAATACGGTATTCGGTGACATCGACCGCCTCATCATGGACATTCGCGCCATGGATCCGAAGTGGCGCGCTGAGGTACACCAGCCGAAGTTCGATGCGACGAGCAATACCGGCTATGCGGTCGATCATGTTCAGCCAGCTCAGGTCATGTTCAAGAAAATCTGCGCTCCCTGCCACACGATCGGTGTGGGTGATCGCGTGGGGCCCGATTTGCGCGGTGTTACCGAGCGCCGTCAGCAGCCGTGGCTGATGCGGTTCATCCGGACCCCCGACCTGGTACTGGCCGAAAAGGACCCGATCGCCCTGGCGCTTGCAGCGAAGTTTCCCGGCGTGCGGATGCCGAATCTGAAACTTTCCGAGACCGATGTCGCAGATCTGATCTCATACATTGGTGCTCAAACCGCGAATCTGACGGACGGCACGCAGAATGCCCCGGCGTCCAACCACGAGCATCACCAACAGTGACCCGCGCTGCGGGAGGGCCCAGGGCCGCGACTGGCCGTGAACGGGGGCAAACAGGGATCGGCCGTCGCGTGGCGGCCGATCCCCGATCAGGTGATCGAGCATGACCGATATCGTTCAGCGCGCGGGCATGAACAAACGTAGCGGTGTGTTGGCGCTGTCGATGGTGTTCGTGTGTAGCCTTCCAACGATCGCTGGCGCCGAAGTGCATGTTGAGGGTGGCCCGGCGGTCGTTCGCGTCACCACCAGCCGAGACACGATCTCCGACGTTCTTTCGGCGCTCGCCACGAAGTTCAACATCCCCTACCGCACCGCAATGCCACTCGATGCGGCTGCCAACACAACCTATTCGGGCTCGTTTCGAGAGGTGATTGCTCGCCTGCTCGACGGCTACAATTATATAATCAAGACGGATGATTCAAAAACAACCGAAATCGTCGTTTTTGGCAAGCGCGGTGAGTTCGTCGTCCCGCCGAAAGCCCCTACGGATCAGCCGGAGACCGCGAGCGCTCAATCAAACACCGATGAGACGTCCGCCTCCGCTGTCGGACTGTGCATAGCGATGGGCAGCGTCAAGCTCACGCGTGAGCCTTCCAAGAGAAGCGTAATATCGCGCACCTTTACGTGTACGGGCGATTTCGCGAAAAATTTAAAACTGGCCCTGGACCGCGAACCAAAGGAAAAGTTTGAGGGCTTTGTGCGCAGATATGCTCCGGGCGGAGCAAGAGTAAAAACCATCGAGTACGAATGCCCGGAGACAGAGAGATGCACCGTGATGGTTAAATATTAAAGGGTTGGGTAAGCGCCACGACTCCACAACGGGCATGGCTGCTTCGTGGGACACAGGTTGCAAAAACACCGCGAGTGGGGATGCCGTCGGCCCGGGTGTTGCCCCGGCGTCATCGGCTTAACGGGTTCCTGAATGCTGACAAATCAGGAGGTTGCGCCGGGGTTCCCGAGATCCTTGATAATTGTGCTTGCTAAAAGAACAAAACAGGAACATTCACGTCCGAAAGTCAACGCATGCACTTGCTTGTGGATGGCGGGTCGTGATGCCTGAAAACAGGATATTTTGGAATGGATGGCGCAGTGATTCGGGAAAGCGGCGGGGGCTCGATGGTCGCGGCGACAAAGATTAGGCCGGTGGCACGGTCCTTATTTTCGGGCAGGACCGCTCATCCCGCGCAGCTGTTGATCGCGAGGTCGGTATATCGGACCGAGCTGGGTGCCGCCTATACGGCAAATGCCCTTTCGCTCCTGAAAGAGTTGCCAGATGGCTCTATTAACGCAGTCATCACGTCCCCCCCCTACGCGCTGCATTTCAAAAAAGAGTACGGGAACGTAGACAAGCAGAGCTATGTGCAATGGATGTTGCCGTTCGCCCGTGAGATAAAACGAGTCTTGAAAAGCGACGGCAGCTTTATTCTGAACATTGGCGGTAGTTACGACGCGGGATCACCTACGCGATCGCTGTATCACTTCAAGCTTTTGATCGCGCTGGTCGATGAGATCGGTTTTTATCTCGCTCAGGAGTGCTTTTGGCACAACCCCGCGAAGCTCCCATCGCCAACCGAATGGGTCAACGTTAGGCGCTTTCGGATCAAAGACAGCGTCGAATACGTGTGGTGGTTGTCGCCCACTGCTTGGCCTTACGCCGACAACCGACAGGTCCTCGTACCCTATAGCGACGACATGAAGCGGCTAATTGCAAAGGGCTACAAGGCAAAGGTGAGACCGAGTGGCCATAACATCACCTCTAAATTTCAGAAGGATCGGGGCGGGGCAATTGCTCAAAATGTGCTGGTTCGCGGAAATAATGAGAGCAATTCCGAATACATCAGCGCATGCAAGGAACTGGGGATCAAGGTTCATCCGGCACGCTTTCCGAAGGCCCTACCGGAGTTCTTCATCAAGTTTCTGACCAAGCCAGGTGACCTTGTGTTGGACCCATTTGCTGGCAGCAATACCACCGGCCGCGTTGCTGAAGATTTAGACCGTCGGTGGCTCGCGGTTGATATCGAAGAAAGCTATGTTCGTGCGTCGGCAGTTAGGTTCGGATTCGATCCAAAGAAGTCATGAGCGCGCCTGACCTGATCGGATTTCTTAAATCTGCATATCCGAATGGTTCTTGGCCTCGGCCGTTCCATGTGCTCGAAGGGCTCCAGCGAATAGCCGCAGGTGAATCGCCAAAAGAAGCCGCAACAGCAGTCGGCACGAGCCTGCATTTTCTTGAGAAGGCTCAGAAGAGCAAACGGCCCGAGTTCGACATTCTTGGCTTGCGACCAAGTGACCTCACTGATGAGGACCTGAGAAAGGCAGGTGTGATCCTCGGCCAGCTGCTGATAGGGCGCTCGGCCGAGATTGCCTTCGAGGATATCTATAGGCAGGAGATTGGAGCCGACGTAGAATTCAAGCTTGTCGATCTGCGACAAGGACGAACCGATACCGATTACCGTGTGCTCAATGGCAGAGATCGGCCCATATATCGCGTAAATATAAAGTTTTTTGGATCAACGTTCCGGCGCGCGGTAGAGATGGTCGGTTTGGGGCCAGACGATTGCTTTCCGTTGGCAACGTATAAGATTTTCGGAGCTCTTCAGAAGCAAGAAAAAGAACACCTTCCGTACATCTTCGCGATAGTAGGGGTGCCGAATCTGACCGCGGCCTCGATTCAAGATCAGCTCCCAGCCGATGAAATTCAAATCGTCGCCCTCTTTTCAAAATCCGATCGGGTAACTGGCAAGCGAAATATTGAGGACAAGGTTGTCGAACGGATAGTGGCTCAAAAATCTACGGCGTTCAGAGAAGTTTACAATCGTATCCGATCGGCCGATTGGTACGTTCTATCGGCACGAAAGGCGGACAAACTGTTGCGCTCGCTTCTTTTCGAGCGCGTTTTTGCAATGAAAATTCGTGGCTTTGCGCAACAATTTCGCGGTGCCGAACTCGATATGCATTTTTCTCTCAAAAACGATTTGGTGACATTTAAGGATTTCCTCCACACCTTGAAATACGAGGGTCAGACCAAGATGGCGTCCTTGTTGGAGCGTGGGACCTTGTAAGACGCGGCGCAAGGCGGCCGGATGGCCAGGACGCGGACTCTGCCGCGATCGCGCGGCGGTTGATAGGCAAGAACCCGCACCCGTCAAACCTATCAGAACAGTGGATGTGAAGGGCCTTTCGTTGTACCATGCCCACCTGCGAGACATCTATCGTTGAACCATGGCAACCACAGAACCATGGAAACCCAGAACCCACAGGGAGGAAACCGATGCGAACACGACGTCTCTTGTCCATTTTGACACTCGGCTCCGCCGCCATGCTCTTCCAGGCGACACCGCAACCTGTCGCTGCGGAGGGCAAGGCCGCCGCTGCCCTGGCCGGGCAGGTCACCTCCGAAGCGGAAGGCGCCATGGAGGGCGTCGTGGTCAGCGCCAAGAAGGACGGTTCGACCGTTACCGTCAGCGTCATCAGCGATGCGCTGGGCCACTACAGCTTCCCGGCGAATCGATTGCCCGCGGGCAAATACACGCTGAAGATCCGCGCCATCGGCTACGATCTTACCGGTCCGACGACTGCTGAGGTCGCCGACGAACAGACCACGATGATCGATCTCAAGCTTGGCAAGACGCACAACCTCGCGGCACAGATGAGCAATGCCGAATGGATGGCGAGCGTGCCCGGCACGGACGATCAAAGGCATTTCCTGCTCGACTGCGTGAGCTGTCATACGCTCGAGCGCATCGTGCGCTCCGCCCACGATGCGGATGAATTTACCCAGGTGATCACGCGCATGCGCGGCTATGGTGCGGTCAGCCAACCGATCAAGCCCCAGCGCATGCTCGACCCGGCGCGTTCGGGCACTCCCGAGCAGTACCGCAAGCCGGCCGAATACCTTGCCAGCATCAATCTGAGCGAGGTCGAAAAATGGCAATATCCCCTCAAGACTCTGGCTCGGCCGACCGGCCGCGCGACGCGCGTTATCGTCACCGAGTACGACCTGCCGCGGTCGACCACCGAGCCGCACGACGTGATCGTCGACGCTCAGGGGAACGTCTGGTATTCGGATTTCGGCGAGCCCTTCATCTCCAAGTTCGACCCGAAGACGCTCAAGCTCACCGAATACCCCGTGACGAGGTTCAAGTCCGAGGCGCCGGTCGGCAATCTCTCGCTCGAGTTCGACAAGAAGGGGACGCTCTGGTTTGATACGATGTACCAGGGTTCGCTCGGAAATCTCGATCCCACGACCGAAGAGATCAAATGGTATCCGCTGGCGCCCGAATACAATGATTATCGCGTGCAGCTGAACTTCGTCGGGCTGCGCCACGATGTCGACGGCAAGGTGTGGACCAAGAGCGTCGGAACGCAGGACATCTATCGTCTCGATCTCGCGACGAACAAATGGGAACGGTTCCAGCCCCTCAACGAGCTCGCCGCCAGACCGGCCTCGATCTACCAGGTGATCTCCGATTCCCAGAACAATCTGTGGATGGCCGAATTCCAGCGCGGCCATGTCGGCAAGATCGACGCCAAGACCGGCAAGGTCTCATGGTACCCGCTTCCGACCGTGAATGCGCGGGCACGACGCATGGTGATCGACGACCAGGACCGTCTGCTGATCACCGAATATCGCGGCAACAAGGTGGCGCTGTTCGACACTAAGACGGAGAGGGTGACGGAATTCCAGCTGCCGCCCTTCACCTATCCGTACCGCGCAACCATCGACAAGAACGGCGAGGTCTGGGCCGGCGGGATGCACACCGACCGCGCGGTGCGGCTCGATCCGGCGACCGGAAAGAGCGTCGAATATCAGCTGCCGCATGAGACCAACATGCGCACCGTGTTCGTCGATAATTCGACGACGCCGGTCACCTTCTGGACCGGCAGCAACCACGGCGCCGCCCTCGTCAAGGTGGAGCCGCTGGACTGAAGCGGATTTCGATCGATTGAATCGAGCGTAGGGTGGGCACAAAGCGAAGCGTGCCCACCTGCCCCCTCCCTACCCTCCCCGCGGGCGGGGGAGGGCAGGGAGGGGGTGGGCACGGCGCCCAAAGAGCCCCGCGCCTTTGCCCACCCTACGCGTTTATGCGACTTCCAAAAACGCCCGCACCGCCTCCGTAAACTCCGCCGGCCGATCGAGATTGGAAATGTGGCCGGCGTCTTCGAGTTCGACATAGCGCGAGCCTTTGAGCCGCGCATGCATGTCCTTCATGGCGGCCGGCGTGACGCCATCCTTTGATCCCGCAATGAACAGCACAGGCCGCGTCACGCTGGCGACCGCCGTGTTGTAATCATGGTCTGCCAGCGCTGCCGCACAGCCGATAAAACCGTTGACGGGGGTGGTGCGGATCATCTGCCGCACCTTTTCGAGATGCGGGGGCTTGGCCGCATGGGTTTCGGGCGGAAACCAACGTGCCATCGTTGACTCGACAAGGGCCTCCATCCCGTCTTCCCGAGCGATCACAATGCGTTCCTCCCATTGCTGTGCGGTCGCCGGCGTGGACATGGCCGGCGAGTCGCATACGACGACGCGATCGACCCGATTGGGATGAAGTTCCGCCAGCCCGAGCGCAGTGGCTCCACCCATCGACAGCCCGCAGAAATGGGGGCGCCTGATGTCGAGCGCGTCGAGCAGCGCCAACGCGTCGGCTACCAGGGTCCCGTAGGTGTAGCGGCCTTCCGGCGCATCGGTGCCGCCATGGCCGCGCTGGTCATAACGCAGCACGCGAAACGAGTGCTTGAGATCAGTCACCTGCGGGTCCCACATGGAAAAATTGGTGGCCAGCGAATTGCTGAATACCAGCCAGGGTGCGTCCGCGGGTCCCTCGATCTCGCAGTTGAACGTGATGCCGTTTGCCTTGATGCGCATTTCTTGTCCCAGCGAAAGACCGTAGCCCGGATGAAGCGCAGCGAAATCCGGGAACGGCGTTGATGGGTTGGACCCGCATTGCGCTGCGCTCCATGCGGGCTACCTACTGCGCGTGCCGCGCAATCATTCTATCCCGGCACGATCGAGACCTCGTCCATGCCTTCGGCGGAATCCCGCGAGAAGCGCATCCGGTAGAAATGCGCATAGCGGCCGGATCGTGCCAGCAGCTCGGCATGGCGGCCCGATTCCACGATCGCGCCTTTTTCGACGACGTGGATCATATCGGCCTGGGTAACCGTGTGCAGCCGGTGAGCGATGACGAGGGTGGTGCGGCCCTTGATCAGCTTGCCCATGGCGTCCTGGACGAACCGCTCGGATTCGGTGTCGAGCGCCGCAGTGGGCTCGTCCAACAGAATAATCGGCGCATCGCGGATCAGCGCCCGGGCGATGGCGATCCGCTGGCGCTGGCCGCCGGACAGTTGCGCGCCGTGCTCGCCCACCATGGTGTCGTATCCGGCGGCGAATTGCGAAATGAATTCGTCAGCGTGCGCCGCCCGTGCGGCCGCAACGATCTCGGCTTCGCTCGCGCCGGGGCGGCCCAGACCGATATTGTGCCGGATGGTGCCGTGAAAAAGAAACACGTCCTGTCCCACAAAGGAGATCTGGCGTCGTATCGATTCCTCAGAGACTGTACCGTAATCCTGCCCGTCGAGCCGGATGATGCCGCTGTCAGGCGCGTAGAGCGCCAGCACCAGATTGAAGATCGTTGACTTGCCGCCACCCGACGGGCCGACAAAGGCCGTCACTTGAGCGGGCTGTGCCGTGAACGAAAGTTGCCGCAACACCGGGCTGCCGGGCCGGTAAGCGAACGACACATGGTCGAACTCGATGCGGCCGCACTTCACCTGGATGTGGGGTTTCGTTTGCTCTGCCTTGCGGTCCGGAATGTCGAGCACGTCGAACAGCACCTGCACGCCTGTGAGCGCATTGTGCAGCTCGATGTTGAGCCGCGCGATGCGCTTAGCCGGCTCGTAGGCGAGCAGGAACGCCGTGATGAAGGAAAACAATTCGCCCGGCGGCAAGTTGAGCACCAGCACGCGGTAGCCGCCATAGATGAAGACGACCGCGATCGCGCAGCCGCCGAGCGCTTCCATCAGGGGGGTGGACCGGTTGGAGACCCGGGCGAGCTTGTTGGATGCGCGCTCGACCGACGCGATGCTCTCGTAGACCTGCGCGCGTACGACCGTTTCGAGATTGAAGGCTTTGATGATCTTAAAGCCCTGGATGCTCTCCTGCATGGTCTTGAGGATGTCGGCGCCGCCGCCGAATTGCGTGAGCGTGATGGCACGCACGCGCTTCATCAGCTTGCGTACCGTGAGCACCGCCGGCGGCATCACCATAAAGGCCAGGATGGCCATCAGCGGCGCCTTCCATACCATGACACCGATTAGGCCGATAAGCGACAGAAGATCGCGTCCAAGCGCATTGATGACGAGGCTCAAGACCTGTCCGGCCGAACCGGCCCCGAAGGTGATGCGCGCCGCGAACTCCGAGGAATGACGGTCGGCGTAAAAGCCTGCGTCTTGCGCGAGCAGCTTGTCGAACATGCGCCGCTGATTGACGGCGATGATCTCATTGCCGACGCGAGCGAGCGTCACCGCCTGCCCGTAGGTTGCAAACCCTTTCACGGCGAACAGTGCAATCAGCGCCACACCCACGATGGCGACGCCCTCGAAGCTGCGTTCCGTATAGGCCTGATCGATGCCCGGGCCGATGATCGATGCCATTGCGGCCGTGCACGCGGCACCAACCGCCATCATGGCGAACGACAGCAGATAGCGTCGCCAGTGGCTGCTGCCGTGCTCGATCAGCAGTCGACGGATCAGGGCCGGCGAGCCGTTAGGGTCGGCAAACAAATCATGCCAGAAACGTGTGAACATCGATACTGGTTCGACAATGCGGCGCCCCCGCGCCACTGGAGTATGGCTGTACCGGACCGGCGCGATGTTGTCCACGCGGCAGCAACAGGGGCCACCCGCGGCCTTGACTTAGGCATGCGCCCTGAAAATCAGGTCTCGTGGAGCCGTCGAATTCGGAGACCGCGTCGATCCGGCTAATCCGAATGATCGAGCCGCCGCAATATGCCGTTGGTCGGCAAGCGAACGTGGAACCGGGCCGCAATGCGCTCCAGGCGGAGCACGCCGGCGCGCGCCGCGACTCCAAAGTCGAGCTTCTCGTCAAGATCGATCGGGATGCCGCGCCATATCACGAACCCGCCGGACACAACCGCGCCCAAGATCATGGCGTAGACGACCGCCAGCATGGCAGGCGTGGTGACCGCGATGGCGGTTCCGGCAAAGCCGCCGAGCCGCAGCACCGACACCGCGGCGATCACGGCAAACATCGAGACGGCGCGGCTTTGTCGGGTGGTGCGCGGGAATCCCAGAATCGCGAACGCAATGACCCCGAATGCCAGCGGATACAGCGGCGCGAACAGGCGCTCGTGCAACTCGACGCGGAACTGGGAGGGCGAGAGCTTCATTACCGAGTCGTCGGCGGCCGGAAAGGCAAGCTCCCAGACGTATTTTTCGCGCAACCCCACGTTCACTTGGGGCGCCGGCGCCAACCGCGTCAGGTCGAAGGCATACTGGTCGAAGACCACGATGGCAGGATCGCGCTCCTTGGCGCGGCGGCGCTGTACGTTGCCTTCGCGCATGACGAGAAACGCGCTGTCGCCACGCTGCACGATCTGACCGTATTCGGCCACGATGGTGGTGCGCTCTTCAGGCAAGCGTGTATCGTCGATGAACACGCCCTGGAACTGGTTCTCGCCGCGCCGCTCGCGAATATGAAATATCAGCCCCCGGTCGACCGAGGTGAAAGCACCGGGCCGGACGATGTTGGCAACCACGTCCGTCCTCACCTTGGCAATCTCCGCCGCCATCTTTCGTTGCAACCAGGGAGCCAGAAAGGCTGAAACATAGGCGACAAAGATCGCAACGATGATGCACGACGCGAGCACCGGCACAAACGCACGGCGCGGTGAAATACCCGCCGCATTCATGACCACCAGTTCGGAATCGCCGTTAAGCCTGAGCAGCGCGTAGCAGACTGCGATCACGATCGCGATCGGGGCAATCACCATCGTCAGAATCGGCACCAGGAGACCAGTGATGCGCAAGAACACCAGGATGGTCTGGCCCTGATTGGTAATGAGGTCGACCTGGCGCAGAATCTGGGTGATCCAGATCACCATGGTGAGGTTGATCAGGATCAAGAGGAATCCGCCGAAAATCGTACGGAATATGTAGCGATCGATCGAGGCCATGCCGCGCTTCAGCCCGCACCCAGTTGCCGTCTCAAGTGTAGCCCGGATTGAGGGAAGCGAAATCCGGGACTCCACCACCAAGGCCGCAATGCCGCTCCCGGGTTTCGTTGGCGCTCAACCCGGGTTACTGCACCACGGCGGCCTAGTTCATTTTGAAACTTCGCCGTCGAACCGGACGGTCTTATAGCGAAGTTGCCGCCTCAAGCGTAGCCCCAAGTGAGGCTCGCAGCTCGGACTGAGCGAAGAGCGAAATCCTTGACTCTGGCATCGCAACATGGCGATGCGCTCCTGGGTTTCGCTGACGCCCAACCCGCCTACACCTCGCCCCCTCCGCGCACCCTATCAATTACTGCAGCTGGATCCGGCGATACCTCATCGCCGCGCCACGCCACGTGGCCGTCGGGCCGCACCAGAACCAGTCGACGCTCGTAGAGGGCTGCCGCCTCCTCGTTGTCGATATCGTGCACCGTCAGCGGGATCCTTCGTTCGGCCGCCGCCATCACCAGCGACGTTGCGTCAGCAGGCGCCGCGCCGAAGCGCAACAGCACGAACCTGCGCCCGAACAGGTCAAGGGTCGACAGCCCGGGCGCAAGCCATATGTGAGGTGCGCGGTGTCCGGGCCGCGCGGTCTGTGTATAAACCGCGGTCTCATCGCGCGGCGCCGGGCTGCCGTCCGGAATGCAGATCGGCGAATTCTCGTAACGGTAGCCGAGCTGAATGCCGAGGGTGAACCACTCACGGCGCATCGTTTCGGTGAATTTCGCCCCGAAGACGTGCCGCGCCGCGTCGCCGGCCGGGCCGGGCAAGAAGATTTCCGGCGGCGGGAGTTGCTCCCGCGGCGACAGCATGCGGGCGAGATTGCAGGCAGCCTCGTGGACGTTGCGTGCTGCAATCGGCCGCCGCTCGGTCTCGTAGGAAGCGAGCAACGCGTCGCTGCCCCAGCCGGAGATGCATGCGTGAAGTTTCCAGGCCAGGTCGATCGCCTCCTGGATGCCGGTGTTCATGCCGAAACCGCCGGTCGGGGAAAGCTGGTGCGCGCTGTCGCCGGCGAGAAAGACCCTGCGGGTGCCATAGTGATCGGCGATCAGTTCGCGCCGCGTCCATGGCATGATCGAAACGATGTCGAAATCGAAGGCGCAGCCGACCGCGCGCTCGATCGCGGCGCGCAGATCGGCCTCAGTGAACTTGCGATATTCGCGGCTGCCGACCAGCGAAAATCGCCAGTGGTCGCGACCGTCGATCGCCACGATGGTCGCGAAAGTCCCCTCAGGCCCTATAAAGATGAAGCGATAGGCCGGCTGGATATCATGGAGTTTTTCGAGACCGGCACAGCGGAAAATCACATTCGTGGTGTAGGTCAGCACCGGATTGCCGGCGAGCGCGATGCAGAGCTTTTCGCGGATCGGGCCGCCGGCGCCATCGCAGGCGATCATATAGTCAGCATCGATTGTCTCAGTCACGCCGACCCTGTGGTCGATCACCCGCGCCGTTATGCTGCCCTGGCGCTCGGTAAAGTCCACAAGCTCGGTCAGGTAAAGCCGTGTGACGTGGGGAAACGTGCCGGCGAAGCGCGCCAGCACCGGGTCGAAGAAGTTCTGCGGACAACGCTCCCGCTTCTGCGGGCTCTGCGGCGGCGGCTTCTCCTGGCGCGGCGACGGAAACGGCTCGCGGCCAAGCTCATAGCCATTGGCGAGGCGCGTGACCCAAGCGTTGTCTTGCGGATAGTCGCGGTTGTAACCGGCCTCCTCGACCCATTCAACGATTCCCCAGCGCCGGCAGAATTCCATGGTCCGGACATGGACTATGTCCATCCGGGGCTGAGTAATGCGGCCATCGGTCTTTTCGATCAGCACGCACGGGATTCCGCGCCAGCCGAGATCGCCCGCCATGGCAAGTCCGACCGGGCCGCCGCCCACGATCAATACCGGCGTTTTCATGGGTTAGATTGGCATCCGATCATATTGAAACACTTCGCACCTTGCCGGGGTCGTGGCCGGGCCTGTCCCGGCCACCTCGATCATTCTCGCCCGGTGCCTAAGAGTTCGGGGTCGCCGGGACAAGCCCGGCGACGACGCCGATTAAGTGATTCAACCCGATCGAAATCGGCTCTAACATATACGCTGGTGTAGGCCCAACGACAGTAGAACCGAATGACGAACACGCAAGCACAAGGCCGGCGCGGCTTGCCGTCGGTCGACACCGTGATGCGGAGCGGAGCCGCGCAAGCGGCAGCGGCACGATTCGGACATCAGGCTGTCGTTGCTGCGGCGCGCCTGGAGCTTGCGGAATTGCGCCGCAATGGTTTCAACATCGAAGCGGACGAGGCTGCCGCCCTTGTGTCAGCGCGCCTTGAGGCTGCCGATGCCCCGCGCCTCATGGCCGTCTACAATCTGACCGGCACTGTGCTGCACACCAACCTGGGTCGCGCTCCGCTGGCGGAGACCGCCATCGCGGTGGCGGTCGTTGCAATGCGCAACCCTGTTGCGCTCGAATATGATCTCGGCACCGGCCGGCGTGGCGACCGCGACGATATTTTGCGCGATCTGTTACGGGAGCTGACAGGCGCTGAGGACGCCACGGTGGTCAACAACAATGCCGCGGCAGTTCTCCTGGTGCTCAACACGCTCGCCAAGGGCCGCGAGGCGATCGTGTCGCGCGGCGAGCTGATCGAGATCGGCGGCGCCTTCCGGGTGCCGGAGATCATGCGCAGTGCCGGCGCCAGGCTGGTCGAGGTCGGCACGACCAACCGCACACACCTGAAGGACTACATCGAGGCTATGGGACCGAAGACCGGCGTGGTGCTGAAGGTCCATCCGTCAAACTACCGCATCGAAGGGTTCGTGGCGCAGGTCGCAGCGGCCGCACTGGCCCCGGTAGCGCGCCGTCACGGCGTACCCTTGATCGATGACCTCGGCTCCGGGACACTGATCGATCTTGTCCGCTTCGGCCTACCTCACGAGCCGACGGTTGCGCAGGCGGTCGCAACCGCCGATGTCGTGACGTTCTCCGGTGACAAGGTGTTAGGGGGCCCGCAGGCGGGCTTCATCGTGGGACGCGCTGACCCGGTGTCGCGCATCAACAAGAATCCGCTCAAGCGCGCTTTGCGTATCGACAAGACGCGGCTTGCAGCACTGGAGGCGACGCTCAAGCTTTATCGCGATGCGGACCACCTCGCCGAGCGCCTGCCGACGCTGCGCCTTCTGACCCGCTCCGCAGGCGAAATCGCTGCCATGGCGCGCCGGCTGCGGCCCATCGTCCAGGCGAAACTCGGGGAGGGGTTTTCGGTCGACGCCGTGGATTGTCGCAGCGAGATCGGCTCCGGCGCGCTGCCGCGCGAAACCATCCCGAGCGCCGGACTCGCTATCCACCCCATCGCAAGACGCGGCGCCGGGCGCGCGCTTGCCGATCTCGCCGCCTCGCTGCGCCGCCTGCCGGTGCCGACGATTGGCCGTATCGATAACCGGAGTTTGCTTCTCGACCTGCGGTGTCTCGACGATGAAGCAGTTTTCGTCACAAATCTCGCATCTCTGGAGGCGCCGGGGATCTGCGACTCGTAAGCTTCTTCGATCGGACCTCAAGCCTTCGTAGAAATCCGATCGAAAGATTGAGAGCTGACGGCGATGATTCGACGTTGTCTGAGGGCCTGTTGGATAACATCGAAAACTTATTGGAAATTCTTGAGGATCATCATCTGCGCATATTGACGGAGTGGTGCCGTTGCCGGCCGTGAGTCCGGTTCGTCCGCGAATTTGGATCGCTCCCCTCGTTGCTCGTCTCAGCCATCTGTTTCCCCCTTCGAGGGGGAACGTGTTCTTAAGCGAGCCGGAAGCCTCAGTGGTAGGTCCGCTCCTGAGCCTCCGAAACAAGGCTTGCAAGATGACGCCACTGATGGGCGACGTCCTCCAGCAGCCGTTTCATCTGCGGATCAGTCATGCCCTTGGCCAGCCGCTCACAGATGGCGGCCCTGTCAAGATAGTCCTCTGCCCTGGTTACCATCGGCGGCCTCCCCCATGCCTCGACCGGAAACGCAACCGGAAGCGTTCGGTTCCCGCGCTCACCGGACTTTATCCCGAGATTGGGAGCGTTCGGAAGGTTGACCCAAGTCAAGGCTGGCCACCTTGATTTTGCTACGTTACCTTCAAGGAAGCCGCCGGGCGGATGGCTCTAATCGGAATTTCTGTGATTTAGGCCGCTGCCTCCAAGGAAGTGCGGTCGAATGGAGCCGAATTCTCAAAAACAAGACATCGGCCTGAAACATCGCCGGTTACTCAAAATGATTGTCCAGTCGCCCGCGCGGCTGCAACATGAATTCTTTGCTTTCCCACGGGTTCAAGTTCGAAACAATCGCCGACGTCTGTTGGGCGGGGCTCGCCAGGGCACAGCTTGAGACCGTGAGGGCCGGTGGCCGGGCGGTCGAGATTGCGTGCATAAGGATTACGGATGCCGGCCGGGCGGACATCGAGTTTAATTGGGCGTCCGCGACAACGGCCTATTCAAAAGCCACGCTGGCGAGCCGGCACGTCGCCGAAGGAAAGGCGCGGGCTAACCAAGTCAGGGCCGCCATGGCGAGAAGGCGTGCGCTTGGCTCGAGCACCGATTTGGCGGAGACTCTATTGAACACAATGCTTGTGACGCTCTCATTGAAGATCGAGCACAAGGCCGAAATTGAAGCCGCACTCGATCACCAAAATACCGGCGAAGTATATCTCTTGCGCTGAACGGAGGCTTCCAAGGTCCAAATTGGCTGGGCATTCCCGCGGCGGGGCAAAGGACAGAGTCCGTGTCCAAATCGCAACACTCCGCGACATCCGATTGACCGCCACGATTCTGCCCTCGCGGCGCCTTGATCACCCGCCGTTGTATCTACCTGCGTTCGGCTAGCAATCCTCCGCTCGCTAGCGTTTGGACGTGGCCCCGGTTTCCTCACGGCTGGGGCCCTTATTTTGGAATGGGATAGGGGGGCGAGGGAGGCCGAACGGCTCCGACCTTTGGAATGGCTGGGGATAAGGTCGGGGCCGTTGCCCTTCGGGTTTGGCGCACAGCGCGCAAAGAAAAATCTTAGGTCATCGGGAATAATTCGCACGCCATCGGAGTCTTTCCGAGTTGCGCGGCCGTCCCGTCACCTTGGGCAGTCACGTAGCCCCGGTCCTTTCTCCCCAGCAACCCCAAGGACCGGGGCATCCCGCGCTACGGCGCGGCCCGCCACTGATCTAAGAAACGCTATATTTCATCTAAGCAGCCCTGAAATAACCTAGCTTGCGAGTGCCTCAGAACGGTTCCGTTCCGTTTTGCAGACCTGAACCCGCCCCGGTTGCGTTCCTCCCGCAACCGGGGCTGTGCTCGCAAAAAGCTGTGTTCAGCGCGCGGCTCGCAATTCAGGTTGCCGCCTCAATGGCGAGCGGGATTTGTCCCGGACGGCCCTCGCGGCACTCTGACTTTCCAGCGCCTGCCATCGGTCGACCATGTTCAACCAGAAAGCCTTGTCGGCGGCATTACGCGCCGCTGCGGCAAGGCGACGGCATTCATCAGCACGCCGCCGGAACTGTTCTACACTCACGTTGCGCGCCTTTCGCCGACCGCTCCCTTCTCCGGCGAATTCTAACTCAATCCTCGTGACCCGATTGTTGAATTTTTCGCGAGGCTTCGACTTGGCAACGTCTACTTTTGACTCGGCTCAACGCGCTAGTGATCATCGCGCGCATACCACCTCTGAGCTTGTTCAGGCATGGCAAGCGGGGCGGCTCAACCCTTACGGTTGAGCTGCCATTGCCAACCGGCAAAGCAGTTCGAGCGGACGTTCCTGCTTGATGTCCAGATGACTGCCGGCGACATATCTGCGGCTGTTAGTAACGGCCCTCAGGCGCCGGAGGACTGGGGGCCTTCATCAAAAGCTTGCGGGCAGGGCGTGGCGAAAGGGCCATGTCGCATGCGGCGAAAAACATGATAAGCGGGAAGCACCACGCAAGCATTGGCATAGAAACCTCCTGAACTCGCCTTTCCAGATACGTCGGAGACGTCGACGCGCGGGAATGATGATGCCGGCTTTGGCCGTTGGCGACTACTGGACTTCGGTTCGGTCTTTGGTCCCACTCCCTGAGCACCCGGCTGGCGTCGAAGAAGGAGGCCCCACCGAAGCGGGGCCAGTTCTTAAGGTGGTGCCTCCCGCCCAACAAAATCGATAGGTCGCGGAACCCCGCGCGGGAGACGCCTGCTTAGTGCTGGGCAGGGGCTTAAAGGTTCGATTGGGCATTTATTGTGAGGAGTTCGACACTGTTGAAGCGGCGAAGCAGTTCGCGATCAAAGACCCGAAGCGGTTGATTGGGGTAGGGCAGGCTAAAAAATTCTCAGATCAGCGGGATAACTCCGGCGCGGTCTGGGCCTAATTTGTTTTACGCGTCGGTTCGTCCCCGTCACCTATCTATCACGTAGCCCCGGTCCCCCGCTATCAAGCAAAGGGACCGGGGCTTTTTCACCCTCACGCGGACCATTCGAGGACTAACGGCTCTACTGGCCGGCGACTACTGGACTTCGGGACGGCTGGCCTTTGCGCTATTGCCCCTCAATGAAGCCCATGGCCTGGGGCGGCACTCATTCAGATTGCATTCATGTCGCTTGGATGAAGTTGGGTTGCATGCGCCGGGGTGCTGGCGAGCGGCCCGGACCTGGGGGGAAGGGGGAGGTCCGGGCCTTTGCCCGCGAGGGTAACACGAGCAAGGAACATCTACCTTTCCTTGTGACCCTATTGATATCTATGAGAGTTATAGGGATCGCCTTGATCCCAGGGAGAGCAGAACCCGGTAATCATGCGGTGAGGAGAGCCTATTCCGGTTTCGGGTCGATTTGACTTTGGCGCGCGCCCATCCGCCGCCCGTCACCCGCAGGCCTGACCCGCGGGTCCATTCATTTCGCATAGGTTTTCCAAGATGATGGATGCGCGGGTCAAGCCCGCGCATGACGATCGAATGGATCAAATCGATCGGGATCCGGTCTAGCGCCCGACTTCCCATCTTTTAACAAAGACACCGCAGAATGACTTTGCGCGCCGCGCTCGCATCAGAGGTGCGCCCGAAATGGCAACGAGTGCTTCGGCCTTGCTATGTTCTCCCATTCCTTCCGGGGCAAGTGATATTCCTTGCAACGGAAGAGAAGCGTCCCTGGTGGGGCGTCTGGACTTCAAATTCGACTTCGATCATGACACAGGATACCGCATTGTACCGTGCGGTGCTGATTTTTCTAGCTTTTTTGCTTCCTGCAAAGGCCCTGGTCCGGGCTCGGTTTATCTAATCCCTTCTGGTTGGGTCCAAAATTGGGTCCAAAGAGCCTGCGCAAATCTGCGCAGGCTCTTCCTGGACGACGGGTCCTTACGAGGCGCTCGCTGAGCGCGATCCCGCCTCGCCGCGGATTCGCGTGTTGCTACCGCGGTTGCGATTCCTCCAAAAAAGCGAGGAGCCGCCGCCATCGTGACCGACAAGGGCAGCAAGACTGAATTCACGCGCATAGTCTTTAACTGGCTCGATCAAGCCGAGGCAGATCACGAACTGGCGCCCGCTGCATTCAAGGTCGCTTACGAAATCCGTAAGCATTTCGATTGGGACACTCTGAGGGGATATCGCAGCCTCAAAAATATCTGTCAGAAAACGGGGCTCTGCAAGGGGACCGTTGTGGATGGGCTTCGCGCCCTAGAGGCGCGTAAACATCTTGCGGTTGTCCAAAAAGGCACGGCTGGACGCGGCCATTCGTACGAATACCAGATGGTCCTAAAAGGTCCGAAACCCGGCCAGCTCGGCCGCCAGTTGGCAGACGCGGTTGAGCTGGCGCGTGGACATCGGGCTGATGCGATCGCGACCGGGAAATATCCACACCGTGGGACGCGCGATGCGCCACCAGTCACGC